>SXGS01453484.1_pt1 | contig 12573 bp, 10 predicted proteins | sample 3174681 | NCBI WGS metagenome assembly SXGS01 (sample SAMN11356861, study PRJNA531348) | freshwater metagenome | isolation source: freshwater sample F1-80 | place: China: Fuxian Lake, Yuxi | collected 2017-12-25
GGCCTCAAGCAGGCGCAGGACAATCCGTGGGATGCGTTCGCCGCGGCCCATCCGGTCGGCACCGACGTCGAAGGCGAAGTCAAGAACGCCACCGAATTCGGCCTGTTCATCGGTCTGGACGGCGATGTGGACGGCATGGTCCACATGTCGGACATCGCCTGGGGCATTTCGGGCGAAGACGCGCTCAACCTGCACCGCAAGGGCGAGATGGTGAAGGCCGTCGTGCTCGCGATCGAACCCGACAAGGAGCGTATCTCGCTTGGCATGAAGCAGCTTGAGCGTGGCGGCCCGGTGGCAGCCGGCGCAGGCGACAAACTGAACAAGAACCAGGTCGTCACCGTCACCGTCCTCGAAGTCCGCGACGCGGGCCTCGAAGTGCAGGCGGGCGACGATGGCGCGACCGGCTTCATCAAGCGTACCGATCTGGGACGCGACCGCGACGAGCAGCGCCCCGAGCGCTTCCAGGTCGGCCAGAAGTTCGACGCGCTGGTATCGGGCTTCGATCGTTCGAAGAAGCCCACCTTCTCGATCAAGGCGATGCAGATCGCCGAAGAGAAGCAGGCCGTTGCGCAGTACGGTTCGTCGGACTCGGGTGCGTCGCTGGGCGACAGCCTCGGCGAAGCGCTAAAGGCACGCGAAGAAAAGAAATAAGTGGTATAAAGGGGCGCGGTGCGGATTTTTCCGCCCGCGCCCTTTTCTTATCCGGATCAATTGCTATTGATCCAGATCAAGAGGGTCGGCGTAATTGACCTTGGGCGTTGAACCGGGTTGTCGCCATGGGCCGGGCGGCATCCTTTGATTGAGGAGAGCCGTATGATTCGTTCCGAACTCGTGCAGCTCCTGATGCGCGACAATCCCGATCTGTCGGCACGCGATGTCGAGCGGATCGTCACCGTCTTCTTCGACGAAATCACCAAGCGGCTGTCTGCCGACGGTCGGGTCGAACTACGCGGTTTCGGCGCGTTTTCGACCCGCGCGCGCGACGCCCGCACGGGCCGCAACCCCCGCACCGGCGAAGCGGTCGAGGTGGAGGCCAAGCGCGTCCCCTATTTCAAACCCGGCAAGGAAATGCGCATTCGTTTGAATGTGTAGGCGCAGGCGGTTTGCGGCTCCCAACTCCGTTCGTTTCGAGCGAAGTCTAGAAACGCGTGACGAGCACCTGGCTCACGTTTTTAGACTTCGGTCGAAACGAGCGGGTTTCCCGTCGTCGCATTTATAGCGGCCTGGCCGCAGGCTTGACGCCACGAACACAATCCGCTTCGAGCATCGGCACGGATTGGCTGGATTTCGGTTCAGGGCGTGGCGAAAATGCCGTCTCTCGAGAACCGGCGCGCAGCGTGCTCATGCACGTGAGCACCGGAAGCGCAGAAAGACGGTATTTGCAGCCCGCCTTGGACCGAAAGCCAGCTAATCCGCGAAAGCGGACGTGGCGGAATGGTAGACGCTGGGGACTTAAAATCCTCTTCCCACAAAGGAGTGCGGGTTCGAGTCCCGCCGTCCGCACCACTGGATTGACGTCGCCGGGTTGCGTCGCGCAGGCCCCCTCCGCTATCGCCCGCAGGCGCCTTCGCCGCCCGTCACGGTCGGCGGTCGTCCGGCAACGAGTGGATCAGGCTTGGAAAGCATCTTCCTCGAACATCGCGAACGGCTGCTGCGTTTTCTGCGCGCACGCGGCGCGGGCGACGATGCGGAGGACGTGCTGCACGACGTGTGGCAGCGCATCGCCAACGCGCCCGAAGGCCCGATCGCCGAGCCGCTCTCCTATCTGTTTCGGGCTGCCGAAAATGCGATGCGCGACCGGCACCGGGCCGCGCACGCGCGCGCCAATCGCGAAACCAGCTGGGCCGATTCGGGCCAAGCGCCCGAACCGCCGCCCGGCGGCGAACGGGTGCTGATCGCGCGCGCGCGGCTGGCGCAGGTGAATGCCGCGCTGGCGGCATTGCCCCCTGCCCCACGCGTCGAGACGATCTTTCGCCGGTTCCGGCTGGAAGGGTTGGGCCAGGCCGAGATCGCCCGCGATCTTGGCGTCAGCCTGAGCACGGTCGAGAAGGATCTGCAAAAGGCATATCGTGCGCTTGCCGACATTCGGGAGCGGTTCGATGCGGAATAGGGCGAACGCTTCCGTCTTGGGGTCAGGATGCCGATGACCAGCCCCTTCCCCCCCGAAATGATGGACGCGGCGCGCGGCTGGGCGATCGCGCTGCGCGACCCCGCGTTTGCCGATTGGGACGGGTTTACCGGCTGGCTTGAGGCCGATCCGCGCCATGCCGCCGCTTATGACGCCGCGTGCGATACCGACGAGGCGGTGGTCGCGCTGTTTTCCACGCCCGCGCCCATCGCGATGCCGGAAGCGCGCCCCGCCCCCAGCCGCTACTCCCGCCGCTGGATCGCGGGCGGCGGCGCGGTCGCCGCGGCACTGGCGCTGGTGTTCGTCTATACCGGCAGCGAACCAGGCAGCGCGCCGTACTCCATCGCCACGCGCGCAGGCGTCAGCCAGACAATCGGCCTGGAGCCCGGCACGCAGATCGTGCTGAACGGCGGCAGCCGCGTGACGCTCGACCGCGAACGCCCGCGCTATGCCTCGCTTGATCGCGGCGAGGCGCTGTTCGTGGTGCGGCATGACGATGCACGGCCGTTCATCGTCGATGTCGGCGCGGCGAAGCTGGTCGATCTGGGCACCGTGTTCAACGTCGCGCGCACCGACGATGCGACGCGCATTGCCGTCTCCGAAGGCGTGGTGATGTATAATCCCGACAGCGATGCGGTTCGGCTCGATGCGGGCAAGTCGCTCGAGGTCGCCGATGGCCGCCTTACCGTGCGGTCGGTGTCGCTCGACGCGGTGGGCAGCTGGCGCGACGGGACGCTGGTTTACGATAACGCTCCGCTGCCTCAGGTGGCGGGCGATCTGTCGCGCAGCCTGGGCGTGTCGGTCACGCTGTCGCCCGACCTGCGCGCGCGGCGCTTCACCGGAACGCTGGCCGTCAAGGGCGCGCCCGCCGATGTTCTTCCCCGCGTCGCGCCGCTTTTGGGCGGGGTCGCATCTTCCAACGATGGCGGCTGGACAGTAAGCAGCCGTGCGCAACCCTAGCCATTTCCTCGCGCCCCTTCTGATCGTCGTGCCGGTCGCCGCGCAAGCCCAGACTGCCGAGCTGAGGATCGACGAACGTCGCCTGGATCACGCGGTCGAAGCGTTGGGTCGCCAGGCAGGCGTCAGCATCGCGATCAGCGACCCGAAGCTGGCGGGCATCGGCGTGCGTAGCGTGCGCGGAAGGATGACCGCAGACGCGGCGCTGGCGCGGATGCTGGCGGGCAAGCCGCTCCGCGCGAGGCGGATCAACGACCGCGCCTATATGATCGAGCAGGTCACACCGCCTGCCCTCGCTGCCCGGCCGTCGCCGCTGCCCCCGATCGCCGATCCCGCACCCGAACCGGTGGCCGAAGAAGCGATCATCGTCACCGCGTCGAAACGCGACACGCTGCTCGTCGATTATCCCGGTGCCGCGACCATCGTTTCGGGCGGCGATTTCGCGTTGTCGCAAGCCGCGCGTGGCACCGACGCCATCGCCGAGCGTGCCGCTGCGCTGACATCGACGCATCTCGGTCCGGGCCGCAACAAATTGTTCATTCGCGGCATCGCCGATTCGAGCTTTACCGGCCCGACCCAGGCGACGGTCGGCCAATATTGGGGCAATACCCGCGTCACCTATTCCGCGCCCGATCCGGGGTTGAAACTCTATGACGTGGCGTCGGTCGAACTGCTCGAAGGCCCTCAGGGCACGCTCTATGGCGCGGGCGCGTTGGGCGGAATCATCCGCATCGTGCCGCAGGCACCGGTGCTGGGGGTCATCGGATCGGCAGGCTGGGGCGGCGTGCAACTGACCGAACATGGCGATCCCGGCGGCGATGCGGGGGCGATGCTGAACCTGCCCGTCATCGGCGATGTGCTGGCGTTTCGTGGGCTGGTCTATGGCGGGATCGACGGCGGATATATCGACGATCGGTTGCGCGGGATCGACGACGTCAACCGGGTCGAAAACTGGGGCGGGCGCGGTGCCCTTCGCTTCGCGCCCGACGCGATCTGGACGGTCGATCTCTCGGGCGCCTATCAGTCGATCGCCGGGCGCGACGCGCAATATGCCAGCCGCGGCGCAGACGATCCGTCGCGCGAAAGCGCGCTGGCGCAGCCCTTCGCCAACCGGATTGCGTTGGGCGAGCTATCGGTGGCCGGCGACCTTGGTCCGACCCAGCTCGTGACTACGCTGGGGATCGTCGATCAGCATGTCGATGAGCGGTTCGATGCCACGACCGGCGATCAGCCGCGCTATTTCGACCAGACCAGCAGGGTAAGGCTGATTACCAGCGAAACCCGGCTGGCGGGCCGGATTCCCGGCGGCGGCTGGCTGGTCGGGCTGAATTTGTTGCGCAACGACACCCGCATCAATCGCGAGGTCGGTTTTCGTACGCTCGCGCGACCGGAAACCGGCGTCACCAACCGGGTCGAGGAAGCGACGCTTTATGGCGAGGTGACGGTATCGCCCATCGAACGCCTGGCGCTGACGGCGGGCGCACGGCTGACCCATTCGCGCCTGTCGGGAAGTGTCGAGGACGCCCCCGTGATAATCGCGTTCCGCAACGATCCCGGCGCGCGCGCCAGCCGCCACGAAACCCGCCTGCTCCCGGCGATCGCCGCGCGTTACCGGCTTAGCGACACGTTGAGCCTCTTTGCCCGCTATCAGGAAGGATACCGCCCCGGCGGCCTCGCCGTGCGCAGCGACTTCATCCAGCGGTTCGAACCCGATCGCGTGGCAACGACCGAAACGGGCCTGCGCTACCGCGATCCCGGCGGACAGGTTGCGCTGCACCTGACGCTGGCGACGACCGACTGGCGCGACATCCAGGCCGACATTATCGACGGTGTGGGTTTCCCGACGACCGCCAATATCGGCGATGGCCGGGTGCGTTCGGCGGGCGCCAGCGCGCGCTGGTCGCCGGTTCCCGAACTGACGTTCGATGCCGCGCTCTACTGGAACGACAGCAAGGTGACGATGCCCGCCCCGGTGCTGTTGTCGGCGCTGGCGGGCGCGCGTCAGGCGCCGGGCGATGCGCTGCCCAATGTCGCCGACCTATCGGCACGCGCAGGCGTCGATTATCGCGCCGACCTGGCGAGCGGGGAGCGGCTGCATCTCCGCGGCCACGCTCGATATATGGGCCAATCGACCCTGGGCATCGGGCCGATGCTGGGCAAACCGCAGGGCGATTATGTCGATACCGCCATCGACGCGCGGCTGGGCGACGCGCGGCGCGGCATTTCGCTGTCGCTGACGAACCTCTTCGACGCGCGGGGAAATCGCTTCGCGCTCGGCAGTCCGTTTCAATTACGCGACGAAGATCATGTGACGCCGCTGCGTCCGCGCACGATCCGGCTGGGTTTCGACATCGCTTTCTGACGCACTGGTTACGGGACCATAGCGGCGGCTCCGTCCCATCCCCAAACCATTGTTTCGGGGAGCATCATGCGTCGCTTGCTTTGTACCACCAGCCTTTCATCGGTCTTCATTCTGGCAGCGCCCGTCGCCGCGCAGACCGTGACGATCGAGGATGATCGCACCACGCCGATCGCCAGTTCCACCGCCAGCAACGGATCACCCGCCAATATCGTCGTCGACGCCGATGGTTCGATCATTCTGACCGGCGGCACGGCCATCACCCTCGATAGCGCCAATAACATTGCCAATGGCGGCGAAATCACGATCAGCGACGCCGACAATGCCACCGGCATCCGCGCCGTCGCCGGGGGCAGCGGCACGATCACCAACAGCGGTACGATCACGCTCGACGAGGATTACGAACCCGAGGACGACGATGATGACGGCGATCTGGACGGGCCGTTCGCCCTTGGCAGCAACCGGGTCGGGATCGGCACCGACGGCGCATTCACCGGCAGCATCGTCAATTCCGGTGAGATCGCAATCAATGGCAATGACTCGGCCGGCATCCGCCTGGGCGGTGCGCTCGACGGATCGCTCACCAGCACCGGTGCGATCGAAATCCTCGGCGATGACAGCGTTGCGATTCAGGCAGGCGATGTCAGTGGAAATGTCGTTCTGCGCGGATCGATCACCGCCACCGGCGAAAACGCGATCGGCGTTGCGCTGAACGGCGATGTGGACGGCGCGGTGACCATCCAGGGCGTGATCGGCGCGACCGGATATCGCTATACCACTGCGCCAGCCGACACCGACGACCTGGATGCGGACGATCTGCTTCAGGGAGGCCCCGCAGTGCGCATCGCGGGCAATGTCGGTGGCGGCATCCTGCTCGACCGCCCGCCCGCCGATGCAGACGAAGACGAGGATGACGAGGACGGCGACGGGATTCCCGATGCCCAGGAAGGGACCGCATCGGTGGTGTCGATCGGCGGCGCCCCTGCACTCGAAATCGGTTCGGCCACCGATGATCTCTCGATCGGCGCGGTGGCGGGTACGGATCACGGCCTGGTCGTGAATGGCACGGTTCGCGCATCGGGCGTGTATGACGGCATCGACGCCACCGCCATCGCCATCGGGGGCATGGGCGGTGCCGTCGATATGGCGGGTGGATTGACGCTGGACGGCACGATCGCGGCTTCTTCCCGCGCCAGTGCGACCGGGCTTTGGCTTGGCGCCGGCACGTCAGCGCCGGAGATCGCGAACAGCGGACAGGTCACCGCCACGGGTGGCGGGGATGCGGGTAACCTGACACGCGCCATCACCATCGAATCCGGCGCGACCGTCACCAGCCTCACCAACAGCGGCACGATCAGCGCCCAGACCAGCGAAGACGGCGCAGCCACCGCGATCTACGACGGGTCGGGCGGGCTGGGATTGATCGAGAATGCCGGGCGCATTTCGGCAACCGGCGCAGATGCAGATACCAACCGTGCCGTGGCCATCGACCTGCGCGCCAATGGCAGCGGTGCGATCGTCCGCCAGATCATCGCCGACGAAGATGCTGCGGCGCCGCAGATCGTCGGCAACGTCCTGTTCGGGACCGGCAACGATCAGTTCGACGTTCGCGACGGCAGCGTCAGCGGAACGGTGAATTTCGGAGCGGGCGACAACGCCATGAGTCTGTCGGGCGATGCGGTGCATCAGGGGGCCGTTGTCTTCGGTGCCGGTACGGATACGCTTGTTCTTGCCGGGACGGCCAGGATCGCTGGGAATGTCGATTTCGGCGGGGGCAGCGATGTGCTGTCTCTGGGGCAAGGGACGTCGCTGACCGGTTCGATCGCCAACAGCGACGGCACCGTCGCGAGCATCGCCGGCAGGCTGGACATCACCAGCGCCGACAGCGTTTCCTTTGCCGCGCTCGACGTCGCATCAACCGGCACGATCGGGGTGGCCATCGATGGCGAGGCCGGGACTGCCACGCGTTACGATATTGCCGGTCTGGCAAGTTTTGCAGATGGCGCCGAGGTGTCCGTCCGACTGAACGGCATTGCGAGTTCGCTGGGTGACTATGTCATCGTCCAGGCAGGGACATTGACCGGTGCCGACACGCTCGCCAGCGCAGATACCAACCTGCCTTTCCTGTTCAAGAGCGCCCTGTCCAGCGACAGCGATGCCGGGACCGTCACGCTGTCGATCGACCGCAAGAACGCCGGGGAACTGGGACTGAACCGTTCCGAAACCTCCGCGTATGACGCGATCTTCGAAGTGCTCGACCGTGACGAGGATCTGACCGGCCTGTTCCTCGAGATCGAGGATGGGGCGACGTTGCGTAACCGGTTCGGCACCTTCCTGCCCGAACATTCGGGCGGCAGCTTCGATTCGATTACGCTCGCTGCCCGCAACGGTGCCCGCTTTCTGGATGATTACACCCCGGCAGGCGACGACGATGCGGCCTGGACGCTGTTCGGCCAGCAGATCGCCTGGGGTGGATCGAAGGATGTCGGCGATACCGCTGCCTATGATATTGGCGGATGGGGTGCGATCGGCGGGATCGAGCGCGGACTGGGTGGCGCGGGCCATCTCGGCATATCGCTTGCCTATGCGTCGGGGCGCAATTCGAACGGCGACAACGACAATGAGGTTCTGCTCGGACAATATGAACTGGGCGCGCACTGGCGCGGACGCTTTGGCGGTTTCGCCGCCTATCTCCGAGGGGCGGTGGCCAAGGTCGATTTCGATGGCCAGCGTCGTCTCTATGCCGACGATTTCGATCGCATTGCGCGCGCGAGCTGGGGTGGCGTGCTCTATTCGGCATCGGCGGGCCTGTCCTATGATCTGGCTCTGGGATCGCGACTTCGCGTTCGTCCACAAGGGAGCATCGATTATTACCGGCTGAGCGAAGACAGCTGGACCGATACGGGCGGTGGCGAGGCGTTCGACCTGACCGTCGAAGCGCGCGTCAGCGACGAGGTTGCCGCGAACGCGTTGCTCGCGCTCGGCTATGAACTGGGCAGCCTTGATCCCGAGGGCACCTGGATGCGTCTGGAGCTGGAAGGCGGGCGGCGCGAAATCGTCGGGGGAGAAATTGGTGAGACGATCGCCTATTTCGCCGACGGCGATGCGTTCACGTTAAGCCCCGATGCGCGCAACAGCGGCTGGCTCGGCCGCGTGCGGATGTCGGGGGGCGTCGAACAGTTCATGGTCGTCGGCGAAGTCGGCGCGGAGGAGCAACAGCATCACACCGCGTTCACGGCGAGGTTGGGGATCAAGGTCGGCTGGTAAAGTTCATTTCATCGTTGGCGGGGGTGGCGTGTATGGCCCCCGCCAACGGTTTCAACGACTTAACCGAATCGAAACCGGTTACCCTTTAATCTGGCATGGTTAGCGACCAATGGAGGGTAGCATGCAGCGCGATCCCGAACCCAAGCTCGACGAACGCCGCGCGCGCAACGATCGCCGCGTGGCCAGCGATCCGAACTATGTCGGCAAGGACCGTCGCCAGGGTGATCGACGGACCACCGAGGCGTCAGCGCTTCACAACAGGAACGTGTAGAAACACACGAAGAATGCGGTGTAGCTGAGCACGAACAATTTGATGTCGTCATCGTCGCGGTCGCGCGTCGCCGAACGTGCGCGTTTACGATCCAGTCGGCGAGCCTGCAGTCCAAGTTGCCTGCGCAAGGGGTGCCCATCGGGCGCGGCGGGAATCGCGTTCGTCATCATGAAGCAGTAAACGCTTCATTAACGATTAGGACCAGTCCCGATCGTGGTTAACGCGCGTCCCGCACCGGGACGCGCTTACCGTCCCCATGCAAGGCAGCGACGATCAGCCGCGACCGATCAATTGCTGGGCGATGCGGTCGGCGACTTCGCTTTCGGGCGCGCCCGAACGATCGCTCTCGTCCCACACCTGAACCAGCCGGTCGGGGATACGCGCGATGCGCGTTTCGACTTCGGCGCGGTCGCCCTTCCCCAGATATTCCAGCCCGACATTGATGATGCCGCCCGCGTTGATGACATAATCGGGTGCATAGAGAATGCCGCGGTCGTGCAGCCGCTGGCCGTCTTCACGGGTTGCGAGCTGGTTGTTCGCGCCGCCTGCGATTGCCTGACATTTCAGCGCGGCGATCGTTTGTTCGTTGAACACCGCACCCAGCGCATTGGGGCTGACGATGTCGGCTTCGATGGTCAGGATTTCGTCGGGCTTGGCGGTCTCCGCCCCGAGTTCGGCGGCGAATTGTTCGACCCGTGCCTGATTGACGTCGGCGATCGTCAGCTTCGCGCCATCCTTTGCCAGCAGCTTGGCGAGCCCGCCGCCGACGCTGCCGATGCCCTGGATCGCGACGTGCACGCCCTTCATGTCGTCGGCGCCCAGCGCGCGCTTGGCCGCAGCCTTGACGCCCAGATAGATGCCCATCGCGGTGAACGGCCCCGGATCGCCGCCCGCGCTGCCCTCCCCCACCGGTAGGCCCGATACGTGGCGCGTCTGGGTCGCGACCACCTGCATCCGCGCTTCGGACATGCCGACATCCTCTGCGGTCACATAGCATCCACCGAGCGATTCGACCGCACGGCCGAACGCTTCCAGCTGCGCGGTGGTGATGACGTCGCCGGGGTTGGCCGCCAGCACGACGCCCTTGCCTCCGCCCAGCGGCAGATCGGCCATCGCATTCTTGAAGCTCATGCCGCGCGACAGGCGCAGCGCATCGGTGATCGCGCGATCGGTATTCGCATAATGCCAGAAGCGCACGCCGCCCGCCGCAGGGCCGAGATTGGTCGAATGCACCGCGATCACCGCCTGCAACCCCGACTCTGGATCGGTGAACAAATGAATGCCTTCGTGGTCGTCGAAGTCGGCAAAGCCCCAATTGGTCAGCACGCGCTCAAAATCCCCTCATGCTCATCTCGGTCATCGGATCGCTTGGGGAACGCCTGACTGGATGGCCGGGTGGACGCAGCTAGCCGGTGCCGGGATCGGCAGGAAATGGGGCGACCGACGGGACTTGAACCCGCAACTTCCGGCATCACAAGCCGACGCTCTAACCAATTGAACTACGGTCGCCGTGGAACCGCGCGATTAGCGGTTCGGGGGGCTGGCGGCAAGCATATCGGCGGCTTTGCGCACAAACGCAAGATGCGTTCGCATTCGCCATCGTCATGGTTATGTAACATGCGCAGGCGAGGGCCGGGGTGGAACGAAATGCCACATTTGGGCATAGGGTGACGATGCAGAAAACCGATGAGATTGCGGCACGCCCGAATCCCCGCTCGGGATGGCCGATCGAACCGGTGGTCGCCCGTCTTGGCGCCGACGACAGGGTCCAGCGCGTTCCGTCGCCGAAGCTGGACCTCTTTATCCGGCGCCGCTTTCTTACGCCAGAAATGTGCACCGAACTGGTGACCATGATCGACGCCAGGCGACGCCCCTCGACGATATCGGACCATAATGGCGATGCCGCATTCAGGACCAGCGAGACCTGCGACCTGGATAGCATCGATCCGTTGGTCGAGCGACTGGACGCGATGATCCACGACTTTGTCGGGTTGGACCCCGCGCATGGCGAACCGGTGCAGGGCCAGCGCTACGCCGTCGGACAGGAGTTCAAGGCGCACACCGATTATTTCGAGCCCTCAGGCTTCGATTTTCATCGCTTCTGTTCCGAATCGGGCAATCGCACCTGGACCGTGATGGTTTATCTGAACGAACCCGAAGCGGGCGGCGCCACCCGGTTCAAGGCAATCGACAAGACCGTCCAGCCCGAGACGGGCAAGCTCCTGGCATGGAGCAACCTGCGTGCGAACGGCACGCCGAACCCATCGACGCTCCACCACGGCATGAAAGTGCGGGCAGGCACTAAGTATGTCATCACCAAATGGTTTCGCGAGCGCCCCTGGGACTGGCGCAACGGATCATGAGATGCGCAGCCAATCGATATCTTTATTCGATCTTTTGTTGAATCCTGATCGTCGGCACGAAGAAGATGCGTTCGTACCCCGCATCGGCCTCGTTCGACCAGTTGCGGAAATATTTCGCGGCGATGCTGAAGTGAAGGATGCTGGGCCAGCCGCCCGATGCGATCGCCCTGTCGAAATTCAAACCGAAACTGGCTTCAAACCGCGTGTCCCGCCGTTGATCGCCCTCAACCGTACGTAGTGCCGAAAAATATCTCCGGTCGATCGATGCTTCGACAAAGGGCGTCACAGTTCCCATATGGAACTGAGCCGTTCCACCCAGCTTAGGCGTGAACCGTCGACGATCCGGGTCCGGCGACGCGACGAAATCGAGCGACGGGGTGACCGACAGCGCAAGACTGTTTTGGGAAGGTTCGATCAACCCGGTTGCGCCTGCCTGTTTTGCGCGGCGTTGCAAATAGGCCGTGTTCGACAGCCTGGCACCGATAGCGAACACATGATCGGTCGATTTCCGCTGGTCGAGCACCTCTGTGTAACCCATGCCAAGCGTGTAGCCTCCAAACAATTGAGCCACCGGCCGGTCGAGCCTGATCCTGCCGCGGCGCCATTCCCGCAAGAACGGATTTTCCTCCTGTATCCGCAATCGCAGCGCCAGCGCCGATTCATGCGAATCGGCGTCATATAGGTTGGGACTCAAAGAAAAAGCCGGCGTGGCCGAAATGCTTATACCGCTATTGAAGTTACGCGATATTTTGATCGCGCTGCTGATCTCGCTCTGATCGAGCAGATCGTCACCGGCATCGTCATCAATCGCTGTCCCCAAGGCTGGTGCCAGTCCGAGTTCGAATTCGACAGCCCAACGGTCGGTGCCGTCGGCGGCGGTCGTCACTTTGTCGAGCAGCCCTCCAACCTGTTGCGCGTTCGCCGTGCTGGTCGCGCACAACAACGCGACCGCCCCGATCATTCTCATGGCCCCCTCCATGCGAAAACCGCCGTATCGCATGGCAGGCGTCCGTGAGAGGGCCGTGAAGTCCGCGTGAAAGACCCATGAAATACAGAAAGATGGTCAGCCAACACGGATGGAGATGGTGAAAACCGGCGTGAAAACCGGCAGAACTTAACTGCGCACAGGCGCTCGCCATGACCAAAAAAGGCCCGTCATCCTGACCGGAAGACGAGCCTTTTCATGGTGGGCGCGACAGGGATTGAACCTGTGACCCCACCCGTGTGA
>SXGS01324283.1_pt1 | contig 12572 bp, 13 predicted proteins | sample 3174681 | NCBI WGS metagenome assembly SXGS01 (sample SAMN11356861, study PRJNA531348) | freshwater metagenome | isolation source: freshwater sample F1-80 | place: China: Fuxian Lake, Yuxi | collected 2017-12-25
AACTATCGCGTGCCGGAAATGGCCGCCACGGGCTTGGCCACCGTTCGTCACACTGCTGGCGGTGTCACCGTGACAAGCGCCCTCAACATCGTGCCGGTCTATCCTGGCATCTTTACGCAGAACATCGAGGGGCAGGCCGCGGCCCAAGTCGCGCGGATTCGCAATGGCGCCACCCTAGTTGAAGCCATCGGCGGCCCGGTCACCATCGGTCCCGCGGCTGAACAAGCCACTCTCATTCTTTACGGCAGCGGACTCAATTCCTCTGCCGATGTCAGCGCCACCATCGACGGGGTTAGGGTTTCCGTTGCCTATGCCGCCCGCAAGGGACCTATGCCGGGCTGGACCAGATCAATATTCCGCTACCTGCCACATTGGCGGGCCGAGGCAAAGTCAGCATCGTGGTTACCGCGTCCCAAAAGCCTTCAAACCCGGTGCATATTTTCCTGCAGTAACCGCTAATATAAGGAGTCCTCTTTGAAACTAGAAATGAAACTGATCCTGTACTTTGCGCTAGTCTTGCCCGGCGCTCTTTTCGCCCAGCCCGGTGGCGGAGGGGGTGTCCGTGGCGATGGCATTTGGCGTCGTGATGCCGTATTCGGCGAGATCTACAGCCTTGACAACTGTTTCGGCCATCAACCGCCCTCGGGCGAGTATCACTATCACGCCAACCCGGTTTGCCTGCGCGCGTCGGTCGACGACAACATCGAACTGGTGCGCACCAAGCGCACGGGTAGCACTTACCGCGAGAAGGCCACCGGCTTGAAGCACTCGCCGATTCTGGGCTGGTCATACGATGGGTATCCCGTCTACGGACCTTACGCTTACGCCGAGCCCAACAATCCCAGTAGCGGCATCCGCCGCGTCCGGTCCGGCTTCCGGCTGCGCACCATGACCACGCGCACCACTCTTCCCGCCTGGTCGCTCTCGGTGCACCCCGGCGTCAGCGAGACGCTGGCCGCGTCGCAATATGGTCCGCCCGTCAGCACCCAGTTTCCGATGGGCCGCTACCTTGAGGATTGGGAGCACGTAAGCACCATCGGTGACCTGGATCAATACAACGGCCGTACGGGTGTGACGCCCGAGTTTCCCAGCGGCACTTACGCCTACTTCGTCACTATCAACGAGGATGGCTCAGCTGCCTTTCCGTACATGGCCGGCAGCGAGTATTACGGAACCGTCACCCTTACCCGGACAGTTGCGGTGCCGGATGGCGTCACTACTTTCACCGGCTCCGGGCAAACCGCACCGTTGCTCACCAGTTGGTCAACGAGCAAAGCCCAGCAAGCGGCGCTGGTGACCTCCGGCTTCAATCCATCAGCCGGCCCGAGAACCACATGGCCCGTGGATGTCCCAGCGGGAGTGACCGCGGCCAACGCGACCACCACGCCCATCTTGGTGGATGTCCAGCGGATCCGGTTCAATGACTCGACGGTGTACATCAACGGGAGCGGTCTCGTGAACCATGTTATGGGCCCTTGGTTTGATCCACATCAACGAGGGGGTAACTTTGGCAATTATCCGGCGAATCAAAACTACACCCGCGTTTTCCCGCGCAACCCTACGGTGGCTGCTACCAAGACGGCGGGCACCTTGGGTGCGCTGGGTGTTTGGGTGAATGGCTCCGCGATGTTCAACTACCTGGATGGTACCAGTTGGAACACCGCCGCCGGTGTCGAGGCGGGATCACCCGCAGTGATAACGCCATCGTTCGTGAACGTATCGGCCGCCTCCTTTGAACGCGGACCGCTCACCCCGGGCGGACTTGTGACGGCTACCGCCATATACGGCGCCGTACTCGCCACCTCCACGGAGTCGGCCAGCACGGCAGTGTTGCCCACGTCACTCGGCGGCGCCACCGTCACCGTGCGGGACTCGGCGGGCACGTCACGGGCGGCCGAAGTTCTCTACGCATCACCAACACAAGTAAACTACCGGATTCCCGCGGACTCTGCCACTGGCTACGCCACGGTGGCCATCGCGGCGGGTGGGAACACCATTAACGGCAACATCAGCATTATCCCCACCTATCCCAACGTCTTCATCGCCAACGCGGAAGAGGTGGCGGCCGGGCAAGCAATCCGGACCGTCAACGGAACCGCGGTGACGACGTCGACGCTCACTCCAGTCGACCTGGGAACAGCGGGTGAAGTCTATCTTGTGCTCTACGGTTCCGGACGCGGTAGCGCAACGACGGCCACGGCGACTATCGGTGGCATCGCGTCGACGGTCGTCTATGCCGGCGCACAGGGAGAATACGCCGGCCTCGATCAGTACAACCTAATCATTCCCCGGTCGCTCGCCGGCCGCGGTCGAGTGCCTGTCGTCCTCACGGTGGACGGCAAAACCTCGAATCCGGTTTACATCACCATCCAGTAGAGAGGAGTCTCGGAGCCGGTAGGCAAGGCTTCTTCCCTACCCTCCCGCTGCCGATTCTGCCCACACACGGAGCTTCGAAGAGGCATGTCATGAACAGATTATGATTATCAACGGTTGCTTGTCTCGCTTGCGTCCTGGGGACAGCCTCGGCCGCCGACTGGCCAGAGTGGCGCGGTCCCAATCACAACGGTGTCACCTCCGGCGACGCGCCGCTGAAGTGGAGCGACTCCGAGAATGTCAAATGGCGTGCCACCATTCCGGGCCGTGGATTCTCCTCGCCCAACGTCTGGGGCGATAAGGTGTTCCTCACCACCGCCATCGCGACTGCTTCCGCCGACGGCCAGGAACGACGCCGGCCCGGGCCTCCGCCGGAAGGCCGCCGCGCCGGGAAGGACCGCCGCCTGAAGGCGGACCGCGCGGCGGTGGACCTCCGCCTGGGGGACAGACCGCCCGGAGGCGGACTGCGCGGCGGTGGACCGCCGTCCTGGCCACAAGTCGAACACGAATTCGTGCTGCTTTGTATTGACCGGGCCACCGGGCGGATCCTGTGGCAACGCACCGCCGTCAAGGCCGTGCCTCATCAGGGACACCGGCCCTGCGACGGCACATTCGCCAACGAGTCGCCCGTCACCGATGGCAAGTACGTCTTCGCCTTCTTCGGCTCACGCGGCGTCTTCTGCTACGACCTGAACGGCAATCTGGTCTGGAAAAAAAACCTTGGGCGCCAACCTGGATATTTACCACGAGTACGGAGAGGGAACAAGTCCGGTCCTGGGCGGAGACCGGCTCTTTATCAAGGCCGATCATGAAGGCGCATCCTTTCTGCTATGCCTCAACAAGAACACCGGCGAGCAGATGTGGCGCGTCGAGCGAGATGAGCAGACTTCCCATTCGGTTCCACTCGTGGTTACATGGCAGGGCCGCAAACAAGTCATTACCACCGCGACCAATCGAATCCGTTCCTATACTATGACTATGAAACCGGCAAGTTGATCTGGGAATGCGGCGGACTCGGCATGAATGCCATTCCCGCTCCCGTCTACGCCAACGGCATCGTCTATGCCATGACCGGCTACGAAAATCCCAAGCTTATGGCAATCCGGCTCGGGGGCAAGGGCGACCTTACCGAGTCGGAGTTCGTAGTCTGGTCCAGCGCGGACTGGCGGCGGCCTCGATAACTCGGGTGAGCAATGGCGTCACCACTACCGAACAGGTCTACACTTCGACGAACGGTGGTGTCGTTGCGAACCCGATCTCGCTGAACGGCGATCAGGTCTATCAAACCCTTTACGGCAGTGGGCTCGGCTCAGCCACTACCGCCACTGCGGCAGTCGGCGGCGTGGCGGCGACTGTCCAGTACGCCGGACCACAGATGATTTATTCAGGGCTGGATCAGTTCAACATCCTGATCCCTTCCTCACTGGCCGGCGCGGGCAAGGTCGATATCGTGATTACCGCTGGGGGCAAGCCGTCAAATCCGCTCAATGTGACAATTCGCTACTCAAACGCACACGAGCTCGCGCAAGGCCAGGTGCTTGCGCGAGCTTTGATATACTACCTGAAAGCACAAATGACCCGGGCCATCATTCTCGCTCTTGTCTCGGCTGCGTGTTCCGCGCAGACCCTTACGATCGTCAACTCCGCCAGCTTCAGTCCAACGAGCATTCTTGCACCAGATTCGATCGCTTCCGCCTTTGGTCAGAACCTTGCCGCTGGGGGCGCCAACCCCGCAGTCACCGTAGTGGACGCGCAAGGCACGTCGCGCCCGGCAGCGGTTTTCGCGTTCGCGCCATCACAAGTCAACTTCCTCATCCCGGCCGGCACCGCGCCCGGCACCGCCACCGTGACGATTCGGAACGCGACGAACACCGCCACCGGACGTATTGAGATCCGCGCGGTCGCGCCGGGCCTCTTCAGCGCCAATGGCTCCGGCCGAGGACTCGCCGCGGCCTCCTTCCTGCGCATCGCCGCCAATGGCGCTCGCACGGAAACTCTGCTCGCGCAAGCGGACAGCGATCGCGGCATCGTACCAGCACCCGTCGACCTTGCGCCCGAGAACGGCGAAGTCTATCTCTCGCTCTTCGGCACCGGCCTGCGGGCGGCCACCCGGTTGACCGTCACCTTGAACGGCGAGAGCATCCCGGTGCTCGGCGCCGCGGCGCACAGCCAGTTCGCCGGACTCGACCAGGTCAACATTGGGCCGCTGCCCGCCTCACTGCGCGCTCGCGACGAAGCCGAGATCTCACTCGCGGCCGATGGCAGCGCGGCCAATCGCGTCACCGTGTCCCTGCTTTCCTCGCCCGCCGCCGGAGCTTGGGCGCGCCGCGCCGAGCTGCCGGAGGCGAACTCCGAAATGTCAGTGTCCGAAGCGGATGGCAAGATCTACGTGCTCGGCGGCTATCCCTCGAACCGCATCACCGTGGCGAGCGTTCAGGTCTATAACCCCGTGGCCAACACTTGGCGCCTCACCACGCCAATGCCCGTCGCGCTCAATCACACCATGTCGGCGAACGTGAATGGCAAGATCTACATCATTGGGGGACAGCCGACAGCGACCGGCGCCGGACCCTTCGTTGACACTGTCTACGAATTCGACCCGGCCACCGAACGGTGGACCACGCGCGCGCCGATGCCCACGGCGCGCGGCGGCGGTGCCGCGGCGGTGCTAAATGGCAAGATCTATGTGGCCGGTGGGCGTCCGCCCGGCGGCAACCACTTTGCCGTATTCGACCCCGCCGACAACACCTGGCAGACTCTGCCGGCGCTGCCCACGCAACGGAATCACCTCGGAGCCGCCACCATCGGCGGCAAGATCTACGTTATCGGCGGACGCTTTGGCGCGGGCTTTGACAGCGAACAGACCGATCGCATCGAGATTTTCGACCCCGCCACCAACACCTGGACCGCCGGAGCACCCATGCCGCATCCGCGCGGCGGCCTCAACGTTGCAGCAGCCTACGGCTGCCTCCACCTCTTCGGCGGCGAAGGTGATAGCAGCGTACCCAGCGGAGTTCACGCTGATCACGACCTCTACAATCCCGTCACCAACACCTGGACCACTCTGGCGCCCATGCCCACGCCGGTCCACGGCGTTACCGGTTCGGTCTTTGCCAACGGACTCATCTATCTACCCGGCGGCGGCGTCTCGATCGGAGGCAGCAGCGGCAGCACCATTCACCAGGTCTATCGCCCCAGCCAGACTTGCCGAAGCGCACCATGAGATTGCTCTCCTAACGCACCACCAGCGAGCCGCGGTACATGCCCATCCCGCAACTGAACTTGAACTCCTTAGCCGCCTGCGCGGGAATCTCGATCAGTACGCTTTGTCCCGGCGGTAGCTCTCGATCGATGCCCAGTCCCGGAAACACCACGCGCCCGCCGCAATTCTGAGCGTCGGGGCGCTGGAAGGCGAGCCGGACAGGCCTGTTCGCGGGCACCGTGATTCTGGACGGCGCATATCCTTTCGCGCTGACCGAGATGGTTTGCGCATTGGGAACGGCGCGAAGAGCGAGCGGCTGGCGCTGCGGTGCAACGCTGAGCACGAAGGGAAAGGTGAGCACCTGGCCATGGCGCTGCACTTGCAGCCACACCTTGTAGAGCCCAGCCTCTTTAAATCCGGTCGTAGTCTCAATCTCGGACGGACTCGGCCCGGGCATGGCGTGGGAATGAACCCACGGGCTCGCCGGCGCTGCGTTTTCCTCCTTGGGATGGGCGTGAATCACCTGATCGCATTCCCTGCGCACGACGAGGACGTGTCCCCAGGCGCCGAGGTAGGGCTGGAGATCGGGGATGCTTGTGCCGGTCCCGGCGTCGGCGAGAGCGAAGCGGAATGAAATATCACGACCGGCTTCCAGAGGCTGCTTGACAGTGAGCGTCGCGCGAACGCCGTCGATCGTGACGGCGCGATCAGCCGTTTCGCGGAGTCCCTTTGGCAAGTAGGCCGGTCCAGCCACGTTGACCCGGAAGCGGGCGATTGTTTGCGCTTGGCCAGGCGGCGTATGGTCGACGAAGATCCAGTAAGTTCCCGCGTGTGGGAATTGGTACGTGCCCGCGTAAAAACCCCAGGTTTGCGCTTCGGGATGGATATGGTCGAACGTCGCCAGGTCTGCAGAGATGACCAGAACGTGCATCTCTTTTTCATGAACGCGCTCAAGGACGGGGTGGGGGCTCTGGAGCGCGAACGACGTTCGCTCCCCGGTTCTCCAAGCCGTGGACTCTCCCAGCAGACGTAATCCGTTCGAAGAACCGATTGGCTTCCAATCCGGCGAATCCGCTTGGGATGTGAACTCTCCGTAGTAAGTGGGACCGATCAGATACGGATAGGCCAAACGGCCGTCTGGGTGGGTGGCGAGAAAGTAGGCGTAAGTTCCCTCCGGGAAGTCCAGTGTCTTGGCGAAGCGGCCGTTGTGCTCGTCCAAGTCACCCAGGCCCTTGACGAATTCGTAGTCTTCGAGGAAGGTGCCGTTGGGGAATTCGGCACTCACGGGCGGGCCGTCCTGGGCTGGCGTAAGATCCACGCCAGAGGGAAGACGGCGCCGTGCGCCGGAGGAAGCCCGGGGACGGTAAGACGAGCGCAAGGGCCGGACCATCTTGTTTTCGTCCCAACCGTAGGGCCCATACATCGGGTAACCGTCCAAGGCGAAGCCGATCAGCGGCGAATGCTGATCGCGGCGGTCCATGAGGGCCTGGATCAGCGGCGAGGTGGGGTTGGAATGGCTCCGTACGGCGTCGGCGTGCCACAAGTTCTGATCGTTGAACGAATAGACGTTTGCGAGATTGTAGAGCGGCACCCCATTGCTGAAAGCGCCGATCACTCCCAGCGGAGTGGCGGGCGGCCGTGCCGCAGGCTTCGGATGACGAGGGATCCGGAACGCGAAGCGGCGAATACCGTTGCCGCCGTCATAGGGCCGGACCTCCAAGGCGCCCAGCGACTGCATGGAGAGACCGGCGGACTCAACGGTAACGAACTGTTCGTCGACCTTGACGTTGTGAACGTCAGGACCCATCGCTCTCGCGCCAGGCGGCAGCGTCGAGCGAATCCAGCGCTCCACGCGTGGATCGGCGCCGTGGGCTAGAGTGGCCGTGAGAAGGATCAGCGTCCACGGCTTCATAACTTGACCCGAGCTCTCACTGAATTGCTGGCCATGATTGCTCCATGGTAATGTTCACCGAGTTGGACGGCTTTCTGCGCTGCCGTGACACTCGAATCGACCCGGTCAGCCCCGGCCAAGTTGCTGGGCAACGGAATGTTGACCTGATCCAAGCCCGGGAAGGCGCCTTGTGGACCGTCGTAAGCGACAGGCAGCGCGATGCCGCCGATGGTGGCGGTGACGGGCGTGGCCGAATTGAACCCAGTCCCATAGAGAATGAGCGTCGCCTGTTCGGAGGCCGGACCAACCATAATCGGCCCGGTAACTGGCTCATACACCACTTGTCCGCCGCGGAACCGGGCGACTTGCTCGGCCGCCGCGTTCTCCATGTTGAGCTTGAAGAGGCCAGGATACACCGGCACGGCTTTCAATGCGCTCATCACGGTGATACCCGCGGCGGTGAAGCGCACCGTGGCCAAGCCCGTGGCAGTCTCGGGAGGAACGCGATAGTTCACTTGGCGGGGAGATGCGTACGAGATTTGGGCCGGCCGCGAGATACCAGCGGAATCGATCACGGCCACCGTCGCTCGAGCGAGCGTAACGGGCCAGTTGGAGTTCGGCGCACTTTCGGTGCCGGTGGCCGGTGTGCTTTCGAACTGGGCAAAGGCCGTTACCGATCCAGGCGTCACCGGCATGCCTCGCCCGTGCGATTCTCCGCGTCCGGCATCATCAAGCGAGATGCGTGACATGCACGAAGTTAGACGCCTCACCATAGCCAGCTCGAAGGTCGTTGTATCATGGGCACCGATTGTGCCTTACGAGCCGTATGTCTCCGTCGATACCCGCTCCTCCTGCAACCGCTGAAGTAGGCTTCGAGGAACTCGAGCCTGGAACGCATCCAGCCGGGCTGCTGGGCTGATCCGGCTCGATGCACAAGTTGAGGGCCATGATCGACTGCGCCTTAATCATACCAGCTTGGTTGTGCGAGCCTTCAACTGCCGAACCGGCATGCACATCGTCCGTTGGCCGAGAGGAGTGCGCCCCCAAACACCCGCGCGAGCAACGCGTGGTGCTTTGCGTTGCCGTATTGGACGGATTGTGCTGCTCTCTACAATCGAACTCTGGCATGGGTATCCTCACCATTTTTTCACCGTCCATCCGAAGAGTTCGGCGGAGCCTTAATCGATGACCAGGATCACCTATGCGCCGAGAGCCGCGTCTTGTGATGACCCTGGTATGGTAGGGCCATGCCGTGCGGGCACTCGGAGACTCGGCCGATAGGGACTTCCCATAAAATCCATAGGCGACGGAAGATGCATGCTGCCGCGCATTGCCAACGAGTCGATGTTTACCTGCACGCCGTGCGGGTAACGCGGTAACAGCCAACACGCTGAAAACAGGAGGCGGAGACGTGACCGTGTTACCGCACTCAAGGTCAGGCTCAGCCACTTCAAGATCCGAATGTGACTGTTGACGCCAGGGAGATCAGCAGGAAACGGAACTGGTCCAGGCACTTTGACATCGAGTCGTCTCATTATCGACGACACCAGGGATTATCTCCTGCTCTTCCAGGATAGGTCGAGTTTCCGGGCCATACGGCATTGAAATCCCGTTTTCGGCTCAAAAAGAAATCCACCGTCTTGCCCGCTTTGGCGACCGCTCGGTGCAGGTAAACCCATTCGCCCGCACCTTGACGTAGGTCTCATCCATCCGCCTGGAGCCATCGACCGGGCGGGCATACCGTTTCTGGCGCTTCTCGAATTCCGGCGTGTACTGCTGCACCCACCTCAAAATCGTCGTGTGCGGCCCATCTCGGCCCATCCCGCTGGTTCAGTCTTGCATCCAGATCGACGGTGGTCCAGAATAGGGTCCGGTCGAGGTACTCGCGCCGAATCGTTCTGATCAGCGGCTCTACGAATGGATGCGATAGCGGCACGTAAAGCACGGTCTTGATTTCCGTCACATCGAGTACTCGAAGATTGGCTTTCCATTCAACAGCTCGGGATCGATCCGGGACAGCCGGCCGTGATGCCGGTACAGAAGGTGATCGTGCCGAAGGGCGAAGGTCACGTCGCCCAGGAAGCAGGCGAAAGCGTCGACTCGCCGGCGGAGTCGCTGACAACAACAGTACCGTCCGGGCCGCCCGAGGAGGCACGGGGGCCGCACCCCTCGGCCCATGGGGGCCGTGATCTACCGAGCGCTTTAGCGGGTTAGCTCCGGGTAGTTTGCGCGGAGTTCGGACTCGATTAGCTCCTTGAACTCCCGTGCGCCGAAGGGCTCGAGGGGCCTGCCGTTGACGAAGAGTCCCGGCGTCTTGCGCACATCCAGCGTCCGCGCGTCGGTTAGGTCCTGCTCGATGATGCGGTTGGTCTCGGGATCGTTCACCTCGGCCCGGATGGCGGGGACATCGAGGCCCGCGCGCGCGAGGAGCGGCCAGACCCGGTCCACCATGACCTGATGGTGCTGCGTCCACTGCCCCTGCGAAGCGTATAGGACGTCGAGCGTCTCCCAGAACTTGTCACGTTTCTTGGCGGCGACGAGGATCCTGACCGCGTCCGAGGCACCCTCGTGGAAGGGCGCGTAGCGGATGACGAGCCGGATCTTACCGGGGTACGCGGCCATAGCCTGCTTCACGAAATCCGAGAAGACCGCACAGGTCTCGCAGGCGGGGTCGGTGAACTTCACAACGTACACCTTGGCGGCGGCGTCGCCGAGAATCGGTGAATGGTCCCTGATGAACGTCGAGGCGCTCTCTTGCGCCATGAAGCCGAGTTTCTTCGCGCGCTGGCTCTTGTAAAGAGAATTTGCGATCACGAATCCGGCGACCAGCGCAAGGGCCGAAATCCCAAAAACGATCTTACGCTTCATCAGTCATTTCTCCGCTTCACGATGATCAACAAGGCCGTCATGGCCGATAGCGCCAGCAAGGAAAGCACGGGGATGGAGACGAAGCCGAAGAGTTCAAAGGAGTTCTCCGTGCAGGAGACACCCTGTGCGCAGGGCTGGATGCTCGTGGGAATGAGGCCGACGGAGAGAAGGTTGTGGTAGATCGCCGTCAGCAGACCCGCGACGGTCAGCGGGAGCGCGAACTTCGCCGCCTTGGCGTCCAAGGGGAAGAGGCCCATCGGGAGGATGAGGACCAGAGGGAAGAGCGCGATGCGCTGGTACCAGCATAGGACGCACGGCGCGAAGCCCATCACGTTGCTGAAGAAGAGGCTGCCGAGCGTGGATCCGCTGGCGATGAGCCAACAGGCGAACAAGAGGTTCCAGTCTTGCTCGGCCTTCGTCTGCGTGGGCATGGCCAGATTCTCTCAAATTTCATGCAATCGATGGGCCGAAGGGCGGATCCTGGTGGCAGTAATTCCGTGCGGTCCACGCCCCTTGGTGTAAGACCTACTATTATATCTCAACAACGCGCCTTCGGCCGCGCGTGCCGCTGGCGGGCCCAACTGGCGGGCGACCTCAGGTCAGGTCTTGAAACTGGGTAGTTTCGTTGGCTCGCGATTGGAAAGTATTTAGGTTCAGGGACTTAACCCCAAGACCCAGAATAGTTGATGGTCGTCGATAGTGCAATTCTTGCGAAAATGTGTTATACTCGGGCCTATCGAAACTTCCACCCCTCGTTCTTCATCAATTCCAGCAGCGTTAGGCATTTGATGCCGTAGGCGTCGCATACGTCCGGGATCTTGGGGCGGGCGGGATTGCCCGTGCGCTTTTCGCCGGTGACTACAGAGAGCTTGCGGGCCTTCGCGACGGCGATCACAAAAGGATCGGCGATGCTCCGGTTCCGGTCGTTATTTACGAGTTTCGGAAAGGCCCCGAGGATTTCGGCGGTGGCGATTTGTATGTCATCTTCAAGCGGACAGAACAACCCGCCTTGAAGCCGCGCCCATTCATGCAGGTCGTCATCGTTCTTAGAGAGTTCTTTGAGAACTTCGTCCGGCGCGACTAACCGGCCTCCCGCGATCATCCTCTCCAGCTTTTCCCACACCGTCGGGAAAACATCGCGAGGGTAGTACCGAACTCAGCCGTCTAAGATGGCGCTCGTGTCGATGCAGTAGGCCATCTCTTATTCGGCGCCTTTGAACACGAGCTGTTCGACCCTCGGTAGGTGCTTCAGCTTCATCCCGAGGTAGTTCGATAGGTCGGCGAACGTGATGGCTTCCTGATGATAAGCAGTTACCATCGTTCGGACGTACAGCTTGCCCAGGTCCCGGACTCTCATTGTCGCGGGCGGCGCAAAGCCACCCTCACGCTGCGACTCCTGGCGATACTCGGCCAGGTATTGGTCGCGCTTCATTTGGTAGAAGCCGAGGGGTACCCGTCCCATCGTTAGCAGTCGCCGCACAACCACCTCACGGCTCACGGAGAAGAGCCCAGAGAGCCTCTCAATATCGGACTCGGACGGGTTCCCTGATCCCCTTCCCAACGCCTCGACTTCGGATTCAAGAGCGGTCGAGGGTACGAGGATATTCCCGGCTACCTCATTGCAGAAGACCTCTGTGCGGGCCTCCTCGGTTGAGGGGGAGCGGTCCTCATGAAGGTCGCACAGTGGGCTCTGACGCAGGAGGATGTGGGCTAGTTCATGAAGGAGCGTGAAGACGCGCCCACGAGGCGAGTCCTTGGCGTTTGCTACGATGACCGGTAGCGGCCTTTCGTAAATCGCGAAACCCCGCGCCTCGCCTAACTCGATCTCACCCGTTTGGAAGACTAGAACGCCAACGCCTTCCAAAGCCCTCACCCAGTTGTCGAGCGCCTGATAGGATTGCCGCCAGGAGTACTGTGCTCCAAGCGATACGCCTAGGAGCTCGCGAGCGCGCTCCGCAAACCCCTGGGGCGAGTTCCGCCAGCGACGAAAATCAGCATCAATGGCCGGCAACTCAATCCGCGAGTCGTCCGCGACTTCCAGGAGAAGTTCGCGTTGAGACCGGGCAAGACGAATCGCTAGGCTCAGAGATCCTGATTTCAGCCCGGAGTTTTACCCGGAGAATGGAAATTGGTTTGGGCGGTGCCGAGCCGGTTGCGGGGGGTGCGCGGGGAGAGTGAGACTGGGGTATGCCGCAACTGCAATTGCCGCTGTTTCCAGCGGGAATCAAAGCGATCAAC
>SXGS01616517.1_pt1 | contig 12566 bp, 2 predicted proteins | sample 3174681 | NCBI WGS metagenome assembly SXGS01 (sample SAMN11356861, study PRJNA531348) | freshwater metagenome | isolation source: freshwater sample F1-80 | place: China: Fuxian Lake, Yuxi | collected 2017-12-25
GTTGTGGAGCAGGCAACCCGGTTCCCTGATCGTCAAAAGTAAAACTATTATAAGTCTGCCCGGAAGCTAATTCAAAAAACACTTCAACATCTTCCAGAGGAATAGCAGTACTTGACTGGGGCGCAGACCTTATTTGAAGCCTGTAATTGGAATTCTGACCTTCAACATATGGTCCTGCGCCTGATAATACATTTACTGCCGGATTAAATTGCACAGATGGTCCGGAAACATTGAATAATTCGCAACCACTATTATTGACATTTGAAGGACCAGCCTGGTATACTGACGTGAAGTTTGCACAAGCCTGGATGGCGTCCCCCATTACAACGGGCCATCCTGCATTACTTGGATTTATAATATGTCCGGTAATTAATGGATTGTTGGTTCCAGTCATACCCGTAGACATTTGACCATACTCCCATCTTATTCGTGTGACATATTCACCTGCTCCAAGGCCGGGTGGTGGACCAGTTAACGTTGTATTAGTTGTACTGGATGGTGAACTACCCCATAAAGTAAATACTCCCAAAGCTGTATTTTTCTCATAGGAGACTCTCACACCTTCACCCACAGAAAAATCATTTAAATTAGCATATGATCCAGTTCTTACGCTGATAAGTTGCATCTCATTCGGCACTGTAAAAATTGCTACTCCGGAATGCAAAGGTACATTTCCACTATTCGATACATTCATCTCATAACTGAAATTTTGGTCGATAGCGGGTGGGTTAGGGGTACCACCTGCCAGGCTTAAGCTTATATCTACATTAGGAGCTGGCACAAAAGTGGTGACGGGGTGGGTTATCATTGCAGGGCCTACAGTGTAAGGAGCTTCGCCCAAAACTGAAATATTTGCCACGCTTGTAGCAGTAACATTTGTTCCTGATGGAAATGTTGCAGAAGGAAATATGACATTTAACAAAATTTCACGATCCGATCCCGGAGAAATAGGAACAGCAACCGGAGCACTAAATGTAACAGTTGAAGGCGTTGTACCTATACAACCGGGCTGGCAATCAGCTGCAGGAGTTGATCCGTTGAATACAGTTCCCGGGGCAAGGGTGAAGACAATAGGTCCGGCAGAAACGATGTTTCCGGTTCCGGGAAGATTCGGGTTGGACAATCTGATCCTGTATGTTTCAGGCAAATCCAGGTTTGCAGGACTGCTTAGCAGTGTTATGTTTAAAGCCGGGTCATTTGCAGGATCAGCATACAGTCCGGTAACAATGGAAGGGGGAGTAGTATATGATCCGGGAGCAACTCCCAGATTAACAGCTTCAGCTGTATTCGACGCTATCGTGCCATCGGGCGTAATTCCATTTGGAAAGCGTACATTAATTAAAACAACTCCTGAGTTTCCACCAGGCAGTGGGCTCAACAGGGTAAAGATGACTCTTGTGCGCCCTGTACCCATATAATTTGGAGTTATTTGAATAGTAGTTACATTGCCCATGGGTGAAGCAGGAAAAGTTGAGACAAATGAAACTTCAGCCGGCAACAAATCAATAACCTGGGCTCCAATGCAGGGTCCGGTGGTACTATTGCAGGTATAAGTAAGCCTGTAAGTGAATGTATCCCCGATCAGTGCAGTATTGGAAGGGAATACCTCCTTTATCAAATCCTGAGCATTTAAGGTCCCTGAACATACTGATGTGAGGCATATTACAAGGAAAATTTGAAAACAAAACGAAATTGATGAGTTGGGGTTTTTCTGCATAACTTTTATTGATTGCTTTACTTAGAATTATTTCTTTCTATCAATTATTATTCCAAAAAGATGAAGAGTTATTACTCTCAGGTGGATAAGGAAAAACAATATATAAAAGAATAAATTCTCAGCTTTCAATTTGAAATAATGTTTACCAGAAAAGTTGAGAAATCTGACACTTAGCAAATTACAGCACCAACAACCCACATGCCCTCAAATCATACATCATAGTCGCATGCCAGAAAAGTCCAAAATCCTGCAATCCGGCTGATTCATAGCTTTGTTTCAATTCCTCATAGCTCAGCGTTTTTCCGAGGGTGGCAAGCATTTGAGGTAAAATGTTCAGCAGCCATTTTGCTTCTGAAGTCTCCATTTTGAAAGTCACTTCCTCCTTTTTTAACTGAAATGAAAGCCTGACAGAATCCGGATCCAATTGCTTTTTGGATTTTTTAATTTGAGGTAATGGACCCAGCCAGCTGAGTTTTGTACTTGGTTTTATGGAAACTAAATCCTCATCTTCCAGCGCTGATCCAATATACTCTCTCTCCACACTTGAAGGAGTAACTTCAAAATCAAACCAGTCCTGAACCTGATAATCCAGGCCTATGCCGTGCATAAAATTGAACAATGATTTTTTCAAACCATAACTATACAACTCGTGATCTGCGCCTGTAGGGTCTTCATGGATCAAGTCATTATTGGCAAATGTCCCGACTGTTTTATTTTTGCGAATGGCACCAAATTTTTCTGGATGCATACCAACAGGGGCGTGCGCCGTCATAGCAAATTGATGCCAAAATCCTGATTGAATGCAGCCTGCCGCAAAAAGCTGCCTGACCATTTCAAGTGAATCAATGGTCTCCTGTTCTGTCTGCGTAGGAAATCCATACATCAGATATGCATGCACTAATATACCTGCTTCAGTGAAATTTCTTGTGACTCTTGCCACCTGTGCCACGGTAACTCCCTTGTCAATTAATTGCAGCAAGCGGTCCGAAGCAACTTCAAGTCCTCCGGAAACAGCGATGCAGCCCGAAGCTTTCAACAATCTGCACAAATCTCCGCTGAAGCTTTTTTCAAAACGAATATTTGTCCACCACGAAATGACGAGCTTCCGCTTTATAATCTCCAGAGCCAGTGCTCTCATTAGCGCAGGAGGGGCAGCTTCATCTACAAAATGAAAACCATTCTCACCGGTTTGAGCAATCAGCGTTTCTATTCTGTCGCAAAGGATACCTGCAGCGATAGGTTCATAGACTTTAATATAATCCAATGAAATATCGCAAAAAGTACACTTGCCCCAGTAGCATCCATGTGCCATTGTGAGTTTATTCCATCTCCCATCGCTCCACATTCTGTGCATGGGATTGGCAATTTCAAGGACAGAAATATATTTATCCAGCAACAAATCACTGTAATCAGGAGTGCCAACTTCAGCCTGGGGGTAGTCTTTGCTTAAGCTGTAGTTAAAATATTCGACCTGTCCGTTTGACAATGCAAAAGTACGTTTCAGTAATTCCAGGGGTCTTTTGCCTTCTATATGTTCTATCAAATGCTCAACAGGCGCCTCACCGTCATCCAATGTAATGAAATCAAAAAATTCAAAAACCCGGGGCTCTGACAATGATCGCAACTCAGTATTGGGAAACCCTCCTCCCATAGTTATCTTAATGTTCGGATGATGTTTTTTAATCCATTGTGCGCAACGAAATGCACTAAATAGATTCCCGGGAAATGGTACAGAAATACCAATCAATTTGGGACGCACTTTTTCTAAATGTCTGTCAAGGGCTGATTCCAGAAGCAGATCTACAAATGATTTTGGTTGCTGTAACGCTTCGTACATTTCATCAAAGGAATTAGCTGATCTGCCAAGCCTTTCAGCATAACGGCTGAATCCAAAGTGCGGATCCAAACATTCCTGAATCAAATCGGATAAGTCTTCTAAAAATAAAGTGGCCAGATGCTTTGCTTTATCCTGGATGCCCATGCTTCCGAAGGCCCATTCCAGATCGTCTAATTGTGCAAAGCGGCTCGCTTCCGGTAGAAATTCATCCTGACAAATCAGGTGAGCCAGAGTGGGATTTTTACCTTGCAAAAAAGAAATCACCGCATCTATTATCTGAATATATTGATCCTTCATAGTGATCATGCGGCGGGCATTTTTGGACTTTACTCCGCTGTGATTACCTACCAGATCAAACATTTCTGTCAGGCCCCTTTTGGAAAATATCTCAAGGATTACTTCTATTCCCAGATCAGCATGATAACAGCTGATTCCTTTTGTATTCAAAAATCCCTTCAAATATGCAGTAGCAGGATAAGGCGTATTGAGCTGTGTAAAAGGTGGAGTAAGAAGGAAAACTGTAGCACTCAAAACACAGGGTTTAAGATTCAAAAAAGAATAATGCTACAAAATAACACATTTTGGGGGCAATGCAGAAGTACTCTCTCCTTAATTGGTTGCAGTAAGTTTTAATATGAGCACAAAAAACCTTTAAGCTTTATTTTATTCCACTAAGAACACTGCTCTATTCTTCTACTACCCAATACCCGTCAACCTGAACAGCTCCAATTGGCCGATCAGAATCACTTCCCAAAGTAGCGACATAAGATCTGACTCCCGAATTGGGAGGAGTATATTGTTTTCTTGAAAAAACAATATTGTAAGGCACTTCAGGCTTGTAACTATTATCAGGACTTGCTCCTGTAAAATATGTATTTGCTAGTCCGGAATATCGCTATAGTGGTTCTTTGATCCGTGCAAACTCAACATCCAACAGCTTCAAACCCGGATAACTTCCCGTACCGGATTCCTGCTTGACAGTATCATGGATTTCCATAATTGATGTATCCCATTTTTTACGGCTCATTCTCCAAAGCGGGATGTACCTCCTTCATTCCTGCTTTTCAAGTTCGTTAGGAGTTTAGCAGCAGACCCTAAATAGTGATTTCAAATATATATAATAATTTGAAAAAGAAAGGCCGCCCAACATGGACGGCCTTTTAAAAAATTGATTTATAGTAGTTTAGGGACTTTTGACGCTGGTTTTAACCTTTCGTCAGAACAACTCTCTTCGTCACATCAGGCAATCCTGCTGATTTCAATTTCACAAAATACATTCCAGCCGCATATCTGTCCATTTGCAATGTTTGTGTATTTTGCAAGACTTCATCCAGATGAATCAGTTGCATCAATTTGCCTTCCAGGCTGTACAGTTCAATCTGCACATTTTTGCCGCTGTAGTCCTTCAGGTCTATATTCAGCTCTCCTGATGTAGGATTGGGGTAGACACTGAAGTCAGGTTGAACACTCGCGATTGCAGCAAGATTTTCATTGGCTTGATTTGGGATTTGCATGAACGCCCCATTTCCGGTGTATGATACATTGGCAAAAGTTGCTGTGACCGTGCTGTTTGCACTATAATTTGTGGCAACAAGACCGATCTCGATGCAGCTGCCCATCGCAATAGTTTGTGATCCAACAGGAAACCATTGATTTCCATTAGGAGAATTATACAAGATAAATTGATTTCCGGATCTTACAATCCGCAACCAGTATCTGTTTTGAGCCGGGAAATTTTGAGGAAAAGCGGATCCATTTGTTGTTACGCGGAATTCTCTGCGGCTTTGATTGCCTGACATATTGGTTGTCAATTGGGCTTTCCTTGCGCCTGCTGCATTGCTTTCACGCATTACCACTCCGGCCCAACCGAGTGCCGTACCGCTGATTCCGGTCACTTGTGCTGTGATACTTCCATTCCCGCATAAAGTTCTTTGAGCAAAAGCTGTAGCATCTGAAGTAAAAGGAGATCCGTAAAAGCAATTTGTACTTGTCGCTGTCCAGACTTCGGTTTCAGTATTGTACTGAATTTCATTCCCGTCAGCACAGCCGACACCATTTACATTTTGGCTCCAGCCCGGAGGCAATCCGCCTATATTAATTTGACTGGTACAGAAAGAAGAATTGCCATTAACATCGGTTACTGTAACAAGGACAGGCACTATTTGGCCGACTTGATTGCTGGAAATGCTATTAGGTGAAAGTAAAATACTTTCAATACCACAATTATCATTTGCATCTACCAAATCATTAGGATTGAGAAGAATACTCGTCTCTCCATTGAAGTTGATGGTTTGGTTGAAGCATAAAATTGTTGGGTGGGTATTGTCTCTTCCGGTTAATGTTACCGAGCAAGTGGAAGAATTACCATTTCCGTCGCTCGCTGTGATCGTCACGCTTACAGTTTCGTTGTGTGAAGAGCTAATTACTGTGCCGGCAACAGGATTTTGTGCAAAGCTCACTGTGCCGCAGTTGTCTATACCGCTCAAGTTGTCGATCAGATCTGGAACGATGAATTGACATGCGGTATCCAAATCTACGTCCATATCAGCCGGACAATCGAAACTTGGTGAAATGAGGTCCTGGATCGTAACAATTGCAATACATGTAGATGTTTGATCTTCAGAGTCTGTTACTGTAAGAGTTAGGGTGTTAGTACCAATATCAGAACAAGTAAACGATAACATTGAATTATTTTCCACCGTGAAACTTAAAGTACCGCATCCCGTAGAGCCGTTGTCCAACAATGAGGCAGCAGTTGTTGCATTGCCCATGTTATCCAAAAATAATGTTGGATTATCGCAAACAGCAAAAATTGGAGTATGCTCTCCCTGGAATTCATATGCGCCCATGTCAACTATCCCGTTACCATAGATTCGTGGATCACCATTAAGGTCAGTCGTCAAACCTGGAGGCACAGCAGAATTGTCGCCGGCATTGATGGTAGGCGAACAGGATTGCAAACTGAAATTTTCATCATCAATGTTTATGAAAAATGGGTTAGTATTGAGGTTACCTACACCCGGATATATGTCATCATCTTGTTGCACAATGGAATATGAAACAACAGGATTGGCATCAAATGAATTTAATATTCCATTTGAATTTCCCCATATAATACAATTAGTAATTACCGGAGTAGATGAAAAGTTGTGAATACCCCCTGCTTCACCTGTATTTCCGAAGAATGTACAGTTGACAATTGTAGGTGTACAAATGCCTGAAAAGTTGATATTTATTAATCCACCCGCTCCTATTGATTGTCCTCCGGAATTGTTCAAAAACAGACAATTTGAGATTATTGAATTGTTTGTTCCACCCATATTAGCCCAATTATTCAATCCACCCCCATTCTGATCAGCTCTATTATTTCTAAAGATGCAATTGGTGATGGTGGCATTGCAATTTAAGTTTAAAAGACCTGCTCCAAAAAATGCGAAATTATCTTCAAAAATACAATTTATAACGGTCGGAGAAGATTCTTCATTTCGCATACCGGCTCCTCCCTGAGAATTATTGAAGCAACAAAGTGTTTGACCTCCGGATATGGTAAAGCCATCCAATATAGCAGCATTGCTGAGACCATTTTGGAAATTTAAAATTACATGGTGAGTGTTGTCATCACGATTAGTAAAATCAGGGCCATCATCGCCCAGAAGGTCACCACTTAGTACAGTTTGATTCAGAGCTAAATTGCGTAATGACATATCATAGTCAAGTGGTTCATTTCCAATCAGTCCGCCATAGATGGCTATTCCTTCTTTCATTACAAAAGATATATTACGGTCGGTACCTGATGTAGGCTTATAGATGCCGGCAGCGACCCATATTTCCGTAATACCAGGACAGTTGTTGTTGAGTGCGCTTTGTAAATCGGTATAAGCATCTGTCCATGAACTGCCATTATTTGCTCCTGATGCATTGGCATCTACATAAAGAATATTGCCAAATGTTTCGGGGTCCGGACAGCAATCTAAACCTATAGTGTTAATTTGATAGGTTTCGGTAACCGTACAGTTATTTCCATCCGTGGCAGTTACGGTATAAGATCCGGCCGCAAGGTTAGCATTTAAGTCACCAGATTCGTCGTTACTCCACGAAAATGAGATGCTCGAGGTACCGCCGCTTGCAGATACTTCGATCGATCCATCGGCATCTTCCGGGCATGTTTCGTCAATTAATTCAACTAACTCAATAGACAATGGAGAAGGTTGGCCTAGTATGAAGCTTAATGAATCTATACAACCAGTGGCATCTTCAATATATATTTTATAATTGCCGGCTTCAAGACCTGTGCGCAGGGTATCTATAAATAAAGGATCATCCTCCCAGCTGTATGTATAAGGAGGTGTGCCACCTGTAACTGCAATACTGGCAGAACCATTACTTCCGCCGAAGCAAAGGGGTTGTATAACATCAGCTTCGGCTGAGGTCAGGGAGGCACAAGGGTCAAATACATATAAAGCCACATCGTTTCCATCGCCGCCCACGTAGCTTATATTGGCACTCAAGCTGCTACCAAGGAAGTTGCTTATAGTGGCACCTTCAGGCAGACCATTGAATATACCAATGATAGCATCTACCCCATCATTGTCGACAATGGTGAAATTGTTGCCTTCTACAGGTACATAGCTGCCACTAAGCAAAAGCTCAACACCTGTGAGATTTACTCCTCCTAAAACTGTGAGTTGTGTATAAGTGCTACCGGTTCCATCACCGGCTGTTGTACCGTTGATGACTATTGCCAAATCACTGGCAAAGGAAAGAGTGCTTGCTGCGACGTCTGTACTGTTGAAAGTTGGTTTTATAACAGCCGGAGCTGCGCCCGCTGATAGTAAAAGGGTACCTCCACTTGTGTTGAAACCTGCCAAAAATTCAATTTCTTCGCCACTTATAAGTTCAACATTCATGGCAGCAGGAAGCGTAATTGCGGAACTGATTGTCATCTTTCCACTCGTTGGATCACCAATGATAAGTGTGCCGGCTGTAATCTGGTTTAAATGGGTATTAGTCACACCTAAGTGCGTATCATTACTGGATGCACCCAGATTGATAGGTTTGGTACCATTGTCAGTTAATGGTTTAATAACGACAAGGTTGTTTCCGGCATTTACAGATCCCTTGGGATCAATATTTAAAATATCTGTAATTAAACTGATTGAGCTATTTGTACTTACAATGCTTGCATTTCCGGAAGACCCCGGATTTCCAATTTGAATTCCATGATATCCGACATAAGGAGTTAACAATCGACCCGTAATAATTATCTCTCCGTGTTCTGATGATACCATACAATCGCCATCGTCAATAAAGACCCCCAAAGAGAAATTGTTTGAGCCTTCCCCATTAATATTGATACTTGCTGCATTTGTCCCAATAATTTTCCCACCTGCTCCAAGATGGACTCCTGAGGCACCAATGTTTGAAACTCCTATTCCATAAATATCAATGGACGCACCGGCTGATTGCATTTCGCTTTCGCCTATAAATCTTACACCTTCATTAAGAACACCCCCTCCAATACCACCAAAACCATGAATGCGAAGAGTTGCGTTTTGTGCCGATGAACTGGTAGATCGCAAGATCGAACCAGAATCCAAACGGACTCCATAGTTCTGTGATGATCCGGGTCCACCGTTACCATACAGTTCTATTTCTCCTGATTCACTTTCGATTATACTTCCATTTACAGTTATTCCAATCTGTTCAGCGTTTTGATTTCCACCTCTGCCTCTCAATATTATATTTCCTGTATTACTATTTAGTGTTGCATTTTGCAGAGAAATGCCCATAAAATCTCCCTCAGTTGGTGTAGGTTGTTGGTTTGCCTCAATGATTAGATCGCCTTCCATTATTTCTATGGTTCCTCCACTGTTGAAAATTACATTGCGGCTTACTTTAACTGTAGCTGAGCCTGTTCCTGATAATGTCAGATCAGTATTATTTGCAAATGTTACCTGATCTATTCCAGGCAAAGGATCATCGTTTTGCAAATCCACATCCAGATTCGCATTGGCAGCAAATGTAATGTCTCCGTTAAAGTTTACGTGGTCATCCCCGACGCCACCGTTTATAGTTAGACTTGGCATGGCAGCTGTGAATCCGCCGATATTAATAATATCATCACCTCCGGCGGTGTTGATAGTGATTGAATTTACACCCGCTAAGGGCACATCAGCCGGGAAGGAAAGGCCCGCTCCGCCATTGATTGTATATATACGGCCTGTAGCATTGAAGCGGATATTGGCGCCATTTTCGGTGACATCCAGCGTCTCTCCATTGCCTGACAGATCAGTTATCACTATGGCATTGCCGCTTGTGGTGATGGTGTAATCAGGCAGGTCGTTGTCTAAGATTTGAATGGTTTGACGATTGCGGCATTGATTGGTGTTGCCACTGCAAAAACCAGGTACTACCTGACCCTCTTGAATGATAGAAGGGATACCTGTGTAACCTGCCTGCACCATCGCGATATCAAAAAACTCAGTCCCCTCCACTAAAGCGTCATCTATTATTTGTACTTGAAAGGGTTGCTGAGCATTTTGAATTGAGCCTGCCGGAAAGGTAACTGAAGTAGTCAAGAGTGTGAAATCATCAAAAGTCGCAGAACCAATTAGAGAACCCATCAATTGTACAGTTGCTGCTTCTTGTATAGAGCCATTAGGGGGATCGGAAAGTATAATTAAACGGATATGGCGTGTATAGACTCCAACACCCTCACTAACTGTAGTCGATGATGGAGTAACACTCAGGTAAGCAAAGTCATTGTCCAGGATATTTACTGAAGAAGAGTCATTTCCGGATAAGTCATATGCGGCTCCATCTACCAAAGTAAGCGTGAGCGTTTCAGGGCCCTCTACTACATTATCATTAATAGGAGTAATCACGATATCTGCAAATGATTCTCCTGCAGGTATTGTGATTGTTCCTGATAAGGCAGGAGAATAATCGGTACTACTGACCGAGCCTCCAATTGTATAGTCTACATCTAATGCAAGAGCAGTTGAACCCGTTCGGGAGATACGGAAAGTTCCTTCGGTTCCTTCCTCCGATGCATCTCCGTTAACTGTTTCAATAGATACAATTGAAGGTTCAGTAGGGATAGAAACCACACTTCCATTGAAAGTGAAATCGTTCACACTAAAGGTCCCGCCAGAATTTACTGTATTCCATGCATACAACCGAAAAGTGATTGCATTTGTGATACCCTGATATGCAGCTCCACTTAGACTTATAGTTGTACCAGTGGCTGTAGGTGTTCCGATGTTGTTTGTAAACCCATCCGCACTTGACCGAATGGCAAAAGAAGTCGGGCCGGAGCCGGAGGCTTGACCTGTGTACACCAAACTGACTAAATTTATCTGAAATCCGGAATTAGGTGTAATTACCCACTCAAAGTAGGCAGTCTCATCTAAGGACGGGGTATTCCAACCATTAGCATTGTAGCGGTCATTGGCGCTGGTGCCATCGATGCCTGCTCCACGTCCTATCCCACTGACTGTGATATTTGCATTTACAGTTTGACCGGTGGTGTAGGGATTGCTTGTGTTGGGATTAGTACCCGTAATTGGATTTGTAAAAATCGACTGCGCCTGCACAAACCCCTGAATACCAAAAAATAAAGCTAGTAATATGAAAGAATAGATGGTAGATGGAATAGTAAAATTCTTTTTCATAAGTATTTTTTGTCAAAACTGCTTCAAAACTAAATATGACAAATGTACTCATTTGAAGTATACTAAAGAAAAACGCAGGTTCAATACAGTAATTTATTTTAAGCACACTAAAACAGGCTGCGGACAACATTGCGCCCGCAGCCTATAATTTGACAAATTTCATTTAATTAACTATCTCGTCAACACCACCCTCTTAGTCACATCCGGCAGTCCCTCCGATTTCAATTTTACAAAATACATTCCGCTGGCATATTTATCCAGGAGCAGGGTGTGAGTATTTTGCAGGATTTCATCCAGTTGAATCATTTGTATCAGCTTACCTCCTAAACTGTACAATTCAATCTGAACATCTTTACCGATGTATTCTTTCAGTTCTATATTGAGCTCTCCTGAAGTAGGATTGGGATAGACGCTGAAATCAGGTTGAAAATTTGCGATTGCAGCAAGATTATCATTGGCTTGATTTGGGATTTGCATGAACGCCCCATTTCCGGTGTATGATACATTTGCAAAAGTTGCTGTGACCGTGCTGTTCGAACTATAATTTGTAGCAACAAGACCGATCTCGATGCAGCTTCCCATCGCAATAGTTTGAGAGCCTACTGGGAACCATTGATTTCCAGTAGGAGAATTATACAAGATAAATTGATTTCCTGATCTCACAATCCGCAACCAGTATCTGTTTTGAGCCTGAAAATTCTGAGGTATGGCTGCTCCATTAGTCGTTACTCTGAATTCTCTGCGACTTTGATTGCCTGACATATTGGTTGTCAATTGGGCTTTCCTTGCGCCTGCTGCATTGCTTTCACGCATTACCACTCCGGCCCAACCGAGTGCTGTACCACTGATTCCGGTCACTTGTGCTGTGATACTTCCATTCCCGCATAAAGTTCTTTGAGCAAACGCCGCCGCATCAGTGGTGAATGGTGAACCATAATAACAATTGGTGCTGGTAGCCCTCCAGACTTGGGTGGATGAATTGTAGCTTATTTCATTCCCATCTGCACAACCCACCCCATTGATGTTTTGACTCCAACCTGGTGGTAATCCGCTTACCGATACCTGACTGGTACAAGTAGAAGAGTTGCCATTGATGTCTGTTACGGAAACCAAAACAGGGACTGTCTGGCCTACCTGACTGCTATTAACACTTGCAGGAAATAAGCTGATATTTTGAATGCCACAATTATCAGATACTTCTGCCAAATCATTTGGATTAAGTGGAAAACTAGTTTCCCCGTTGAAGTTGATGGTTTGATTAAAACATTCGACCGTTGGCGACGTGCTATCTTCTTTGATAACACTGAAAGTGCAACTATTAGTCAAGCCATTTACATCA
>SXGS01247197.1_pt1 | contig 12564 bp, 9 predicted proteins | sample 3174681 | NCBI WGS metagenome assembly SXGS01 (sample SAMN11356861, study PRJNA531348) | freshwater metagenome | isolation source: freshwater sample F1-80 | place: China: Fuxian Lake, Yuxi | collected 2017-12-25
ACCGAAACGCTCAAGCTCCAAGGGCGGCAGGTGCTGTCGTGGTTGACCGAGGCGGTCGTGGCACAGCGCCAAGGCTCAGCACCTCCCTCGCTGCTCCCCCTGCCTACCTGAACTCATGCCACCCCCGTGAACGCGTACGAGAGAGGCAGACCTTGGATACATTTACGAAGACCTTTGGCCAGTTCAAGACAATCGGGCGCCGTTATCAGCTCCTGGACTTGTTGGGCGAGGGCGGGATGGGCGCGGCTTACAAGGTCCGCGACCGGATCACGGGCGATGTGATCACGCTCAAGCGCGGTCAGCCGGTGCACATGGAGGATTTTGGCGAAGATCAGGAGATCCGAGGCGAGGCGAGGATACTGACGGTGGATCCCTCGGATCTGGCGTCGGCTGCGGGCACGGCGCACACGGTGGCGCCGACGCCGGTGGTGGCGGCGGTCGAGCTGGGCACGGCGCCGACGATGTTTGGCGAGGCGATCAAGGGGGGGGCGGTGGGCGTCGGCGCGTCTCCCGGTGGGGCGAGGGTGACGCTCCGGTCAGGCGAGGGTGAGGCTCGCGCGGACCTGGAGACGGTCGTTCCGGGGCTCTCCATCGCGGGCTCCTGGTCGGGGGTGGAGGGTTTGCGGCCCCAGGGCGGGGACGAGACGTTCGACTCGCTGTTGTCGCCGGGGGACATCTCGGGGGCGCATACGGCGGGGGTGTTGCGAGATCCGGTCAAGCGGCTGGCGCTGGTGCAGGAGTTCGAGGTGTTGGCGGGGTTGCGGCACCCGAACATTATTTCAGTGCTTGATTTCGGCTTTGATGAGGAGGGCCAGGCCTACTTCACGATGGAGCTGGTCAAGGACGCCGAGGATCTGGTGACGGCGGGGCGCGGTCTGGCGCTCAAGGCGCAGGTCGGGCTGTTGATCCAGACGCTGGAGGCGCTGGTCTACCTGCACCGGCGCGGGGTGATCCATCGGGACTTGAAGCCCTCCAACGTTCTGGTGTCGGGCGGTCAGGTCAAGGTGCTGGACTTTGGGATCTCCTTGAAGGGCGATCAGATCAAGCAGCAGGGCGGGTCGCTGGCGGGGACCTTCGGGTACATTGCGCCGGAGGTGCTGTGCGGGATGGCGCCGAGCGCGGCCTCGGACATGTACGGCTTCGGGGTGATGGCCTCCAGGGTCGTTTTTGACTGCCCGCCCTCGGGGATGGTCGACGTGGTGCTTGAGGCGATGGAGGATCCGCAGGGCAGCGCGCGGGTCCGTGAGGTGATCGGTCGGCTCGCGCGCTCGTTGCCGGAGGAGCGCCTGTCGAGCGCCAGCGAGGCGATCATCGCGCTGTGCGAGGCGATCGGCATCGAGCCGCCGGCCGAGAGCCACGCGGCGCGGGAGGGCTTCTTGCAGACGGCCGCCTTCGTGGGTCGGGAGAAGGAGCTCGAAGGGTTGATGGCGCGCTTCGACCTGGCGCGGCTGGGGCGAGGCGGGGCGATCCTGGTGGGGGGCGAGAGCGGGGTGGGCAAGTCGAGGCTGCTCAGCGAGCTTCGCACGCAGGCGCTGGTGCGCGAGGCGCTGGTCTTGCGCGGCCACGGGCTCAGGCAGGGCGGCGCGGCCTACCACATCTGGCGCGACACGGTCGAGCGGCTGGTGCTGACGGTGAATCTGACGACGTTGGAGGTCAGCGTCCTCAAGGCGCTGGTGCCCGACATCCAGCGGCTGCTCCAGCTCGACTTCGAGGTGCCCGACCCGCCCGCGATGGACCCGGAGTCGACGCAGGCGCGCTTGATCGGGGTCATCGAGGATCTGCTGCGCAGGCAGACCCGCCCGCTCCTGATCGTGCTTGAGGATCTTCAGTGGGCCGGGGTGGAGAGCCTCAAGACGCTCGACGTGATCAAGCGCTCGCTGGACTCGATGCCGGTCATGATCGTCGGCAACTTCAGGGAGGAGGGCGCGTCCCGGATCTTCGAGGTCCTGGACGACATCACCGTCATGAAGCTGCCTCGCCTCACCGAGGAGAGCATCGGGGCGCTGAGCGAGTCGGTCCTGGGGGACGAGGGCAAGAACCCGGAGGTGCTGGGCTTGTTGCGCAGCGAGAGCGAGGGCAACCCCTTCACGTTGATCGAGCTGGTGCGGGCCTACGCGGAGATGATCGGCCGCCTCGATCGGGTCTCCGGGGCCACGATCAGCGCTCTGGGCCTGCCCAAGGGCGTCTCGGCGCTGGTGCAGCGCCGCCTCGATCGCCTCCCCCAGATCGAGCGGGAGATCCTCAGGATGGCCGCGGTGGCGGGCCTGGACTTCGATCTGAAGGTGCTGGCGTCGATCTTCGTGCGGCAGGACTGGGAGGCGCTGCTGAGCGAGCTGTCCGAGGCGGCGATCTTGAGCGTGTCGGGCGAGCGGTGGTCCTTCGCGCACGACAAGATCCGCGAGCAGCTCATGCGGGAGGTCGAGGGCCAGGACGGCCCGATGCACCGCAAGGTGGCCGAGGCGATCGAGCAGGTCCACGGCGTCGACGACAAGGAGCGGGTCAACGCTCTGGCGTGGCACTGGTCCAAGGCCGGCGATCGCCTCAAGGAGGCGCATTACACCGGGATCGCCGGCGAGGAGGCGGTGCGGCTGGGCGCCTGCGAGGTGGCCATCCCGCTGCTGGAGCGGGCGCTGGCGCTGCTGGCCGAGGAGGACAGGGCCTCGGAGGTCGACGATCCGCCCCGCGCGCGGCGCTACATCAACGAGGTGGCCGGGCGCGCGACCCAGCTCGACCCGGGCAGCCTGCGGGTGCGCCGCGGGCGGCTGGAGGGGCTGCTGTCCGAGGCGCGCTGCCAGCTCGGGGAGCTCAAGACGGGCCTGGAGCACGCCCGCAGGGCGCTGGCGCTGCTGGGGCACCCGATGCCCGAGGCCACGGCAGGCCACGCGGTGGGCCTGATGGCCCAGGCGGCGCTGCGGGGGCTTCAGGTCTGGCTCCCGTCGCACTTCGAGGAGAAGGATGAGGGGGCGCGGGCCATCCGGAATATGGCCACGGCCATCCAGACCCGCACCACCGAGACCTTCTTCTACACCCAGGAGCCGCTGCCGCTCTTCTGGTCGGCCTGCCGGATGCTCAACCTCGGCCAGCCCGCCGGCCCCTCCCCGGATCTGGCCCGCGGCTACATCCTGATGGGGGTCGTGCTCGGCGTCATGCCCCTGCACGGGCTGGCCGAGAAGTGCTGCGCCCGGGCGATGGAGATCGCCAAGGAGGTCGGCACGCCCTACGAGCTGGTCTTCGTCGGCCAGCGCAACGCCGTCTACAAGATCTACACGGGCCGCTGGGAGGAGGCCGAGCAGGGCATCGGCGAGGCGCTGCGCGTCGCCGAGGAGGTCCGCAACCCCCGGCAGATCCTGGAGTGTCGCACGATCAAGGCCTTCATCGATCAGTACGTCTCGCGCTTCGAGGACAGCCTCCGGGGGCACGCCGCGGTCCAGAAGATCGCCGAGCACAACGAGAACGCCCAGGCGATCCTCTGGGCCACCACCAGCCAGTGCACCAACCTGCTGCGCCTGCGGCGGGGCGAGGAGGTCGGCGATCTCTACGACAAGGCGCTGGCCTGCATCGGGCCCGAGACGGCCAGCGCCGACGCGATCATGTTCTGCGGCATGCAGGCGCTGCTGCTGTCGCGGCGCGGGGAGCTGACCGAGGCGCTCGACGCCGCCGAGAAGGCGCTGGAGCTGGTCGACGCCCAGGCCCCGGTGGCCTACTGGACCCAGCAGGGCATCTCCGCCGTCGCCGAGGCCTGCATCGAGATGGCCGCCGGCAAGGCGCAGCGCCGCCGCGCGCTGATCGCCGCCCGGCGCGCCGCCAAGGCCATGGTCACCTTCGGCGGCAAGTTCCCCTTCGGCGCCCCCTTCGGCGCGCTGTGGACCGGGATCCTGCTGGCCCACGACGGCAACGCCGACAAGGCCCGCGCCGAGCTCTTCAAGGCCGTCAAGGACGCCGAGTCCCTCAAGATGCCCTACGAGCTCGGCCGCGCGCACCTGGCGCTGGCCCGCCTCGACCGCGGCAACGCCACCAGGGCGCGGCACCACATGGAGCAGGCCATCGGGGCGCTCAAGCCCCTGGGCGTGCTGCCCCCCGACGCCTCGGCCGACCAGGACCCCGATGACCTCCATGTGGGGTGAGGCCCCCCGGCCGCTGGCCTGCCCGGGCTGCCTTGCGACCTCGCTCAAGGCCGCCGGTGGCGCGCTCGTCTGCGCCGCCTGCGCGGCCCGCTGGCCCGTGAGCGAGGGCCTCCCCCGGCTCTACCGCGAGGCCGGCGTCCAGGGCACCGACAAGCTCATGCGGGTGATCTACGACAGCCTGCCGGCCCTGCACGATCCGGCCACTCGCCTCCTGACGCCCCTGATGCAGGGCGTCTCCGAGGCCCGGATGCGGGCCGGCTACATCGGCCGCCTCAAGCTCGGGGGGCTCTCGCGCCCCGAGGGCGGGGGACCGATCCGGATCCTGGAGGTGGGCGTCGGCGCGGGCGCCAACCTCCCCCTGCTCAAGGCCGCCCTGCCCGTCGGGGTGCCGGTCGAGGTCTGGGGCGCCGATCTGAGCCTCGGGATGCTCCGCCAGTGCCAACGCAGGCTGCGCCGCGGCGGCCTGCCCCCGACTCGCCTCCTGATGGCCGACGCCCACGCGCTGCCCTTCGAAGGGGCCTCCTTCGATCGGGTCTTCCACATCGGCGCCATGGGCAGCTACCGCGACCCGGCCCTGGCCCTGGCCGAGATGGCCCGCGTGGCCAGGCCCGGCACCCCCATCGTCGTCGTCGACGAGCAGCTCGACCCCGACAGGCGGCACACCCTCTACCACAGAGCCTGGTTCAAGGCGCTGACCTTCTACGACGACGACCCGCACTGCCCCACGGAGTCGATCCCGTCCGGGGCCATCGAGGTCCGCCAGGACGCGATCAGCCGCTTCTACTACTGCCTGAGCTTCGAGATGCCCCAGGGCGCACCGGAGCCGGTCGGCTCCGCGCCGACCTGAGCCGGATCAGAGCCGCTCCAGCCTCGCCGGGATCCCGCGCCGGGGCCGCAGAGAGAGCAGCGGCTGCGGCTCGATGTCGTCCTTGAGGACGTGGATCCGACACCGCCGCGCGACGGTCGACAGGACCACCTGGGCCTCCATCTGGGCGAAGCGGTGCCCGAGGCAGGTGCGCGGCCCCGCACCGAAGGGCATGTAGAGGTAGCGCGGGCGGCCCTCGTCGACCTCGTCGGGCGAGAAGCGATCGGGGTTGAAGACCTCCGGGTCCTCCCACCAGCCCGGGTGGCGGTGCAGCAGGTAGGGCAGGACCATGACCATGCTGCCCGGGGGGATCTCCCAGCCGCCGACGACGGCGCTCTTCTGGTTCGTGCGCGGGATGAGCCAGATCGGCGGGTAGATCCGCATCGTCTCCTTGAAGACCTGCAGGCTGTAGGGCATGCGGCGCAGATCTTCGATCGTCGCCGGCCTGTCGGGGCCGAGCACCCCGAGCGCCTCGTCCCGCAGCCGCTGGCGCACCTCGGGGTGCCTGTCGAGCATCAGCCAGGCCCAGGACAGCCCGTTGGCCGTGGTCTCGTGGCCGGCCAGGATGATCGTCATGACCTCGTCGCAGATCTGCCGATCCGACATGCCCTCGCCGCTGTCCTCGTCCCTCGTCTGGAGCATCATCGAGAGCAGATCGCCGTGGTCGGCCCCCTGCCGGCGGTGCTCGGCGATGATCCGCAGGACCACCGCGTCCAGCACGCCGAGCGCCCTCTTGAAGCGCCGGTTGCGCGGCGTCGGCAGCTTCCCCGGCCAGGGGTTGAAGCTCCACAGGTGCCGCAGCAGGTGCTTCTGGATCTCGGTGAAGGCCGCGTTGATCTGGTCCGTGTCGCGCCGCAGCGTCGTGCTGAAGAGCGAGCGGACGACCACCTCCAGCGCCAGCGCCATCATCTCCCTGTTGATGTCAAACTGGCCGGACTGCCCGTGCTGAGTGAGCCAACGATCCACCGCCCGCTCGGTCGCCTCGGACATCATGCCGATGAGCCCGGCCAGGCGCTTGTGCTGGAAGGTCGGCACCAGCAGCCGGCGCTGCTTCATCCACGGCTCCCCCTCGTTGGTCAGGAGGCCCTGGCCGAGCAAGGGCGACAGGCGCTGCCAGCGGCCCTCCTTGCGGAAGTTGGCCGTGTCGTGGAAGACCTCCTCGGCCATGGAGGGGTCGTTGATCAGGATCACCCGCTGGGGGCCGAAGCGCAGCTGGACGACGTCGCCGTAATCGCGCGCGGTCTGGACGAAGAAGTCCAGGGTCCGATCCCTGAAGGGCAGGTAATGTCCGAAGAGCAGGTGCCCAGGCGGCCCCTGCGGCGGGCTGCGCGGTGTCGTCGTCGTGGTGCTCATGGTTCTGGCGACTTTTTCGCCGCGTCTCCCTCGTTCAAGACAAGATCCAGCAATCGAAGCGTCATCCCCCCCGAGAAGTCAATGGTCGCGCCGTTGAACCAGTCCACGTCGGGCCGGCACAGCAGCGCGACGAAGTCGGCGATCTCCTCGACCGTGCACATCCTCCCGGCCGGGATCATCCGCTCGTGGTTGGCGCGCAGCCTCAACAGCGCCTCGGGGCTGTAGACGTGATCGAGGGCCGGCGTCATGACGGTGCCGAACTTGAGCAGGTTGACCCGGTGCCCCAGCGGCCCAAGCTCGATGGCCAGGTGGCGGATGTAGACCTCCAGGGCGGCCTTGCTGGCCGAGATCAGCGCCGTGTTGCCCAGCAAGGTCGTGTCCAGCGGGTTGGTCAGCCCCAGCAGCCGGGCCCCCGGCGCCAGCAGATCCCGATCGAGGAGCTCTCTGGCCCAGTAGACGAAGGAGTGCGCCATCGCGTCGAAGGTCTTCTGGATCTGGCGCGGGTGCATCGGATCGCCTGCGGCCAGGTGACCCACCGAGGCCGAGGCGATCGAGTGCACGAAGAGCCGCACGCTGCGCGGCCCCGCCAGGGCCTCCAGGTGAGCCGCGCACAGCGCGGCGCCCTCGGCCGTGCCCGCGTCGCCCCGGTGCATGACCATGGCCCCGCCCTTGGCCTCGACATCGGCCACGACGGCCCCGGCGAGGTCGTCGTAGCGCCCCCGGTGCACGCCGAAGACCCTCATCCCAGGGTCGCGGCCGACCCGCCGCGCGATCGCCGCGCCGGTCCCCGCCGAGGCCCCCAGGATCACCGCCCACCCTTCGCTCACGCCACCCCCCTCACCTGTTCTCGTCGAGCATCGACTGGATCGTCGACGTGACGCGCTCGTGCATCGGCAAGAGCGCCTCGCGGTCGTTCAGGTCTACGGGGCCGAAGGTCTTCAGGTCAATGGGCGCCCCGATGATCTGCCTAAAGCGCGCGGGGAAGGGCGGCGACAGCGGCCACAGGCCCAAGGGGCCGACCCCGATCCAGGCCGGCAGGCGGTAGGGGATCTTGAGCCGGTTGGCCCAGGTGTAGCCGTCGTTGAGCCCGATGTAGGTGTCGTCCGCGCCGACACAGGCCACCGGCACGATCGGCAGATCGTACTTGAGCGCCAGCCGCAGGTAGCCCACTCGCCGGCCCCAGTTGACCCGGTAGCGCTCTCGCCAGCTCCGGCAGCCCTCGCGCACGCCGCCGGGCACCGTCACGATGTGCTCGCCCCGATCGACGGCCGCCTGCAGCGAGCCGTCGTCGCCCGTGACGAAGCCCAGCCCGTCGATGAACCACTTGAGCGCCGGGTTGAGCCCGAAGTAGCCGTGGATGATCCCGTGGGGCAGGTAGCCGAGCCGCTCGTAGGCCTCCACGCCCAGGATGCACATGTCCACCGCCAGCGGCCGGCCGTGGTAACCCACGATCAAGGACGCTCGCCCCGACTCCAGGTGCTCAAAGCCCTCGACCTCGTATCGGTGATATCCTCGCCAGAAGCGCCAGGTGTTGAGCCACACGGCCAGCGGGACGTTCTCGGGGAGCATTCGACCTCCAGACCAGCCAGCAGATCAAGGGGGCGCCAGGGGGGGGTGGGGCAAGGCGGCAAGGGTGAGCGATTGCACGCTGAGGGCTGGGAGAATACCCGGAGGCGCGCGCAGAGAATACCGAACCGGCCGGTCTGGGGTCAAGAGGGCGAGCGCCCCTGACAGGGTCCCCGCATCTTGTCCCATTGGCTCCGCACCCGCGCTACGAATTCTAGAAATTTCGGGTCATCCTTCGTGTCGTCGACGATTTTCTTCGCATTGACAAACTTCATTCCATCGAGCAGCGGCAAGATGTGCTCGCCCGCGTTCCAGCTCAACGATGTGTTGACCGACTCCCACTCCCCGCTGGTGTGCAACATCAGGTTACCGCTGCTGATCAGATCCATCAACCGGACCATGGGGTTGAGCCCCTGAAGGAAGCTGCCCACAGCCCCAGGAAACAGGCCAGTGCTCCCGCTGCGCGTGTCGAAGGGGTAGGCATTGCAGGCCACCACCATGTCGGCGTGCTCGGCCACGACGCTGGCCGGCACGTTGTTCACGAAGCAGCCGTCCACCAGCCGGTGTTGATCCACGAAGGTCGGGGTGAAGAGCCCCGACGCCGAGCTGGCCGCGCGCACCGCCAACCCCACCGGCCCTCTGGCCCACGTCATCGAGTGCCCCTTCGTCAGATCCGTACAAAGCGGGAAGAAGTCCGTATCGAGCGACTCCAGATGGCGCCCGTGCAGATCCAGATCCACGGCGAGCTGGATGAAGAACGAGTTGATCATCGACCTGTCCGCCATCAGGTTGAGGTTGCCCGAGTCGCCGTGGTCGATCAGCAGGTCCAGCCCAGGTTGCCCCAGGCCGCAATAATAAGCCCCCATCAACGACCCCGAGCTGACCCCGCTGATCATGTCCACCGGCACGGGGTCGTCGCCCGCCCCCAACATCTTCAAGAGCGCCACGTGCACAAAGCCCCAGGCCCCGCTGCCGCCCAGCGCCACGCCCACCCGGCGGTGCGTCAAGGCCCGCGTCAGCCGCCCAAAGGCCATCTGGAGCTTTTCGTCGTTCTTGTTCAGATCCCGCGTCGGCTCCCTGCCCCCCAGAGCCCTCAGATCGAGCTTGATTCGACAGCCATGGTTGGCCACCAGCGGCGTCGTCGCCTTCGTCAGATCGATCCCGCCCGAGGAGCGCTCCTTGTCCAGCATCCTCCAGACCTGCTTCGCCGCCTTCATCCGCTCGATCCTGCCCAACGAGCGCTTCTTGCTCAGAAACCTCCAGAACAAATCCGCCTCCTCTTGCGAGTAGGCCTGGGGCGGATCCTCCGGCAACACCACCAGATCGAAGTCCAGCGACTGCGCCGCCGACAGCTCGCGCACCCGCACCCGCGTTATGCATTTCAAGCCCTCATAGGCCTCGTCCGGCCCCTGCGTCAGGATGAAGTCCATCTGCTCCGAGTTCTTGTCGCACCACGCCTTGAACTGATTGAGCGGCACCCTGAAGCGCGGCGTCCCATCCAGGCTCTTCAGAGACTCCAGGCTCTCCCCCCCGATCGACGCGCACACCACCTTTTCCCCAAACTTCAGGTACATCTCGCGCGCCGTCAGCGCCATCATCACCTCAAGCGCCGCCTTCGCCTCGCCCTGCGCCTCAAAGCGCAACACCTCCGCCGCTTTCGTCTCATTCAGCTTTCGTATCGCCCCCTCCGTCGAGCCGCCCGTGATGTAGGCCCGCTTCGGCGCCTCGTTCAACCCCGTCATGGCCTGACACCGCAGCGACCTGCGGTGTTTGAACAGCTCCTGAAGCGCGCCCACCTCCAGCCGCAACATCACACCCTTGGTCAGCGCCTTCACGCTCACCTCGAAGGGCGACCCTTCCATCGCGTTGAACTCCCCCAGCAGCGCCACCGCGTTCAGGTGGATGTGGTCGCTCTCCTTGGCCATGGGCGTGCTTGAGGCCAGGGACAGCGACTCCTCCCACCTATCCGCCTCAGTGGGGTCGTCGACGCGATCCAGGGACACCTGGCCCTCCAACAGCGCAAACCAGTAATCCCCCTTGCCGCGCTCCATGAGCACATCGCCGGCCTCGAACTCCTCCACCTCCACCGAATCCACCAGCGTCGTCAGCGCCCGCGCGCTCATCGACTTGAAAATCGGAGACCTCTGGAGGGCCTCAAGGCCCAGATGGACTTTGCGCTCTCGTGTGTAACGGATTTTGCGCTCTTGTGTGGAACCTGGGGTCATGGACAGCCTCCGCTCCTTGGGGGTCAAGGGGGGGCAATCTATCAGAATATTGAACGAGACCCAATCAAAGCGCAGATTGGAGCTGCGCCTTGACGTCGGCCAGCTCCAGCACCTCGTGTGCCCCTTCCAGATCGCAGCGCAGGATCAAGGAGATCGCCTCGCGCTGGCAGATCGTCCCAGGCAGATGCCGCATGCTCGGCACGCCGTAGCGATCGCAGACCCGCTGACGCGCCCGCGCCTTGATCAGCTTGTGGCACGCCGTCGGGATCCCCTCGTCGTAGAGCAGCTCGTCGAGGCAGATGGCCAGCCAACGGCTCGTCTTGACCCACAGCGGATCCCCAGGATCGCGCGGCGTCGGCGCGAAGACCTCCAGCGACTCGCCGACCTCCATCCGCAGGTGCTGCACCCAGACGATCAGGTCCCCATAGGGCCGGAAGCCATTGCGCCCGATCCACGCGGGCTCCTCGCGGCGCCACCACGTCCCCGTGGCCTCCAGCGCCGCCTCCAGCCGCGCGACCATCGCGTCGAGCGCCCTGGCGTCGGCCGGCTCGCCCTCCGGGACCCCCTCCAGCTTGCGAAGGCAACGCAGGACGCTCTGCGCGCGAACCCCGAAGGTGGGCGCAATGTCTTCAAGGAGACTCAGCTCCCCGGTGGACAGGCCCATGTGTGACGCTCCGCTTATCGCACCGCTCCGACAGAGGTCGCCACGATATCGCCAATCCGCGCCGCGCACAAGCAGCGCCCCGAAGGCCCCGATGTCCAGCACGGGCCGCATCATTGCCGCTCGCAGGCCGGCAGGGCGCCCTCGAGCCCCTGGCGGATTCGCCGCTGAAAGCTCTCGGGCAGCGTGCGGCTGCCCTCGTCGTTGGTCTTGAGGTTGAAGGCCGAGTTGAAGGCGTAGTCGCGCTGGCACGGGCTGATCTTCTCGACCGAGATCCCGTAGCCCTCATCCCCATGAACGACCCCCACCGCCGCCGTCTCCTCGTCGAAGGCCAGCCCCACCCGCCGCGCGAGCTGCTGGTGGCCCGTCCCTCCCCACCCCGGCGAGAGCGGCTCGATCGGGACCCCCCCGATCCGGCTCTTCTGATCCTCGCTCAGCGCCGCGCCCTGGCCCGCCGCGCAGTGGGCGTCGCCCGCCTCGGTCAACATGCAGTAGAAGCGCGTCCCCTCCGGCGCCCGCTCGATGTTCTGGCGCGACTCCTCCGTCAAGCGCACCTCCCCCGGCAGGCCGTCGCCGCTCCCCGCCTCGCCGGCGTCCCCGACCTCCGTGGCCATCGGGCCGATCTGGCGCCGCAGCGCGCGCGCCCGCATCGCCTCGAAGTGATCAAAAGGAGAAGGCCCGGCCAGACCCGCGGCGCGCCTGTCGATCGCGTCGACGAGCAGATCGAGGTCCCCGCCCACCCTTCGCTCCTCTCTGCGCCCACACATGAACGGCCTCCCTGTTGCCCTGTCGACCACTGTTTTTAAGTATAGTGCATGACACTGAACTGATCAACAGCTTATCGAGCTTCGGCGCTCTGCGCGTGCGCTTCAAGCTGCGGCTCGACGCCTTGAGGGCCTTGTGGTCAGGCGGGGGCTCGGGTATGTTCCAGGCGCTTGATGTCAAAGCCAGCAAGGGAGGCCTTTCAGCCATGGATCTCAACGACAGGATCGCGCGCGGGCGGCTCATCGCCAGCATGGTGGCGGCGGACGATGATGTGACGGCCTCGGAGCTGGAGTTCCTGGAGCGCGCGCTCGGGCGCCTGGGCCTCAGCGTCGAGGAGCGCAAGAGCGCCTTGAGCCTGATCAACGCCAAGGCCGCCGAGGAGCTCATCGCGGGGCTCGACCGGATCGACCGGCTCGACTTCCTCAACGAGCTGGCCGAGGCGGCCTACGCCGACGGCCACCTCGACGATCACGAGCGCGATTACATCGACCGGCTGGCGCAGGTGATGGCGCTCGGCGAGGACGACCTCGAAGAGGCGCTCGGGCGCGCCAGGGCGCTGGCCAGCTAGAGCGTTGATGGGTTTGAGGGACCGACGGAGTCAAACCCGTCGGCCCTCCAGGCTCGGCGTTCTGGGCGTTGAGCCGAGGTCGGCCCGGCGAGGATCCTGAAGCGGAGGGGGCGCGGCCATGTCCGTTCAGGACACCAACCTCATCGAGATCAAGAACCTGCGGACGTGGTTTCACACCCGCGACGCGACGATCCGCGCGGTCGACGACCTGACCCTCCAGATCAAGGAGGGCCACACCCTGGGCATCGTCGGCGAGTCCGGCTCGGGGAAGTCCGTCACCTCCTTGTCCATCATGCGCCTGTTGCCGGGGCTGGTGGCCCGCATCGAGCGCGGCTCCCAGATCGTCTTCATGGGCCGCGACCTCGTGGCCCTGCCCGAGGACGAGATGCGCCGCGTCCGGGGCAAGGACATCAGCATGATCTTCCAGGAGCCGATGA
>SXGS01428096.1_pt1 | contig 12563 bp, 14 predicted proteins | sample 3174681 | NCBI WGS metagenome assembly SXGS01 (sample SAMN11356861, study PRJNA531348) | freshwater metagenome | isolation source: freshwater sample F1-80 | place: China: Fuxian Lake, Yuxi | collected 2017-12-25
AGAGAATGCGGAGCCGTCAGCGTGCGCGGCCTGCAGCCGATGCACGTTGACGGACTCCCTCGCTGGTGCTTCGGATCGGAACGACCGAAGCGCGAATTGCATTACTTGTTCTTCTTCGCGATCTTAGCGGCGCGCTTTTCCTTCGCGGTCGTAGCTGGCTTTTTCTTGGTCGTTTTTTTCTGCGTCATACCCTTAGACATGTGATCTCTCCTCTAATGAATGGGTGGATACTATGTATAGTGGGCAGCGTACTCACCGCCCCCCAGTCATATACCCCAATTATAAAAAAAAAGGAATAGGCCCACGGGACAGATCCTGCGCTGCCGTGGATTGACTTCAGCTCTTCTCCCCTGTACAGCTTGCAGAAGTGAAGGAACGATCTGCGGAGAGGTACATGGGGAATCCAGAGGGGAAAAAAGAACGAGACGGGTTTGCCGATGCGATCAATCGCGCAGCATTCGGTAAGGAGCGCGTACTCTTACGCCGACGTGGGCGGGCCGTGGCGGCCGTCGTGCCCATTGAGGATCTGCGGTTTCTGGAAGACTTGGAAGATCGCATCGATCTCGTCGAGGCCAAAGCCGCCCTGGCTCAGGCCAACAAAAAAGGCGCCCAATCGCTCGATGTCATTTTGAAAGAATTGGGGCTCTAGCCGACCGATGCTCTCCACGATCTTGCTGACGCCTCCTGCCGAACAACAATTCAGGGCCCTCGCCAAACCACTACGCAAGGCCCTCGCCAAATGGCTCCAAATAATCAAGAATCAGCCGCGCGCCCCCGAGGCAAAAAAACTTCAAGGCCTCGACCATTTCTACAGGGTGCGCGACGGCGACTACCGCATTCTCTATGCGATTCGCGAGCAGGACTTTTTCGTGCTGGCCATCAAACAGCGCGCGCGGGCAGAGGCCCCTCGCCCCTGAACAACTCGTCCCACCTCACGCTATTGGGAGAAAGCTGAATGTCGACCGTGGTCCCAAGGCCCATTCCACTCTCCACGGCACTCGATCCCTTGTCGGCGCCGACTACATCCATCACGATTTTTGTGCCGAGCCCTGCTATAGGGAACCGGAGACAATGTCGCGATAGTACGACTCCAACATAGCCCTCCTGGCCGGCTCGACAAGGATCAGCTGGCGCTGATCCAAGGTGTTGGCGCAATAGAGATAGGCCCCCTCCTCTGCCTGCCCAAGCTCAGCATGCAGTTGGCGGCCATCCGGTTCCTGCCTCGTGGTCTCTTTTAGGAGCTGCTTATCGTGCAGCTGCTCCCAAGCAATCTGCGCGGAGGGCCAATGATTCTCATAGAGAGGCTCGTCGGAATCGATTGAACTGATTTTTCGTTTAGCTCGGTCGAAGGGATGGCCTTCATCCGGGTCCGGGGCTTCATCCCAGTGAAACTGGCAAGCCGCTCCCCGCGCCAACAGATAGAAGGGTCCATCATCGGCCACTTCCTCCACCAAACAATAGCGGATCAACTCAGGCTGTTCGACCAAGCCAAACCCTCGCGCTGCCAAGGCCCGTTGCAACGGGACTCGCCTGGCCAACTGACGGGTTTTCTCAAAGAGGACCATGCGCCCCTCGGGAGCAAGCAGCGCGCTCAAGCAATCGAGCCTGGGACCGATCCCCGTTCGCTGCTCAAAATCTGCTTGTGACTGGCTCTCCCTGGCACGCTCAAAGGTGCGCCAACTAAGACTACGAAGGCCTGAGTCCCCCTCCGCTTGTACAAGGGCATGGGTGGCAAGGATCAGATCGTAGGCGCCAGAGGGGGCGACGCCAGCGAGGTCGAGACACTCGAACCGCACATTGGTTAAGCCCAAGGCCTGCGCCTGCTCTTGCGCACGGGCGACCGAAACAGGCGAGCGATCGATCCCCACGAACGTCTTGTCCGGATATTGTCTCGCATAGAACGTCGTCAGGATACCGACGCCGCAGCCGACATCGAGAAGGGACTGGGCCTCACCGAAGCGATCTGCTACGCGCTGACCGATGGCTACGTAATAGTCGTACCGTTGGCTGTAGAGGACCGGGAGGATGTTCGGATGGGCCGTGGTATCGTAGAACGCCACCTCGTCGGTCGAAAGCCCGCGACGTTTCTGTTCGACCTGTCGATGTAGGGTGGCGATCTCATCCGGCGAAAGGGTTTTCCTCTGCCACTCGAAATAGGCCTCGTCCGACGTGAAGGGACGAAGGCCCCACCAGGCCAGGTGCGAATGAAGCGATGGCAACCGTGAATCGTTAATCATGAATGCGGCCTCGGCCCATCTGCTCAACAGGTTTTCCAGCGAGGCCGCAGGTGAGTCGAAACCGGAGGCGTACCTTTTGGGGGTACGTTGAGGATTTCGATGAGCCGAGAACGAAGCTGGAGAGCCTGTTCAGCAGGCGCCTACGGCCGCTTCAGCATGATGGCGTCAAAGTAGGCTTCCGGCACCGGATGCGGATACCGCAGTTGGCCCGACCCGAACGACACATACTTTTCGCAGGTCAATTGCTCCAGGCCGATCGGACCCTTGGCATGGAGCCGCGAACCGCTCAGGCCAATATCGGCGCCAAAACCATAGCTGTCGCCGGCATTGAGCCGGGACGAGGCATTCACGAACACCGCGCTGGCATCGACTTCATGTGTGAACCGCATGGCCGACTCATAGCTCGTCGTCGCGATGACGGCCGTGAGACAGGGACCCTGCGCCACAATATGGGCCAAGGCCTCGTCCAGGTTTGCCACCATCTTGACAGCCAACACGCGCCCCTGAAATTGAGTATGCCAATCCTCTTCGCTCGCCGGGATGATAGAAGCATGGCCGGTCATCGCCATTTGCCCCATGAGGGCCATCGTCTTCGGACAGGCCCGCACTTCGATCTTAAATTCTTCGAGCATGCGGTTGACCAACGGCGGCAAGAACTGCCGCCCGATCACCTGCTGCACCAGCAGTGTATCCAGCGAATTCGAGGCAATCGCCTTCTGAACCTTGGAGCTAATCGCCACGTTTTGCGCCATCGGCATATCGGTGTCGGCATCCACATACATATGTGTGAGGCCCCCGTCGTTGCAGAGCACCGGCATCTTCGCCTGCTCAACCACGACCTTGCGGAGGCCGGCCCCTCCCCGCGGGATAATGGCATCGAGGCTCTTGCTGGACCGGATTAGCTCGACGGCCACTTCTTTTTCCGCCCGTTCGATGATGACCCATGAACCGGCTGGCACCCCCTGCTCCTCTGCCGCTTCGCGTAAACCTGTCCCGATCGCCTCTTGCGTCAAGCCCCATTCAGGCGCGCCCCGAAATACGCAAAGATTACCCGACTTAAAACAGAGGGCAATCGACTCCACCGTAATCAGCGGACTCAGCTCCGAGATAACGCCGATCACCCCGATCGGCACACGCACACGGCTGACCTGTAATCCGTCAGGCCGTTCCCACCGTGAAGTCACAACACCAACCGGATCAGGCAGGTCCGCAATCAAACGGAGACGATCGACCATTTCCTTGATATCGTCCGAGGTCATACGTAAGCGGGCTACGGCGGCTTTCATCCGGTCCTTCATGACGTCGGCCTCATAGGACTTCCCGACCGCATCCACGTCTTTTTCGTTCGCAGCCAGAATCTTTTCTTCGTCAGCCGCCAATCGATCCGCCATAGCCCGCAAGGCCCTGTCCTTAATAGGACCCGGTAAGAGCGCGGCAGACTTCGCCATAATACGGCATTCTTTCAACAGCTTATCAATGTAGAGCTTAACCGGAACTTCAGGCATGCTCACCCTCATAAAACGTCAAACGTGAAACGTGATTCGCTCTCGCTGCTCTTTCAAAAACTTGCGCACAACTATAGCACGCGGGTTTTTCGCACGTAAAGCAGGGAGGACGGTGGCCTGGTACTTCCCATGCTGGCGCAACGCGCAGCCTCACGGCCCTCGCTGGACGCGCGCAATTGGAAGCACCCTGGCCCCTGTAGAGCACAAGAAGAAAACAGCGGGAATATTTGCTAGAATGCGCCGATGAACGACCTTAGCCCTACTCATGGGCATTGCATGATCGACCTGCGCAGCGATACCGTCACGAAACCCACCGGCGCCATGCGCAAAGCCATGGCCAGCGCCGAGGTGGGAGATGATGTCTATGGTGAGGATCCCACCGTAAACCGTCTCCAAGAGATGGCGGCGGCGATGTTCGGGAAAAAGGCCGCGCTCTTCGTGCCCTCCGGCACCATGGGCAATCAACTCGCCATTCGCCTCCACACGCAACCGGGACAGGAAGTCATCGTCGAGAGCAAAGCCCATATCGTGCGGTACGAACAGGGGGCAGCAGGAGCGCTGGCCGGGGTTCAGCTCCATTGGGTCGTGGGAAACCGGGGCCTCATCACGGCTGAACAGGTGGAAACGGCCATCCGCCCCACGGACCCCTATACGATTCAAACAGGCTTGATCTGCCTGGAGAACACCCATAATAGCGGCGGCGGCACGATTTATCCGCTGGCCACGATTGAACGGATTCGCGCCCTGGCAAACACCCATCGCATCCCGATGCATCTGGATGGGGCCAGACTGTTCAATGCCATCGCCGCCACCACCCTGCCGCCCGCCTCCTATGCTCAACACTTCGACACCCTGTCGGTCTGTCTCTCGAAGGGCCTGGGGGCGCCGGCCGGCGCGTTGCTCATGATGAACGATCTGGCCCTCCTCGACAGGGCTAAACGGCTGCGCCGGATGTATGGAGGCGCGATGAGACAATCCGGCATCCTGGCCGCCGCCGGCATCTATGCGCTGGAGCACCACGTCGCGCGATTGAAACTGGATCATGACCATGCCAAAAAGCTGGCGCGGCGGCTGCAACAGATCCCCACGGTCAGGATCAGCCCGCAAGACGTCGACACGAACATCGTTATTTTCGACGTCATCGGCCACAAGCTGACGCCCTCCGCGCTGGTTGCAACACTGAAACAGGAGGGGCTCTTGATCAACTCCCTCGGCGGCGCCAGCTTTCGCGCCGTCACCCACCTTGATATCTCCAGCGCCATGACCGATCAAGCCTGCGAGATCTTTGCCCGCGTACTGGAAGCATGAGCCTCCCGCTTATTGACACCTCCTCCACTGAAATCTAGAATGCCTCGGCATGGAGTACCAATGCCGTTAGACGTTGTCTCGTTCAAACAAATCAGCCGGATCCTGGAGCTCACCGACTCGCTCGGCCTGAACCGCGAATGGGTGGAGATTCCCTTATCTCCGGAAAGCCCGGGCCTGGTCCGGAAATTGACCAATGGCAAACTGGAAATCATTGTCGATGCGGATCAACCGTTCGACGACTGGCTGGGATCGCTCCCGAAACATATTCAGCTCGCACAGGGAACCTAAACATGGATAGCCCGGTCACGCACCCGACCCCCACCTCAGAAGAATTGAACGCCGAACTGGTCGCCATGCCGGAGCCGCCGGAGCAACCGGACCCGATCGTCGAACCGGGCTACGAAGAGCTGGTGGCCATCGCCTTGCGCCATGTCCGCGGCCGCCGCGGAGGCGATCTCGTCAGCGTGATCCTGGTGGGATCCAGCGTGCGGCGCGCCATCACCACGCACAGCGACATCGATCTCCTTGCGCTCGTCAAGGGACAGGCCGACGGCCACGAAATCGTCCGTACCGCCGATCGCCTGGCCGACATCCGGTATCGCGGCTATCGCGAAGTGGAAGAGGACCTCCCCTATTCACCGCGCCTTCCCGCGCTGCTCCGCAAAGCCCGCATCCTCTTCGATCACGAAAGCCTCGGCGCGAAACTGTTAGAACGGGCGAACCAGCGGTTCCGGCAGGGACCGCCCCCTGTCAGCACCAATGAACAGATCCGCATGAAGGCGGAATGTTTCCACTGGCTGGGGAAAGCCCGGGATCTGGCTGACAGACCGGCCACCGCGCAATATCTGCTCTCGATGTTTTTTGATGACGCCATCAACGCCTTCTTCCGGCTACGGGGCTTCTGGCTGACCGCGCCGGTGGACTCGCTCAAATTCATCGCCTCCCGCGAGGCCACGCTGGGCGATCTGGCTGGGCGGTTCCTGACCGCCACCACCCTGGCAGAGCGGCTCAACGTCGGCCGCGACCTGGCCGACCTGCTCTTTAAGGGCGTGCCCAATCCTGCCAGAATCGACTGACGGAAACAGGGATTCGGCCAGCATTCCGCCCTCGCATGCAGATTGTCAGTTATTCGTAGAGGCAAAACCCCTAAGAGGATAGACTCCCCTGTAAGGGTCGCGCCTGCTCGATCCTGCCCTCCACGACAGCAGCAGAAGGAGTTTCTATGGATATCGGATTCATCGGACTAGGGAAAATGGGCATGAGCATGGTCACCCGGCTGCAGCGAGACCGGCACCGGGTGGTCGTCTACGATCGCTCGACCGACCTGGTCAAACAGGCAGTCGGAGTCGGTTGTGTCGGCGCCTCCTCGCTCGCGGATCTCGTCGGCCAGCTCAAGGCCCCGCGCGCGGTCTGGATCATGATCCCATCCGGCGCGCCAACGGAAGACACGGTACAGGCCGTCGCGGCGCTCCTCCAAGCTGGTGACACGGTCATCGATGGCGGCAACACCAGATTCCACGATGATGTGCGGCGGGCTAAAGATCTCAAGAAAAAACAGATCCACTATGTCGATGCCGGCACCAGCGGCGGCATTTGGGGCTTAACCGCCGGCTACTGCCTGATGATCGGTGGCGACGAGGCGCCGGTGGAACAGCTCGCGCCGATCTTCGCGACCCTGGCCCCGGAACAGGGCTGGGCCCACGTCGGAGGAGTCGGCGCAGGCCATTACGTCAAGATGGTCCATAATGGAATCGAGTACAGCATGATGCAAAGCTATGCGGAAGGCTTCGAGCTGATGGCGAAAAGCGACTACCAGCTGAACCTCGCCAAAATCGCCGACCTCTGGATGCATGGCAGCGTCGTCCGTTCCTGGCTTTTGGAATTGGCGGCGGACGCGCTCAAAGACGATCCGCGCTTGGAGCAGTTGAAAGGCTATGTGCATGATTCCGGCGAAGGCCGGTGGATGCTCGCCGATGCGGTCGAGAAGGATGTCCCAGTCCCGACGCTCGCGACGGCTCTCTTCACTCGTTTCCGATCGCGGCAAAGCGAATCCTTCGCGGAGAAAATGCTGGCCGCGTTGCGCAACGCCTTCGGCGGCCATGCGGTGCGCCGGTAAGGCGGACGCCTATGCCCCCACGAGCTCCCGCATCAATATGAAGCGGGCACCTGCGAGCCGGGTGAGGCCGATCGCCTAATCGAAAATGAGGGACGGGCCTGGCGGAGGCTGTAACGACTCGATTCATGGGAGAGGCAGCTGTTTCAAAATCTCCTCGCTCGTTCCCAGCCCACCGATAAACCGCTCGAACCTCCCCTGTCGATAGAGGGCCAGAGCCGGCAGGGATGAGATCTCCAGCTCCGCGGGAATCTGGAACTGTTCGTCGACATTCATAGTCAGGATCAGCACCCTCCCTGCTGCCTCCTGCTCCAACTTTTCGAGCTCGCGCATCAACGAGCGACAACTCCCACAGCCAGGCTTCCAAAACTCCACCAGCACCGGTAGTTCAGCCTGCGCTACCAGACGGTCGAAGTCCCGATCGGTCACCTCACGCATCACAATTCCTCGCCAACAAGGGTGCCAAGACCTCCTGATATAACCGTTCGGCCATCAGCCGATAGCCAGCCGTAGTTAGATGCAGCCCGTCGTTGGAATAGCGGGCGCTAGCTGCTGTGTCTCCGGTTCTGCTGTGGCGGAAAACAGATCGAAGGCTGATAGCCCCTTCGATTCAGCAGAGCGGAGGATCAACCCGTTGAGCTGGTGCCGCCGCTCAAGATGTTCCGCAAACCACCGGCGCCTCTCCTCACTGGACAAGTCGTCACCCACCCTGTCGAGGGAACAGTCACAGGCACCGGCGTGACTCCGGCTGCGGCGGCCCATTCATACATCTGAAGAAGATTGCTCAGAATAGCTGCAGGCATGGCATTCCATCCCAGATCGTTCGTGCCCCCGAGAACCACCACGTAAGCCGGTTCATGGGCCATCACCGCCGACCGGAACCGCCGCGCCATATCGCCGGTTAGCTCCCCGCAGAGGCCGCTCACCGACACATGCACGGACGGCCCGGTCAGTTCTTGCAGGAACCCGCCGTAGGGAGTCTCGGTCCCCTGCGGATTGTCGGCGCTGGGCGATTGAAATCCTGCCGTCAGACTGTCTCCGAAACAGACGATGCGAGTCATATTCTTGATCTCATAGACTGGCGTTGAAACAACTCGCAAGACGCGATTCTACTGGCGCACGATGCAGACTCGCAATGCCCCCTTCGCCTCACGTTCAATAGAAGAAAAATTCTTGGCCGTTCACTGCTAGGAGGCAGGCGAAGAGCGGCGATTTCCTTGACGATCCCTCACCTCCACGGTACAAATATTCACATGGACGAGCCGAAAACAGACGGGGCTCACCGCCGATCGCCCTAGCACAAGAGCCGGCTAATCCCGTGCTGGCATCCGTCAAGCTGTTCCTCATTCTATTAGACAAAGCCACTAAATCCAGCCGGACCTACGGGGCCACGAACTCGGTCGCGCAAAAATTCCTTCAGCAGCAATTCGAAATCCTCACGGATCATCTGGGCCATTACTCCAAATTAGCGTGTTCGTACAACGGTCCGCACAGGAGTCCGGCCACGAGAACATGACGTTCAAACTTTGTACCGATGGCATCAGAGAACTGATCGCCTTCGAGTGACTTCAACTGGAAGAGCTCTCTGCCGTGCTCGCGAACTTTTTGAGCAGCCGGCCATCACCAGCAACTGAATCTCTTGACAGGGCAAAGCCCCACAGTTATTCTCGCAACCGTTCATTGATCGCACCGTTTACTAACAAGGAGCGCCTCTATGTATACCCTGGGAACCATTTTTCGGCGAATCACTCTCCCCTTGGCCGCCGCGGGCATGTTGTTGCTCGCCTCTCTTTCTGGAGCAGCAGCTGCCGACGTCTTCAAAATCGGCGTCATCGATCCTCAGACCGTGTTAGAAAAATCGAAGGCGGGCAGAAAAGCCCTGGATGGACTCAAAGAATATGTCAGCACCAGGCAGAAGCTACTATCCCGTGACGAAGAGGAATTGCGCACCACTGAGAAGACGCTCAAGGATCAACTTGCGAAGCTCAGCGAGACCGAGAAGAAAGAAAAAGAGACCCAGTTCCGCGCAAAGATCCAGGACTATCAAAAGCGCGCGCAGGAATTTAATCAGGAGTTGCAGGGAAAGCAGAAGGAATTGGTCGATGACTATATGAAGCGGATTGCCACGGTTACGCAGGCCGTAGCGGAAAAGGGCGGTTTTGCCCTCGTCCTCGACAGGGGCAGCGAACAAACGGTCAAGATTGTGATCTACAACAAAGACACCCTCGATTTGACCGAGCAAGTGATCAAAGAGTTCGACCGAGCCAACAGCAAGTAACCAGTGCGATGGGACCTCGGGTGCTCCGAGGTCCCATCAAAACTCCATCAGATAGCCCGCATCCCGCCAGGCCTTGATTCCCCCATCCATCGATACCACGTTCCGATAGCCCATCTGCTGCAGCACGTCTGCAGCTAAGGCCGACCGGTAGCCGCCTCCGCAGTACAAGACAATCGCCGCCTCCTTATCGGAAATGAGTGTCTCCACGTCGCGCTCGATAATCCCTTTCCCCAGATGGCGGGCCCCTTTCGCATGGTCTTTTGCAAACTCATGGTCCTCGCGCACATCCAGAAAATGCGGCACCTCACCCCGATCGAGCCGCTCCTTGGCCTGCGCCACCGTACATTCCTTCACCCTTGCTCTGGCTGCATCCACCAACTTCAGAAAACCTGGATTATGTTTCATCGTTTCTCCCCTTCCTCTCGTTCCAGCAATAGCTGCCGCTACTGTTGTTTCATCGCCTGGCAGCGGCTAGGGTCCTTCATCTTCCGGCTCCTGTCAACCGACTCATTGCGGAATCGCGCCGCTCGCTCGATTGACTAACCCCTACCCCGATGTTAGATTCCAGCCGCTTTCTAAAATAGGAAACCATGTACGATTTACGCTATTTACGAGACAATTTAGACCGCCTCAGAGAACAACTCGGACCCCGCGGTGCTGACGTCCCCTGGGACAGCCTCCGGGGGCTGATCGAACAACGCCGTGCCTTGACCAGCCAGGTCGAGCAACTTCGATCTGAACTCAAAAAAGGATCGGAAGAAGTCGCCAAGCTGAAACGCGACAAGCAGCCAGCTGACACCGCCATGGCAGCTATGAAAGCAGTCGGCGAACGGGTCAAAACAATTCACGACGAACTCCGCGGCGTCGAAGAGCCCCTGACCGATCTGAATCTCCGCATCCCCAATTCCCCTCATGCCTCGGTGCCTGCAGGGAAAGACGCGAGCAGCAACCAGGAGGCCAGGCGCTGGGGTACCCCGCCCACCTTCACCGCAACAGCCAAGAGCCATTGGGATCTCGGCGAAGCTCTCGGCATTTTGGATTTCGACCAGGCCGCAAAAATCGCCGGGGCGCGCTTCGCGGTCCTGACTGGGGCTGGCGCAAGACTCGAACGGGCCCTCATCAACTATATGCTCGACCTGCACACGACGCAGCATGGCTACAGGGAAGTTTTGCCCCCGCTCCTCGTCAATCGCGCGAGCATGACTGCGACAGGCCAGTTGCCCAAGTTCGAAGAGGATCTCTTTCGCCTCCGGGACGAAGACTATTTCCTTATTCCGACGGCAGAAGTACCAGTGACCAATCTCCATCGAGACGAAATCATCGCCGAGACTTCCCTGCCGGTCCGGTATACGGCCTATACCCCCTGCTTCCGCCGCGAAGCCGGAACCTATGGCAAAGACACCAGAGGGCTTATCCGTCTCCACCAATTTAATAAAGTGGAATTAGTCGTCTTCGCTAAACCGGAAGAGTCGTACGAAGAGTTAGAACGGCTCACCGGCCATGCGGAAGCGATCTTGCAGGGGTTGGGCCTGCACTACCGGGTCGTCACCCTCTGCACCGGTGATATCGGATTCTCCGCGGCGAAGACCTACGACATCGAAGTCTGGCTCCCTTCTCAAAACCAATATCGGGAAATCTCCTCCTGCAGCAACTTCGAAGGATTTCAGGCCAGACGAGGCAGCATCCGGTATAAGAACGCAGCTGGGGGAAAGGACGCCAAGACCGAGTTCGTCCATACGCTCAACGGATCGGGGCTGGCCGTCGGTCGCACACTCGTGGCGATCCTGGTAAACTATCAGCAGCCGGATGGAAGCATTACGATACCGGAAGTCTTACGTCCTTACATGGGTGGGCTTGCGCTGATTCGCAAAGAATAGGCTATGATGGGAACCAGCCCGAGCGCTGACATGACGAGGGCGTCTGGTCGAGAGTGCGTGTGGAGGGGTGGCAGAGCGGCCGAATGCGCCAGTCTTGAAAACTGGAGACCTCGCAAGGGGTCCGCGAGTTCAAATCTCGCCCCCTCCGCCAAACCACACAGATTGAGTCATCCTCTGAAACAGCCGCCGCCTCTGGCTCTCAAATCCCTTGCCGGAAGTCCTCTCACCCATAGTTCGAGATCCTTTTTCTTCTGGCTTGCCATCCCTGTCCGGCAGGTCATGGCGCAAGGCGATTACGGGCAGTTAACTTTCCAAGTTCAAGTAATTGTTCCCCCGTTGTGGAATGGCTTGTACCTCCCATAGACCCTGAGGTAAGATCACGCCTCGACTGCTGGTTATCCTACGATCATCGACGGCACCCACATGATCGGGAATCCCGCGTAGGGCTGAGCAGAGTGGAGAGGTGGCCGAGCGGCCGAAGGCAGCAGTTTGCTAAACTGCCGTAGGGGCAAAACCCTTACCGAGGGTTCAAATCCCTCCCTCTCCGCCACAGCCTGTTCCGTCGGCACTTGTACAGAAGAGATCGACAGAGACTTGATTTTTGTCCATCGATCCTGTAACAGTGCCCCGCTCTTCTTGCCGCGAATCGTGCCGAGGTAGCTCAGTTGGTAGAGCACAGCCCTGAAAAGGCTGGTGTCGACAGTTCAATTCTGTCCCTCGGCACCACATAAACCAACGAAAACATATGACGGACACGCAACGTTCTGCCATCCTGATCAAAATTACCGGAGGCGTTCATGTCTGAAATCAAAGAGCGAAAAATTGCCGTTGTAGGGCTTGGCTCGTGGGCCTTCCAATCGCTGTGGCGTTTGGAAAACGGCAGCGAGTCATCGGTTTTGATATCAACCCGGGCACGATTGCGGAGCTCCAGAATGGCCTCGATCGTACCGGTGAGGTCTCTCCTGCCGAGCTAAAATCGTCCGATGTCCACTACACCTATCAGCCCAGCGACCTCAAAGCGGCTGACTTCATCATCGTGGCCGTCCCCACCCCGATCAATGAAGCCCTTCAGCCTGATTTGACAGCTCTCCGGAAAGCATCCGAACTGATCGGGGCCAACCTCTCGCGAGGAGCGATTGTGGTCTTCGAATCGACGGTCTACCCAGGAGCCACCGAGGAAGTCTGCCTGCCGATTCTCGAACAGGCCTCCGAGATGACATGCGGCGTCGATTTCAAGCTGGGCTA
>SXGS01397908.1_pt1 | contig 12560 bp, 10 predicted proteins | sample 3174681 | NCBI WGS metagenome assembly SXGS01 (sample SAMN11356861, study PRJNA531348) | freshwater metagenome | isolation source: freshwater sample F1-80 | place: China: Fuxian Lake, Yuxi | collected 2017-12-25
CGATGGGCTACGGCATTCCCGCTGCGATTGCGGCGGCGCTGCATGATCGCTCGCGCACGGTCGTGGCCTTTGCGGGCGACGGCTGCTTTCAGATGGCGGGCCACGAGTTGGCGACTGCCATCCAAGAGCAGCTACGCCTGATCGTGCTGGTCTGTGACAACGGCATGCTCGGCACGATCCGGATGCATCAAGAACGCTCGTACCCCGGCCACGTCGAGGGTACGACGCTCGTCAATCCCGACTTCGTGCAGCTCGCCGAGGCCTATGGGTGCCACGCCGAACGCGTCGATCGCGATGGCGACTTTCCGGCCGCCTTTGCACGTGCGCTGGCTGCTGAACGGACGGCATTGATCCATCTGGTCTGCGATCCGCACGCTATTACTCCCGGTGGCTTGCTCGCTTGATAGCTCAGGTGAGTATCTGATACATATGACATACTCATGGCATGAGTATGCGTCTTCAGGTGATCGTCTCCGAGAGCGAGGCGGCTCGGGCGAGAAGGTGCGCCGAAGCCGAGGGCATCAACCTCTCCGAGTGGGTGCGACGAGCCATGGCACTCGCGGAGAAGGCCCAGTCGCCGCGTGGAGCAAATGAGAAACTCGCGGCCCTACGCCGGTTGTCGGATATTCCGGATGCCGAGCGTGGCCCTGCGCCGCCGATCGAGCAGATGCTGGATGAGATCAACTCGCGCTATGAGGGTAAGCCCGGCCTGTGATTTTCATCGATTCCAACGTCACGATGTATGTCGTCGGAAGCGATCCGGAGTTTCGTGTGCGGGCGGAGCGGCTCTGTGATGAGCTCGTCTTGACTGGTAAACGGCTCGTGACGAGTGCAGAGGTTTATCAAGAGATTTTGCACCGTTATCGAGCGATCAATCGAGAGGTAACAATCGCTCATGGGTTTGCGCACCTGGATGTCTTGGTCGATGAGGTTTATCCAATCGAGCGAATTGATGTCCGGCGCGCCTACGAGGTTGTAAACGGGAAGCGGGCCATCGACGCGCGGGACGCGCTCCATGTCGCAATCATGGAGCGCTACGGCATCACACAGATCGCATCGTTTGATCGTGGCTTTGATCAGATTCGTGGGCTTGAGCGGATCTCGTGATCGCGTCGAAGGGCATGCGTGCTCGGTGCAGACATGACATGGGCTGCTGATGCTCGGTACTCGCTGCAGTAAGTTGCTGCGATGAAAATCTACGCGTTGCACTGCGGGGGAGACCTTCAGGATGTCGGAATCTTCGACTTCGAGCATCCACAGGCGGCGAGGCGCTCTACAACCCGTTTTACATGTACGTGATCACGCATCCGCAGGGCAACGTGCTGCTCGATACCGGTGCGCACCCGACGCTGCGTACGGATCCACATGCGCGGCTTGGCGAGATGGCGGATGTCTTCGAGGCGCTGCTCGAGCCGGACGACACCGTGCCTGGCTGTCTCGCGCGAATCGGGATGACGCCGGAAGACATCAGCGTGGTCGTGCAGTCGCACCTGCACTTCGACCATGCGGGTGGTCTTGAACACCTTGCGCATGCGCCGGTCTATATCCAGCAGTCCGAGCTTGACTACGCCTTCGATCGCACGCATGACCAGGCCGAGATCTACCTTGTCGACGACTTCTCCGCGGGCGTCGACTGGCGGCCCGTGACGGGCACGCACGACATCTTCGGTAACGGTGCGCTCGTGCCGCACTCGACGCCGGGTCATACCACCGGGCATCAGTCACTCTGGGCAAATACGCCGAGCCAGCCAACCTTTCTGCTCTGCGACGCTGCCTATCTGATCGCCCCGATGCGCGGGCGGCGCCTGCCGGGTGTGCTCTGGAATGGCGAGGCAATGCTCGCATCGTGGGATCGGATCGAGGCGATCGAGCGCGAGACCGGTGCGCGCCTTGTGGCGACGCACGAACTCGACTACGAGAACGCCGTCCCAAAGCCGCCGAACGGCTGGGAGTGAGCAACTGCGGGAGCGTCGGCGGCGGCTCGCTCCCGCCCGCGATTGTTGGATTCGCATTGAAAGCGTTGGCGGGCTGTAGACTGACGACGTAATGTTTACTCCGATTCGTCCTCCCGTCGAGCTCATGTCCGCGACCGACATCGCGCAACTCGATACGGCCTGGCGCGAGATCGTGTCCGAGATGGGCGTGCAGTTCGAGCACCCTGAGGCACTGGCGATTTTTGCCGAGGCGAGCCAAAGGGTCGAGGGTGAGACGGTCTATTTCGACGCCGACTGGGTTGCGAGCAAGGTTGCTGAGGCGCCATCGAGTTTTGTCTGGGAAGGACGCAATGCTGAGCGATCGATTCCGATTGGCTCGGGCCTGATGTCGTTCGTGCCGGCCTATGGCGCACCGTTTGTCCGTCGCGCCGGCCAGCGCTCGTCGGCGACACTCGCCGACCTCACCGACCTAGTGGCGCTGATCCAAGATGCGCCCGAACTCGATTCGGCCGGCGGCGTGGTCTGCGAACCGCAAGACGTGCCGGTCGAGCACCGACATCTCCTGCTCGTGCGAACGCTCGCCGTGCTTTCCGACAAGCCTTTCATGGCGGCCGTCTCGTCGAAAGAGGCGGCTGAGGACAGCGTGGCAATGGCAGAGATCCTGTTTCAAGGCCTCGCTGGTCGGACGGTGATGACTGCGATCCTCAACTCCAACTCGCCGCTGCGTTGGGATGGGCGGATGACCGACGCGATGTTGGTTTTGGCGAAACACAATCAGGCAGCGATCGTGATGCCAGGCGCGATGCTTGGCGCGATGGCTCCGGTCACGCTTGCTGGCGGCATGGCACTGTTGCTGGCCGAGGCCTTTGCGGCGATCGCGCTGATCCAGGTCGTACGCCCAGGTGCACCCGTCTTGCTGGGTGGCGGACTGCCTATCACCGACATGCAGTCGGGTGCGGCCGGATTTGCCGGACCAGAGATTGGGATGAGCCTGCTCGTTGGTGGCCAGCTCGCGCGCCACTATGGCCTGCCTTGGCGCGCACTTGGTGGCGGCTTGACGACCAGCCAAACCGTGGATGCCCAAGCGGGCTGGGAGTCGATGCAGGTGATGAGCGCCGCCTTTGCCGCGCAGGCAGACGTCGTGATGCACGCAGCGGGCTGGTTGGATGCTGGGCTTGTGACCAGCTTCGAAAAGGTGATTGCCGATCTCGACCTGATCGCCTCGCTGCAGGTCGAGTACGGGCCGTTTATCGTCGACGACCACACGCTTGCGTTGGATGCGATCCGCGAAGTTGGACCGGCTGGGCACTTTTTCGGCGTCGAGCACACCATGGAGCGGTTTCGCACGTGCTTTCACCGCGCCACGCTCGCCTCGACCGCCAACTTTGATCGCTGGACGCGGTCCGGTGGACTGACGGCTGAGCAGCGGGCCGAGGAGATCTGGCGCAACCGCCTTGAGGCCCAAGTGTCGCCGCCGATCGACGAGGCAATCTTGCGTGAACTCGATGCCTACATCGTGCGGCGCACGAGCGAACTGGGCTAAGGCTCAGCGTCCGGCGAGGAGATAACCGACGGTCTCGACCAGGTCGGTGTCGTCTCCCGCCGCCGCGACGGCACCATCGCCAAGTTCTTCGACGAGGCGGCAGGCGGCGTGCAATTCGCTGAGGCGCGACGCGTACGCAGCCGCATCGGCGACGTTCTCGTCATGTCCCTCAAGGGCGTAGACGGGATCGAACCGTGTGAGGCGGTCGAGCAGCGCGCGCGTACCAGCGATCGTCAGATAGGCCGGATCGCCCCAGAGGCACTGATAGAGCGCGTCGCCGAGAAACACCACACGATCCTCGGGCTCCCAGATCACGACCGAGTCGTCGGCGTGGTCGCCACCGACCCAACGCAACTCGACTGTCGTGTCGCCAAGGTCGACGTCGTGCGATTCGGCGAAGGTGACCTGCGGCACGACGATGCGCAGGTCGCTGCGGTCGGGTAGTTCCTCCCGGATGTGGGGGAGGGAGAATGCGAGTTCGAGACCATCACGCACGCGCTTTTCCAGTTCTGCGTCGGACCAGTCGTAGGCGGCCTGGATGGCGATACCCGCGGCGGTTTTCTCGCAGGCGATCACGGGCACGTCGAGTGCGGCCGAGCCGAACGAGTGGTCCCAGTGCCAATGCGTCAGGGCGATCCCGACGATCGGTGCGCGATCGTGGGCTGCGAGCTCGGTGGCGAAAGCACCAAGGTGCGCAGGGGAGGCCCCACCGTCGACGATCAGCGTGCCGGCGGTCCCGCGGATCGCTCCGAGGACGGGTCGGTCCGTGCGCTCGTCGGGCGTAAAGCGATCGATGCGAGCAGAGACCTCTTCAAAGCGACAGTCGGGCATGGCGCCAGTGTATTAGGACTAAACGGAACCGGCCGATCGGCGGGTCGTCGTCGCCGACCGCCCGGTCTCGTTCGTGAAGGAACCTCTGCGCCCGGTCTCATCAACGGATCACCAAAACTGCTACGGAGAACGCGTCAGCAGCGAAAATCTGACGGCAAACCTTTGACCGGTCTGCTGCGGGGAATTAGACCCCGTCGGGAGAACGCCGCGAAAGCAGCGAACCCTGCGCGGAATTGGCAGCGTCGAGCACGATCGCATCGCCCCGCCAGAGGTCGTCCGAGTGTTCGAGCGGTGTGCCGTCGCTGGCATAGACGGTACGCTCTTGCCGAAGGAGCGGCGTTCCGGCCTTGACGTTGAGCAGCAGAGCCGTCTGGCGATCGGCGCCGACAGCACTGATGCGATGGTGGCCGGAGGCCACGACGACGCCGTGTTCGGCGAGGGCCGCGTAGACGGATCCGCGCTCAAGGTCGGCATCGACGAGGAGCGAGCCAATCGTCTCGGGGTAGGTCGCTCGCTCAACGAGCGTCGGTTCTCCATCGAGCAGACGGACTCGTAGTAGCGACCACGCACGTTCGTCGCGTGCAAGGTGGAGTGCGTCAGCGGCGGTGTCGTCCGCGACGCCTCGGGCGAGCTCGACGACGCGGGCGCTGGGGACCGCATCGATGGTGCGAGCCCAGGCCGAGAAAGAGAGCAACTCGGAGAATGGCTGCAGGCGCGGGCGGGTGAGTACGGTGGTGCGTGCGCCCTGGCGCGTCTGCACTCGGCCTTCGCCACGAAGCGTGCCAACGGCCTGGCGGACCGTGCCGCGAGCTAGGCCTGTTGCGTCACTCAACGCGGCATCGCCAGGCAGTGGGTCGCCGGGGCGAAGGTCGCCGGCGTCGATCGTCTCGCGCAGTGCCGCGGCGAGACGAATGTGTGCGGCCTGGGCGTCGTCAAGCGCGGCAAAGCGGCGGGTAACGGCGCGGAGAACTTCGTCGCCTTGGCTCTTGACATGACTAGACATGTCTGCGACCTTGAGTTGTACATGTCCAGACAGGTGTCCTCATGACTGCAACTGTACCGAGTCGCGCACGCATCGTCATCATTGGCGGTGGTGTGATTGGCGCCAGCATCGCGTACCACCTCGCCAAAGCCGGCGAGCACGACGTTGTGCTGCTCGAGCAGTCCGAAATCGGTGGCGGTACGACGTGGCATGCGGCGGGCATGGTTGGGCGTCTTCGCATCAGCAGTACCTTCGCGCAGATGTGCGACGCGTCGGCCAAGCTCTACGCGGGCCTAGAAGCCGAAACGGGCGAGGCTGTCGACTGGCGCCAGTGCGGGACGTTGTACGTGGCGCGCAACGAGGAGCGGATGTTGCAGTACCGCCGCACCGGTGCGATGGCTCAGCACCTTGGGATCGACGTCAACATGGTCGGCAAGCAAGAGGCAATCGACCTCTTTCCGCTGCAGTACGGCGACGACCTCGTCGGGGGGCTGCACATTCCCGACGACGGTAAGGTCGAACCGGCAGGCGTCGCTCGAGCGCTCGCCAAGGGTGCAGCGATGCGTGGCGCCACGATCTGTGAACACGTGCGCGTAACGGGCCTCCAAGTTGCGAACGGTCGTGCCACGGGAGTGCTGCTCGACTCGGGCGACGTGCTGGAGGCAGAGGAGATCGTGCTGGCCGGTGGCATGTGGTCGCACGACTTGGGGCAGAAGTTTGGGATCAGCATTCCGTTGGCGCCCGTCGAGCATCACTACGCCGACTCGAACCCCATCGTCGGCGACATCGACATGTATCCCTGCACGCGCGATGCCGATGGCTGCACGTATTACCTGACGGTGCACAACAAGATTCGGCTCGGTGCGTTCCAAGCAGTTACGAAGGCCTGGCAGGTCGATCCCGTGCCGCACCCCTTCTCGTTCCAACTGCTTGAGGACGATTGGGATCATTTTGGACCGCCACTCGAAGCGGGCCTACATCGCCTGCCGATTCTTGAGGAGGTCGGCTTCGAACGGTTCGTCAACGGTCCGGAGTCGTTTACACCCGACGCGAATTTCATGCTCGGACCGGCTCCAAACGTCCCCGGTGTTTGGGTCTCCGCGGGCATGAACTCCGCCGGCATGGCCTTTGGGGGCGGTGTCGGGGAGGCGCTGGCTGCGTGGATGATCGACGGGTACCCGCCGTACGACCTGAGCATGGTCGACCCTGCGCGTTTCGCACCCGAGCAGAACAACCTTGAGTATCTGCGCCAGCGTGTGACCGAGGCTCTGGGCACGCACTACCTGATGGCCTACCCCAATCGCGAGCTGTTGACAGGGCGTCTGCTGCGCACCTCGCCTGTGCACGACGTGATCAAGGCGCAGGGAGCGTGGTTCGGCGAGAAGGCCGGTATCGAGCGACCGAATTTCTTTGGCGATGTCGGCACCACCCCGACCGTCGACTACTCCTTCGGTCGGCAATCGTGGTTTGCCGAGCATCGCGCGGAGCACCTCGCCTGTCGCGAGTCGGCCGCGATCTTCGACCAGTCGGGCTTCGGTAAGCTCGAGGTCACTGGAGTCGACGCCGTGCGCGTGTTGAACCGGCTCTGTGCCAATGACGTCGATGTCGATCCGGGCACGCTGGTCTATACGGCAATGCTCGACGAGCGCGGCCGCTTCGTTAGCGACCTGACCGTATTGCGGCTGGCAGAGGATCGTTTTCGCCTGATTACGGGCACTGCCCAGCGCATCCGAGATCTTTGGCACGTGCGACGTGGCGCCGAGAGCCGCGACTGCGTGGTCGAGGATGTGACGGCTGCATCGGCCGTGTTGAGCGTGATGGGCCCCAGCAGTCGGGCGCTGCTCCAGCCACTCGTCGACGGCGACCTTTCGAACGAGGCCTTCCCGTTTGGAGCCGTGCGCGAACTCGGCATCGCTGGTGCCAGCGTCCACGCGGCGCGCGTGACATACGTGGGCGAACTCGGCTGGGAGTTGCATGTTCCATCGGACTACGGGACAACGGTGCTCGAGGCACTGCTCGCCGCTGCTCCCGACCATGGTGTGCAGTTGGCAGGGCACTACGCGATCAACTCGCTTCGTCTCGAGAAGGCGTACCGCGCCTGGGGCCACGAGCTCTCGTCAGACGAGACGCCGATCGAGGCTGGGTTATCGTTCGCGATCGCTTGGGACACTCCCGCTGGTTTCGTGGGCCGCGAGGCACTCCTCGCGCAGCGCGACGCGGGTCTCGACGCACTGACCAAGCGCCTCGTGGCGTTTATGGTCACCGAGCCGAGCGTCACCCTCTGGGGTGGCGAACGACTCTGGCGCAACGACGAATCGCTCGGGTACACGACGAGTGCGGCCTACGGTCACGCCGTTGGTGGCGCCGTGGCTCTCGGCTATGCACGTAATCCAGAGGGCGTCAGTGCCGCGTGGATCAACGATGGCTCTTACGCCGTCGAAGTCAATGGTCAACGCTTCGCCGTCGAGGCGTCACTCAAACCGTTTTACGACCCCAACCGCAGCCGCGTGCTGCTCTAGGAGTACAGATGGACCAGGCCGACGTTGTAGTGATTGGTGGGGGAGTGACGGGCGCGAGCATTGCCTATCACCTAGCAAAAGCGGGCGCTGGGCAGGTCGTGCTGATCGAGAAGGGCGAGTTGACCAGTGGGTCGACGTGCCATGCCGCTGGTCTGGTCACGCAGTTCAACCCCTCGCAGACGATGATGCGGTTTCGGAAGTATTCGATCGAGCTATTCAACGAGCTCGAGGTCTTCGAGACCACAGGCTCGCTGCGGATTGCGTCGTCACCCGAGCAACTCGCCGAGATGAAGCGCGGCGCCTCGCGCGCCCGCGGCATTGGCATGGAGGTCGACCTCCTGTCTCCCGAGGAGTCGCTCGAGAAGATGCCAGCGGCGTCGCCCGAGAGCCTCTACGGTGGCCTCTGGGTTCCGCAAGACGGTTGGCTTGATCCACACCGTGCTACCTACGCTTTGGCGAACGCCGCCCGCGAGCTCGGCGTCGAGATTCGAGGCCACTGCCGCGTGACGGCAATCGAGCGAGGCGCGCACGGCGAGATCACCGCTGTCGTCACCGAGCAGGGCCGCATCGCAACACCATGTGTCGTCAATGCCGCGGGCATGTGGGCGCCGCGGATCGCCGCGATGGTGGGCACGTGGGTGCCGTCGACGCCGGTCGATCATCAGCACATCGCGCTCAACGCAGTCGATGGCTTCGAGTTGCCACGCGACATGCCGTGCTTCCGCGATCCCGACAATCTCGTCTACGGCAAGTCCGAGGCGGGCGGCATTCTCTTCGGCGGCTACGAGCCTGACGCACCGTCGCGATGGGTCGATGGCGTGCCGTGGGAGCACAGTGCGCGTTCGCTGCCGCCAAGCGAAGAGCGCTTCGCCCAGTTGATGGAGGGCGCGATTCGGCGCTTCCCCTTCCTCGCGAAGGCCGGTGTTGTCAGCCTGGTCTGCCATCCCGATGCGATGACGCCCGATGGCAACCCGCTGCTTGGACCGATGCCTGGTGTCCCTGGTTTTTGGATGGCTGCAGGGCTGTCGCTGAATGGCTTTGGTGGAGCCGGCGGCATTGGCAAGACGATTGCCGAGTGGATCACGACGGGCGAGACCGAACTCGACGTGTCAGGCTACCGGCCGTGGCGTTTCGGTTCCGTCTACCGCGATCCGCAGCACGCGGCAATTGCGGCGCAAGAGGCCTACCGCTACTACTACCGCCTCCGCTATCCGTTCGATCAAGACGAGTGGGGTCGCCCGACGCGTCTTTCCGCCTTGCACGGTCGCCTCCAAGAGGCCGGCACCGTGTTCGGCGTCAAGTCGGGCTTCGAGCGAGCCGACTACATCGATCCGGGCAAGCCGTGGCGTCGCATGGGCGCCGACCAGCGTGCCTGGGGCTGGGGCAAGCCGCCCTTCTTCGACCTCGTCGGCGAAGAACATCGCGCGATGTGGGAGGCGGTCGGCATCATCGACCTGTCCAGCTTCGGCAAGATCTCGATTGAGGGAGCCGATGCGGAGACGCTCGTCGAGTTTGCCTGCGATGCCTCGATGGATCGAGCGATCGGCAGTGTCATCTACACGCAGATGCTGGATCATCGCGGCGGCATGATCGCGGACGTCACGGTGACGCGCCTTGCGGAGCATCACTTCCGGATGGTGACGGGAGCCGGTGCGCTTGCATCCGATCTCGGCTGGCTGCAAGGCATCGCTCACCGTCTCCAACTCGACGTCGAATTGATCGACGTGAGCGATCGACTGTCGGTGATTGGCATCTGGGGTCCGCACGCCCGTGCGGTGATGACCGCTGCCACGACTGCGGACCTCAGCAATGAGGCCTTCCCGTTTGGTATGGGGCAGGAGATCGTCGTTGGCTCGGCGCCAGCCTTCGCGCAACGCATCACGTACGTGGGCGAGTTTGGCTACGAGATCTACGTCGACCCCGCCTGGACGGTCGCCGTCTGGGATCGACTGATTGCCGCCGGTGCAGAGCATGGTGTGCGCGTCTGTGGCTATCGCGCGCTCGATGGACTGCGAATGGAGAAGGGCTACCGCTACATCGGTACGGACCTGACGCCGAATGACACACCTGACCAGGCTGGCCTTGCGTTCTGTGCCAAGAAGGACGCCGACTACGTCGGTCGCGATGTCCTCCTGGTGCGTCGCGAAGAGGGCTTCACGACACGCATTCGTACGCTCGCTTTAGGCGATGGCGGTTGGGTCTCGGCCTACGGAGGCGAGGTCGTGTTGCGCGACGGCGAGGCGCTCAGTCGGCTGCGGTCGGTCGCCTACGGCTATAGCGTCGAACGTATGCTGGCTTACGCCTACCTCCCGACCGATATAGCGGAGGGTGATCAGCTGCTGGTCGAGACGCTCGACGGTCCGGTGACGGCAACGGTTATGGCCGACCGACTCGTCGATCCGAGCGGTTCGCGTTTGCTCTGATCAGCTTCCTAAAAGGGTTTGACCCCATTAGGAAGTTGATCGGCGACGCGCCTTGAGGCGGTGAATCACGATCGGGGCGGTGCTGACGATGACGATCAAGATGATCGCGTACTCGAGGTTGTTCTTGATCACGGGTACGTTGCCGATCAGGTAGCCAAGCATCGTCAGCCCAACAGTCCAGATAAAGGCGCCGATCACGCTGTACAGCGCAAAACGCCGAACATCCATTTTGGTGGCTCCAGCCAAGACGGGGATAAACGTGCGCACGATTGCTATAAAGCGGCCGAGGATGATCGCCACTGCGCCATAGCGGTTGAAGAACTCCTCCGTATGGTCGACGTATTTCTGTTTGAAGATGCGCGAATTCTCGCGTTGAAACAACGTCGGACCAGCCCGATGGCCGATCCAATAACCAACCATATTACCAGCCATGGCTGCCACAAATAGGATCACACACGTCGCCCAGATCGGCATGCCAATGGCGCCGTTGCCGACGAAAAGTCCGACGACGAAAAGCAACGAGTCGCCCGGCAGGAAGAAGCCAATCAGCAATCCACACTCTGCAAAAATGATTCCTGCAGCGACCCAGATGGCAAGACCACCTGCATTATTGAGAATCTCGTCCGGCTTGAGGAACGACAGCGGGCTCGCAAAGATAGGAGCGATCAGCGAGGCGAGCGGCACGGCCGTAGTATATGCGGAGGTGGCGCGGGTTTTTGGTGGTCGTGACTGGTGGCCTCGATGAAGCAGGAGGTCAGATTGGGACCGTTTTCGTTCAGACCTCTGCGAGGCCCTGCACATCGACGCCTTCGAGCCAACGCCGAAAGGCAATCGAGGAGAGATCCGGCACCTTGATGTGCAGCTCTTCCTTCAGCGAAGCGGGGATCTCCTCGGGGCGAATGCTCTCGACGACGACGCGGTCCTGTTCGAGGATAAAGAGGTAGTCGCTGACAAAGTTCGCGTTGGTTTCGATGTAGTTGCGGAAGGCGATCCGGAACACCTTCGTCTTCTTCGCAGCGGTTGGCGACGCGATCACCATCACGGACATCACGTTGCCGGAGGTGTCGCCATCAACCGTCACGTAGAGGTGCATCGTGAACGGATAGACGTGCGTGTAGACGTAGGTAATCCGCGAGTTCTGCGTGCCATCGACGCTGCGCCAGAACTGGTTGGGGACACAAAACCACTGTCCCCAGTCCTCGGCATGCAGTTCGTACGGGTCCTGCTGAGGTGCGTCGGGATCGCCGAGTAGTTCCGGGTGGACGAAGGGAAAGTGCGAAACGTCCATCGAGTTCTCGGTCGAACGGCCAGCCGAGGTATTCCATTCGAGGACGCTGAACACTTCCGTCGTGAAGGTCGAGTTCTGATCGAGATTCTCTGGAACATGGGGGATCTCTTGAATCGGATCCTCGAGCGCAACCCAGACAAGACCATAACGCTCGGCCACGTGGTAGGCGACTGCGCGCGCCGCCGCCGGAATTGGCTTGTCGGGCTGGGCGGGACTCTTGACGCAGGCGCCCGTCGAGTCGTACTGCCAGCCGTGGTACGGGCAGACGATGCAGCCGTTCTCGACCTCACCGAGTGAGAGCGCGGCGCCACGATGAATGCAGAGGTCTTTGAAGACGCTGATGCCGGCGCCGGTACGAAAGGCAACGAGCTTCTCTTCAAGCAACACGAATTGCTGGGGCTGCTCGGTGACATCTTCGACGCGCGCGATGGGATGCCAGAACTGGGAGAGTCGCATAGATGGCTGTGGCATCACGCGTGCCCGTGTTCGAGGATCTGATCAAGCCAGGCATCGATCAGGACATGGGCGTGTGGAAGCATGCGTTCCGAATGCTCGAGGACACCGGCTAGGAGCTGGTCGAGGCCACCGGGTCCGAGCACCGATTCGGCTGCGGTCTTGTAGGCCGGGATCTGCGCCCACTCATCTGCCAGGTGCTGGTCGACCTCGAGGTGAAATTGCACGCCGTAGGCGACCTCGCCGAAACGAAAGCCTTGGTTGGCGTACGCAGGGCTTGAGAAGAGGCTGACCGCGTCTTCGGGGAGGTCGAAGGTGTCGCCGTGCCACTGCAAAGCCTTGAAGCTGGGAGGGAGGATCGAGGCGACGGGGTCGCGGAGGCCCGCCTCCGTCAGCATCACGTCGAGCACACCAACCTCGGGGGTTTCGCCGGCGTAGACGCGACCGCCGAGTGCCGCCGCGAGCAGCTGCACGCCCAGGCAGGCGCCAAAGTAGGGGAGGCCGGCCCTCACCGCGTCGCCGATCAGTTGCTTCTCGGCGACGAGCCACGGGTAGGCAGCATCCTCGTAGACACCCATTGGGCCGCC
>SXGS01685321.1_pt1 | contig 12560 bp, 10 predicted proteins | sample 3174681 | NCBI WGS metagenome assembly SXGS01 (sample SAMN11356861, study PRJNA531348) | freshwater metagenome | isolation source: freshwater sample F1-80 | place: China: Fuxian Lake, Yuxi | collected 2017-12-25
GACCGAGTTTGGTTATCAGGGCGTTGAACTGTGGGCGCCGCAGATTGCAATTTGCAAGACTGACCCCTTGCGCCGCCAACTGGCGGATTTGATCCGGTCACTGGGGCTGACGCTCACCGGGGTCAACGCTGCAGATGCCGCCTACTTTTCCGCCCTGTCGTCACCGGCGGATGTCGATGCGGTGGTGTCCCATCTCCAACGCGACATTGATCTGGTGCATACGTTGGGCGGGGATTATCTGCTCACCTGGGAAGGGCGTAAACCCGCCGGTGTGGGCCAGATTGAGGTCTTTGGCTGGGTACTCGACAGCACCGTCGAGATCTTTCGCCGCGCCGTCACCTATGCACAGCGCAAAAATGTGCGGCTCTTTATCGAAATTCACCCTTACACCTTGGGCATCGACCTCGATTTTGCCACACAACTTTGCGACCGCGTGGACAACGCCGCCTTTGGCATCACCTATGACTGCTGTCACTTTGGCGTAGGGCTGCCGGATGGCTATATCGACGCCAGCTATCGGCTCGGTCATCGCATCAAACAGGTCCATTTCTCTGACAGTGACAAAGTCAGCTCGGAGCTACACTTTGCACCCGGCAGTGGGACGCTCGATCTGGCCGGGATCGTCACAGCCCTCAAGGCGATCAATTTCCAAGGGCCAATGATGCTGGATCTGTGGCTCTACCCTTTCCCCGAAGAAGGCTCCCGAAGCGGGGTTGCTTATTTACAGGAAGTATGGGAGTAGGGAGCAAGGATGCGTGCGGCGATTTTACACACAATTGGTCAACCGCTGGTGATTGATGAGTTGCCTATGCCCGAAGCTGGCCCCGGCGAAGTGCTGGTGCGCACCAAAGCGTGCGGAATCTGCGCCACTGATTTGCATATTCTGGCCGGCTGGGGCTATCAACCACGCTTGCCCTTTGTCATGGGTCATGAACCGGCGGGTGTTGTGGCGGCGGTCGGCGCTGGCGTCACTGGCTTTGCACCAGGCGATCGGGTCGTCCCCAACATTTTCTACACCTGTGGCAACTGTCGCTACTGCCGCACCAATCGCGAAACCCTTTGCACTAACCTGGGGGGCATCTTGGGCGTGCTGGACCATCACGGCGCCTATGCGGACTATTTCAAAGTGCCGGCGCGCCAGTTGTTTCACCTGCCGGCGCACATTCCCTTTGCCGACGGCGCCGTCATCGCCGATGCGGTGGTCTGCGCCATGCACGCCCTGAAGCAGCGGGCGCGCCTCTATCCCGGCGACTGGGTCTTGGTCATCGGCGTTGGCGGGGTGGGGCTGAGTGTCTTACAGGCCGCGCGCGTTGCTGGGGCGCATGTCATTGCCACTGATATTAGTGCGGCAAAAGTCGCCCAGGCCGGACAGATGGGCGCGACGGCGTTGCTCTTGGCCGACGTTCAAGAAGTGGTCGAGCAGATCAAAGCGCTGACCGGCGGCGAAGGCGTGGATGTGGTCTTTGATTGTCACGGCAGCGAGCAGACCATCGCCCATGGGGTCAAAGCACTGCGGAAAAATGGTCGGCTGGTCATCATCGGCTACACCCAGGAGACATGGCCGCTGGCGCCGCAGTGGCTCTCGCGCTTTGAATTGGAGATCGTCGGCTCACGCTCCGGCGGGCGGCAGGATACAGTCGATGCCATTGACCTGGTGGCCGGCAGCCAATGGCAGTCGATTGTTTCCGACTACTTTTCACTGGAACAGATCAACGAAGCGCTCGCCCTGCTCAAAAGCGGCAAGGCGCTGGGGCGGATTGTGATTAGGTTAGATGGCCACTAAGAAGAGGAAAATTGCTCATGACTAATCAACTAAAAATGCCACGCGATTACGCTGTGCGCGGTAGCTTTGACCGCACTGGTGGTGTGGTGGCGCTGGATGATGACAAGTTGGAAGATCGCGTCGAGGGCACCTGGTGGTCGCCAACCATCGACCGCAAAGAACTCAAGGCATTCATGGCGCGCAGTGACGCGGCTGGCATGGCACACTTCGGGCTTTGGTTTCTGCTGCTGGCGATCAGCGCACCGCTGGCGTGGATCGCGTGGGGCACCTGGTGGGCAATCCCGGCGTTTTTGCTCTACGGCACCATCTACTCTTCCTCGGATGCTCGCTGGCACGAATGCGGTCATGGCACACCCTTCCGCACGCGTTGGCTCAACGAAGCCATGTATCACATCAGCTCATTTATGACCTTGCGCGAAGGCTATCTCTGGCGCTGGAGTCACGCCCGCCACCACACCAGTACGATCATGGTTGGCTTGGACCCCGAAATCCAAGTGCAACGCCCTGCCGATCTGCTTAAGATCCTGATGGACTTCTTCAATTTGCGTAGCGGTCTACCAGCAATGCGGCTCATTCTCCGGCACGCCTGCGCCAATCCCACCGAACAGGTGAAGAATTTCGTACCCGAGAGCGAACGTTGGAAGATGTACTGGTCAAGTCGAGTCTATGTGGCGATCTGGCTGGCGTTTATCATCTGGGGCATCGCCATCGGCAGCTTTTTGCCGGTGATGTTTGTGGCGCTGCCGCGCTTCTATGGCGGTTGGCTACATCAATTGCTTGGCTTGACCCAACATGCCGGTCTGCTGGAAGACACCTGGGATCATCGCCTCTGCACCCGCACAGTCTACATCAATCCGGTCTTCCGGTGGCTCTACATGAACATGAACTATCACATCGAACACCACTCGCTGCCGATGGTTCCCTATCACGCCCTGCCCAGGCTGCATGAACAGATCAAGGATCAATTGCCACCGACCTACCCCAATTTGTGGGCAGTCTACAAAGAGTTGATCCCGGCGTTGATCACCCAGGCATTCCGCGACGCCAACTATGTGATCCCTCGACCGCTGCCAACGCCATTTAACAAGAATAACGATCCAGCCCCTGTCACAACCCCTGTTGTTCCCGAAGCGGTTGCGCCAACCAACCAGCTAGTCGCCGCAACGCCTAGTGTAACCCCCACCGCACAGTGGATCGATGTCTGCGCATCTGCTGATATTGATGCGGAAGCGGTCATTCGTTTTGAACACAATGGCAAACCCTACGCCATCTATCGCCTGCGCGACGATGATTTTTATGCCACCGCTGCCCTTTGTACGCATGAAGAATTCGATCTGACTGATGGTCTCGTCATGAACGGCTGCATCGAATGCCCCATGCACAATGGTCGCTTCAACATTGCCACCGGCAAAGCCCTCGGCCCGCCAGTCTATGAAGACCTCAAGACTTACCCAGTGGAGAAGCGTGGAGAGCGGGTTTTTGTGGGTCTTCCGGCCTAAATGAGACCAGCGACCGGAGACTAAGTACAACCGTTCATCGCAGCACCAAAACTTATTACACGGGACGAAGGATAGACAACGATGGAGTTAGGTCTACGGGGCACTACGGCGCTGATCACCGGCGGCGCCAGCGGCATTGGCCAGGGCATTGCCCAGGTGTTGGCGGCGGAAGGGGTGGATTTGGCGATTGCCAGCCGCAACCCCGACCCGGCGGTGATGGATGCACTGCGCGCCAGCGGGGTGCGCTGTGTCGCCATTCCCACCGATGTCAGCCAGGAGGCGCAGGTGGTGGTGATGGTGGAACAGGCCATCGCCGCGCTGGGTAAGATCGATTTTTACATCAACAACGCAGCCTGGACCTGGCATCAACCAATCACCCAGATTGATGCCGCCGCCTGGAGCAACACCCTTAACACCAACCTGGCCGCCTGTGTCTGGGCCTGTCGCGAGGTGAGCAAGCGGATGATCGCCCGTCGCCAGGGTAGCATCGTCATCATTGGTTCGACGGCGCGTTTTACTGTATCCTATCGCGAAGCGCTATACCGCATGACCAAGGTCGGCTTGCACGCCTATATGCAAAACCTGGCGCTGGAAATGGCGCCCTATGGCGTTCGCGTCAACATGGTCACGCCCGGCCACTTCAAAACGCGCATGACCGGCAACGTTCCGGCGGCGGTTGAGGATCAACTGCGCGGCTTGATTCCGGCTCACCGCTTTGGACAACCGACCGAAGTGGGCAACGCCGTCGCCATGCTGCTCTCGGATCGGGTCAGCGGCTACACCTATGGCGCCGATCTGGTGATCGACGGCGGCCTCTCCCTGCAACCATTGCCGCTCTTTGCCGCTGATGAAATCTACAACCTGAACCTACCCGCCTCCCAAGGCCGATCCAAAGAATAAACTACTGATGCCGCGTAGAGGCACGATGCACGAGGTGCGATGTAGATCTCTCGTAAATTGATTCTGCCGCATCTCATGCCTCAACTATTTACTTTAATTTGTACAAACCAACTAATAGAGGTCTGAGCATGACGAAAACCACCACCACGCCCTCACCCATTACTGCCTTTCGCGCCAAAATGGCCGCCGGTGCCATCTGCATCGGCGCTTCCATTACCTTGATCGATCCACGCGTCACAGATGCCCTCGGCGATTCGGTCGATTTCTTCTGGATTGATATGGAACACAGTTTGATGAGCCCCGAAGCGGTGCATGGTCACCTACTGGCTGCTAAAGGGCGCGACGTACCGGCATTGGTGCGCGTCACCGGCAGCAGCACTCCGTTCATCAAGCCGGTGCTGGATGCTGGCGCCGATGGAATCATTGTGCCGCAAGTGCGTTCGGCAGAGGAAGTGGCGCAAATTGTTGCGGATTGTCGCTATCCGCCGCTGGGCCGGCGCGGCTATGGCCCCAGAGTCCCCAGCAATTATGGCCGTGATAGCGGCAGCGCCTATATCGAGCGGGCAAACCGGGAAGTCTTTGTGGCGGTGCAAATTGAGAATCAGGCCGCGTTTCACGCACTTGACGCCATTCTCGCAATCCCCGGCCTCGATTCGATTGTGCTTGGCCCATTTGACTTTTCGGCTGATATGGGATTATTGGGTCAATTAGACGCGCCCGCCGTGGCGGGGGCGCTCGACACCATCATTACCAAGAGTCGCGCCGCTGGTCGCTTTGTCGGATCGGGGATGGGGCCTGACGCCAAGTTGGCTCTCCAAATGGCCCGGCGTGGCGTGCAATGGCTACAAGTGGGGGATGATTACGGCTATATGATTCAGGCAATGGATCAGATCACTGCCAGCGTGCACAGCCATTTTCAGGGAGCGAGCGTATGATCATTGACGCCCATGCCCACATCTTTCCTCAAGTGCAAGGCCGCAATGCCGCTGGTCCCACGCGCGGCGTCGGCTATGGCCGCATCCAGATTGGTGAGGAGGTGATCCAACACTTCCCCCCCTTTTGCGCGGAGACGATTTTTACACCTGAAATGTTGATCGCCCATCTGGACTGGGCTGGCGTGGACAAGGCCGTGTTGCTACAAGGGCCATTCTACGGCGAGTGCAATGCCTATGTGTTATCGGCTCTGGCGTGCTACCCGACACGGCTGCTGGCCGCCGCGTATGTTGATCCCTGGGCACCGGACAGCCAACGTCACTTTGCACAAACCGTGGAGCAAGCCAACTTCTGCGCGGTTAAGTTGGAGTGTTCCGTTGCAACAGGTCTTTGTGGCCTTTACCCTCAAGCGCAGTTGGCCGATCCGGCGCTGGAGTGGCTGTGGGCCGCGTTGGTGCGCCGCGCCCTAGTCTTGGTGCTTGATCTAGGTGCGGTTGGCAGCCGATCCTATCAAACAGCCGCCGTGCGAACCATTGCCGAAAAGCATCCGACCTTGAAGATTGTCATTGCTCATTTAGGCCAGCCAACGCCGCAGACTGAAGCTGACACCGCGCGCTGGCAATCATGGCGTGAGCAGATCGATTTGGGGCGCTTGCCCAATGTCTGGTTTGATACCGCTGCGTTGCCCGCCTATATGTCGCAAGAAACGTTTCCCTACCCTAGGGCCGCGCGCTATCTAGGGTTGGCGTTGGAATGGATTGGCCCGGCCAAAATACTCTGGGGCACCGATGCGCCGGGGCTGTTGTACCATGCCACCTACCCGCAATTACTTAGACTCGGTCAATTGCACACCCTGGGCCTCTCACCCGCCGAGCATGCGCTAATAATGGGCGGAAATGCGGCGCAATTGTTTGGGCATTCTTGAAACGATCTGTAAAGGAAAAATCTATCGATGCGATCAAGAGCGGGTGGCGATTGAAGAAGCATCAGCCGATCAGGTAGACGGTGGCCATGGCGGAGGCGCCTAGTGGATTATCTCGATTTGCTCGACGGCAAGATCAGAAACCCGTTTTCTGGCTAGATTGGTGCGCGCATTGCGGCCGTCTATGAAGCAGCGCTGGAGTCGATCCGCACCAAATGTCCTATTGATTTTAAAAAAGAGAATCTGACGATGAGCAAACCAGCAGGATTGACCGATAGGATTGACCGATGAGCAGATGCAATGCATTCTTGTGGATGGTGATCTCACCATCGAGGCTGCGTTCCCCATGCCGGTTCACTAGGAGATTTACCAGTACCTGGAAGGAGTCTTTGAAAAGGAAAAGAACCCCGGTAATAACATTCTGCCCAGAGTGAGGCAATTGCAAGTGCTCTTCGACCACCCGGCGGTGCAGGGCGCGCTAACCAACCTGCTGGGGTCAGAGTACCTCATGCAGTCACATCGCCACCGTGTTCTCAACCCGCTGGGCAGCAAGGGGCAACTGTGGCACAAATAATACTAGGTCTTTGATGAGATTCTGTGCCGACCACACCCACGTTGGCTCTTTGCCTTCTAATATCCTCAGGTATCTTTAGGTCTTTGAACACCAACATCGCCGCAGGGCATGGATTCATAGATCGGGCATGTTAACTTGTTTCTAACTCGACCTACCCGACCATAGCTACATGAACCGGAAGCAAGCACTTGCTCTACTAGGATCCTGTCTGGCTGAAAAACATTGGTGTGGTTTTTAGCCATCATGAGTGCATTGTATTTGCCCGTTGGTGGTCATATTTTAATTCCTTCAAGTACCAACGCTTTATAGCTCGTATCCAATAACCAAACCCCCGTTTTACCGTTCTCAAGCAAAGTTCAATGTTCATAAATTCACAAAAAATAATTCTCTGGTGGAATCACTCTTTGAAATAGACAACCCTGCTCATTCAAACTCACCAATTACTTAATTTCCCCTTAATCTCTAAATATCGTTGATCTTCTCATTTAAGGTACTGAGCTCCTCGCCTCCGGCCATAAGATGTGTCAGTTTAGACTCGGTAACCTCCGATTTATTATTACTCCCAACTAATCTTCCATGATTTAAAATCACAAAACGGTCACCTACTGCCATTGCGTGTACTACACTATGAGTAATTAAGATAATACCAATACCACGGTCTCGAACACTTTTCACATATCTTAATACAATAGCCGCTTGCTTTACTCCCAGAGCTGAGGTGGGCTCATCTAAGATCAGCAATTTAGCCCCCTGATGCTCTGCACGGGCGATTGCTACCGTTTGGCGTTGACCTCCGGAAAGTGTGTTCACTGTTCGTGATATATCAGCTATATCAACGCCAATCTTTTCAAGTCCATTTCTTGCTATTTCCTTCATTTTTTTGGTATTCAATACTTTGAATGGTCCCCAGCCAATAGTTGGCTCTGAGCCGACCACCATATTTTCCGCTATACTCATTAACGGAAAAACAGCTAAATCTTGATAAACTGTTCGTATTCCTATATCGATCGCATCTTTGGATGATTTAAAGTCGACTTCCCCCCCCTCAAAGAATATATCGCCGCTGTCCTGACTATAAACCCCAGATATTAACTTAATCAGTGTTGATTTGCCGGCACCGTTATCACCAAGTAAGCATAATACCTCTCCGTTATATACACTAAGACTGACACCATCTAAGGCAACTATACTGCGACCAAATGATTTCTTAATATTACGCAGTTCCAATATTGGTACCTTAGTTGTTTTTACCATAATCTCTCCAGCTTTTGTCCAGTTCGGTTGACTAAAACAGCGATTATTAAGACTATCCCAAGTACAGCTTGATACCATTCAAAAGGGACATCTAACATGTAAATACCTTGCCTGAGCAAACCCAGTGTTAAGCAACCCAAAAATGTGCCAAATGGTGAACCGTAGCCCCCAGAGACAAGCGTACCTCCAATAACTACTGTAATTATTACTTCCATTTCCCTTGAAGTACCACGCAAAGTATCTGCTGATCCAAGCATTAGAGTTTGGGATGATGATATAAGAGCTACCGCAGCAGCAGTAGCCATAAATAGAAATATTTTTACTCTATCCGTGGGGACGCCTAAAGCTTTGGCCGCTAATTCATTTCCTCCAGTGGCAGAAATCCAATTTCCAAATCTTGTCTTCCTAAGAATAAATTGTGCCAAAACTGCTATCGCAATCCACCATACTATACTGGTGGGTAAATCAAAAACCCTACCGCCGAATATTCTAAATAATAAATTGTCTTCCAATCCTTGATTGACTCCCGAAATTATTCCTCTCTTTACAAGTGTTTTTGCACTTCCATAAGTGAGTCCTCTTAGGAAAAATAGACCGCCAAGCGTCACAATTAAGGATGGGATTTTAGTTTTAACTACAATAATACCCTGAATAAAGCCATATAAAAGTGCGAAAGCAAATGTAATTATTAAGCTTAACCAGAGAGGCAGACCCCACACCACTATGCATGCTGCTAGAAGTACAGAAGTTGCTCCAACCATCGATCCTATTGAAATGTCAAATTCCCCAGATATTAGAAGTAGTGTTGCGACCACTGCAATTACTCCTATCGAAACTGATAGATCTAATATTGATTTATAAATTATCGTTGAATTAAATCCATTTTTATTGGCTACAATACTAAAAAAAGTCCATAAAACTATCAACCCAACAATTGACCCAAATTCAGGACGTTTAGTAAAGCCACTTAACGCACTACCTCTATGCTTATGATTGTTTTGCTTTAATGTTTTATTCATATTTACTCGAAAGAGAAAGTTATTGAGTAATTGATCCTCTTCTATAATAGTCTATCATTATAACTCTTGCGAACACCTGATTTTTTTGAGTGATCCTGACAGATCCGGCGATGGTGCTACAGATACTGGCGGATGCCGGCGATCCGACAACTGGCACGGTAGTCGCACCCGCGCGCTCATCAACGGTAGAGGTGAATGCACAGCGGCAGATTGCTTCAGAAGCAGTGGAGGCAATCCCCGAAATAGAGTTTGACCAGATGGTAAACTCGTTAATGAAAGACGGGCAAGATAAGTTGGTGGCTGATGCGGGTGGGGGTGCAGAGCCGGTTCGGGAACTGGAGTTTGATAAGACGTTGCCGTGGTAATCCTGCGCTGTAGAAGAGGCACGTGGTGCGCAGAGCGGGTAGTTGTGGTCTGGCTGCCGGCGGAGTGCACCGAGAGTTGTGGACTGCCAATGTCTATTGCATATATTTCATAATTTGCGAATGTTACGCGGCTTACTTTTCTCGGAATATCAAAAAAAGTCTTGTGCGATGAGATGGAGTGGAATCACGCGCAAAGCTGCACTTGACACATTCAGATGCGTCAATTACACTTCTGGCGTTGAAGTTTTCCTGTACCGTGATTTGCTATCAGTTGGAGGAGTAATTTATGATTGATTTAAATTGAGCATTGCCCAGGTTACGACATTCTTGATTTTATATTTTGTTAGGAGAAAATCAGCCGTGTTTACAAAAAAATTTAGTAGGCGAGGATTTGTGAGGGCAACTGCCCTTAGTGGCGGCGCTGTGCTTGCAGGTTGCGCCGCGCCGGCAGCCACAGTAGCCCCGGTCGAAGTAGCAGCAGCCAAAAATGAGATATTCATCTCTGTTATCTCTCACAATGATGTAACAAATCCCTATGCGCTAGTTATTGGAAATGGCGTTACACAGGCAGGGAAAGATTTCGGAGTCAAGGTGGAATATGTTGGACCGCCGAAAGTCGATGCTGTAGCACAAATAGCATTAATCGATGGAGCTATAGCAAAGGGCGCGGACGGTATTAGCGTAGCCATTGCTGATGTTGATGCTGTGACACCAATTGTTAAAAAGTACACTGGGCAGGGTATTCCGGCTGTAGTCCATCAAACTGGTGTCGCAGTTTGGCAAGAAGCAGGTGCTTTGGCTTATATAGGCGGCGATAGTTATCCTGATGGTCAGCGTGTTGCACAAGTCCTGGTAGAAGAATATGGTTGTAAGAATCCGGCAATTATTATGCACGTTCCAGGAGAGAAGGCTATTGAAGAGCGTGACCAAGGATTTATGGACTATTGTGATGCAGCAGGAGTTCCATGGACAGAAATAATAACAACTGTTGCCAGTTCCGAAGAATCAGGAGCTGCAATGAAAGCAGCATTTCTCAAGGATCCTACTATAGACGGCGTCACTGGTAGCTGGTGTGGAATTGACGGGGCACTAATAGTACCAATACTCACAGAACTTGGCCTAATGGGTAAAGTTGTAATCGGCATTATGGATTACACCCCGGAGTACCTTCAGTTGATTAAAGAGGGTAAAGCACAGTGGAGCACCAGTCTGCAACAGTGGACAAATGGATATTATTCTGTTGCTTTCCTGGTAAACAAAATTAGATATGGTGTAAGTCCAGTAGGCAAAGTGTTAACCGGCCCATTTATTATAGATAAAACCAATGTTGATGCAGTATTGGCTGGACTTGCATCAGGGTCAGGGTCATATTAACAAAATCTGGTGTGTACCAGAGTAGGATTTGTAATATAAGCTGACAGAGAGGAAGTGTTAATGACTCAATTACTTCCTCTCTGTAAGTTATTGCAGCTATTCACTTCACCCTGATGTAATTAGCACTGGCTACCGGAGCTCCTTCTTGCTTCCTTCCCAACCTTCAGGAGTATCAATCTACTGGGACTAAGAAAGGCTTAACAGGGCACGAAGTGGTCGAGCGAGGAAATCTTTGCGACCCACGATGCGGGCTGAAAAAATACGTCTGACGGTGTGGTCTGCCCGCGAGGTGGTGGAGGATCAGGTACAGATAAGAGCTGCCAACCTGCAAGCGGGCAGGTACGCAGTTTGAATGGGTCTGTATTTGCCGGCAACGCAGGTGCGCGTTTCCGTGGAAGCGGGCGCGGGTGAGGTTATTGAGGATCGGGCCCGGCTGCTGTAATTTCAGATTTGGTGGTAGACCCGGTGCCGGGAAACGTGGAGCGCGACCTGCGCAAGTTTCTAGAGTGCGGCATTCTGGCGCACGGCTATGCGCGGGCGCGGTGTGAGCAGTGCGGCCAGGACTTTTTGGTAGCGTATTCGTGCAAGGGACGCGGGATGTGCCCGGGCTGCAACACGCGGCGCATGGTGGAGACGGCGGCGCACCTGGTGGAGCATGTATTTCCAGCAGTGGCAGTACGGCAGTGGGTGGTGGTATTTCCGAAGCGCGTGCGCTACTTTTTGGACCGTGATGCAGACTGCTTGAAGCGGGTGGCGGGGATCGCGAAGCGCGAAGTGCAGCGCGCGACAGCGCGAGCGAGCACAAGCACGGCGGCGGCAGGCCGCAGCGGCGGGGTGTTGTTTGTGCACCGCTTTGGCGCGACGCTGAACGCACACGTGCATTTGCATATGTGCATGCTGGACGGAGTGGCGGCGCAGGGGTGGCAGCAGGACTAAGTGTGAGTACGATTAGGGGAGCAATGGGTTTGCCTTTGGGCGGCCGTGTTGAAGCGGCTATGGAAGCCAGTTATATGTCATTGGTAAACTCTGCAAATTCTGGTAAAACGGTGTTGGTGCTCAGGCGCTTTGGAGCAGTAGTTGATGATGAAAGATTTGACGGGCCAACAGTTTAGAAGTATCGTCAAAAAGGTATGCTGTATAGACTTATTCGCCCTTATTTTTGCATCTATCTAAAATACTATGAGATAGTCTTGGTCCTCGTCGCTGCCGTCTTGCTAAAGAAGTGCGAAAAAAGGCATCTGCGCCAGCGTTGTTTCGGTAGGATTGACACTCTGTGGGAGATGTGCATGCTTTGGAGTGTTGACCAATAGGAATTTTCAAGATTTTGCTTTTTCACGAAACATAGTCAGGAGAACAAATTGTGACAACGCATAATGAGATTGCGCGACGTAAACGAATGGCTGGTTGCTACGTCACCATTCCCACCCTGTTTAGGGACGAATCGGGGTTTCCAGTGAACCTCGACGGGATCCGCCGCCATGTGCGATTCCTCATCGATGGAGGGCTTGTAACCGGGACCGGCGTGTTGCTCGCGGGCGGCGCTGCGGGGGACTTCTCTACCCTCACGTTCGATGAGCGAACTATGGTCGTGGAAGCCGTGGTGAGCGAAGTTGCAGGGCGCATTCCTGTGGCTATGGGCGCCCAGACTACGAGTACCTCGGAGCTCGAACGTTTGGCGAAGGCCGCAGAGCGCGTCGGCGCCGATTTCATCCAAGTCTCGCCGCCCTTCTATTTCTCCCACACGGAGGGCGACTTCCACGACTACGTTAAGGCCGCCGCAGAGGCCGCCGATGTTGGGCTCATCATCTACAACACCTACTGGACCGGCTACGGAGTGACCACAGGAATGATCGAAAAGCTCGTCGACATCCCAAATGTGGCGTCGCTCAAGTGGTCGTCGCCTGACAATAGTTTCATGACCTTTGAGCACGTCGTAA
>SXGS01252180.1_pt1 | contig 12559 bp, 6 predicted proteins | sample 3174681 | NCBI WGS metagenome assembly SXGS01 (sample SAMN11356861, study PRJNA531348) | freshwater metagenome | isolation source: freshwater sample F1-80 | place: China: Fuxian Lake, Yuxi | collected 2017-12-25
ACAGGGTCGGGCCGACCGCCATCACGAACAGCATCAGCAGGACGGCGAGCACCAGGTTCAGCTCGGACAGGCGGCGAATGCCCCGATCCGCGAGTTCGTCATCGGCGTGCTGTTCGTGCCCACCGCCTTCACCTTCCTGTGGATGACGGTATTCGGCAACACGGCGATCTCGCTCGATCTGGGCGGGGCGGCGGGTGGCATCGCGCGGGCGGTGCAGGACAATCTGTCGACCGCCTTGTTCAAGTTCCTGGAATATCTGCCGGGTGCGGGCTTCACCTCGTCGCTGGCGATCCTGCTGGTCGCGGTGTTCTTCGTCACCTCGGCCGATTCCGGCGCGCTGGTGATCGATACGCTGGCGTCCGGAGGCGAGGACGAGACGCCGCGCTGGCAGCGTATGTACTGGTGCGTGCTGCTGGGCGCGACGGCGGCGCTGTTGCTGGTCGCGGGCGGGCTGGGCGCGCTTCAGGCCGCGACGCTGCTCGCCGCTCTGCCCTTCTGCTTCATCATGCTGCTGCTCGCCTTCGGGTTGATCCGCCAGACCAAGGCCGATCTTGCCGGCGTCTCGCTCGATGGGGACACGCCGGCGGTGGGCGAGCGGCTCAAGCGGCTGTTCGTGCCTGCCAGCCGCAAGGACATCCTCCGCCAGATCGAGGAGCGCGCGCTGCCCGCGCTGCGTTCGGTGTGCGAGACGATGGTGCAGGAGGGCTGGGCCGACAGCCAAGTCGAGCATGACGAGGGCACCGCGACGCTGACCATCACGCTCAGCCCCGATCATGTCCTGGTCTATCGCCTGACCGCGCGCTCGCGCCCGCTGGCGGCCTTCACCGCGCTGGAGGCGTCGGAGAAGCGGCGCAGCCTGACCTGGATGCTGACCGCCAGCACCGACGGGGTGGCGGGCACGCGCGACCTGACCGGCTATTCGACCGATCAGATCGCCAATGACGTGCTGGGCCAGCTGGAGCGCTGGCGGCGGCGCTAGGGCGTGATGACTAAGACGGACTCCCCCCTCCCCTTCCGGGGAGGGGCCTGGGGTGGGGCAGCTCCGCAAGCATGGGGCCCGTGGCGAGGCCCCACCCCAACCCCTCCCCTGAAGGGGAGGGGCTCACGTTGGTTTCATGCAATGTCATCATGGTCTAAGCCGGATCGACATTCCTCCTATTCCTCCCCTGGTAGGGGAGGAAAAACGGTGGGCCGGCCTGAATGTCCATCCGGACCTAGGACGGATCGACATTCAGCCTATTCCTCCCCTGTAAGGGGAGGTGGCAGGCCGAAGGCCTGACGGAGGGGTGTCCCGGTTGCAAGTCTGGACCTCGCCTCGCCACCGGGGACACCCCTCCACCATGCTACGCATGGTCCCCCTCCCCTTACAGGGGAGGAAGTTGCGCCCCTCTAGGCTGAATGTCGATCGGACCTAGGCCCGGACAACGGCGTCAGGGGAACCCCTTGCCGCCATGCGCGCCGACGGCGGTGCCGGTTGAATAGCTGGCCTCGTCCGAGGCCAGCGCGACGAACAGCGAGGCGAGTTCGGCCGGCTGACCCGCCCGGCCCAGCGAGGTGTCCTGCCCGAACTCGTGCATCTTGCCGGGCAACTGGCCGCCCGCGACCTGCAGCGGGGTCCAGATCGGCCCCGGCGACACCGCGTTCACGCGGATGCCCTTCTTGGCGAGCTGCTTGGCCATGCCGCGCGTCAGATTCTGGATCGCCGCCTTGGTCGAGGCATAGTCGATCAGGTCCTCGCCCGGATCGTAGCTGTTCTGCGAGATGGTGTTGATGATCACCGCGCCGGGCGGCATCGCGGGGATCGCCGCCTTCGAAAAGCGGAAGACGTGGAAGACGTTGGTCTCATAGGTGCGGACGAACTGTTCGTCCGAAATCTCCATGATGTCGGCTTTGGACTGTTGATAGGCGGCGTTGTTGACCAGGATGTCGAGCCCGCCGAGCTGCGCGATCGCCTTGCGCACCGTCTCTTCACAGGCCTTTTGCGTGCGGATGTCGGCGGGCAGCAGCACCGCCTTGCGCCCCGCCTGACGGATCAGATCGGCGACTTCGCGCGCATCCGGCTCTTCGCGGGGGTGATAGTTGATCGCGACAGCGGCGCCCTCGCGCGCGAAGGCGATGGTGGCGGCGCGGCCGATGCCGCTGTCACCGCCGGTCAGCAGCGCGCGGCGCCCGGTCAGCTTGCCCGATCCGCGATAGCTGGTGTCGCCATGATCGGGGCGCGGCGTCATCTTGCTGGCGAGCGCGGGCCAGGGCTGGCGCTGTTCGGGGAAGGGGGTGCGCGTATATTTGGTGCGCGGATCGCGCAGGCTGGGCGCGGGCGTATCGCCACCCGCCTGGGCCAGCGCCGCGCCGGGGGTGGCGGCCGCCGCCAGCCCGATCGCGGTGCCGCTCAATATGCCGCGACGGGATGTCTCGATATCGCCCATGGTCCGGGTCCTTTCCGACGCAAAACCAACGGGATCGTCGGTCCTCGCACCTTGCAACCCCGGACGCGCCAAGACGATCCGTGGCCCGTTGCCGGAACCTTGCGCGTTACCTGCGCGGTATAGGGTCGGAACGGGGCGCTGGCGGCCCCGCATCAGGGGATGGACGACATTGACGATGACGGGGCCGGCGCCCGGCAGGCGGGGTGGGCGATGAAGCAATGGTCCTGGATTCTGCGTCGGGTCGTGCAGCAGATCTGGTTTCGCGCCGCGCTGATCAGCGCCGGCGGGGTGGCGCTGGCGATCCTGGCGGCGATCGTCACACCCTATCTGCCCTATAGTTTCTCGGTCGAGATCGGCCAGACGTCGGTCGGCACCATCCTGGAGATCATGGCGTCCAGCATGCTGGCGGTCACGACCTTCTCGCTGACCGCGATGGTCAGCGCCTATTCCTCCGCGACGCAGCTGGCGACGCCGCGCGCGACCCAGTTGATGGTCAGCGACCCGACCTCCCAAAACGCGCTGTCGACCTTTCTGGGGGCGTTCGTCTTTTCGATGATCGGCATCGTCGGGCTGAATACGGGGGCCTATGGCAATAGCGGCCGGATCATCCTGTTCGCCGCGACCGTGCTGATCATCCTGCTGGTGGTGGGGACGCTGCTGCGCTGGATCGGGCATATCACCGCCTTCGGACGGATGGCCGATGTCATCGACCGGGTGGAGGATGCCGCGACCCGCGCCATGGCCGGTTTCGCCGCGCGCCCGCATCTGTGCGGCCGCCCCGCCATCCCGGTGCCGGCGGGCGCAACCGCGATCGTCGCGACCGAGACGGGCTATATCACCCATATCGATGCCGAGACGCTGGGCCGCCTGGCCGAGGATCACGGCGTGTCCGTCCATGTCGCCGCGCTGCCGGGGGCGATGATGCATCCGGCGCGCCCGCTGCTGCATGTCGTGGGCGCGGTCGACGACGCGCTGCGCACGGCGTTGGTCCGGGCCTTCACCATCGAACGCCATCGCCGTTTCGATCAGGACCCGCGCCTGGGCCTGATCGCGCTGGCCGAGATCGGCAGCCGCGCGCTGGCGCCGGCGACCAACGATCCCGGTACGGGGATCGAAGTGCTGAACGCGCTGCTGCGCGTCTTCCTGACGCTGCGCCCCGACGCGACGCCCCGGGAGGAGGCCGCACGCACCTATCCCGTCCATATCGGCCTGCCGTCGATGGACGATATGCTGACCGACGCCTTCGGTCCGATCGTGCGCGAAGGGGTGGTCGAGATCGAGGTGTCGCTGCGCCTGACCAACACGCTGCGCGCGATCCATGCCGCGCTGCCCGATGCGCGCGATGCGATCACCGTCTGGGCCGAGCGTCATGCGCGGCGCGTCGCGGAAACCGTGGAGGACGCCGCCGACCGGGCCGCGTTCGACACGACCTATGACCGGCTCTGGCGGCAGGGATAAGGCCGGGTCAGAGGCCGTCCATCGCCTCGGCATTCAGCCGCGCGCCGAGCAGCAGCGCCCAGGCGGAGACGAGCAGCCACAGCAGCAGCACGATGACCGCCGATAGCGAGCCATAGGTGTCGTCGAACCGCGCGACATGCGCGACATAGGTGCGGAACAGCGTCGTCGCGGCCAGCCACATCGCCACCGCCGCGATCGTGCCGGGCACGACGTGGCGCCACGGGATCGCCTCCTCGGCGGCCGGGGCGTAGCGATAGATCAGGAGGAGGCCGCCGCCCGCACCCAGCGTCAGCGACCCGAACAGGATGATCGTCGAGGCGGTGCGTGCGCCGGGCAGCCCATCGGGGACATAGCTTTTCAGAAAGGCCAATACGGACAGCGAGATCAGCGCGGTCAGCACCAGCGCCGCGCAGCCCAGCACCAGCAGGGTCGAGGCGATCTGCCGCTTCAGCCCCCGTCGCTCGCCATCGATCCGATAGGCCAGGTTGATGCCGTGCAGCAGCGACCGACCCGCCCGCCGCGCGCTGAACAGCGCGATGCCCAGCGCGATGACGAGCGTGACGAGATCGCCGGGGTGCGAGGCCAGCGTGCTGTGCAACCCGCCCACCACGATCTGCCGCGCCTCGGCGGGCAGGATGGCGGCGAGGGTCTTGAGGTTGCGGATGACGCTGGCGGGCGGGGCGAACAGTCCATAGGCCCCGGTGATCAGGCCGATGACCGGGATCATCGCCAGAAAGGCGGCAAAGGCGATCGAGCTGGCCGCGATGCCGAAATCGTCCCGCAACGCGCTGCGCACCGTACGGACCAGCAGCTTCGCCCAGCGCATCACCGGCGACGCGCGATGCGGCCTTGCCCACGACGCGGCGAGATGCCGAACGATCCGAAACCCCCTGTCAGCCAATGCCACGTCGAACAGCCCCCTTCCGATCGGAAGGAAACGCCCGTGTCGTCCATCGGGATCAATAGTGCCGGCCGCTTTTCGTCATGCGCTGCGCCCGATCATATGTCGGCGGAAAGCGTACAATTTTGATCAACTGGCCCCGCGCATTAACATTTTTCCAAAGCATCGCGCCCTAGGGACGGTCCGATCAAGACCGGGGGACTGTCATGCTTTTAAATCGTTTGCTGATCTCGACCATGCCGCTTGCCCTGATGCTGCCCGCGCAGGCGCTGGCGCAAAGCGGCACCGCCGACAAGGCGGCGGGCGAAGAGCCCGCGTCGCGCGGCACGCTGAACAAGGATGTCGTGGTGACGGCGGTGGCGCGGGGGCGTGACCGTCTGGACAGCGCGATCTCGACCAGTTCGCTGGGGCAGGACGAAATCCTGAAGGCGGCGCCGCGTTCGACCGCCGAAATCTTCCGCAACATTCCCGGCCTGCGCTCGGAAAGCTCGGGTGGTGACGGCAACGCCAATATCTCGATCCGGGGCCTGCCGATCGCCTCGGGCGGCGCCAAGTTCCTGCAGTTGCAGGAGGACGGCCTGCCGGTGCTGGAATTCGGCGACATCACCTTCGGCAATGCCGACATCTTCCTGCGCGCCGACATGAACGTCGCCTCGGTCGACGCCATTCGCGGCGGCTCGGCCTCGACCTTCTCGTCCAACTCGCCCGGCGGCGTGGTCAACATGATCTCCAAGACCGGCGACGTGACCGGCGGTGCGATCATGGCGACCGCCGGCCTGGACTATGGCGAATACCGGCTCGACTTCGATTACGGCGCCAAGGTTTCCGACACGTTGCGCTTCCATATCGGCGGCTTCTATCATCAGGGCGAAGGGCCGCGCCGTGTCGGCTATGACGGCACCAAGGGCGGCCAGATCAAGCTGAACGTCACCAAAGAGTTCAGCGGCGGCTATATCCGCTTCTACGGCAAGTTCCTGAACGACCGCTCGGCCGCCTATCTGCCCAATCCGGTGCGCGTGACCGGCACCGATGCCGATCCGCGCTATGAGAGTGTGCCCGGCTTCGACATTTCCCGCGACGCGTTGCTGTCGCGCTACGACACCGGCAATGTGACGCTGGACGGCCAGAACAATCCGGTCATCCACGACAAGCGCGATGGCATGCATCCGGTGGTCAATTCCTTCGGTGTCGAGACGCGGTTCGATGTGGCCGGTTGGACCGTCACCGACCGCTTCCGCTATGCCGACATCTCGGGCCGCTTCATCTCAAACTTCCCCGCCGCCGTCGATGGCGCGGCGGCGACCGCCACGGCGCTGGGCGGTGCGGGCGCGACCCTGCGCTATGCCAGCGGGCCGAGCGTCGGGCAGGTGATCGCGAACCCGGCGGGGCTGAACGGCAATGGCCTGCTGGCGCGGGTCGTGGTGTTCGACGTCAATCTCAACAGCCTGGACAATGTCGCCAACGATCTGCGCGCCAGCCGCGTGTTCGATGTCGGCGGCGGCGAGCTGACCACCACCGCCGGCTTCTACAAGTCGCGCCAGACGGTCGATACCGACTGGCTGTGGACCTCGACGCTGATGGATGTGCGCGGGCAGGGGCGTGCGGCACTGGTCGATGTGTTCAACGCGGCCGGCGTCGCGCAGACACAGAATGGCTATTACGCGTTCGGCGCGGACTATTTCGGCGGCTGCTGCCGGCGCAGCTACCGCGTCGATTACGACGTCAACGCGCCGTTCGGCTCGCTGAACTACAAGATCGGCCGCGTCGCGCTGGGGGCCAGCATCCGCTACGACTTCGGCAGCGCGCGTGGGGCGATCTTCGGGTCGGACCTGGGCGGCGGGCGTGTCGGCACGACGGTGCGCGACATGAACGGCGACGGTGTCGTCTCGGCGGCCGAGCGCCGCGTCAGCGTGATCCCGCTCAGCAGCCCGGCGCCGGTCGATTATGACTGGCACTATCTGTCCTATTCCTCGGGCATTAACTTCCGCGTGTCCGAACCGTTCGCGATGTTCGTCCGCTATAGCCGTGGCGCGCGCGCCAATGCCGATCGGCTGTTGTTCGGCCCGGCGGTCAGCACGGTCGATGGCCATCTCGTCAATGCCGATGCGGCGGTCGATTATGTCCAGCAGGCCGAGGCGGGGCTGAAATACCGCAAGAACGGCATGTATGTGAACCTGACCGGTTTCTGGGCCAAGACCGAGGAGCAGAATTACGAGGCGACGCGCCAGGTCTTCATCGACCGCAAGTACCGCGCCTATGGCCTGGAGCTGGACGGTGCCTACACCTACGGCCCGTTCAGCCTGACGGGCGGCGCGACCTGGACCGATGCCAAGATCGTCAGCGACGCGCTGAACCCCGGCGTCGTCGGCAACACGCCGCGTCGCCAGGCCCGGCTGATCTTCCAGGCGACGCCGCAGGTCGAGGTCGGCCGTCTGACGGTCGGCGCGAACGCGATCGGCACGACCAGCAGCTATGCGCAGGACAGCAACCAGCTGAAGCTGCCCGGCTATACGGTCGTGAACGGCTTCGTGCAGTTCCGCGCGACCGACCGCATCCTCGTCTCGCTGAACAGCAACAACCTGTTCGACAGCAAGGGCTTTACCGAGGCGGAGGATGCGGTGATCCCCGCGAACGGCATCGTCCGGGCGCGGTCGATCAATGCGCGGACGACCTCGCTGTCGGTGCGCGTCGGCTTCTGATCCGGCGGCGATCGGCCATGCGTCGCGCCCGGCAGTGGCGCGGCGCATGGCACGCCTGTAATTGTTAACCCGTGCGGCCCCATGAAGGGGCGATGCAGCCGGAGCGTTCGACAGTGATGTGCGTGAAGTCGGATAGTCCGTCGTCGCCGGGCATGCCGCCCCCCATCGATACTCCAACCGTCAGCGAACTGGCGCGCCAGTCGCAGGTCATGCGCAGCATCGGAACGCCCTTCGTCGCCGACCTGCTGGCGGCGGTCGACCGCCAGCTGGACCATGCGCCGCGCACCGCGCGGCTGATCCGCTCCTGGGGCAGCGGGGCGGCCTCTTCGGCCATCGCCATGCGGATCAACGCCGCGCTCCACGCGCTGGCGCGGCAGGGGCGGGTGCCGCTGCTCAGCGCGCTCTATGCCGGCGAGCATCGCCGCTTCGACGACGCCGTCGCCCAGGCCCTGGCGGGACATGACGATGTGCTGGTCGAATGGCTGCATCAGGTGCCACAGACCAACGAGGTCGGGCGCGCCGCAGGCTTCTACGCCGCGCTGATGGTGCTCGCCCGGCGCTATGGGCACCCGTTCGAACTGTTCGAGATCGGCGCGAGCGCCGGCTTAAACCTGAACCTGGCGCGCTATGCCTATGATCTGGGCGGCGTCCATGCCGGCCTGCCTGGATCGCCCGTGCGGATCGCCCCGGCCTGGCACGGATCGCCGCCGCCGATCGCACCGGTGGTCGTCGAGGCCGCCCAGGGTGTAGATCTCAACCCGATCGATATTCGCGATCCGGCGGCGTGCGAGCGGCTGGCCTCCTTCATCTTCGCCGACCAGCCCGACCGCAGCGAGCGGCTCGACCGGGCGCTCGGGATTGCGCGCGCGCATCCGCCGCAGGTCGCGACCGGACGCGCGGCGGACTGGCTGGCGGCGCGACTCGCCATGCCCGTGCTCGAGGATCGACACCGTGTCGTCCTGCATTCGATGGTGCTGCAATATGTCGGCGCGGACGAATGCGCCGCCATCGAACGCACGCTCGCCGCGACGGCCAAGCAGGCGGACGCAGCGCGCCCCTTCGCCTGTATCGGATTCGAATGGAATGCGGCGCGCACCCAGGTCGAGCTGCGGCTGCGGTCCTGGCCGGACGGGGAAGACCGGATATTGGCGCATTGCCATCCCTATGGCGGCTGGTTCGACTGGAAGCCTTTGTAGTCATGGTGCAAGCAAAATTGTGGGTGTTTCACCCATAATTAACGGCGCGATTCTATCATCCCCCAGACAAGAATCGTAAGATCAACCGGGGGACTATGTTCGTTCATTCTTTGCTGGCGACCGTCGCTTCACTGGGCTCGATCCCGCCCGCTGTTGCTGACGACGTAGCGGCCAAGGATGCCGCGCCGCAGGCAGCGGTGACGTCGCGCGACACGATTTCGACCGGCGTGGCCAAGGGGCGCGATCGACTCGACAGTGCGACCTCGACCAGCATTCTCCATCCCGAAGAGATCGAAACCTTCGGTCCTCGCTCGACCGGTGATCTTCTGCGCATCATTCCGGGTATCCGTTCCGAGGCATCGACCGGCGAGGGCGGGGTCAGCCTGTCGGTCCGTGGCCTGCCGATCGCCAGCCAGGGGCTGAAGTTCGTCCAGTTGCAGGAGGACGGGCTACCCGTCCTGGAGTTCGGCGATATCCTGGCCGCCGGACCCGACCTGTATCTGCGCACCGACCTGAACATCGCGCAGGTCGAGGTGATCCGTGGCGGATCGGCCTCCACCTTCGCGTCCAATTCGCCCGGCGGCCTGATCAACTTCGTGTCGAAGACGGGCACGCAGGAGGGCGGCGCGGTCGCATTGACCGCCGGCCTCGACTATCGCCAGTATCGCGCCGATTTCGACTATGGTGCCAAGCTGGGCGACGGCCTGCGCTTCCATGTCGGTGGCTTCTATCGCCAGGGCGATGGCCCGCGTCGCACCGGCTATGACGCGCAGAAGGGCGGCCAGATCAAGCTGAACGTCACCAAGGAGTTCGCCGGGGGCTATATCCGCCTGTACGGCAAATATCTGGACGACCGTACGCCCTTTTACGACGCGGTGCCCTATCGCGCGACCGGCACCAATGCCGATCCGCAGGTCCGCCCGGTGGTCGGGTTCGACGGCATCCACGACACCATGATGTCGCGCTATATCCGCAACAGCCTGGTGCTCGACGGCAATAACAACATCGCCGCGCACGCGGTCGATGGCCTGCGCAGCAAGGCGACGACGATCGGGCTGGAGACCCAGATCGACCTGTCGGGCTGGACCGTCACCGAACGGTTCCGCTACGCGAAGATGTCGGGCGCGTTCATCGCACCGTTCAGCAGCGCGTTCCTGCCGACATCGGCCTTGCCGCTGATCGGCGGCGCAGGCGCGACCCTGTCCTATGCCAATGGTCCGCTGGCGGGGCAGGCGATCGCCAATCCGGCGACGCTGAACGGCAACGGCCTGTTCGCGGTCGTCAACCTGCTCGACCTGCAGAACAACAATCTCGACAATGTCACCAACGACATTCGCGCCAGCCGCGTCTGGGATGTGGGCGGCGGCGACCTGACTACCACGGCGGGCTTCTATGCCGCGCGCCAGACGATCGCGCGCGACGCGCTGTGGTCGACGCTGATCGCCGATGTGCGCGGTGACGGCCGCGCCGCGCTGCTCGACATTCGCGACCGGACCGGACGGTTGCTGACGCTGAACGGCATCTACGCCTTCAACCTGGCGCTGGCGAACGGCACGCGCCGCCGCTCGATCGATGTCGATTACGCGGTCAACGCGCCCTTCGCCTCGGTCAATTATCATATCGGGCGTATCGCGATCGGCGCCAGCATCCGCTATGATTTCGGCTCCGCCAAGGGCCGGATGATCAGCGCGGATCTGGGCGGTGGCCGGGTCGGCACGGTCGCGCGCGACATGAACGGCGACGGCGTCATCTCGCCCGCCGAGCAGAAGGTCGGCGTCTCGCCGCTGACCGCGCCCGCGCCGGTCGATTACGACTATCATTATCTGTCCTATTCGACGGGCATCAACTTCCGCATCGCCGATCCGCTCGCGGTCTTCGCGCGCTACAGCCGGGGGGCGCGCGCCAATGCCGACCGGTTGCTGTTCACGCCGGCGGTCAGCAACACCACCGGCGCGCTGCTGATGCCATCGGCCGCCTATGATCCGGTCAAGCAGGCCGAGGTCGGGGTGAAGTACCGCACCGACCTGCTGACCCTGAACCTGACCGGCTTCTGGGCCAAGAGCCAGGACAGCAATGTCGATCCCGTCACCTCGCAGTTCATCTCGCGCGATTACGAGGCCAAGGGTCTGGAGTTCGAGGGCGGTCTGCGCCGCGGCGTCTTCGGCCTGACGGCGGGGGCAACCTATACCCATGCCCGGATCGTCAAGGACCGCGTGAACCCCGCATTCGAGGGCAACACGCCCCGGCATCAGGCCGCCTTCATCTTCCAGGCCACGCCGCAGCTGATGATCGAGGACTTCACCATCGGCGCGACCTTTGTCGGCACGACCGATAGCTATGCGCAGGACAACAACCTCCTCAAGGTGCCGGGCTTCGTCACCACCAACGGCTTCGTCCAGGCGCGGGTGGCGGATCGCATGACCCTGCTCTTCAACGTCAACAACCTGTTCGATGTCGCCGCCTTCACCGGCTTCGACGAATCGAGCATCCCCGCGTCCGGGATCGTCCGGGGGCGCCCGCTCAACGGGCGTACCGTGTCGGCGACCGTGCGCTTCGACTTCTGACCGTCCGCTTGCCTTCGCTCCCGGCCCCGATCTGCTGAAAGAACCGCGTGATGCTCTCGAACATGAACATTCCCAAGAAACTGGGCGTATCGTTCCTGGTGATCAGCATGTCCGCTGCGGTCATGACGATCGTCTTCTTCGCGAATATCTGGGAAATCCGGAGCGCGGCGGAGCGGAACAATCATGCGCGTGAGGTCTATGCCAAGGCGCTGACGCTGGAGACGTCGATCCTGCGCGAGAACAGCCAGCTGCGCGGCTTCCTGGTCACGGGCGACAAGAGCTACCTCAAATCCTATGACGAGGCGCGCAAGGAATATGACACCACCAGCCGCGAGCTGACCGCGATGCTGACCGATCCGGCCGAACTGGCGCTGGTCGCCAAGTCGCGTGAGGAAACCACCAAGTGGCGGCGCCAGTGGAGCGACCGGCTGACCGCCTGGGTGAAGGCGGGCCGGCGCGACGAGGCGCAGCAGGCGGTGCGCGATGCGGGCAAGGCGGTGCTGACCAGCGCCATCGTGCTGCCGCTGCGCGACATTCGCGATCAGGAAACCGCCGCGATCGAGGAGAATGCGGCGTCGCAGAACCATGCGATCGACACCGCGATCATCGCGCTGGTGCTGGGCGGCATCATGCTGATCGGTATCGCCATCACGCTCCAGATGCTGCTCAGCCGCAGTATCGCCCGGCCGATCACCATGTTGACCCAGCGGATGGCGGACCTGGCGCAGGGCCAGAACGACATCGCGGTGCCGGGCAGCGAGCGCGGCGACGAACTGGGCGACATGGCGCGCGCGGTGGTCGTCTTCCGCGACGCGGCCAAGGCCAAGGTCGATGACGACCGCGAACGCGAACTGGCGCTCCAGGCGATCGGCACCGGGCTGCACAGCCTGTCGCAGGCCGATCTGACCGCGCGCCTGACCGACCTGCCGCCGGCCTTCCATCAGCTGGCACAGGACTTCAACGGCGCGGTCCAGAACCTGTCGAGCCTGACCAGCGACGTGCGCGGCAGCGCGGGCGCGATCCGCACGAATATCGAGGAAATCCGCCAGGCGACCGATCACCTGTCCGCGCGCAGCGAGCAGCAGGCCGCCAGCCTGCGCGAAACCGCCGCTGCCGTGGGCGAGATCACCCAAGGCGTGCGCGACGGCGCGATCAATGCCAGCCAGGCCAACCGTGCGGTCACCGAGGCGCGCGACGAAGCCGAAAAGGGTGGCGAGATCGTCGCCAAGTCGATCACCGCGATGAACGGCATCGACCAGGCCAGCCGCGAGATCGTCGACAGTATCTCGGTCATCGACGGCATCGCCTTCCAGAC
>SXGS01086591.1_pt1 | contig 12556 bp, 11 predicted proteins | sample 3174681 | NCBI WGS metagenome assembly SXGS01 (sample SAMN11356861, study PRJNA531348) | freshwater metagenome | isolation source: freshwater sample F1-80 | place: China: Fuxian Lake, Yuxi | collected 2017-12-25
GCCGATCATGCGCCTAATCAACCTTGCTAACCTTCACCACCGTCTCTTGTTTCATCGTCGAAGGGCTCGAAGGCTGACCGAGCGAGCTGGGTCAATGTGCGTGCGCCATCATGGGCGTACCGAGGGGGTGTCGAAAGCCGTGTGATGAGCGCTGTCGCGGTTCCCTCGGTGGCGGAGTCGTTCATCCGCGCGCGGGCGCTGCGACATTTTGAGAAGGGTCGCGTCATCATTCTTGTGGCCGGGACGGGCAATCCCTATTTCACGACAGACACCTGCGCCGCGCTTCGGGCCGTCGAGCTTGGGTGCGATGTCCTTCTCAAGGCCACCAAGGTGGACGGTGTCTACTCCGCCGATCCCCGCAAGGACCGCTCGGCAACGCGATACTCAACGATCTCGTTTGGCAACGCGCTCGAACAAAAACTCCGCGTCATGGACCTGACGGCGATGACGATGTGTATGGAGCACTCGCTGCCCGTCGTCGTGTTCGACTACAAGGTTGCGGGAAACATTCGCCGTGCCGTCAGCGGCGAAGGCCTCGGGACCCTCGTCACCGTTTCGTAGCGTTCGAGAGGAGCAAGCATGGACACCGACACAATCCTCCTCGAGGCCGAAGAAAAGATGGTGAAAAGCCTGGATCACCTTCAGCGTGAGGTGCGCGGAATCCGCACGGGGCGGGCGAGCACCGCGCTGCTCGAGTTCATCAAAGTCGACTACTACGGCAGCATGGTCGACTTGCGAGAACTGGCCGCCATTAGTGTTCCCGAACCCACACAGTTGCTCGTCAAGCCGTTCGATCCTGGGGCGAAGCTCGCGATCATCAAGGCGATTGAGACGAGCAATCTTGGACTCAATCCCCAGTCCGAGGGATCACAACTCCGGATGAACCTCCCTGCCCCATCATCGGATCGGCGGCGCCAACTGGCCACGCAGGTGCGAAAGATGGCCGAGGAAACACGGATCGCGATGCGCAACGAGCGTCGCGACGCCAACAAGGCCATCGACACGCTCGTCCACGATCCGAAGGCGAAGCTCTCAGAGGACACGGCCACGGCGGCGAAGGAGTCCATTGACGAACTCATCAAGCAGTTCACTGGCAAGATCGACGAACTCGCTGACAAGAAAGTCAAGGAGATCGAGGAGGTCTGAGATGACGGCGCCGCGTTGGCGCTGTGCGCCCGTGGGGCTCGCCGTGCTCGTCATCACTGCGCTTTCGGGACCCCTCGCGCATGCGGATGATTTGCCGCAGGAAGTCGCCGCCTTCGACAACACAAAGATCACACGCTCGTGCCGACTCATTCTGCCGCCGCGGCCGCTCGTGGATGAAGACGCCAATGGCGTCATCCACATCGAGGGCAACGACATCACCGTTGACCTCGAGGGGCGAACGCTGTGCGGCGCCGAACCGGGCACGGCGCGCGAGCTCCTCACGGGGACGGGCATCCGAATCCGAGGCAACGGCGTGCGGGTTCGCAACGGCGCCATCACAGGATTCAAGGTGGGCATCGACGCGGCGCAGTGCGACGGGCTCGTGGTCGAACACCTTGGATTCGCGGGTAACTTCGCCCAGCGGCTCGCATCGACGCCTGAGGCAGAGGTCGCATCGGACTGGCTCTGGCCCCAAGAAAATGGCAAGGATGAGTGGGCGTCAAAGTATGGCGCGGCCATCTCCGTGCGCGACGCGCACGGCGTCGAACTTTCGCACATCGTCGTGCGACAGGGCCAAAACGGGATCCTCCTCTCGAATGTCTCGCGCTCACGCGTGATGGACTGCGACGCATCCTTTCTCTCAGGTTGGGGGCTCGCGCTCTGGCGATCCTGCGACAACATTGTCGCGCGCAACGCATTCGACTTCTGCGTCCGTGGCTACAGCCACGAGGTGTACTCGCGCGGCCAGGACTCCGCTGGAATCCTTTGCATTGAACAGTGTTCACGCAACTGCTTCTTGTTCAACAGCGCGACGCACGGTGGCGATGGACTCTTCGCCTTCGCGGGAAGGCAAGCGCTCGGCGAGATCCCCTCGGCGGCCTCGACTCCGGACCCGGTCGCCGACGCGCTCGGGCGTGGATGCAACGAAAACCTCATCGCCTTCAATGACTTCTCGGATGCCGCGGCACACGGCGTGGAGACGACCTTCTCCTTCCGCAATCGGATCCTCTTCAATCGCCTCGAGCGCAATGCCATCTGCGGCATTTGGGGGGGCTACTCGCATGACCTCTGGGTGCGTGGGAACCTCATCAAGTCCAATGGGACGGTCGGTCTTGCGGAGGGCGGCGGCATCAACATCGAACACGGAGCGCAGTGCCGCATCGAGGGCAATGCCTTCGGCACTAACGCCGTCGGCATCGCGCTCTGGTGGGACGCGGACGCAAGCCTCGCCGCGCTTCCGTGGGCGAAAGCCAATGGCACAGCCTCGCGCGACATGGTCGTTGCCTCCAATGCCTTCGCGGATGAGACGGTCGCTCTGCGGCTCCGCGACACACTGCGCACGGCGTGGGTCGCGAACACGCTCGAGCGCGTGGCGCTCGCGGTCGACGCCGATGCCGTGAGTGCCGCGTCTTTGTCGACAACGCTTGAGGTGCCGCCGCAGCCCGACGATGCCGACCTCGCCACGCTCGTCGCCTCGCTCGAGCGACCCGAGATGCCGGTCGCGCGCGTCGGAGCGACCGTGGAGAGCATGCGAACAGCCCTCGCGGGAAGGTCCGCGATCATCATGGGACCATACGGGCCCTACGACTACACCGCCCCGATGGCGATCCGACTGCCATCGCCGTCGAACGAGCACCAGTGGAGACTCATGGGCCCGCGGACCATCACACTGGTGCAGGCCTCCGGCGGGTCCGCCGACCTTCGCACCGACATCGACGACGCGCACCGGATCGCATCGGTCACGACGGAGCATCCAGGGCAACTCAGCGCCTACACGATGCAACTCTTCTGGGGCAAGGGTCCATCTGAGTCGACCACGGTGTCGGGCACGATCTTCAATGCCTCCTGGCGCGTCGAGGTGTTCGACCTCCCCGAGGGCGCGGCGGCGTCGCCGCCGACCCATGAAGTGTTCGACACCGCCGCGAAGGACGCCCGTATCGTCTTCGTCGAGTCGCTCACGCTCCCCTTCGGCTCTGGGGGCCCTGCCTCGGCGAAACTCGTCGCCGTCGAGGAGCAACGCACCCGTTTCGGCACCGACCACTTCGGTGTCCGTGCGACGACCGAGTTCGAGCTCCCACCGGGCATCTGGTCGTTCGAGACCATGTCCGACGACGGCATCCGAGTCACGCTTGACGACACCGTCATCATCGATCGTTGGACCCACCATGCACCGACCCGCGACCAAGTCGATGTCTCCGTGCAGGACGCGCGGCACGCCCGTCTCGTCGTTGAGTACTTCGAACTCACCGGCCATGCCCACCTCGAGGTGCGAGTGAACGCGAAGTCCGCGGTGCGCTGAGGTCCATGGAGGGGTTGACCAATCGCCCTCGGGTGCCGAAGATGGAGCGCATCCGGCTACGGACCCACCAGTGAACTGCCCATACTGCAACACCAAGGACGCGCGGGTCATCGACAGCCGAGGCATCGATTCGGGTGCAAAGATTCGCCGACGACGCGAGTGCGTCAGGTGCAAGAAGCGATTCACGAGCTACGAGCGCGTCGAGCGGGCGGAACGGCTCGTCGTGATCAAGAAGGACGGCTCGCGCGTGCCGTTCGATCCACAGAAAGTGCTTCGCGGGATCCAGTCGGCCTGCGGCAAGCGCCCGGTGCCCGAAGAAGTGAAGCAGCGGGTCGCCGACGAAGTCGACGACTCGGTCCACCGCGAGTTCGAGCGTGAGGTGCCGAGCCTCGTGATTGGCCAGCGCGTGGCCAGTGCCCTCCGGAACATCGATGCCGTGGCGTATGTTCGCTTCGCCAGCGTCTACTACGACTTCCAGAGCGTGGCTGAATTCCAAACGGAACTCAGCGACCTCTCCGAGAAACCACCGAGAAAACCTGACGAGCCGATGCTCTTCGATCAGGCGGCACCCTCGAAAGCTTCGGACTGACTCCATGCCCACGATCACTCTGCCCGACGGCAGCACCCGTTCCTATTCCACCGCCACGACACCTGCGCAAGTCGCTGCCGACATCGGCCCCGGGCTGGCAAAGGCCGCGCTTGGCGCGAAGGTCGACGGCGTCCTCTGCGATCTCAACACGCCGATCGAACGCGATGCGGCGCTGGCCATCGTCACCGCGAAGAGCCGCGCCGGCGGCGCCGACACCGACGGCCTGTACCTCATCCGACACTCGTGCGCGCATGTGATGGCTGAGGCGATTCAGCGGCTGTTCCCAGGGACCCAACTCGTCTACGGCCCGCCGCTCGAAACAGGCTTCTATTACGACATGGCGTTCCCCGATGGAAAGGCACCAAGCGCCGATGACTTCGCTCGCATCGAGGACGAGATGGGTCGGATCATCGCCGAGAACCGCCCATTCACGCGCTACGAACTCGACACCGGCGAGGGCATGACCAAGCTCCAGCGTGAGGGCAGCAAGTTCAAGACAGACAACGCACAGCGCGCCATCGAGGCTGGGTCCGCGACACTCTCGTGGTACGCCACAGGCACACCAGGGTCATCGTGGGAGGATCTCTGTCGAGGTCCGCATGTCCCTTCGACCGGCAGGATCGGCGCGTTCAAGGTCACCTCGCTCGCGTCGAGTTACTGGAAGGGCGACGAGACGCTCGACCGACTCACGCGCGTCTACGGCACGGCCTTCGCGACCAAGCCCGAGTTGGAGGCGTACCTCAAGCAGGTCGAGGAAGCGAAGAAGCGGGACCACCGTGTGCTCGGGAAGCAACTGCGGCTCTTTCACATCGACGAGATGGTTGGGCAAGGGCTCGTCCTATGGACCCCACGCGGGTCGATCGTCCGCCAGGAACTGCAGTCGTTCATCAGCGAGGCGCTGCGCGAGCAGGGCTACGCGCAGGTGTTCACGCCGCACATCGGCAAGCTCGATCTCTATCGCACAAGCGGCCACTTCCCCTACTACCGCGAGAGCCAATACCCCCCGATCATCGAGCATGATGCAATGACTGCGCTCGCGAGTGAGGGGTGCTCCTGCGCAGACCTGTCCAATCGGCTCGCCAAGGGCGATGTGGATGGGTACCTGCTCAAGCCGATGAACTGCCCGCACCACATCCGAATCTTCGCGAGCGAGCCGCACTCGTACCGCGATCTTCCGGTGAGACTGGCGGAGTTTGGCACGGTGTATCGCTGGGAGCAGTCGGGCGAAATCGGCGGACTGACTCGGGTGCGCGGGTTCACTCAGGACGACGCGCACCTCTTCTGCCGCGAGGATCAGGTCGCCGATGAGATGCTCGGCTGCCTCAAGCTCGTCAAACTCATCTTCGGCACGCTGGGCATGAACGACTACCGCGTGCGCGTCGGACTGCGCGACCCAGGCAGCGACAAGTATGTGGGCGAGAGCGCGAACTGGGACAAGGCCGAGGACGCGTGCCGGGCCGCAGCGAAGTCGTTGGGGGTTCCATTCTCCGAAGAACCGGGCGAAGCCGCGTTCTACGGCCCCAAGATCGACTTTGTCGTGCGCGATGTCATCGGCCGGTCATGGCAACTTGGCACGGTGCAAGTCGATTACAACCTGCCTGTCCGTTTCAATCTGGGCTACATCGGTGCCGACAACAAGGAGCACCGACCGGTGATGATCCACAGGGCGCCGTTCGGGTCGATGGAACGATTCGTCGGCGTCCTCATCGAGCACTTCGCGGGAGCGTTTCCGCTGTGGCTTGCGCCCGAGCAGATCCGTGTCCTCCCGATCAGCGACAAGAGCGAGCCGTACGCGCGGGAGGTTCTCGCGTTGCTCAAGACTCGGGGACTGCGCGCCACGATCGATGCCGGCAACGAGCGGGTTCAGGCCCGGATTCGCGATGCCAGCGAGCTCAAGATCCCTTACCTCGCGGTCGTCGGACCGCGCGACGCGGAGCACCGCGCCGTTAGCGTCCGTGCGTTCGGCGTCGAGGCCAACCTCGGTGAACTCGCCATCGACCAGTTCTTGGCTGCCATCGAGGGTGAGTACCGATCCCGTGGGGCCTCCACCCTCCGTGCCGTGCTCTGCACCCCGTCGGCTTCCTAGGATGGGAGTTCTGCTGGGGTTCCATGGCTCTTTTTGCACTTTCATTGGTCAACGGCCAATCGCGTGGTATCGTCTTCCCGCTCGGGGCGTCCCCGAGCACGCCAGCGCCCGACACGAGATCCAGCGACTCATGATGCTTCCCACCAACTCCTCCGCATGCTGATGGGCGTTCCCCATCGTCAGCGAAGGTTGAGCGCGGCCCGCCAAACATCGAACCCGACCCAAGCCCAGGGGGCGACTCTGTCTCCTCGTGGCGATCATTCCATCTGAGGATCCCCCCATTTCGCAGTTCAATCGCCGTCCCCCCTTCCGCGACTCCCGAGACTTTGGTCCACGGATCAACGATCGCATCCGCGTTTCCCCAATCAGACTCATCGACCAGAATGGCGAGATGGTCGGAGTCGTCGAACTCGACGAGGCCAAGCAGCGCGCCGCCCAAGCCGGCCTCGACCTTGTGGAGATCGCCGCGGATTCGCGCCCTCCCGTCGTGCGCATCATGGACTTTGGCAAGTTCAAGTACGAGCAGGCCAAGAAGGAGAAGCAGTCCAAGACCAAGTCCAAGGCCGGAGAAATGAAGGAAGTGCGCCTCGGCCGCTCGATGAAGATCGACCCGCATGATGTCGAGATCCGCGTCAACCAGGCGAGGCAGTTCCTGCTCGAGGGGTACCGGGTGGTCTTCGTGCAGAACTTCCGCGGTCGCGAGCTCGCCTACAAGGGCCGAGGCGATCAGCGAATGGAAGAGATCGCGCAGACGCTCTCCGACATCGGACGCGTTGAACTCGCACCGCGCCTCAATGGCAAGAGAATGTCAATGATCATCGTCCCGGACCGATCGAAAATCGACTCCGCGCGCAACAAGGCGGCGAAACCAACGGCCACTCCCAAGGCGGCGCAACCCCCGACGCCAGCGCCGACGGTCGCACCCAGCCAGCCCGCGGCGGCACCGGCCGCCAGCCAGAAGTAGAGCCCATCTTCCCGAGGGCGGTTCTTGTGCGTACCGCCTTGACACATTATGCATGACGATGCATAATCATCCGCTATGACCGGAAAGGCCGAGCGCCAGCACAACATCCTTCGCATCATCGAGGCCGAGCGACCTGCCAACCAGACCGTGCTCGTGCAGCGACTGGCGCGCCGCGGCATCGACGCCACCCAAGCGACGCTCTCACGCGACCTCCGCGAACTCGGTGTCGTGAAGTCCGCGAATGGGTACCGAGTCCTCGGCGACGCTGGCGGGGCGCCCACCCGCGCGAGTGCCTTCGCCGCGACGGTGCGTCGACTGCTGGCGCGTGTCGCCACGGGTGGCACCCAGGTCGTCGTGCACACCGCGCCTGGCCAAGCAAGCGCGTTGGCCATCGAGATCGACCGCGCCGCTCAGGACGGGCTTCTTCACGGCGTCTTGGGCACAATCGCCGGGGATGATTGCATCTTCCTCGCCTGCACCACCGCAGCAAACGCCAAGTCGACGGCGCATCGACTGACAGCCGTCGCGCACCAGAGCGCTGCGACAACGCACCGACTCTTGGCGCGTTCCGCACGCTGAACTTTCCATGACTCCAATCAACCATCCAGTGGGCGTGGGTTCGCATGGCACCACGAGTCGACCGAGGATCCGCGCCGTCGTCGTCGGCGCGGCCGGATATGCCGGCGCTGAGGCGGTCGGACTCCTTGCCCAGCATCCGGGCGTCGAACTCGTCGGACTCTTCGGCTCCGTCCGGCACGCCGAGCGCGCCGAGCGGTTTGACCATCTGTTCCCGCGCTACCGTGGCGTCGTCGATCTGCTCGTCAAAGGGGCGTCGAGCGAGGCGATCCTTGCCGATGCCCCTGATGTCGCCATTCTCGCCACCCCGCACGAGGCAAGCCATGAACTCGCGCCGAAGCTGCTCGCGCGGGGGATGGTCGTGCTCGATCTCTCGGCGGCGTTTCGACTGCGTGACTCGCGCGCCTACCCACGCTACTACGGCTTCGAGCATGCCCATCGATCGTGGCTTGCGCAAGCCGTGTACGGGCTTCCTGAGCACCATCGGTCCGAGATTTCGCAGGCGCAGCTCGTCGCCGTCCCTGGCTGCTACCCGACAAGCGTCATTCTCCCGCTCCAACCCATCGTGGCCGCCGGACTCGTGCAGGAGGGCTCCATCATCGTCGACAGCACCAGCGGTGTGAGCGGTGCGGGTCGGTCCCCTGCCCTGAAGTCCATGCTCTGTGAAGTGAGCCAGCAGGCCTACGGCGTGTTCTCGCATCGGCACGAACCAGAGATGATCCAAGAAGTGCGCGCAGACCTCGTCTTCACGCCGCACTTGGGTCCGTTCGACCGAGGCATCCTCTCCACGATTCATGCAACCCTCAACGACGGCGTCGACGACGCGTCCGTGCGACACACGCTTCGCGAGGCCTATGCGGGTGAGCCATTCATCCGGCCGCTCGATGAGGGACACTGGCCCTCGGTGCGCGCGGTGGAAGGAACGAACTGCTGCGACATCGCGCTCGCCGTCGATGCACGGCGTCGACACCTCATCGTCAGCAGTGCCATCGACAACCTCTTGAAGGGCGCTGCTGGGCAGGCGATCCAGTGCCTCAATGTCCGCTTTGGATTCCCAGAAGCCCTCGGTCTTGGCCGCTGCAATGCGCCCGAGCCTGTTGAGGCCCGAAGTTGATGCCGACGCCACCGCTTGTTGTGAAGGTTGGCGGCGCACTCCTGGACGATGCGTCGGCCCTCGCGTCAGTCACTTCGGCCATCGCCTCCATGCACCGTGCGCGCCCGGGATCAGTCATCGTCGTGCACGGCGGCGGCTCGGCGGTGGATCGACATCTCTCGCGTCTGGGAATGGCCTCGACGAAACGAGAGGGCATTCGCGTGACCCCGCCCGACCAGATGGTGGAGATTGGCGCGGTCCTCGGCGGATCGGTCAACCAGAAACTCGTCGGCGCGCTGCTGGCGCACGGTTGTCGCGCCGTCGGACTCTCTCTCGCCGATGGCCATACCTCGATCGCCTCGCCGACCACTCGCCTCTCGTTCGACCCCGGCTGCGTCGGGGAAGTCTCGGAGGGCGATGCGACGCTCCTGCGACTTCTCCTCGGTTCCGGATTCCTCCCGGTCCTCTCGAGCGTGGGGATGGACGCGCAGGGCGGCCTCATGAATATCAACGCCGACGATGCCGCGGCCGCCATGGCATCTCTCGTCGGCGCGCGGGCTCTCCTCTTTCTGTCCGATGTCGACGGTGTCCTCGATGGCGATGGACGAACGATTGGAACGCTCGATGCCACCGCGATCGACGCCCTCGTCACCAACGGCACAATCCGCGGCGGCATGATCCCAAAGGTCCGAGGCGCACTTGAGACGGCCACATCGACGGGCGTCTGCGTGATCATTGCGTCATGGAAGCGCGCCGACGCCCTCGTTCGACTCTCCCGCGGCGAACCGGTCGGGACACGCATCGTGGCCGTTGGCACCCCCACGAGCGCAGGAGCACACTCATGACCAGTTCCACCTCCACGCGCCCTCCTCCGATCATGACGCGCGACCTTCTCCGCGTGGCTGACCTTTCGTCGAGCGAGATCCATGGGCTCTTCGCGCTCGCGTCGCGCCTCAAGGCGAATCCCGGCGCATTTGCGAGTGCCCTTGCGCAACGATCGCTCGTGCTGCTGTTCGAAAAACCATCTCTGCGGACGCGGGTCTCGTTCGAACTTGGATTCCAGAAACTCGGAGGCGCGGTGTGTTTCCTGAGCCACGAGGGCACGCCCATCGGAGCGCGCGAGAGTGTGCACGACTACGCGGGCAACCTGTCTCGCTGGGCGGATGCCATCGCCATTCGTTGCAAGAGCCATGCGCTTCTCGAGCGGTTCGCGGCGAGCAGCCATGTTCCCATCGTGAATGCGCTCAGCGATCAGCATCACCCCTGCCAAGCGCTGGCCGACCTCTTCACGCTCGTCGAACACGGCCACAGGGTCGAGAGCCTGCACCTGGCATGGGTGGGCGACGGCAACAATGTCTGCAGTTCGCTCATCGAGGCCATCGCCACCATCGGCGGTCGCATGACCATCATCTCGCCGCGCGCCTACGCGCCCTCACAGGAGATTCTCCGGGCCGCGAACGCGCGCGCGCACCGAAGCGGTGCCCAGATCGTGTGCACCGAAGACCTCGGCGCGGTCGCGGGTGCGAGCGCGATCTACCCCGATGTGTGGGTGTCGATGGGCGAAGAGGCAATCGCCGCAGAAAAGACAGCGGCGCTCACGCCCTATCGCGTCGATGGGGCGCTCATGCGCCAGGCAGGACCACACACAACCTTCATGCATTGCCTCCCGGCACGACGCGGCGAGGAAGTGACCGATGAGGTCATCGACTCTCCCACTTCGATCGTGCTCGATCAGGCGGAGAATCGCATGCACCTCCAGAACGCTCTCCTCGTCTCGCTCCTGAATCCCGAAGTCGCCCTCGCGGCACGACGGGAGCCATCTTCTCACTCGCTTCGCCACCAAGGAACACTATGACCTCGTCATTCAAGCCCCGTCGTGTCTCGCTCGCCTACTCCGGAGGGCTCGATACCTCCTGCATCATCCCCTGGCTCGTTGAGACCTACGGGTGTGAGGTTGTCGCCGTCGTCGCGGATGTCGGTCAGGGCACGCGCGAACTTGAGGGCATCGAGGCCAAGGCGATCCGATCGGGCGCCACGAAGTGCGTGATCAAGGACTTGCGTCGCCCGTTCCTCGAAGAGTTCGCCTACCCCATGGCGATCACCGGTGCCGTGTATGAGGGGCGATACCTCTTGGGCACTTCGATCGCGCGACCGATCATCGCTCGCGCTCAGGTCGACGCCGCCATCACCGAGGACTGCGACGCGTTGAGCCACGGCTGCACTGGCAAGGGCAACGATCAGGTCCGATTCGAATGCGCGTTTGCGGCGCTCGCGCCGCAGCTTCCGGTCATCGCACCGTGGCGACTGTGGGATCTCAAGAGCCGCGAGCAAATGCTCGCCTACCTCCAGGTGCGCTCGATCCCCTGCGCCGCAAGTGCCCAGAAGATCTACTCGCGCGACGCCAACATCTGGCACATCTCGCACGAAGGCGGCGACCTCGAAGATCCCTGGAAGGCGCCGCCCGACGATGTCTGGATGCTTACATGCGACCCGCGACACGCGCCCGAAGCAGGCGGCGAAGTCACGATCTCGTTCACCGCCGGATTCCCCATGGCGCTCGACGGCGCGCCGATGGACTCGGTCGCCATCCTCGACGCACTGAATCGCATCGGTTCGACGCACGGTGTCGGTCGCATCGATCTCGTTGAGAATCGCCTCGTCGGCATGAAGAGTCGAGGCGCGTACGAAACTCCAGGCGGCACGATTCTGATGGAGGCACTGCGAGGGCTCGAACAACTGTGCTACGACCGAGAGACGCTCCAGTGGCGACAGAAGCTGGCGCTCGACTTCGCCCGCATTGTGTACGAGGGCACTTGGTTCACCCCCGTTCGCGAAGTGCTCTGGTCGAGCGCGAAACATGCGGCGACCGTGCTCACGGGCGATGTCCGCGTTCGGCTCTTCAAGGGCACCGCGACCATCACCGGCCGCCGGAGCCCGAACTCGCTCTACAGTCAGGAGTTCGCCACCTTCGGCGCTGACGAGGTCTACGACCAGACGCACGCCGAAGGATTCATCCGGCTTTTCTCCCTGCCCTCGCGCATCCGCGCGCTGCGCGACGCGCGCGGCACCGACGGTGCGTGCCCGGTGTCCTGTGCTGGCGGCGCAAAGGCCGATCGATGACAGTCACCTGGGCCGGCCGATTTTCCAAGGGGTCAGATACCGTCTTTCTCGAGTTCAACAACTCGCTCCCCTTCGACAGGACGCTCCTGCGCGAGGACATCGAGGGCAGCGTGGCATGGGCCCGGGCGCTCGAACGGGCGCGGGTGCTCTCGCATGCTGAGGCGAGCGCCCTCATTGTCGCACTCGGCGAGGTCCTTCGCCACGGCACCGACACGCCAGGCGCACTGGCCTCGGCGAGCGACGAGGACATCCACTCGTGGGTCGAGCGCGAACTGGTGGCGCGCGTCGGCGACCTCGGGAAGAAGCTGCACACCGGTCGCAGCCGCAATGACCAGGTGGCGACCGACCTCAGGCTGTGGACCCTGAGGGCCCTCGCTGCCCGGATCGCTGAAATCGACGCCCTGACAGGACGACTCCTCGCGCTCGCCGACCGCGAGCGCGAGACCGCCTTTCCCGGCTACACGCATCTCCAGCGCGCGCAACCACTGCTGTTTGCCCACTGGGCGCTCGCGTATGTCGAAATGCTCGCGCGCGACCGTGGCCGCTTCGAGGACGCTCGTACGCGATCGCGACGATGCCCACTGGGCTCGGGGGCGCTCGCGGGTACCGCCTATCCGATCGATCGCATGCGCCTCGCACGAGACCTCGGTTTCGACTCGCCCACGGCCAACTCGCTCGACGCC
>SXGS01105453.1_pt1 | contig 12546 bp, 8 predicted proteins | sample 3174681 | NCBI WGS metagenome assembly SXGS01 (sample SAMN11356861, study PRJNA531348) | freshwater metagenome | isolation source: freshwater sample F1-80 | place: China: Fuxian Lake, Yuxi | collected 2017-12-25
CGCCTTGGCGCTGCCCACGTTCTTGTTGGCGAACGCGCCCGTGGCGGTGCCGCCTAGCGTGACCGCGTCGCCACCCAGTGCCGTGACGCTGGCCGTGCCGGTGAGCGTCGCGCTCGTGGTGGTGTCGTAGTCCTTATTGCTTGCGGCAAGCCCGGTGACGGCGAGGTTCACCCTGTTGATCGTCAACGTGCTGTTGTTGGCGTAGCTGATGTCATAGCCACTCTGATTCGAATACAAACCTGAGGAAGTGAAGTTGTGCGTGCCGGCGCTCGGGCTTGCAGCAGTGGTTACAAGCGCCCCGGAAAAACTTGGGGGGCCGGGGATCGAGTACGTCATGCTGCCGCTGGAGGTGGCAAGCCTATCGTAATCCTTGCTGGTGGCGTTCACCGTAACAGTCACGGGGGTCAGAAAACTGCGCAGCAGCGGATAGGTGTTGCCTTCGTAGATACGCCAAGTGTTCGATGAGCCTCCCGCCGTGGCAAGGCTCCAAGCGCTGAAGGTGGAAGCAGTTTTCATCTCGGCGGTGGTCTTGCCCGTGCCTGCCGCGCTCGTACTCCTTCCCGATGTCTGGGTATCCCAAAAACTGTTGCTGGTCGTGCCAGAGATGTTGAGCCCCACCAGCCCGCCAGTATTAAAAAGGGTGCCGCTCACCGCGCCGGTGGCGTAGCTCGCGCTGATCGTGCCGGAGTTGAGCCCCACCAGCCCGCCAGTAATAGCAAGGGTGCCGCTCACCGCGCCGGTGGCGTAGCTCGCGCTGATCGTGCCGGAGTTGTTGAGCCCCACCAGCCCGCCAGCTACTTCGAGGCCGTTCTCACTCACCGTGCCGGTGGCGTAGCTCGCGCTGATCGAGCCGTCGTTGGACCCGACCAGCCCGCCGACGTTACCGCCCCCCGTCACGCTGCCGCCTGACATGCCGAGATTGCGCAAGACGCCGCCACCGCCCAGATATCCGATCAGGCCAACGTTGAGGAGCACTTCACGGTTGATCGTCAGGTTTGAGATCACATGCCCGAGCCCATCCAGAGTGCCGGTGAACTTGGCGCTGAAGTCCCCAATCGGGCGGAATCCCGCATTGCTATTCCACGTGGATGTGCCCGCAGCGTCGATGTTCGCACCGAGGGCGAACTTGCCGGCAAGGTTAGAACTGTGGCCCAGGCCCTGGAGCGTGGCGTTACCGCTGCTTGATTGGTGGCCCGCCGAGCCCAGGCTGGTGATGACGGTGTAGCTGACCGTCGTGCCATTGCTGCCCAGTGTGGTCGAGAAGTTGTTGCCCGCGGGTAGACCGATCGGGGCATTCACGGCGTAGCTCGCGGCGTTACCCGAGGCGACGGCACCCTGGCCGTAGAGGAGGGCGAGGCTTGAGCTGCTGCCGCTGCCGGTCATCGCGCTGTTGACGGTGATATTGCGGTACGCGGAGAGCGTAAGCAGTTGGTTGGTCGACCACGAGACCGGGCTATTCACAACAATATCGCCGTTGCTAGCACCCGAACTGCCGGTCGTGATCGTGACACTATTGCCAGCGTTAAGGGCGCTGGCAACATCCGCTGCAAGAATAGTCGAGTCTGCGCTTGGCGTGAAAGAATTCGCGAAAGCCGTGCCGCTCGCGCTCGTACCGATCGTGACGTCATACGGATCAAGCAGCCACAGTCCTGCCTTGCCAGAAGGCGCGGACGCGAGCACCGATATCCCGGTCGTATCGAGCCAGTGTCCCGAAGTCTCGATGCGTCCGCCATCGCCGCCGTTGGGTCCACCCTTGGCTTGAAACCGGCCGTAAGCGCGGGTCACCGAATCTGGATTCCGGATGTCGGACCAAGCCACCACCGTGCCGCCGTTGCCGCTGTCAGTGGCATTGGCTTCGAGTCGGGCGGTGGGGGCGACCGTGGTGCTGATGGCTTGGCGCACCGTGGGGTCCGAGTTCTGCCAACTGCCACCTACCAGCACTTCGCCGCCACCGCTCGCGCCGCTGGCGTTGAGGTGCGCGCCTTCGTCTGCCCCCACCCGTTCGCCAGTGACTTCGATGCGCCCGCCCTTGCTACTGGCAGAGCTCACATCAAGCGAACCCGAAACGAGGGTTTGTCCACCCGCACCCGAATCAAGGAAGATGCGACCACCCTGGCTGACCAGCCCCGTAGCAGTCAGCGTACCTGCGTTGTTGACCACCCCGCCCTGTAGTGTGTTGGCCGCCTGCGCCGAGAGGATGATCAGCCCGCCTGGGGCGTGCACCGCATTGCCGTTCTCCACTAGAGCAGTAATGGTTGCAGCTGTCACCCGGATACCAGCCAGGCGATCCCCCTCCATCTGCAGGTCATAGACCTCACCCGCAGCCAAGGCTACCGTGCCCAACTGGGCCACGATCACACCCTGGTTGCGTACTTCTGGCGCCAGCAGCGCAATATAGCCACCCAGCCCTGCGTTCAAGCTGCCTTCGTTGACGATGGCGCCGGTTGCGCCATTCCTCGTGAAGTTCGTCCTCCCCGCCATAAAGTCTGCATTGCTGATTCCGTGCGTAGTGGCAAGAAACCCGCCCACGTCGACCGAAGCGCTCGGACTGAAGTAAACGCCGTTCGGGTTGGTGAAAAACACCTGGCCATTGGCGCTGATGCGCCCGAAGATCTGGCTGGGGTTGGCATCGAGCACGCGGTTTAAGGTGACGCTGCTGGCCGAGGGCTGCACGAAGTTGACCCGCGCTGCGGCCCCCACATTGAAGGTCTGCCAGTCGATCGCGGCGCGTGCCGTGGACTGTTTCACGTTCAGTACCGCGCTGTTCAACACTGAAGACTGGCTGATCGCAGCCGCCCCCGCCACCACCTTGCCCCCCGTGGGCAGTTGCGTCGGTGCGGGCGGGTTGGGCGGGGCCGCAAGCACCGCGCTACTGGCTAGGGTCAGCGCCAGTGCCACGTATGCGACGCTGCGCCCCGCAGTTCCCTTGCTGCTCCGCTTGCCGCGCTCCTTCGCGTTCTCGGGCACTGCCGCCCAGACAGCGGTGGCCTCATTCCAGTTCAGTCGATAGATTTTGTTCATGGCGCGGGAGCTATCTCAGAAGGCAAGGCTTGCCGTGACCCAGACGCGGTTACGAATGAGACTGCCGTCCTGATCCAGACCTGTGGAAGTCGGGTTGGGGTTTGAGCCTTCGCGCCGCGCCCAGGTGGCTTTCAGTTGCACGCCAAAGGGTGCCTGCCAGGCGGCCGATACCCCGTGGCCTTTCAGGGTAATGAGGTTCGGTGCGGCCGCAGCGAGGCTGTTGTCCTTGTTCACCCGCACCCGCCCATAGTCGTGAAAGGCGGTCAGCGTCACGCCTTCGGGTAGCCGCCAGCGCAGCTCCACGTTCAGCAGTTCGCCCTCGGCACCCCCGGCTTCGCTCGACGGGTAGGCACGCACACCGCTCACCCCGCCCAGGAAGAACTTCTCCGAGGAGTCGAGGTTCTTGCGCGCGCGTTGCACGGAGGCCGCGGTATACAGGGACACTTCGTGGGTCAGCACCTGCTGGCGCGCAAGGCTCGCGCGCCACTTGGTGAAGCTGCCGTGGGTGCGGGTGCTGGCTTGGTCGGACGCCAAGTTGGGCGAGCCCCCGAGGTCGAGAGTGCCGTTGGTGAGGGCCAGACTCGCGCTATTCGCCCCGCCCCCGCCTAAGGCGTCGTAGCGGTTGCCGGAAAGGCCTAGGGTGAGTGCTTGGGATTGGTAGCGCGAGGTGGTGGCACTGGAAGATTGGTTGTCGTAGTGCTTGCTGTCGAGGTTGGCGTTGAAGTAGAGGTTCATCAGACGCGAGCGGATCAGCGGGTAGTTTGCATCCAGCCCCACGGTGTCGGCGGTGCCGCGTGCACCCAGGGCGGCGAACTCGGGGGCAACCAACCGGTAGTGCAGCTGTGAGGCGCTCGCGCCGATGCGCCAGCCTTCTGCGCCTACGGGCAGGCTAGCCGCCAGACGTAGATAGTCGCTGCCTTCGGTGTGCATCAGGTTGGCGCTGACCAGATCGCCACGGCCAAATGGACTGTTGAGCGTCAGATTGGCACTTAAGCGCGCACGGCCGGTGGAGCGTGAGCCGGCGTTATCAGCGCTGACTTCTGCTGCTATCAGGGGCTCGTCGGCGAGTTTGACGAGGAGTGCGGTCTCTCCCGCGCGTGCGCCCTCTGCCAACACCCCGGCCACGCTCACTCCCGGCAAGTCATCAGCAACGAGCAGCGCCCGATCGAGCGCATCGGCGTTCAGCGGCGCGCCCGTCTTTTGTTGTGCGCTGATCAGTTCGAGCACTTGCGCCGAGCTTACGCGAGCCGAATCCGGCCCCTCGAGGCGCGCGCCGCTAAATACGGCTTCGACGATCTGGATGGTGAGGGTGTCGGCAGTGATTTCCTGCGCGGGTAGATAGGCGCGCACCACCCAGCCTGCTTGCCGATAGGCGGCGGCCACTGCGGCAGCGGCGGCCTGCAATTGTGCAAAGTCGAGGGGGCGGTTGAGATAACCCGCAACGGCTGCAGCCAGCTCTTCACTTTTGAGCAGGGTGTTGCCGACGAAGCGAAACTCCCTGACGGTGACGGCGCGGGTGCCCGGTTTCATCGCCGCCGGGGCGGCGGGCTGGTCGGGTGCTACACGCTGCGGTAGCGGTTTGAGTTGGCGCTCGCGTTCTATCTGTTGTTGCAGGACACCGGCATCCGGCACCGTCTGCGCGAGCGCGCTGACTGGGATTAATGCGAAAGCAGCACACAAAACCCGCGCGCAAAATATCGCCCACGCATTATTCCTTCCCGGTTTACATTTTAAGATGCGCTGAACATAGACTCCCAGCCAGTGGCGAAGGCGTTGATGGAAGTTGCCCATCGATATCCCAAGCGGTTTGATAGTAGAGGCGACAGAAACAGGTCGAATTTACTTCTTGTCGTTTCCGGCGCACCCGTCGTAATCTGGGTTGCAGGGCCTTTCCGGGTTGTAGATTGCATAGGCATAGCTACAGCATGGATCGTGTGTTTTCACCTCATTACCATAGTTGGCATTGAAGGAAACCTGGGTGCCTACGTGCACGTAATCGTGGAGCAATGGGAAGTTGGGCACCACGTCCGCTACGTTGACCAATCGATACGTCTCCAGCAATCCCGGAGCCGTCGATGACGAGGGCACCACCAAGCTATCGTAATACGTTTTAAAAGAGGACTGACCGACTTTGGGACTGGCGGAGTTGTAGTGTCGTACCTGTAAGGATTGAGCGACCGCCTCGGCAACGGCGAGTGTCGCCAGGGTCGAGCCCAAGCTGTGGCCAGTGATGGTCAGCAGTTTTCCCCCCGCCTTGACGACTTGCTGGCGATTAATGCGCAGTGCCTCGAGCAGGCCGTTGTACACGGCATACCAACCCGTTCCGACTTGAATGTCTGATGGGGGATTGGGTGTGGGTGCCGTGTACGCCATGGGAAGCGTTTCGAAATCCGCGGCAAAATCTGCATCACTTTTGCTGCCGCGAAAAACGAGGTAAAAGCTAACGTTACCTCCTGGCTCCTGGTGTTGGACGATGGCGCCAAAAGGTTCCGTGACCATTCCAAGCTTGTTTCCGGGATTGAATGAGCTCCAGATTAACGGCCAGAATTGATAATCACCCACCACAAAATTCTTGGTGACCTGACAAGGACAATTCGCAGGTTGCCAATTAAAGGGTACGCCCCAACTGGGCTGAGGGAATTTGGCATTTTCCCATTGCTCATACATTTGACTGAGCACGTTCACAAGAAAGCTGCAAACCTTGAAAGTTGCAGGATCCGAAGGGCCGAAATCCAGCGCTCTGGATTTTGTACAGGTAGTAGCCATGTCATCCCCCCTTTGAATTGCAGGGGACTGGGTTGCACCTGGAACAGAAAAACGAACAGAATCTCCCCCCCGTGTTCATCGCAACTCTGAATCGTTGTCAACCAATGTTTTACAATGTTTTACAATTCAGGCACGAGCCCAATACATAACAAATCCTGAAAGTGGCCAGTGGTGCTCTAGTATGGTATAGTATTACCTTTAAATACTTCAATGGGGGCTGCCATGACTGAAGCTGTCGTTCGTCCCGTGGCGATCAAGATCAGCGAGGACATCAAAGCGCGCGTCAAGCGCTTGGCTGACGCACGTCAGCGCACATCACACTGGCTGATGCGCGAGGCGATCACCCAGTACGTTGACCGTGAAGATAAACGGGAAGCGTTTCGCCAAGACACGCTCAAGGCCTGGGAAGCGTATCGAGCCACCGGACTGCATGTGACCGCCGATGAGGCCGATGCCTGGCTGGCTCAGCTCGAACAGGGCAAAGACATCAAGCCGCCTAAATGCCACGTTTGATCTGGTCATCATCGGCGCTGCTCGATGTGCAGCGCCTTTATCGCTTCCTCGCACCCAATAACATCGACGCCGCCAAGCGGGCGGTGAACGCTATCCGTCGAGGGGTGAAGGTGCTGGGGCAACAACCTGGCGTCGGTCGCCCAATAGAGGACATGTCCGATGAGTTCCGCGAGTGGATCATTGACTTCGGGGATAGCGGCTATATCGTTCGCTACCGCGTCGACCCGAATGCCGTCACGATCCTGGCCGCGCGGCACCAGAAAGAAGCGGGCTACTGACGGGCGTCTGCTTATCACCGGCGTCATGATGACCGCATCAACCGAAATTGCGTCAACGTCGCCACGGACAAACGCCCCAAAACACGGACAAACGCCCGCAGCAGCACGCAGGAGTTGAGAGAACGGGTTTTGATCCGGGGTGCGACCGCACCACCACTTCAACGAAGGCCAGCCTCTGTGCCGGCCTTTTCGCTTCCTGCGCCGGTCAGTCCCACCGGACGTCCGGCACCTCCGCAAACGCCTTGCGCAACCCCGCGGACCAGATCTGGGAAAGGTTGCGGAAGTAATCGTCGCCCTCGGTGAAGCGGTGTCGAAGCGCTGTTTTCAGCGACCGCGCCTCGTAGGCGAGGAGATCGATCGGCAGCCCCACCGACAGATTCGAGCGCATCGTCGAGTCGAACGAGACGAGCAGGCACTTCGCCACCTCGCGGATCGGGGTGGCTTCCTTGACCACGCGGTCGATGATGGGTTTGCCGTACTTCGTCTCGCCGATCTGGAAGTACGGTGTGTCGCGCGTCGCCTCGATGAAGTTTCCCTGCGGGTAGACATGGAAGAGGCGCGGCGGCTCGCCCGCGATCTCGCCGCCGACGATGAAGTTGCAGTTCGGGTCGATCGACTGCTGCGCGAGCACCGGCCCGTCGCGGGTGACGACCTCGCGCAGGGTGTCGCCGACAAGTGTGGCGACGTCGAACATCGTCGCGACGCCGAGGATGCCGGTCGGAACCACGTCCGCGCTCTTCTTCGATCGCTGCCTCAGCATCGACATTACGCTCTGTGTCGTGCCGAGATTGCCGGAGGTGAGGATCACGACGACACGCTCGCCCGGCGTCTCGAAGATGTTCATCTTGCCGAACGTGGAGATGTGGTCGATGCCCGCGTTGGTGCGCGAGTCGGACGCAAAGACGATGCCCTCGGCAACCGAGGCGGCGACGCAGTAGGTCATGGCGCGGCGATTGTAGCGAAGCGCGCCGCAATAGCCCGCGAACAAGCCGCACCCTCGAATCGCCGGAACGCCCGGCGCCCCCGTTCCCGGCCCGCTACTGCTGTTCGCCCCCCTGCCGCTGCACACGCGCGGTCACGCTGAGCGCTTCTTCGCCGCCGCCGGAACGCGTGCCGCGCACCGGGCAGGCGTCGAGGTAGTCCATGCCGATCGCCAGTTTGATGTGATCCTCGCCCGCCGGCGAGCGGTTCGAGATGTCGAAGCTCCGCCAGCGGTCGAGCACCCAGGCCTCGGCCCACGCGTGGCTCGCGGTGTTGGCCTCTGCGTGTCCTGCCGAATACACGTAGCCCGAGACGTAGCGTGCGGGCACGCCGAGGTGACGGCAGCAGGCGAGGAAGACGTGCACATGGTCCTGGCAGACGCCCGAGCCTCCCGCAAAAGCATCGATGGCGGGGGTCGCGACATGCGTGTCGTTCGTGTCGTAGGGCATGCGCTTGAGGATCGCGAGCGCGAGTTCGCCGAGTCCGGTGACGCTCGCAGACCGGCGACGGAAGGGCTCCGCGAACTCGGCGATGGCGGCGTCCGCCCGCGTGAGGGGGCCGATACGCGTGAAGACGAGCGGCGAGAGCGGCACCCGGTCCAGACCCTCGTCGGGCCCCGGCCGCGTCTCGACGATACCGCGCGCGCGCAGCACGATCTCCAGCACCGGCTCCGAGAGCGTCAGCACGTTCAGGATGTTCCCGTAGCCATCGGTTGTCGCGGTGAGCGTGCCCGGCGTGTCGAGCGCCCACTCGATCACCCGCTGGCGGGCGCTGTCCTGCGGAACGAGCCGCAGGTACTGCGTCGCGGCGCGGACCGGCGAGTCGTACCGGTACTGCGTGACGTGGTCGACGCTCAGTTTCATCCGAGTATAGGTAATTCAAACCGCTTTTTTCGCTATGCGCGGCCGTATCACCAGGCCGGGAAGCGGTCAGTCGCGTGGTGGTTGGTGAAAACTTTCCTCCTCCCGCGGCTTTATCGGCCTCTGCGGGGACCCGTCGAGACCGATTTCGAGGCACGCTGATCGCTATACGCGAGCGCAGGCCGCGCGGGATCGTCGGCCCCGTTGCAGAGCCATTCATGCCCTCGGGGATCAGGCCGCCTGAAAAAGCTCTGGCCGCTGCGCCGGCGCACCTGGTCAATCCAGCCCCGGCGTCAACAGTGTATGCCCCACATATACCTGTTCTATAGCTTTCTATACCAATTAGTGTTGATTTCCGCGCCGGGTTAACCCTTCATTTTCAGATTGAAACTGACCCGCTGAAGTGGTCCCAGCGCGCTGATCGCCTTCAATTTCTTCTACGTGCCGCGGGTCAAGACTCGATGGAAATTGTCGTGCGAAACGGTTCAATCCGATGTGGAAATCAACATTTCTTGACGTTTACACGCTAAACAATGTAATGTGAGCTCGATACTGTGCGCGAGCCGCGTAACAGCTCACAGTAAAGACATTGGCGGTTTTAAGAGCGTCTTCGCCAATGCCGCAGAAGTCAGGCAATCCCTGACCCTCTGCGTGAGCCCGAGCCATCGGGCTTAACCCATGGACGGGGCGCGTCACCTGTTGTGTTTTGGCCCGGAGGGCCATAGGTGGCGCGAACTTGTCAGACCCAACGCCCCTCATGCCTCCCGGACGGAGGCAAACATGCGTAGCGGGCAAGTCAGTTCTCGAGCACTCCCAGGGCGCCGGGTTTCATCCCCGGGCGGGGGTTGCTTTGTCTTTGCCGCACGGCTCCTACGCAATGGGAAGGGCTAAGCGCGCATGGACTCAATACTGCCTCGCTTTATCCGCCTGCGCGATGCGCCCAGAGCGCACTCGCCCCTGCATCGCTTCTGGGCGAGGGTTCAGCGAGCACTGTGGGCGCTCGCCCGGCCCGATGACCTGCTCATCGAAGCAGTCATGCTCAAGCGGCGCAAGTGCGGCTCCGGATTGAACAATTCGTGAATACGCTGACGCTCCCCGAAGCGGCAGCCTTTCTCAAAATTCACCCCGAAGAATTGCGTCAGCGCGCAAAGGCGGGGCTCATTCCTGGTGCAAAGGTGGGTCGGGCCTGGGTATTTCTTCAGGACGATCTGGCGGCCTACCTGCGATCTCTGTATTCTCGGAGACGGCAAGCGCTGCAAGTGACGCTGGGAAAGGAGTCTGAATGTCACTTCGCAGACGAGGTTCAGTCTGGTGGGTCGACGTCCTCTCCCCTTCCGGGGAACGAGTACGCCGCTCTACTGGGACTGAGAATAAAGCCCTAGCCCTAGAGTTTCACAACCGACTGAAGGTCGAGCTGTGGCGGATCGCCAAGTTGGGCGCAAGACCGCGGAGGACCTGGAACGAGGCGGTTGTGCGTTGGCTGAAAGAGCAGGCGCATAAGGCAACGATCCACACTGACCGGGGGCATTTCCGGTGGTTGGATCAATACCTGGGCGGCAAGGCTCTGGATGTCATCACGCGAACGTTCCTTGACCGGATCACGGACGTGAAACTTTCGGAAGGGGTGAGTAACGCGACGGTCAATCGCGTGTTGGAGGTCGTGCGAGCCGTTCTCAGGAAGTGCGTGAACGAGTGGGAATGGCTGGATCGAGCGCCCCATATTCGGATGCTTAAGGAACCAACCAGGCGTATCCGGTTCCTGAGGCGCGATGAGGCGCAGCGGCTTCTGGCGGCGTTGCCGGAGCATTTGGCAGACATGGCGGCGTTTTCTCTGGCGACTGGTCTTCGCCGGGGGAACGTAACTGGTCTGCATTGGACGCAGGTTGATTTGGTGCGTCGCATTGCCTGGGTGCATCCTGATCAGGCCAAGGCGAGAAAAGCGATTGCGGTCCCGTTGAATGCCGAGGCCGTGACGCTAATCCGCAGGAACCTGGGCAGACACCGTACGCACGTGTTCAGCTACAAGGGTAGGCCGATAGTCCAGGTGAGCACGAAAGCCTGGTACACGGGCCTGGAGAGGGCGGGGATCGAGAATTTCCGCTGGCACGATCTCCGGCACACCTGGGCGAGCTGGCATGTGCAGCAAGGCACGCCCTTATTTGCCCTGCAGGAGTTGGGCGGGTGGGAAAGCTCAGAGATGGTCAGGCGCTATGCACATCTCGCGGCCGAGCATCTGGCCCCGTACGCAGATCGCTTATGCGCTTTGCGGGTCGTGGCAACTTCGGGTGACGGCACAAATCCGTCACAGAGCCACCAGTGATGAGGGCCTGCATCTGTGCAAGCCCTTGTTATATATGGCGCGCCCGGAGCGATTCGAACGCCCGACCCCTTGGTTCGTAGCGAGATGGCCCGCGCTTTCACCCAAGTTCCCCAGCATTGATTTCCCTTTACAAAATAGTGCTCTAGGCCTATCTTGGCTCATATCGTCGTGCCCCCTTATGGACGATATTTAACCTAAAAAGGGGCTCCAGAGGGGCACGGTGAATTCGCTGACAAGGGACCAGATGGCCAATAAATCAAACCGTATCAACTTCACTAAGGCCACGCTCCAAGCCCTGCCCACCCCTGCTCTGGGAAAACGCACGACCCACTACGACACCAAGACCCGTGGCCTCAATCTGGTCGTCACCGATACCGGAACTAGAAGCTTTTATCTTCGCCGGAAACTCAAGGGCGCCTCTGAGCGAGTCTTGATCGGACGTTTCCCCGACTTCACTATCGAACAGGCTCGCGGCAAGGCTGGAGAAATCAATTCGGAGTTTGCCACCGGCAAGAATCCTGCGGACCTGCGGCGTATTTCCCAAGGAGAGCCAACACTCGGGCTGCTCTTTGAAAAGTATGTGGAACGCTATGCCAGGGATCACACCAAGACGTCGGAGGACATTGAGGCCAATTTCCGGCGTTACCTAAGCCAATGGAAGACTCGGAAGGTTTCCACCTTATCCTCCTCAGATGTCCAGCGGCTTCATGCCGAAATTGGAAAAACTAAAGGGCATCACACGGCAAACCGCGCAATTGAGCTGTTACGTGCAGTATTCAACAAAGGAATCGCCTGGGGGCTGTGTCCGGGCAGCAACCCCGCCGCAGGAATCACCAAGTTCAAGCTCAAATCTCGCGAGCGCTTCATCCAGGGCGACGAACTACCACGGTTCTTCACGGCTCTTGCGCAGGAGTCGAATCACACCATTCGCGACTACGTCTTGATCAGCTTGCTCACCGGCGCGAGGAAAGCAAACGTACTTTCGATGCGATGGGACGAAATTAGCTTAGAGCGTAGTACTTGGCGTATTCCTGAGACCAAGAATGGAGAACCACAGACGGTGCCCCTCACCACCGTAGCGCTTGAGATCCTAAAAACGCGCGCAGAACAGCACACCAACGACTACGTTTTCCCTGGCGACGGTGCTAAAGGGCATCTAATTTCACCGAAAAAGGGTTGGAAGCGAATTTTAAGACACGCAAAGCTCAAAGACCTGCGCATCCATGATTTGCGCCGGACTATGGGTAGCTGGCAAGCCTCGACAGGCGCTAGTCTTGCAATCATTAGCAAATCTCTTGGGCACAAAGACCTTGCCACTACTGCCATTTACGCGCGGCTCAATCTCGACCCGGTGCGCCAAGCCATGGAGACAGCAACAAACGCGATGCTGTCCAGCGCCGGCGTGACGTCCCCAGCCCAGGTGCATCAGCTCAGGTCAGCCAAACGCGGCGCTGGAGGCTGATATGACTGAACCTAACTACGATCAGTGGGCGAATCAATCCTACTGGACGCTCAAACAAACAACATCCTTGCTGCTTGGAATTGATCCTAAGTCATCCGACAGCGATATGCTAAGCAAGCTTCAAGAGAAAAAATTTTTAAAGATGCAGAAGGTCATCGAAGGGAGCATCGGAAAGGGACTACTCCGATGGAACTTCAACATGCCTTCGACAACCGACGACGGACACCAATTTCTTCCCTTTGACGTCATCGATTGGACCAAGGAGAAGAAAATCCCATGCCCGCAGAAGCTGCGAGACGCCGTAATGGAAAACAACTTACCAATGCTTTCTGGCAAGATTGCGCA
>SXGS01107949.1_pt1 | contig 12545 bp, 10 predicted proteins | sample 3174681 | NCBI WGS metagenome assembly SXGS01 (sample SAMN11356861, study PRJNA531348) | freshwater metagenome | isolation source: freshwater sample F1-80 | place: China: Fuxian Lake, Yuxi | collected 2017-12-25
CATGGCGAGCTCGTTGCCGCGCACATCGCGGATGTCGCGGTCGCCTAGCTGTATCAGGTCGGAAACCTGACCATTCTTGCGCGCCAGCCGGATCCGGCCGCTCAATGTGGCTGTCTGCACCAGCCGCATCATCGCGAGCCCGGTCGTCGACTTGCCAGAGCCGGATTCTCCGACAAGAGCCAGAATCTCGCCGCGGCGGATCGAGAAGCTGACATTGCGTACGGCGCGGATCGGTCCCTGACGTGACGGGAACGAGACGGACAGGTCATCGACCTCTAAGAGGACATCGCGGTCCATCCGGCCTATTTCTCCCGATAGCCGAGCATGTAGAAGCCGAACACCGTAAGCGCGACCGCGAAGCCGGGCGCCAGGCTCATGAATGGATTGATAGTGAGATAGTCGACGCCGCCGCGCACCATGCCCCCCCAGTCGGGCGTAGGCGGAGGAATACCCAGGCCGAGAAAGCTGAGGCTCGACGAAGTGAAGATCGCCGTCGCCGCGACAGTGGCTAGCTGCACGGCGACCAGCCGGAAGACATTGGGCCAGATATGCCGGGAGATGATCCACGTCGCGCCGCCGCCGACGGCGCGCGCCGCCTCGACGAACACCGACTCTCGTATCGCGAAAGCTTGGCCGCGGACCAGGCGGGCGACGCCCGGCCAGGCGACGAAGCCCAGCACAATGATGATATTGAGCATGGACGGCCCGGTCATCGCGATGATGATCAACGCCAGGACGAGGCCCGGCAGCGCGATGAACAGGTTGATGAACTGCATCGCGACAAGGTCAACCGTGCGTCCAAGATAGCCGGCGGCCAGCCCGATCGGTGCTCCCAGGATCGCCGCAACTATCGCGGAACCCATGCCGATCATCATCGAGACGCGAGCACCATGAATGATGCGACTGAGGATGTCGCGGCCAAGCTGATCGGTTCCGAGCAGGTGCTGCGCGGATGGCCATTGCAGCATGGAGATACTGGTCCTGGACGGGTCATGGGGAGCGATCCAGGGCGCGGCGATTGCGCAGAGTCCCATCAGGGAGACGATCACCAGGCCGATGATGACGTTGGCATTGCGCATCGTCAGTCGAGCCTGATCTGCGGGTTGGCTACCACATAGAGCAGGTCGGCAAGCAGGTTCATGACGACGACGGCGATGATGGTGATCATTCCGATCGCCAGGAACACCGGGAAATCGCGCGACAGGATCGAGGTGGCGAACAGCGTACCGACACCCGGAATCGAGAATACAGTCTCGGTGACCAACGCGCCGGCAGCAAGCTGGCCAAGGCTGCCGCCGACCTGCGTGATCACCGGCAGGATCGAGTTTGGCAGTATGTGCTTGAAGGAGACGGCGCTCTCGGAGAGCCCCTTGGCGCGGGCTGCCTGGATGTAAAGCCGTTGCGCTGTCGCACGATATTCGGCGCGATAAACGAGGCCGAACGAGGCGAAGTAGTAGGCGGCGACCGTAAGGACCGGCAGGATCATGTGCAGCATGTGCTTGCCGACGCCGGCCGACCAGGGCGACCAGCCCGAGGTCGGCAAAATGCCGAGCACGACTGAAAAGATGTAGGTCAGGCTGATCCCAAGCATGAAATTGGGAACAGTGATCCCGATCAGGCTCAGCCCAGTGACTATGGGGCGCACAACTCTCTGTCCAACCGTGATGCTGCTCAGCAGCACGGCGCTGACCGTGGCGACTAAGAGTCCCAGGAAGGTCAGTTCGATGCTCGGAAGGAGGCGCGGCAGCAGGGCGGCCGTGACGCGCTGGCCGGTCGAGTAGGAGCGGCCGAACTCACCCTGCAGCGCGTTACCCATCCAGTCCAGGTACTGAACATAGAGCGGCCTATTGAAGCCGAATTGCTGTTCGAGCTCGGCGATCCGTGACGCCGTGGCGTCGAGGCCGAGCATCAGCGCGGCCGGATTGCCGAGAACGCCGAAGATCGAGAAGAACAGCAGGACCGATACCAGAATGATATTGGGGATGCCGAGCAGGAGCCGGCGGACGATCAGAGTGAACATCAGCGCGTGGCTGCCGCCGCCGCAGGTTCTTGGACCAGCATCACGCGGCCCTGGACCTTGCGGTCGCCGATCGCTCGCAGCGCGTCGTGCACTTTATCGAGCGGGTATTGCTGCATCGGCGGGGATTTTAGCTTGCCCTGTTCGAACCAGGAGAACAGTTCGCGGAAGCACTCCTCTACCTGTTCGGGACGCTTCTTGCGATAGTCGCTGACCTGCAGCCCGCTCAGCTCGATGTTCTTGAGCAGGAGGTAGTTCGCCTTGATCGTCGGAATGCGCCCGGCGGCGAAGCCGATGACGACCAGCCGACCGCGCCAAGCCAACGCGCGGATCGCCGCGTCGAAGACATCGCCGCCGAGCGGATCGAGACTGATGTCCGCGCCATGTCCGTTGGTGAAATCCTGGACCTGGGCGCGCAGGCTTTCGCGCAAACCCGCGCTCGCCAGATCGATGATCGCGTCGGCGCCGGCTTCCTTGACCATCGCAATCTTTTCAGGGCTGGACACGCCGGCCATGACGAATGCGCCCATCGCCTTGGCGATCTGGATGGCGCCGAGGCCGACCGCGCCGGTCGCTCCGAGCACCAGGACCGTGTCGCCAGGCGCATAACGTGCGCGATCCTTCAGCGCGAACCAGGCGGTATCGTAGGCGACAGCCGTTGACGCGGCGTCGGCGAAACTCATGGACGGCGAGAGCCTATAGCACTGGGATTCGTCGACCGCGACCAGCTCGGCATAGCCTCCGAGTTCTGCCATTGCCAGCACCCGGTCGCCGATCGCGAGACGTGTGACGCCCTCGCCGAGCCCGACGACGACGCCGGCCGGCCCCTTGCCCGGCACGAAGGGGGCCTTTGGCAGGAACTGATACTTGCCGCTGATGACGAGCTGATCGACGAAGTTAACGGTGCTGGCGCGGACCTGGACGAGCACCTGGCCGCGTTGAGGCACCGGGTCGGGCAATGTGCCTACTCGGGCATTCTCAATCGGACCAAAGGCGTCGACGACAACCGCGCGCATCACCTGGTTCCTGTCTGTTGCCCGGAGCTCACTGGCTCGCCGGCAGCAAGCCGGCCGATCGCAACCGGGGTCTTCTGTCCAGACTTCACGGCTTCGACGATCTCGACCTTGCGGACCTTTCCGCTGGCTGTCAGCGGTAGCCGGTCGAGCTGCAGGAAGTATTCGGGCATATCGTATTTCGACAGGCCGGCCCGGTTGAGATGCTGCAGGATCTCGGCCGGACTTGCGGTCGCGCCGGCGCGGAACTCGACGGCGATGCATACCTTCTCGCCCAGTCGCTCGTCGGCAACGGGAATGGCCGCGACCCGCTCGATACTCTGGTGCTGGGACGCAAGCGCCTCGAGCTTGGCCGGGTGGATCTTATGGCCGCCGCGGTTGATGATATCCTTCTTGCGACCGGTAATGCGCAGGTAGCCGTTTTCGTCGATCCATCCGAGATCGCCGGTCATGAACCATCCGTGCGCGTTGAACGAATCTTCCGTGGCGGCCTGATCGTCGAAATAGCCCAGCATGAGGCTGGCGCCGCGGCCGCCGATCTCGCCGATCTGGCCCGCCGGCATCTCGACCGACGGGTCGTCGGATTGCCAGATCCGGATCTCGTAGCCGTCGCAGGCGCGGCCGGAGGTCTCGGTGATCAGCTTCGAATCGTCATTGGGTCGCGTGTACTGGTGCGAGCAGGTCTCGGTCATGCCATAGCCGGACTGCGGCGTGATGCCGTGGCCGAGCAGCTCCTCGATCACCCACGCCGGCGCCGAAGCACCGGAGACGCGGAAGCCCTTGAGTTGCGGCAGGGCTGAAGATTGCCGCTGCCGAAGCTCGGCGAGCAGGTCGATGGCGTGCGTCGGCACCCCGAACAGGAAGGTGGCGCCAGTCTCCTGCAGCCGGTCGACGACGCTGGCGCCGCGCGGCAGGTCGTGCACGACCAGCTTGCCGCCGACGACCAGCGTCATGATCATCGCGCCGAAGCCGAGATTGTGGCTGAGAGTGCTGAGCGTGTAGACCGTCGAATCTGCGCCGATATTCCAGTCTCTGGAAATGGTCCGGGCGTTGGCGAGCAGCGTATTGTCGCTGTGCAAGACCCCCTTCGGAGTCCCGGTCGTACCCGAGGTGAACGGCAGATAGATGATGCGGTCTGGGTCCTTGGGCGGCGGTGCCGCGGGACGGCCGACCATCTCGCGCGACCAAGGGAACGCCAGCGGGAAATCCTTGTGCTCGTCGGGAGGCCCGAGGACATAGACGCAACGCATCGACGACAGGGCTTGCACCCGGGTGGCGATGTCGTGGCGGGCCGCGTCGGCTCCGAAGCCCCGTTGTACGATCAGTCCCGCCGCGCGGACTTTTTGCAGCAACTGCAGAACATCCTCGACCGTATGGTCACGGTGCAGGGACGGGCAGCAGACATAGCCATTGCGGGAGCACGCCAGCAACGCGAGCGCCACCTCGATGCGACTGGCCACCCAGACAGCGACGCGTTGTCCGGGCTTGAGCCCACGCCGATCCAGGGCGGCGGCCAGGATATCGGCCTGTTCGATCAACGTCCGATAGGTCAGCTGCCGTGACCGGTCGACTATCGCGGTCCGGTCGGGATGCCGAGCCGCCCGCTCCGCGACCAGCGAATAAATCGTGTCGCTGCGCCAATATCCGTCGCGATAGTGCTGCTCAAGGCGATCCTTGCCCAACAGAGTGAGGAGGCGGTTGGTCATCGCTTCGGGGAGGGTCATTGACGGGATGCAATTTTCACTCGCGTCCATCCCAAAATCAAGAATAATACAGAAAATTGGGACAACCGGCAGGCCGCCGGGCTACGAGAGGACGCATGACCGGAGTGTTCTGGGAAGATGTCCTGGACGAGCAGACACGGGCGCTAGTCGCGCGCCGAGCCCCCCGACGTTTGCTGGGACGCAGACCGGCGATCGTCGCAGTCGACCTGTACGAGCTGGCCTTTGCCGGGGGCAGCCGGCCGGTCGCCGAGCTGCAAGGCGAACATCCGGAGTCGTGCGGGGTGTTCGCCTGGCAAGCACTGCCGCGCCAGATCGCTCTTTTTGAGGCGGCGCGGGCGCGCGAAATCCCCATCATCCACGTCACCTACGACCCGCGGGTAGAGGCTGATCCCAAGCGCGTGCAACCGACAAACCGCGGGGGACGCGTACCGGGCGCGGCGCTCTATCGGATCAAGAGCGAGCTCGAACCCGCGGAGGGCGAGCTGGTGGTCTACAAGAAGCGGGCGAGTGCGTTTTTCGGCACACCGCTGGTCGCTTACCTCAATGAGCTGCAGATCGACTCGCTGGTGCTGGTCGGCGAAAGCACGAGCGGCTGCGTGCGCGCCAGCGTCGTCGAAGGCTGGTCCTTCGGCTATCCCGTTGTCGTCGTCGGGGACTGCACCTTCGATCGGCACGAGCTCGTGCATCAAGTCAGCCTTCTGGACATGCATCTCAAGTATGCGACCGTGGTCGACCTCAAGGAAGCGATGGCCATGATCGATACTTCGAGGCAGGCTGCAGTCGCATGACTGTCATGCGGGACTTCGAGGCATACGGATGGCACGATGTCGTCCCACCGGACCTGCTGGCGATATACGCGCCGTACAAGAGGGTTCGCAAAATACCCGAACGTGCGGCACTTGTGATCCTGCACCCGGCAGCGGGGATGTCCTTGAATGTGCAGCCAGGATGGGCGGTCGCGATCGGTCGAATACTGGCTCAATCTCGCAAGATGTCGCTTCCCGTCATTCACTCGGCCGAGCCGGAAAGTCCTTTCGTGCCCGGAGTGGAGCGCCACGGTGACGATGGGATCGTCCGGCGGCCGTGCGACAGCGCATTCATGTTTTCGGACTTGCCGGCAGTCTTGAAGCGGCGCGGTGCGCGCGGCCTCATCCTGTGCGGCGCAACGACAAGCGGATCGGTGCGTGCGACTGCCGTAGAAGCGAAGTCCTATGGGTACAAGGCAGCGATCGCCGAAGAGGCGACCGCCGACCAAGCGTCGCTGCTGCACAAAATGGCGCTGTTCGACATGGCTCACAAGTACGCCGATGTGATGTCGGTCGACGAGATGCTCGGATTGATGGATGGCGTCCGGTGGGACAGCCTGGAAGACAAGAGTCGATGAGCCCTATCCGCCGCAGGAGGCATTCATGACATCGAGCACCCAAGTCCGTCGTCCCTCCGGCCGTTCGGTTTGGACGGCCAAGGAGCTGTCGGAAAAGACCGATTGGGTCTTTCACTATCCCGAGAAGACCTTGAAGGAGATCGACGCCTGCCTGGCGCGGGTGAAGTCGAAAGGCGTGCCCTATGAAGACGTGACCGCCGCTGATTTCCCGCTCGAGACGCTCGGCAACTGGCTCGGCTCGATCAAGGAGGAAATAACCTCGGGGCGCGGCTTCATCGTAATGCGCGGGCTGCCGGCGTCACGCTACAGCCAGGACGACCTGAAAAAGATCTACTGGGGCATTGGCTCGCATTTCGGCCTTGCCGAGGCGCAGAGCCATCGTGGCGACCGCCTCGGCGACATCATCGACATCAGCGACGAGCTGCCGGACTACTTCAAGCGCCGTGGCTACAATTCCGGCGGCGCGCAGACGGCCCATACCGACTCTGCCGACATCGTCTCGATGCTCAGCATCACCTTGGCCAAGAGCGGCGGTAAATCGCGGCTTGCCAGCGCACACACCGTTCACAATCTGATGCTCGATCACTGTCCTGCGCTGCTGCAGGTGCTCTACGAAGGCTTCTACCTACGCGGTACAGACACGGATGCCGAAGCCACCGGCCGCTCGCCGTTGAGTGCGCACCGGGTGCCCGTCTACATGCAAACCGATGGTTGGCTCAATGCGTTCTACGTCCAGGGCTATGTTCGTCGGCCGGTGATGGCAGGACAAGTGACCTTGAGTCCGGTCGAGGAAGCGGCAATCCAGGCGTTCACAGCGTTTGCCAATCATGCGGACGTCATGTTGAGCATGCTGTTGGAACCGGGCGACATGCAGTTCCTCAACAACCGAACCGTCTTTCACGGGCGCGAGGGCTTTGAGGATTTTCCGGAGAAGGAGCGGCGTCGTCACCTGTTCCGGCTGTGGTTGCATGTGCCTGAATGGCCGCGCATGGCCGCGATCCAGGAGGTTCACCCCCAGGAGGAGCGGAAGCTTTGGGAGGAGAACGCGAAGAAACAGGTGGCCGCGGGAGCATGACTGCGACGGAGCTGTGTCTATGACCGCTGAGGGGACGGCGGCACTGCGCGCCGGTGGCCGTCTCGAGGACGGTGCCTTGCTGCGCGGCACCGGACGTTTCGTCGACGACATCATCGTGCCCGGAATGCTGCATGCGTCCTTCGTCCGAAGCCCGATGGGGCATGCCCGGGTCGTGAAGGTGGATGTCACGGCAGCGCTAGCGGCAAGGGGGGTTCGCGCGATCCTGCAACGTGCCGACCTCCGACGCGTGGTTTTGGCTGACAGGATTGCGCTGGCGATGCCGTCCGGAGCGATCCGGTTCCACATCGACCCACCGATCCTAGCTTCCGACGAGGTGTGCTATGTCGGTGAGCCGATCGCGATGGTCGTGGCAGAGACTCGATCGCTGGCCGAGGACGCGGCGGCGCTGGTCGAACTGGATCTCGATCCGCTGCCGGTGATGGTCGACATTCGTTCCGGCCTGCAGCCAGGCGCACCGAAAGTGCGGTCGGACTGCCCCGATAATCTTGTAGCGGAAACCACGGTCAAGTATGGCGACGTGGACGGAGCGTTCGCCCGCGCGGCGCATGTCGTGGCCGAACAGTTCCTCGTCCACAAAGGCGGCGGGCACTCGATCGAGCCGCGCGGCTTGGTGGCGCGCTGGGATCCCGCGGAACAGCATCTGACCGTCTGGGATGGGACGCAAATGCCCCACCGCAACAAGGTGGTGCTGGTACAGATGCTTGGCCTGTCCGAAAGCCAGGTTCGGGTCATGGCGCCTGATGTCGGCGGCGGTTTCGGACCCAAGGCCGTCTTCCATCCCGAGGAGCTCGCCGTTCCTGCGGCGTCGATGCTGCTCGGGCTGCCGGTCAAATGGACGGAGGATCGGCGAGAGAACTTCCATGTCACCGTGATGGAGCGCGACCAGTACTGGGATCTGGAGATGGCGCTCGATGCCGAGGGTCGCATGCTCGCGGCGAGGGGGCGGCTGATCCACGATCACGGCGCCTGCACGCCCTATGGCAGCTCCATTCCCAACAACGCGGCGACGAACTTCATTGGCCCTTATGTGCTGCCGGCCTATCAGATGAAGGTCTCGTCCTGCCTGACCAACATGGTGCCGACGGCCGCGGTGCGCGGAGCCGGCAGACCGCAAGGCACCTATGTCATGGAGCGGATGCTGGACCTCTCGGCCCATCGGCTTGGTATCGGCCGGGACGAGATCCGGCGCCGCAACCTGATCCGTACCGAGCAGATGCCGTTTTCCACGCCCGTCGTCATGCGCGACGGCAGCCCTATGACCTATGACAGCGGTGACTATCCGGAGTGTCAGCGGCGCGTCATGGAGATGGCCGGATGGCAGGACTTTGCCGCGCGCCAGCAGACAGCCCGCGCGCAGGGGCGCTGGATAGGAATCGGTCTGTCCAACTATGTCGAGCTGACCGGACGCGGCCCGTTCGAGAGTGCTTCGGTTCGGGTGGGTCCGTCCGGACGCATTCTCGTCACGAGCGGCGCCACGGCGCAAGGGCAGGGAACAAGGTCGATGCTCGCGACGATCGTCGCCCGCGAACTGTCGGTCGATCCGTCGATGATCGATGTCGTGCTCGGCGATACGTCGGCAAGCCCGCTCGGCATCGGCGCCTTCGCCAGCCGCCAGACCGCGACAGCCGGCGTCTCGGCCCAAGTCGCGGCCAGGCTCGTCGCGGAGAAGGCGCGACTGATCGCAGGCGAACTTCTCGAGGCGTCGGCCGAGGACCTCGAGCTGCGGGACGGCACTGTCCAGGTGAAGGGCGTGCCGAAGCTATCACGCCCGCTCGGCGAACTGGCGAAGGCGGTGAACGGGTCGGTGGGGTTCAATCTACCGGGCGGCCTCGCCCCAGGTCTGTTTGCCGCTTCGGACTTCCAGGTCACCGGAACGCCCTTCGCCAACGGCTCGCATGTTGCCGAGGTCGAGGTCGATGTAGAAACGGGGGCCGTCGTGGTGACGCGCTATGTCGTCGTCCATGACTGCGGCCGTCTGATCAACCCGCAGATCGTCGACGGCCAGGTGCTGGGCGCGGTTGTGCACGGGATCGGCAACGCGCTGTACGAATGGATGCGTTACGACGAGCGCGGGCAGCCGCTGACGGTGACCTATGGCGATTACATCCTGCCGACCTCGGATGTACTCCCGCGCATCGAGGTGCATCACATGGAGTCGCCGAGCCCGCTAAACCCCCTAGGCGTCAAAGGAGCAGGCGAGGGCGGTACGATCGGCGCGCCAGCGGCGGTCGCATCGGCGATCGAGGATGCGCTTCGTCCACTCGGCATCCGGATCCGCGACCTGCCGGTGACCCCGGCACGGCTTCGCGCCCTGATCGAAGCCGCCCGTGACGAAGGACGGCGGCCCTAGTTTAGAAAGTTACAGCTCGTCGCCGAGGCGTGCCGCGTGCCGGTGCGGCATCGAGATCGTCAGAAGGTGATCACGATCTTGCCGAAATGTTTGCCGGATTCGAGATGCCGCATGGCTTGCTTGAGTTCGGCGAAGGCGAAGCGACTGTCGATCACGGGCGCCTCGTCGTGGTTGGCGATCGCCTGAACCGCGTCTTCCGTCATGGCGCGCGAGCCGACGACGACGCTCGTCAGGCGGACACCGCGTTCGGTCGAGGCGTTCCGGCCGAACCCGCCGGTCAGGTCCCCAATGATCTCGATATGACCGCCGTCTCGGGTCGCTCGGATCGATTTTCCTATGGTACCGGCACCGCCGACCTCGATGACATGATCGACGCCACGGTCGTCCGTTAGGTCACGGACCCTTTCCTCCCAGTCCGGAACCGTTCTGTAGTTGATACCGTCCGAGGCGCCGAGCGCGATGAGGCGGCTCAACTTTGCCTCATCGCTGGAGGTGGTGATGACACGCGCGCCGTGCATTTTCGCGAATTGCAGCGCGAAGACCGATACGCCGCCGCTGCCCATCACGAGCACGGTGTCTCCCGCCTGCACCTGACCGACGCAGACAAGCGCGTGCCAAGCCGTGACGGCGGCGCAGGGCAGGCACGCAGCCTCCTCGTAGGTCATCGACTTCGGAAGAGATACGACGTCGCGCTCATGGAACAGGGCATACTCGGTCGCGGTGCCGTCGATGTCGCCGCCACGCGACTTCCATCCGTCCCGTAAAGTCGTCATCGGCCCCTGATACCAGCCCTCCATATAGATTGGCATCACCCGGTCGCCGATTTTCAGCTTCTCGACGCCCGGACCGGCTTCGATCACCTCGCCGGCGCCGTCAGACAGGAGCACGAGAGGTAGGCTCGGCGGCCGGGCGTAGATGCCTTTCAGGATCTTCAGGTCGCGATAGTTGAGGGACGCCGCGCGCATGCGGACCAGCACTTGACCCGGCGCCGTCGGCGGCACCGGCTGCTGGCGCTGCTTCAGGCCCTCATAGCCGAGGCTCTCGAGCAGGAAGGCTTCGGTCGTACGCTGATTGCCCATCATCTCAGTTTGACGGTCATATTTTTGGTAACATACCCTAAATTGAGACAAGGCCAAGGCAGGGTGGATAGGGAATGTCTAAGAAGCTTCAGCTAACGCTCTCCTGCGGGGACTACGAGATCACCCGCCCGCTGATTGACGGGCTGGTGAGCCCCGATGGTGTCGAGCTCACGGTGCTAGCGGCCTCGACCGCTCGAGACCGGCAGTGGCGCGTGGCGAGGAATGCGGAAACCGATATCGGCGAGCTGAATGCCTGCGCCTATTTCATGGCGCGCGAGCGAGGGCATCCCTATGTGGCGCTGCCGGTCTTTCCGCATCGTCGCTTCCGGCATGGCTTCGTCTTCATCAACACCGGCAAGAACATCACGAAGCCTACCGACCTGATCGGAAAGAAGATTGGCGTAGAGAGTGGATTCCAGCCTGCCGCCGCCGTTTGGCTTCGTGGCATTCTCTCCGACGAGTATGGCGTTCCGCACCAGGACATCACCTGGGTCACGGATCGCGATGAGGATGTGCCCTTCACGCCGCAAGGCGGGCTGCGCATTGAGCGCGTACCGGCTGGCACGCTTGACCGAAAGCTGGTCGACGGTGAGCTGGATGCATTGCTTGCGCCCGGCTACCCACCGTCGTTTCTCGCGGGCAACAAGAACGTCGCGCGGCTCTTCCCCGATTTCGAGGAAGAGGAAAAGAAATACTATCAGCGCAGCGGAATCTTCCCGATCATGCACCTGGTGGTGATCCGCGAGGAGCTGGTTCAGAAGCACCCGTGGCTCGTCCCGAACATCTCCTACGCGTTCAACGAAGCGAAGCGCCTCGGTTATGAGAGGATTCGGAACCCGAGGGTGGCGCCTCTTGCCTGGTTTACCAGCGCCTGGGAGGAGCAGATGGCGTTGCTTGGCCCGGATCCGTGGGAATACGGGTTGACCGAGAGGAACCGGAACAATCTGAAGACGCTGATCCGGTATTGTCGGGAGCAAGGGTTGATCAGCGGTCAGCCCGACGAGGGCGACTTGATCCGCTCCGTGAGCGCAGAGGTCCTGCGCGGCACTCACGGGTTCTAGAGCAAGCCATGCGGCTCATCGGGCGTTCGGTTCCCCGCGTCGAAGATCGCGACCATCTGCGCGGGGAAGCCCGGTTCGTCGATGACATAAGGCTGGCTGGCACACTCAGCGCCGCCTTCGTTCGCAGCTCGCACGGTCACGCGCTCGTTCGCGGCGTCGATACCCGCGTGGCGGCCGGCATGCCCGGGGTCGTTGCGGTGTTCGCGCATCGGGATCTCTCGCGCTTGCTGCGAACAAACCGCCTCGTCCCCGCCGTCCCTGCCACCTACCTGCAGGATGTGCATCGCCAGGTCCTGGCCGCCGAGGAGGTCGTGCATGTCGGCGAGCCAATCGCGCTGGTCGTCGCCGACGACCGCTACCTTGCCGAGGATGCGGCGTCGCTGGTGGAGGTCGACTACGAGCCGTTACCGGCCGTCGGCAATGGCCGTGACGCGCTCGCGCCAGGAGCTCCGAAGGTACACCACCAGGCGCCCCACAATCTGGTCGCGGAACTCCGCATAGCGTTCGGCGACGTCGCCGCGGCCTTCTCCTCCAGCCCTCATGTCTTCCGCGACAGCTTCTGGCAGCACCGTGGTGGTGGCCATTCGATCGAGGGGCGCGGCACCCTGGCTTCCTACGACGCGGCGACAAAACGGCTGACCGTCTGGACGTCGACGCAGATCGTTCATGGCGTGCGGCGCGCCTTGGCGGACGTTCTGGGTTTCGACGAGGAGGCCATCCATGTGATCGCGCCCGATGTCGGCGGCGCCTTTGGGGTCAAGCTGGTCACCTACCCCGAGGATGTCGGGGTTGTGGCCGCGTCCAGGCTGCTGGGCCGGCCG
>SXGS01445538.1_pt1 | contig 12545 bp, 11 predicted proteins | sample 3174681 | NCBI WGS metagenome assembly SXGS01 (sample SAMN11356861, study PRJNA531348) | freshwater metagenome | isolation source: freshwater sample F1-80 | place: China: Fuxian Lake, Yuxi | collected 2017-12-25
ACAACGTGTCGATGTGGCTGGCTTATAAAATTTTTGAAATTGCCCAAATGGCGGACGGGCAAGAGTCGAGTACGCGTTACATTACGATGGCGGCCACGAATCTGCCGACCCCGGCGGAGCTGGCTATTCCCGCGGACCTAGTCCCGCGCTGGACCGCCTTGATGGCCCAATCTTTTGCGGCCTATCATGCCGAGTACGATCGGCTGGATCGGGCCGCGCTCGCTGACCCAAGTTTGGTGCGCTTGCCCCCCGACGCAAAACCTGCGGTCTTCACTCGACTGCGAAAGAATTACGCGCTCGACCGGGCGCGTTATTTCATCCCGCTCGCCACGCGCACCAATCTCGGGCTGGTGCAAAGTTCGCGCATGTGGGCGGCGACGGTGAAGCAGCTCGACTCTCTGCCGATGCCTGAGGCCCAAGCTGCGGCCCAGTTGATTCGGAATGAATTATTGAAATCATCGCCGCGCTTGATGCGTCACAGCTTCGCCGAGAAATCTTATCAAGCTCAAGCGGAACAGGAATTAGCGGCGAGTTTGCAGCTCGGGTTAGCGCGCCTCTCGATTCAGCCGCTTGCCGATCAGGTGTGGGTGAAAGTGGATAACGACTCGCCCCCGTGGTTGCGGGAAGAGCAAACCATGGCGGAAGCCTTACAGCATCGGACTAATCGTTATGGGTACCAAGGCAAGGCGACGCGGCGGATGCGCGTCAGTTTTGCTTGGAATAATATGGCGATCGCGGAGCTCCGTGATTTGAACCGCCACCGGACAGGGCATCGCTACACGCCACTGATCCAGGCGGGTTTTTATTTGCCGCCGGAAATTAAACACGCGGCGCATCAGTCGTTGCTGGAGGAGCAAGCCGCCTTGACCCGCGAGTTGATGACGCGGGGTTCAGCGGCCTATGTTTATTCGTTATTGCTGGGGGCGCAGACGCCTTTCGAGCACAGCACGCAGGCGGATAAGTTTATCTATGAGGCTGAGTTGCGGACCGGCATGGGGGCGCACTTTCGCTATGCGGAACATTTGAGCGCCGCCTTGCACGAATTCTTGCGCGCCGTCCCGGCGGCGAAAGATTGGGTGGTCGAGGGTACCGCTGAACCAGAATAAAGGTCAGGGGTGGGGTACCGGTTGGTGAAATTATTTGGCGCGCCGTACGCGTTCTTTTTCTTCCTCGCGCTCTTCTTCCAGCCGCGCTTTCTCGCCCGCTGCTTGTTTGCGGATTTTATCCACCTCATCAAATTTTTGATCAGCTAAAGCGGTGTTGAGCTCTTGCTGCAGGAATATTTCGCGTTCCGCGAGCTTGCCTTGATAGACGCGTTGAATCTCAGCGAGGCAGGCTTTTTTTTCGGCGGTGAGCGGAGCGGTGGTTGGTTCAGATTTAGCCAATCTTTCCATCGCGAGTTCGTAAGCGCTTTTCATGCAGCCATCGTTATCATGAAAAATGAGAAATACACCGAAAATATAAAGTAACTCGGCCGACCCACCCTGCGATAAAAGCCTCAATCAAAATTGACGCCGAACAACAGCAGCAAGGCAAGCAGGAGCACCGGCGGCCAGAAACCACCATACCGTGGACTCCATTTTCCGGCTAGCCCCGCCAGCATCACGGTGGTCATACCGACCAGAGAGGCGGGCGCCAGCCAGCTAACCACGAACTGGGCATGGTAATACATTCCTGGCAAGGCGATGCCTTGCTGCACCAGCCAGTCCATCAGAATCAAAATAAGTGCCGCGGCGGAGTTGAAGAGTATGCTCCAGGTTGAGAGGCCGACCAGGCCGGTCAGGAGGGCCAAGAATCCGGCCACCAAAGCGAGCGAGGAAATTGGAATAATGATGAGATTAGCCACGAGCGATCCCGGCGAAAGCGTTTGAAAATAACCGATCCCCGATGGGGTGCTTGCGAGGAAGGCCACCCAACAGACGGCCCCAGCACTGAGTAGCTCGCGCCCACCCCAATCGATGTGCTGTTGGTAGCCGCGCCAATGGGCTCGGGGAATTAAGGCATAAGGCTGCCAGCTTTCAGTCCACTTTTTGCTTAGGGGAATACCCATGACGACCAACGCCACTACCACGGCGTAAGACATCTGAAATCCCGTGCTGAACAACTGGAGCGGCTCCAGTAGCACGGTCATGAGCGCGGCCCCAGCCAGCGCCGCCAAAGGATTTTGCGGTAAGCGGAAAATTTGGGCAGCATATAAAAATGCGATCATCAAAAAGGAGCGCTCGGCCGGTGAGCTGGCCCCAGTGATTTGCACGTAAAGCCAAAGCAGTGGCAAACACAGGGCGGCCGCAAGCCGTTGGGGTAAGCGTAACAGGCGGAAGAGTGAGTGGAGCGAAAGGGCGATCACGCCGACATGCAGACCACTGACGGAGAAAATATGGAAAGTCCCGCTGCGCATAAAAGCATTCTGCTGCGCTTGAGAGAGAACGGCTTTCTCGCCGAGGAGCATGCCAAGGTAGAGCGAGCGCGTTTGTGGATGATGCTCGAGCCCACGTTGTAAAATAGTTTCGAGGTGATTTTCGGCGCGGTTGCAGAAATCAATAAACCATCCGGGGGGGCGCACCTCGCGGAGGATACGCCCGCGAGTGAGTTTCTGGCGAACGCCATGGCTGGCAAGATAGTCATTGAAACTGGCGGCCGCGGCCTCCGGCGCGAGCGGTTCGATCAGGCCTTGCATTAAGTAATGGCCGGCGCGGCGCGGGGGGAGGCTGATTTTCCTGATCGCGGAAAAATAAATTCTGCGGCCAATCAGTTCACGATCTTGCGCGCCCGCTGAAATAATTACCCCCAGTCCGGTCAAACTTCGCGCGGTGGGGGTCGGCGAAAATAACTGTAAGACCTCAAAGGTCACGGTGACTTCGCGTGCGGGTCGGTCGATCAACGCGTGCAGCTGCGGGTAGCGAGCCTGCAACAAGATAAATCCGACGAGTCCCATGGTCAGACTGAGGCTCAGCGGCCAACCGAAGTCAGCGTAACGAGTTGGCCGAAAAGCGCAGCCGGCCGCCACTAGACTCAAGGCACCAGCCAGCGCGGTTAACCAGCCTAAGCCAATCGAGGGCGGTGGCCAGAGTTTGGCGGCGGTCAGGCCAGCCAGCAGCGGGAGCAATAACCAAAGAAGCGGCGCACGAAGGTGCGTGGCGGGCGAGGGCATAAGAAGTATCTGCGCCTTGGCCCAAGCAAACAGTGGTAGGAGTGGACAGTATTTTGGGTTCCCTTCAAACTTGTTTCTCGGGCGGTCGGGCCACAACCTACGGAAGCCTATGGCGCGTTCGCACAATAATTCTGATTCCCTGTTTGAGGCTGAGCCGTCCACGGCGGTCACCCCACTGACAGCCCAGTCCACGGCCCATCAACCGTTGGCCGCACGGATGCGCCCGCGGCGGTTGGTGGAAATCGTCGGGCAGGAGCATATTTTAAAAGCAGGTAATTTGCTGCCCCGCCTAATCGCCAGTAATCGATTCGGCAGTCTGCTGTTTTATGGACCGCCGGGCTGCGGCAAAACCAGCCTCGCTGAGGTGATTGCGCGGGAGACGAAGAGCCGCTTTGTGCGGGTTAATGCGGTCATGTCCAATGTGGCCGAGTTGCGGGAGATTTTGGCGACGGCGCACCGGCAGCCTGAGGCGGGCACCTTGCTTTTTATTGATGAGCTGCATCGTTTTAATAAATCACAGCAGGATCTTTTGCTGCCGGATGTTGAAGAGGGTACCGTGCGACTCATCGGAGCGACGACGCACAATCCAGGATTTTATGTTAATCCTCCTTTGCTCAGTCGCAGTCATCTCTTCCGGCTGGAGCCCCTGTCGGCCGAGGCCGTGGCAGGGGTTTTGCGGCAGGCTTTGGTCGATCGTGAGCGCGGGCTTGGCCAGCGCGGGCACACGGCGGAGGATAAAATATTGGCTGATCTCGCGGTGCTCTGTGATGGCGATATGCGCCGCGCGCTCAACGCGCTGGAAGTGGTCGCACTGAGCCTCCCGGAACAGGCGGCCATCACAGCCCAGGAGTTGGAGTTATTTGCGCGCGAGCGGCGCATTCGGTACGACGCCGATGAAGACGAGCATTACGATACGATTTCAGCGTTTATTAAAAGTTGTCGGGGTAGCGATCCGGATGCGGCGATGTACTGGTTGGCTAAAATGCTAGCGGGGGGCGAAGACCCGCGTTTTATCGCACGGCGGTTGGTTATTTTGGCGAGTGAGGATGTCGGCTTAGCGGATCCGCAGGCCTTGCCGCTGACCGTCGCGGCGCATCATGCCTGTGACTTTATCGGCCTGCCGGAGGCCGAGCTGACCTTGGCTCACGCGACGCTTTACATTGCGACGGCGCCTAAAAGCAATTCAGCGACACTCGCGCTTGCGGCGGCGCACCGCGAACTGAAGGAGCGGCCGGTGCAGGCGATTCCGCTTTCCTTGCGGGATAAAAGTGGGGTGGCGAGCAAGCAGGCGGGTCATGGGCAGGGTTATTTATATGCGCACGATTTTCCGGAAAATATTTCGGGGGAAATTTATCTGGAAGAGCCCCGGCAAATTTATACGCCAAAGATCGTCGGGTGGGAGGCGAAGATTGCCGAACGCCTGGCTCGGTGGAGCGAATTGCGCCGGCAGAGGCGGAGCTGACTGGTGCGGAGGCTTGCGCGGAGCGCCCCGTGAGCTAGCGTGGCGGGATGAAAAATACTTTCGCCCTGATCTTTGCGGGATTTTTAGCCCTCGCCGGCCTCTGGGCGGCTCCGCGCGCCGCAGTCACTCAAGGGGAGACCGAGACCCCCGAGGCGGAGCCCAAGATTTTGGGCACCGTGGTCACACGGGCTGATGGTACCTTCTTGGGGTTAGAGGTGGTGGCAGGTAATTTTAAACTCTCCTTTTACGACGCCGAGAAAAAGGCCATCGCTCCAAATGTTAGTCAGGCGCGGGCCACGTGGCCCAATCCACGCGGGCAGGGGAACTTGCGTACCATGCTGAATCTGAGCGAAAATGCCTTAGTTGGGGCCAAGCCAGTTTTACCTCCTTACACCTACGATGTTCGGTTGGTGCTCTTGCAGGGCACTGGGGAACAACAGCAAGTCGTGGAATCTTTTGTGGTGCCATTTAGGGGCTGAGCGAGCGCAGATTTGACAGCGACAAGCGCACGGCAAAGGCTCTCCCTTCACGCTATGGCCACTTCCCAAGCTTTTGATTCCATTGAGACCGCGATCCAGACGATCGCGGCTGGTGGGGTTATTATTGTGACGGATGACGAAGGGCGGGAAAATGAAGGGGATCTGGTGATGGCTGCGGAGAAGGCAACGCCTGAACTAGTTAACATGATGATACGCCACGCCCGTGGGCTCATCTGCGTTCCGATGACGGAATCCCAGCTTAAGCGACTCGGCGTTAATCCCATGGTGCAGCAAAATCGCGAAGCGATGCGCACCGCTTTCACCGTTTCGGTGGACGCCGCCGAGGGAATTACAACGGGGATCAGTGCTTTTGATCGGGCTCGAACAATTTTACTGTTGGCTAACCCCGAGACCCGTCCTGATGAGCTCGTGCAGCCCGGGCATGTTTTTCCGCTTTGCTCGCGCCCCGGTGGCGTGCTGGAGCGGGCGGGTCATACGGAAGCGGCCGTGGATCTAGCGGCGTTAGCGGGCCTGAAGCCGGCGGCCGTCATTTGCGAAATTCTCAGCGAAGATGGGACGATGGCCCGACTCCCTGAGTTGGTAGAATTTAAGCGTCAGCATAAAATTCCGCTCATCTCAATCGCCGCGCTCATCGAATATCGGCATCAACGTGAGCAGCTCGTCGAAGCGGTGGCGCAGCGTCCTTTTGCCTCCGAATATGGTGAGTTTCAGCTGCATGTTTTTCGCAGCAAAGTCGATGGACGGCATCACTTGGCTTTTACCAAAGGGCAGCTCGATGCCTCGCCGACACTCGTCCGGGTGCATACGGAAAATTTGCTGAGCGATGTTTTTCATGCCCAAGGCATGGATAGCCACCGCTCGTTAATGGCGTCCCTAGCTCACGTCGCTAAAGCTGGCCATGGCGTGATTGTTTACATGGAGCAATCCGGCCGCATGCAGGAGGCGCTTTTGGGGGAGGCCTCGTCGCCGCCCGGGCCAGGGCGGGGTAATCTGCGCGACTATGGAATTGGGGCGCAAATTTTGACGGCACTCGGCTTGCGCAAGATTCGCCTGATGGCGCATTCCCCGCGGCGCGTCGTGGGCTTGGATGGCTACGGGCTCGAGATTGTGGAACAGATTCCCGTATGAAGATTTTATCCTCAAATTTTAGGTTACTGATTGGCGCTTGCGCGTAAGCATTAGCGCAATTGTCTGCTCTCAGCTATCTGCGTAAATTCTATGAGTCTCTTGGTTGCAAACCCTCTGTCGATCAACGGCGCCCCCTTTACCTTTGGGGTCGTGGCGGCGCGTTATAATAACGTGCTGGTTGATGGGCTGCTTGAAGTGGTGCTGGCTAAATTGGGTGCGGCTGGGGTGAAAGCTAAGCGACTCACCGTGTTGCGGGTGCCGGGCTCCCATGAGGTGCCTTGGGCGGTGCAAGCGTTAGCGGCGCAGCGCGGGTGCGATTGTGTCATCGCTCTTGGGGTGCTGATCGCGGGCGACACCAATCATCACGAGATGGTCGGGCAAAGCGTTTCGCAGGCATTGCAGCAGGTCGCGCTCACGACGGGCACGCCCATCATCAATGGGGTGATCGTGGCTAATAATCTTAAGCAGGCTCGGGCGCGGTGTCTGGGCAGCATTAATCGTGGGGCTGAATTTGCGGCGGCTGGTCTTGAAGTGGCGGCACTCAAGCGCTCGCTCGGAGAAAAATTATGAATAGTCAGTTTACCCAACGCCGCGAATGTCGTGCGGCTGCCTTTCAATATCTTTACGCTTGGAGTGTGAATCAACCGGCCGCGCTGGGTGAAGACCTGCGGTTGTTTTTTGAACATCTCGAGCAACCGCGCGATTATTATGCTTTTGCGGAGGAGCTTATTCACGGAGCGATTGAGCATGTGGTGGAACTTGACGGCCACATCAAGGGATTGGCGCACAATTGGGAATTCGAGCGCATCGCTAAAATTGATTTAGCCATTCTGCGGTTAGCGATGTTTGAGATGTTGCATCGGAAGGACATCCCACCGGTGGTTTCGATCAACGAGGCCATTGACCTCAGCAAACTCTATTCAAGCGCCGATGCTAAACGATTCATCAACGGAGTGCTCGATCGCATGAAGGATCAACTGGGTCGTGATTTGCGTAAGCCGTCGACGGCATGAGCCTCGGGCATGGCCCTCGGCTTGTTGGTCTGCCACCAAGCGATTTTGGGGCGTAACGGGCGGGAGATCTTTTGATGTTTTCACTTTTTAAGAAATTTAAAGCTGGATTGCATAAGACCGTCGCGGTGCTGGCGGCGAAGACGCATGATCTTTTTGGCGGACGCAAAATTGATCCCGCTTCGCTGGCTGAACTAGAGGAAGCGCTTTATACGGCTGATTTTGGGGTCGAGACGACGACGGAAATTTTGGCTGAAATTAAAGCTGCCTACCGCAAAGATCCTGAGCTCAAAGGGCAGCAAGCGGCGAATATCGGGGTTGCGGTGCTTCAGCGGGTGTTGGCGGGAGCGGAGGGCAAGTTGCTGCCGGCTCTTCAGAAACCGGCGGTTATTTGTTTAATCGGGGTTAATGGCTCAGGCAAGACGACCACCACCGCCAAGCTAGCGCATAAGTTAAAAAATGACGGCCAGACCGTGATCGTAGCCGCCTGTGATACCTTTCGGGCGGCCGCAGTGGAGCAATTAAAGAGCTGGGCCGAGCGTCTGCAGATCGAAATTGTCGCTAGCCATACCGGTGCGGATTCCGCGGCCGTGGCCTATGATGCTTGGCAAGCCGCTAAGGCGCGCGGTCACGATTGGCTCATCATCGACACCGCTGGTCGGTTGCATACGAAGGGAAATTTATTGGAAGAATTAGCTAAAATTCGGCGGGTGCTGCAGAAGCATGATCCAACTGCGCCCCAACATCGTTGGCTAGTGGTCGATGGTAGCTTAGGAGCTAACTCCATTGAGCAGGCGAGGGTGTTTCACCAGAGCTTTGGGCTCACTGGTTTGGTCGTGACAAAATTAGATGGCACCAGTCGCGGTGGCGCGCTGGCGGGAATTTATCGGCAATTAAAAATCCCCATTTATTTTATCGGGCTGGGTGAGCAGCCTGATGATCTGCAGCCCTTTTCCGTTGAGCATTATGCGCGGGCTGTCTTTGGGTTGGAGGCATGAACACGCGCAGCTTACTGGGTTTCTGCCTGTTATTAAGTTTTGCGATCGGCCAGCCCGCGGTGGCGCCAGCGATGAGGCTCAGTTCAGGTGCCCTGCGCACGAACGTGAAAATCGTCGTGACGGCTCAATTAAAGGCCTTGCAGGCTCGTGATTTTGACGCGGCTTATACTTACGCGGCGCGAGGAATTAAGGCGCAATTCGATCGGCCGTTATTCGCTGCTCTGATGGAACGCGGGTATGCTCCGCTGTTGCAGCACCAAACCGTAGATATTGGCGTGGTCCGTGATGACGGCGCAGGCTTAGCCCAAGTAACCATCACGGTGATTGATCCACAGCAACGGCGGACTACTTATCGTTATGCGCTCGTTCAGGAAGACGTTAATTGGCGGATTACAGGTGTCGTGCTGGCGCAGCCGCCTTCGCTCGGTGATACTTAGTCGGTTTGCCGGTGCTGGGGGCTCGTGATTAGAAATTTAAGCGCACGCCAACTGCCATGCCGCGGCCCGGCAGTGGCGCGATGTCCTTAAGAAAGGAGGTGCTGATGCGGGCATCTTGATTGGTTAGATTAGAACCGCGGGCAAAAAATTCCCACTCGGTATGCGCTTGGGTCAAGCGGTAGCTGGCATCGACGCCGACCAAAGTGTAGCCATCCGTGGTGCTTTCATCAGGTGAGACCCGTGCTTGCTGGAACGAGTGGCGCAGGCTGGCCCCGAGGTTCCACGGCCCGCTGGTATAGCGCAGCGTGGCCCCAAGGCGGAACGGGGGTATCCGCGGGAGGGGTTCGTCATCCGTGGTCTGCTGGGCGTGCACATAGTCTGCGCTGAGATCCAGATGCAGGTGCTGCTCCTGCGCATCATGAAGATGCAGCGAGACCTCGGCCTCACCGCCGTAGAAAAGTGCATCTCGGGCGATGAATTGATAGATCGGCAAGAAACCGTCGTCAGACGGAACGGGATAGCGCAATAAGTCCCCAGTCGCTTCATCGAAGTAGCTGGTGGGGTCTTTTTGCTCGAAGATATAATTCTTGAATTGGTTAACAAAGGCGCCGATCGAGCCAGTGGCGAAGCCCGCGCGTTTGCGGAGGGTGAGGTCGAGGCCGAGCGATTTTTCCTTACCGAGGCCAGTCGAACCGATTTCATAGGCTCCCGTGCCGCCATGCGGACCGTTCGAAAATATCTCCTGAGCCACCGGCAGGCGTTCAGAGAAGGCGAGGGAGAAGCCTAAGGAATAATCTTTGGCCGGATAATAAACCGCGCCCGCCGACAGGCTCACGCCCTGATCAGAGCGTTTTTCACCGGTGGTCGCGGCATAGCCACGGTAAGCCGGTAAGAATTTATTAACGGCTCCGAGTTTGATACTTTGCATCTCATAGCGTCCGCCAAATTGCAGCGAGAGTTGCGGGTGGAATTCGTAGGATTCTAGAAAGAAAAGCGCGTGATTATAGGATAAGGTTGGCGGGGTAACTACCTCCGCCCCCACGGCAGAGAAATCACCGCGGGAAGTTTGGAGCCCTACTGTGCCGGTGAGGGCGCCACGGTCTTGTTGCGCTAATTCAAGCCGGCCTTCGTAGGCTTTATTTTTGAAGGTGGTATTGGGCTCACTGGTGGAGGCATCGATTTCGGCGTGAGTGTAATTGGCCAGCCCGAAGCGGAATTTAGCCGATTTGAAAATATCACCCAGTCGCGTGAGTTTCGCCTGCAGATCGGCCCGCTGCTGTTTCATATCGATGAGAATCGGCTCACCCACCGGCACCCCGTAGATGGTGGCGTATTCGCTCACGGCTAAACCGAGACTGCCGTTGGGTCCAAAGCGGGTGCCGCCGACGGAGACGCTTTGGGCGGAGCGGGCGCTGTTGACCAAGGTGCCTCGGTCGGCGGGATGAGCCCGATCGGCATAGCCGGGGATGCTGACATCGTCCGTCTCAGAGCGCAGTCCGTTGATTTGCAGTGCGTAGGTTTGGTTACCAGCCCCAAGCGCGATCACGCCCGTGCGTTCGTTGGCGGCCGAGTCGTAGCGAAATTCTGCGCGACTGCGGCGGGGCTCACTCGTCGCGGCGGTTGGGATGCGATTATCAATCACATTGACGACGCCACCCACGGCTGAGCTGCCGTACAGCAGGGTAGCCGGACCGCGTAATACTTCGATGCGATCGACCAACAGTGGTTCGACGCTCACATTATGGTCAGGGCTAACGTTGGAGGCGTCGAGTGAGCCGACGCCGTTGTCGAGCATGCGCACGCGATCGCCCCCGAGCCCGCGAATAATCGGGCGGCTAGCGCCCGGACCATAATAGGTGGCATTCACGCCGGGCGTGTTGATGAGCGTGTCACCTAAAGTGGCTGCAATATTTCGGCGGAGTTGATCGTTCATCAGGACGGCGGTCCCTTGGGCGAGGTCGAAAGCAGATTTAGGATCGGGGCCAACGCTCACGACCATCACTTCAAGGTTGATGGGATGATCGGATTTATCAGCGGATTGGTTGGGAGCGATTTGGGCGGAAGCCAAACCAGCTAAAATAGAAAATAAGGTACAGAAATAGAAAGGTTTCATCGGCAAAGTCAGAATTCGTGAAGGCAAGACAGCCCGCCGGCATAACGGCCGACAGGCTTTAACGCGGCCGCAATGACAGCGCCGCGGGACGAACTTAACTCAGCAGAGAGGCGGACCGCAGGCCGGGGGCAAGCGATCAGGGTTCACCTTCAAGAGAGCCAGCGGGCTACGCGCTAGACCCGTGAAAATTAGCTGGGGCGTAAAAATTAAGTCGACCTCAACGGCGGTCGTTTCCACGCCATGGCTAAAAAGGGTGATCGCGCACGTGTGATTGGCTTCATCGCAGTCGTGGTGCAGTGGCGCGTGCAGTTGCGGACTGACATTAAGCAGACCGAGCAGCCAAATCGCTAAAGCGCAGAACGCCGCGAGCCAGCGGGCGGCTGGCATGGGTAGCGGGTGGGACTGAGCGGCGGTGGCAGACATGGCGCGAGGTTTCTATTTCGTATCTTACACTATTCGTCAAGCGCCGCAGCAGAGCCCAGTCGTTTTGATAAGGAAGAGGCGGCGGTCGCACTGAGCTCCAGTGATGGCCATGGTCGCGTTAGATTATTCAGGTCCTGGCGGCACCTAAAATAAGGCGTTTTGCGTCGTCCGCTAAAAATCTAAAATATGGTTTTATAGCAGTGCAGTGATCGACTTTGGCAACAAAGGAGAAAGCTGCTCAAAGGGGTTCGCGGGTACTTGACTGGCCCGTTGTGTGCACGCGAACCCCGATACTTTTGCAGGTGGCCGGCTACTAAATAAAAAAGGCGCAGTAAATCCTGCGCCTTTTTTATTGGAGCGAGGTTTGTTCAGCGCACGCCACCCATGAGTTTTTTAACCCAAGGGACTAAGGCAAAGAGCACGAGGGTGCAGGCGCCCACGGCAAGCGCTTGGTGCCAGAAAAAAGTCGCGAGCTGGTTGGCGTTGTCGCTTTCGAACTCCCCCGCCAGTACCCCGGCGAGTTTATTGCCCAACGCAGCGGCGAGAAACCAAATACCCATCACCATGCCGAGCAGACGCTGCGGCGCGAGTTTGGTCATGGTGGATAGCCCCACTGGGCTAAGCAGCATTTCGCCGACCGTTTGCAGGAAAAAAAGACCCACGAGCCACAGCGGCCCAACTTTTCCTTCGGCGGTTAATTTGGCTGCCGGCACCATCAGGACAAAGGAGAGGGCCACGAACAACAGGCCGAGGACAAATTTCATCGGGCTGGAAGGTTGTTTCGGTCCGAGGGTGATCCAGAGGAAGGCAAAGACTGGCGCGAGTAAGATGACCCAAATGGAGTTAAGCGATTGCCACCACGAGGAGGGGAACGATTGGCCGAGGATTTCGTTCCGCGTTAAATTATCGGCAAACAGGGAGATGGTCGAACCCGTCTGTTCGAAGATGGCCCAAAAAATTTCGGCGGCGAAAAAGAAAACTAGAATAGCGGCAATACGTTTGCTGTCGGCCGTTGGCTTGAAGGCAAAAAATAAAATTGCGGCGATTTGCAGGCCGAAGAGAACATAAACGAGCGCGGGATATTGATCACTCGCTTTCATGGCGGCGATGAGCGCCAGTGAACCAAGGGCGACGAGCGCTAGTTTGCCCCAGGGGCGGCCTTGATTGTTTTCGGCCACCGGCGCGTGCCCGACCTGGGCGAGCCGCTCGCGCTGGAGGACATACATCACCAAACCGAAGGTCATGCCAACGCCGGCGGCAGCGAAGCCCCAGTGCCAACTATGGACAGGATCAAAGCCCCAGCTGGTCAGCTGCGCTTTCCAG
>SXGS01608709.1_pt1 | contig 12545 bp, 14 predicted proteins | sample 3174681 | NCBI WGS metagenome assembly SXGS01 (sample SAMN11356861, study PRJNA531348) | freshwater metagenome | isolation source: freshwater sample F1-80 | place: China: Fuxian Lake, Yuxi | collected 2017-12-25
GCCATTTGGTGGCTTTAAGCAATCAGGTTTAGGCCGTGAAGGTGGCTTTGCTGGAATTGAAGAGTTTTTAGAGACTAAATATATTGGCGTTGAGATTTAATATATCTGGCGGAGGATGAGGGATTTGAACCCTCGGTAGGTTGCCCTACACACGCTTTCCAAGCGTGCGCACTCGGCCGCTATGCGAATCCTCCATTATCACTTACAGGGCTTAAGGGTATCGGTGGTGATGACTAAGATTTACCGTTAGATCCCCCGTGCGGCATTAACGCGCCGAACTCCCCCAGGGCAGGAATGCAGCAAGGGTAGGTGCGCTCTAGTGGGTGTACGGGGGATCCTATTTTTTAGCAATAGTTTTAATGTCTTAAGTGAAGGAGACGATAAATGTCATTAGCTCTATACCGCAAGTACCGCCCGTCAACTTTTGCTGATGTAATTGGTCAAGAGCATGTGACAACTCCATTAAGTAATGCTTTAACCTCAGGACACATCCACCATGCGTATTTATTTAGTGGACCAAGAGGATGCGGTAAAACATCAAGTGCCAGAATCATGGCTAGATCTTTAAATTGTGAAAAAGGCCCCACACCAAATCCCTGTGGAGCATGTCAATCATGTAAAGATTTAGTTGCTAATGGCCCAGGTTCACTAGATGTAATAGAGCTAGATGCTGCAACGCATGGGTTAGTAGATGATGCAAGAGATTTAAGAGATAAAGCTTTTTTTGCACCAGTGCAATCTCGCTACAAGATTTATATCATTGATGAGGCCCATCAATTAGGGCCAGGAGCGGCGAATGCATTACTTAAAGTAGTTGAAGAGCCTCCAGCACATGTTTTGTTTATCTTTGCCACAACAGAACCCGAAAAGCTAATCTCAACAATTAGATCAAGAACTCATCATTACCCATTTAGATTAGTCCCGCCAGCAATTCTTTCTACCCACTTAGAAAAAGTCTGTGAATCAGAGGGTATTAAAGTAGCAAAGGGTGTTATTCAACTAGTTGTTAGAGCTTCAGGTGGATCAGTTCGAGACGCCCAATCAATCCTTGGCCAATTACTAGCTGGTGCTGGTAAGGATGGGGTTACCTATGAGATTGCAGTAGCACTCCTTGGTTACACCGACTCTGCCCTTTTGGATGAAGCGATTGATTCACTTGCTGCATCAGATTCTGCCTCTCTGTTTAATACAGTCGACCGTGTGGTTGAATCAGGACAGGATCCAAAAAGATTTGCGCAAGATCTACTTGAGAGATTGCGAGATTTGATAATTGTGGGCGCAGTTGATGAGAATAACTCCCAAGTACTGGTTCAAATTCCAACGGATCAATTAGATCGGATTCGAACACAGGCTAAGTTAATTGGCATTGCTAATTTGATCAGATCAGCAGATTTACTTGCCAATGGGATAACTCAGATGCGGGGTGCAACACCGCCTAGATTGATTCTGGAGTTGGTCTGTGGGCAGATGATGCTGCCGCAAGCAAATGATGCAGCTGTTTCTGCTCGACTCGAAAAACTAGAGCGTGGGGTAATTAGTGCAGCACCAAATGTTGAGATTAAAGCTGCAAAGAGTGAGCCGGTCCAAAATACTGTTAAAGCCGAACCGAAGGTTGAAGTTAAACCTGCAGTAGCTATTAAGCCTGACCCAGTAAAGGTCGAGAGTAAGCCAACAAACCTTAAACCAAGCGGTGTTGCAGATATTGCTACCTTGCGTAGGTTGTGGCCGCAAGTAATTGAAAATGTTAAAGGTAAACGCCGTCTTACCTGGTCATTACTGGCAACAAGTGCTCAGATACTCTCCGTAGATGACGAGAATATAAGTATTGGAATTGTTAATGCTGGAGCTCGCGATTCTTTTGTTAGATCAGAAAGTGATCTGATTTTATCTGATGCCTTTGAGGAGGTAGCAGGGGTAAGAAGAAAGATAGTTGCAACAGTTGATACCTCAGTTGCCACGACCACAATGGCAAGAAGTGATGAGGATCCAACGGACGTCAATATACTGACCGGTGCTGATCTGTTGGCTAGTAAATTGGGTGCTAAAGTTATTAAGGAGTCAAACTAAGTTTTTACTTAGTTGAAACTTTATGTATGAAGGAATTATTCAAGACTTAATTGATGAGTTAGGACGTCTTCCCGGTGTTGGCCCAAAGAGTGCCCAACGTATTGCTTTTCATATTATTCAATCAGATCGAGTTGATGTGACTCGTCTTGCTGAAGTACTTAAGACAGTTAAAGAGCGGGTTAAGTTTTGTTCAATTTGTGGAAATATCTCAGAAGAAGAGCTCTGCAAAATTTGCCGGGATCCAAGAAGAGATAAAACATCTATTTGTGTTGTTGAAGAAAGCAAAGATGTATTAGCTATTGAAAAAACTAGAGAGTTTAAGGGCAGCTACCATGTGTTAGGTGGGGCGATCTCACCAATTGATGGAGTAGGACCAGAGAACTTAAGAATTAAAGAGTTAATGACGAGATTATCTGAAACTGCAATTGGTGAAGTAATTATTGCTACCGATCCAAATCTTGAAGGTGAAGCGACCGCTACCTATTTGACTAGGTTAATCAAACCTTTAGGCGTAAAGGTCTCCCGCCTTGCCTCAGGTCTTCCAGTAGGCGGAGATCTTGAATATGCTGATGAAATCACCCTTGGCAGAGCTTTTGAGGGGCGCAGATCCTACGATAATTGATTAATCTCATTATATAAGATATTTGAGCGTCTTAAAATATGAGATAATTCCCATACACCCAACCCCATACCTCACACTTACCCCATGGGTTTAATCGTGCAGAAGTTTGGTGGCTCATCGGTGGCCGATGCTGAGGGGCTAAAGCGGGTTGCTAGCCGCATTGTTGCCACCAAGAAATCAGGTCATCAAGTCGTAGTTGTTGTCTCTGCCATGGGAGATACCACTGATGAATTAATTGATTTAGCTAATCAAGTTTCCCCACTTCCGAATGGACGTGAGTTAGATATGTTGTTAACAGCAGGTGAGCGAATCTCTATGGCGCTGCTTGCGATGGCAATCTCAAATTTAGGTCATGAAGCAAGATCATTTACTGGTTCACAGGCTGGAATTATTACAACATCAACTCATGGCAAAGCACGAGTAATTGATGTGACACCAGGCAGAATTCAGGAAGCTTTAAAAGAAGGTGCTATTGCAATTGTTGCAGGATTTCAAGGAGTCTCCCAAGATACAAATGATGTTACAACATTAGGTAGAGGTGGGTCTGACACAACTGCGGTGGCACTTGCCGCAGCACTTGAAGCAGATGTTTGTGAGATCTATACCGATGTTGATGGAATTTTCTCAGCTGATCCAAGAGTTGTTCCAACAGCTAAGAAATTATCAACCGTCACATATGATGAGATGTTAGAGCTAGCAGCAAGTGGTGCAAAAGTATTACATCTACGCTGCGTTGAGTATGCAAGGCGTTTTGATCTACCAATTCATGTTAGATCATCATTTTCCAACAAAGAAGGAACCTGGGTGGTTAAGGATCATCCAGAAGGGGGAGAAATGGAAGCAGCAATAATCGCAGGAATAGCTCATGATAAAAGTGAGGCAAAGGTGACCATAGTTGGTGTGCCAGATAGGGCGGGTATGGCAGCTGCAATATTTCAAGCTATAGCAGACGCTGATATAAACATCGACATGATTGTGCAAAATGTTTCAGCAGCAGCTACTGGCTTAACTGATATCTCATTTACTTTGCCAAAAACTGAGGGAGCAGCAGCAACTGCAGTACTCAAGCGAATTCAAGGTGAGATTGGGTTTGCTTCAATTCAATATGATGATCAAATCGGCAAATTGTCGTTAATTGGCGCTGGTATGCGAAGTCATCCGGGTGTGACTGCCACCTTCTTTTCTTGCCTCTCTGAGGCAGGTGTAAACATCGAAATGATTTCAACCTCTGAAATTCGCATCTCAATTGTTTGCCGGCAAAGTGATCTAGAGAAAGGCGTCAAAGCAGCTCACACCGCATTTGATTTAGATGCAGATCAAATTGAAGCGGTTGTCTATGGTGGTAGTGGTCGATGAGTAAGAAACCTTCCCTTGCTGTAGTGGGAGCAACTGGCGCCGTAGGTACGGTGATGCTTGATATTTTATCTAAGAGAGAAAATGTCTATGGTGAGATCAGGTTAATTGCTTCTGCAAAAAGTGCTGGCAAGAAGTTAATTTGCCGTGGCGAAGAGTTAACTGTTGTTGCATTATCTGCTGAAGCTTTTGAAGGAATTGATATTGCAATGTTTGATGTGCCGGACGAGGTTTCTAAAGAGTGGGCGCTAATTGCTGCAAGTAAGGGAGCAGTTGTAGTTGATAACTCTGGGGCATTTCGGATGGATAAAGATGTGCCATTGGTTGTGCCTGAGGTAAATCCCCAGGAGATAAAGAATCGACCAAAAGGAATTATCTCTAATCCAAATTGCACAACACTTTCCATGATTGTTGCGATGGGAGCTTTGCATAAACAATATGGATTAAAAGAATTAGTTGTTGCCTCCTACCAAGCCGCATCTGGTGCTGGCCAAGGTGGCTTAGATATTTTGCGAGAGCAAATAAATTTAGTTGCAAATAAGAGTTTGGGTGATGAAGCGGGAGATATTAGAAAAGTTGTGAAAAATTTTGGACCATTTTCAGATCCCCTTGCACTTAATGTGATTCCTTGGGCTGGCTCGCTAAAAGAGGATGGTTACTCATCTGAGGAGTTAAAGGTTAGAAATGAGTCTAGAAAAATTTTGGGGTTGGCAAACCTTAAGGTCTCTGCCACCTGTGTTCGTGTTCCAGTGCTCACCACTCACTCACTAGCTGTGCATGCAATTTTTGATACGGAAGTCTCACGCTTTGTAGCCCAAGAGGTATTAAGAAATGCAGCAGGTGTTGAGTTATCTGATGATCCAGAAAATTATAAGTTTCCAACCCCAGCAGATGTTGTTGGCACAGATCCAACTTGGGTTGGCCGGGTTAGAGGATCACTTGATGATCCAAATGCAATAGACCTATTTGTTTGTGGAGACAATCTGCGAAAAGGTGCAGCGCTTAATACCGCTCAAATTGCAGAGTTGGTTGCGGCTGAGTTTTAAAATACCTAACGATAGGCTAAGCACATGAAAATTTTGGTGGCCGGCGGATCTGGTTTAGTTGGCTCAGCAATTGTCAGAGAGCTCAAGCGATTAAATCAAGATGTAATTAGTATATCAAGCAAAGATGTTGACCTACTAGATCGAAACAAAACCTTTGAATTTATAAAAAATCTTAAGCCAACATCAATTATTGATTCCGCGGCAATAGTAGGTGGAATCGGTGGCAACAATTCCTATCCTGTTGAATTTCTCTCCCAGAATTTACAGATTCAATCAAATCTTATGGATGCAGCCCATGCAGCTAAGGTTTCAAAATTTGTGTTTCTAGGTTCTAGCTGTATTTATCCAAGGGATTGTGCTCAACCAATAAAAGAGGAGTATTTACTGACTGGTGAGCTTGAACAGACAAACTCTGCATATGCTGTTGCAAAAATTGCTGGTATCGAACTGGTTAAGTCTTACCGCAAAGAGTATGGCTACAAGTGGATCTCAGTCATGCCAACCAATATGTATGGCCCAAATGATAATTTTGATTTAGAAAATGGTCATGTGCTACCAGTACTTATTCGAAAGTTTATTGAGGCAAAGCGTTCAGGTAGTGGCAAGGTAACATTATGGGGAAGCGGTAAATCGCTTCGAGAATTTTTGTATGTAGATGATCTTGCTAAAGCGGTGGTGTTCTGTATGGATAAATATGACGATTCCAAGCAAATCAATGTTGGATCAGGGCATGAGGTATCCATCAAGGATTTGGCCACCATGATCTCAGCTGTAGTGGGATTTTCTGGAGAAATCATTTGGGATTCAAGTAAACCTGATGGCACTCCAAGAAAAGTTCTAGATTCATCAAAGATTATTAAATTAGGTTGGAAACCATTAATTTCATTAGATCAAGGCATCGCATCCACTGTAGAGTGGTATCTTCAAAATAAGTAAGGAGCTATTTTGTCTAAGAAGATTGCATTTATTACCGGTATCACCGGACAAGATGGTTCATATCTAACAGAATTTCTGCTTCAAAAAGGGTATGAGGTGCATGGATTAATCCGCAGATCCAGTTCTTTTAATACTGGGCGTATTGATCACATTTACCAAGATCCGCATACGCCAAATCCAAAATTGATTTTGCACTACGGTGACTTAACTGATGGTGTAAGTATGACTAATTTAATTCACCAGATTCAACCAACAGAAGTTTATAACCTAGCCGCTCAATCACATGTTCAAGTTTCATTCACCATGCCTCAATACACAGCCCAAGTTGATGCAGTAGGTGCGGTGGCACTGCTTGAATCAATTAGAGCATCAGACATAAAGTGCCGGTTCTACCAAGCAAGCACTAGTGAGCTTTATGGATCGACCCTACCACCACAAAATGAGGATTCAGTATTCAGGCCACGAAGTCCATACGCTGCAGCCAAGTTAATGGCTTACTGGTCAACTGTTAATTACCGAGAGGCGTATGGGGTTCATGCCACAAATGGAATTTTGTTTAATCATGAATCACCTCGTCGAGGTGAGACATTTGTAACTAGAAAGATCACAAGAGCTGTTGCCAAGATTGCAACTGGCAGTAAAGAAAAGTTATATCTAGGTAATTTAGACGCAGTACGTGACTGGGGATATGCCAAGGAGTATGTGGAATCAATGTGGTTGATGCTGCAGCAAGATAAACCGAGAGATTATGTGGTGGCAACTGGGGTAGGGGCCGCAGTTAGAGATTTTGCTCAAGCGGCCTTTGAACATGCAGGGCTTAATTACAAGGATCATGTTGAGGTTGATAAGCGCTACCAAAGACCAACTGAGGTTGATGCGTTAATTGGGGATCCATCAAAGGCTGAAAAAATCTTAGGATGGAAGGCCAAAACTTATTGGAAAGAGCTTGCAAAATTAATGGTTGATGCTGATTTAGAAACTGATAAATCCAAATCGCATTAAGTTTTAAGAAATTAATGTAATCAAGGAGACTTCGGCAGGACATACAAATCTAATTGGGGCATATGGGCTCATACCCATACCAGCTGAGACATTAAGCCAAGGTTCATTATTAACTTTAGTTACTCCACGCGATCGCCAATTTTCCAAATCACAGTTTGTAGTCAGTGATTTACTCCCACCTATCCAAGGCAATCTAATCTGACCACCATGGGTATGGCCGGCAAAGATTAAATCTAATTCATCCTGCGCCATAGCGGCAAGGACTCGTTCATATGGTGCGTGGGTGACACCAATTGCAATATCAGCAGTTCTACTAACCTTGCCCTCAACTTTACGGTAATCATCTAACTCTAAGTGAGCATCATCAGTGCCACGAGCCTCAATCACAACACCATTTACCTTGAGCTTGACCTTACTATGATTTAAATCTTGCCAACCTCGTTTTGTTAACTGTTTTTGCAATCGCTGCCATGGCAACTTTTCTCCCAACTTTCGCTCACCATGATCTTTTTGTAGATAGGAGAAAGGGTTTTTAAACTTAGGTGCGTAGTAATCATTTGAGCCAAAGACAAATAATCCTGGTAGATCAAGAAGTTCATCTAGTGCATTGAGCGCAATATCAACCCCATCTTTGTGGGCGAGAAAATCACCTGTGCTTATTACTAAATCTGGTTTTAGATCTATAAATGTTTTGATATCTGCAATCTCCTGTTTTTTTCTTGTGTGAAGATGAAGGTCTGAAAAGTGTAAAACCCTAATTGGTTTGGCACCCTTAGGCAGCAGGGGCAGGGTAGCGGTGCGCACTTTGTATGCCATAGGCATGAGAAGATACCGCTATGGGACTAAAAGAAAAACTACAGTCAGATTTAACCGATGCGATTCGCTCTCAGGACAGCGTAAAAAGTGGCACCATCCGAATGCTCCTTGCTGCTATCACCAACGAAGAGGTGGCAGGCAAGAGCGCAAAGGTATTGAGCGATGCTGAAGTGATTACAGTATTATCCAGGGAGGCTAAAAAACGCCGTGAGGCTGTTGAGGCCTACACAAATGCAAAGCGTGATGATTTAGCCAATAAGGAAAAAGAAGAGGCAATAGTTATCGCACTCTACCTACCTGAACAATTAAGTGAGGCAGATATCAAGAAATTAATTGCTGAGGCGATTGCTGAAACAAATGCTGCAGGACCGGCTGGTATGGGATTAGTAATGAAAGTTTTACAACCTAAGATTGCTGGCAAAGCTGATGGCGGCGTGGTTTCATCATTAGTCAAAGCAGCACTTTCTCAATAAGAAAAAGGAATACAAAATGAAGTATGAATATGTCACTGTGCCACTACTAACACATGCAACAAAACAGATCCTAGATACTTGGGGCTCTGAAGGCTGGGAGTTAGTTCAAGTTGTTCCTGCCCCTGGCGGTGGGGATCAATTAGTTGCATATATGAAGCGAGAGATTAAGTGAGCATCAAAGAAAAACTTTCCGCTCTCGGTTTAACTCTGCCAACCGCTGCAGCTCCAGTAGCAGCGTATGTACCCGCAGTCAAAATTGGAAATCTAGTTTTCACCGCAGGACAACTTCCAGTAGTTAATGGCAAGTTAATTAAAGAGGGCAAGGTTGGCAGTGATGTATCAGCGGAAGATGCAAAGGAGCTTGCTCAGCTATGTGCCTTGAATGCCCTGGCTGCTATTTCATTAGTTGCAGAGCTTGATCAAATTGAAAGAGTTGTCAGAGTGGGTGGCTTTGTTAATTGCGCTCCAGGCTTTACAGCAATTCCTGGTGTAGTAAATGGTGCTAGTGAGCTGTTAATTAAGATTTTCGGAGATGTGAATGGTAAACACGCCAGAACTGCAGTTGGCGTAGCGGAGTTGCCACTAAATGCACCAGTTGAGATTGAGATGGTTGTGCAATTAAAGAATTAACGCCCGCGCTTTACTAATCGTTCATAATCTAAAACAATTACTGCGCGTGGTTCAAGCTTTACCCAACCACGGGAGGCAAAATCAGCCAATGCCTTATTAACAGTCTCACGGGATGCTCCAACTAATTGCGCAAGCTCTTCTTGAGTTAGCTCATGGTTAACATGCAAGCCATCATCTTTTTTAGTTCCAAATCGCTCACCTAATTCAATAATCGCCTTAGCAACTCGGCCAGGTACATCAGCAAAAACTAAATCAGATAAAACATCATTAGCCCGGCGAAGCCGCTGAGAAAGACGCTTTAAGAGTTGTAATGAAACATCGGGATGAGCTGTTACCCAACCAATTACCTGATCATTTGCAAGGGCAAGTAACTTAGAGTCAACCACCGCTGTGGCAGTTGCTGTTCGTGGTCCTGGATCAAAAAGTGATAACTCACCAAACATATCCCCAGGCCCTAAAATAGAGAGAAGATTTTCTCGGCCATCATTTGAGGTTGTGCCAAGTTTTAATTTGCCCTCAACTACAACAAACAGGCGATCTCCTGGATCACCCTCTTTAAATAAAACCTGACCCTTTGAAATCTTGATGCCACTCATTGATGCACGCAAACTGGCGGCAGAGGCATCATCTATAGCAGTAAAGAGCGGAGCTCGTCTTACTACCTCATCTTCATTCTTAGTGGCCATAAGTCTAAGGATACTCCCGAAAGGTGGTTTCACTCCAACCAGCGTAATCTTGGGCAAATGCGAGAGAGTTTGGTCCGTAAAAAGGTAAGAGCAAGGGTGATCTATCGGATCTTGAGTAAAACCTATCCAAATGTTCGATGCGAGTTAAATTACAAAACCCCTTATCAACTATTAGTTGCAACTGTCTTATCGGCGCAATGCACTGATAAACGAGTGAACCAAACCACACCTGCTTTGTTTAAGAGTTACCCAAACCCTTTAAAAATGGCGCAGGCTGATATCAAAGATATTCAAAGATTGGTCAAGTCAACTGGTTTTTACCGGGCCAAGGCTAAGAATATTAAATCACTTAGTAGCAAGATAATTACTGATTTTAATGGCAAGGTGCCAAACAATCTGGAGAGTTTAATTACGCTACCTGGGGTTGGCAGAAAGACAGCAAATGTAGTTTTAGGACATGCCTTTGACATCCCTGGCATTACCGTTGATACTCACTTTGGCAGATTAAGTAGAAGATTCGGTTGGAGTAAATCATTAGATCCAATAAAAGTTGAGTTCGAGGTTGGTGATTTAATTCCAAGAAAAGAGTGGACTAATTTGTCGCAGCGATTGATCTGGCATGGCAGAAGAGTTTGCCATTCCAGAAAGCCAGCATGTGGTGCTTGCCCTATTACTAAGTACTGCCCATCCTTTGGAGTAGGTGAGATGGATCCAATTAAAGCAAAGCGAATGGTGAAGGTTGAGGCGGATTTTAAATGAAAAAACAATCAATTTTATTAATTATGACTTTACTGATAACAGGCTGCACATCTACTACCAAAGTAAATTCACCAGGATTTGTAGCACCTTGTGATCAGATTAAATTGGCAGAGAGCGCAGAAAAATCAGTGATGCTGTCATGTTTAGATGGATCAGGTGAGATTAATTATTATCAGTTAAGAGGGCCTCTAGTTATAAATGTATGGGGATCATGGTGTGAAGGTTGCAAGCAAGAGATGCCTTATTTTGTTGAGTTATATCAAAACCCAGTATTTAAAAGTGGGCAGATTCAGATGCTTGGCGTAAATGTTGAGGAAAAATCTAAAGAGGAAGCAATTGAATACATTCAAAAAAGTGGGATGAGATGGCCAAATCTTGAAGATATAAGTGGTGTGTCAAAATCTATATTTGGGCCAGGAGTTCCAGTTACCTGGTTTATTGATAAAGAAGGTAAGAATGTTGCAACAAAAATTGGTGCCTATACAAATAAGCAGAAGTTATTTGACCAATTTGAAAAAGCTTTTGGAGTTAAGTTATGAATTACTTTGACTTTATAGTAATTGGAGTTTTATTACTAGCTTTTTATAGTGGATATAAAAATGGTTTGATTAAGACAATATTTAGGTCAGTTGGATATATTGCAGGTGGTGTATTGGGGTTAGCTGCTGCGGTTAATTACCTCTCTACTTGGCAGAATCAATTACACAAAGTGGTGTTAGCGCTATTTGCTATTATGTTAGGCGCAACATTAGGAGAGTACTTGCTAGGTAAAGTTGGAGCAATATTTAGAGTAGCACTTTTCCTGCCACCATTTAAATTTATTGACTCGTTAATAGGTGCTGGTTTATCTGTTTTAAGGGCCGGTTTCATCCTGTATTTAGTTGCCACTTTGTTAGTTTTTTCAACTTGGAGCATTGCAAATGAATACATAAAGCCTGCAAAATTGTATACTTATACAGATTCACATCTACCTTCAGCAATGAGTGAGATAAAGAGTGAGATAGTTAAGTTGCTTGAGAAAGTGAACTAATCCTCACTCTTTCCAGAATTTAAACCTTCAGAGATTAATTTCATTACATTTGGATCAGCAAGAGTTGTTGAATCTCCGACCGCTCTATTTTCTGCCACATCACGCAGCAACCGTCGCATAATCTTGCCACTTCTTGTTTTAGGCAACTCGGTGACAACCATAATCTGGCGTGGCTTTGCAATTGGGCCAATCTGTTTTGCCACATGATCTCGTAGCTCTTTAACTAAAGCATCCCCTGTGGCTGATTCAATTCCACCTCTTAAAATCACAAATGCAACAATCCCCTGCCCAGTCATCTCATCATTTGCGCCAACTACCGCAGCCTCTGCGATCGCATCATGAGAGACAAGTGCTGATTCAACCTCGGTTGTTGAGATTCGATGTCCTGAAACATTCATAACATCATCAACACGTCCAAGTAACCAAATGGCACCATCTTTATCAAGCTTTGCACCATCTCCTGCAAAGTAAACTCCATCAAAGCGTGACCAGTAAGATTCTTTATAACGAACTGGCTCATTCCAAACACCACGCATCATTGATGGCCAAGGTTTTGTTAAGACAAGATAACCACCCCTGCCATTACCAACAGCTTTACCCGCATCATCAACAACCCCAGTAGATATTCCAGGTAGTGGCAGCATTGCACTACCTGGTTTTGTTGCAGTAACTCCTGGTAATGGTGAGATCATGATTGCCCCAGTCTCTGTCTGCCACCAGGTGTCAACAATTGGGCAATTGTTTTTTCCAATTACCTCTCGATACCACATCCATGCTTCTGGATTTATTGGCTCACCAACTGAACCAAGTAGGCGTAGAGATGAAAGATTAGATTTGTTTGGATACCCATCCCCCCACTTCATCCAGGTTCTAATCAAAGTTGGTGCTGTATACAAAATGCTAACTTTATATTTTTCAATTAATTCAAATAACCGTCCCTTGCCTGGAGTATCAGGGGTTCCTTCATACATTACCTGTGTTGCACCATTTATCAACGGCCCATAAACCACATATGAGTGACCGGTAATCCAACCAATATCTGCGGTGCACCAATAAATATCTTTCTCTGGCTTTAAATCAAAAACCGCGTGATGGGTAAAGGCTGCTTGGGTTAAGTAACCACCA
>SXGS01357600.1_pt1 | contig 12544 bp, 17 predicted proteins | sample 3174681 | NCBI WGS metagenome assembly SXGS01 (sample SAMN11356861, study PRJNA531348) | freshwater metagenome | isolation source: freshwater sample F1-80 | place: China: Fuxian Lake, Yuxi | collected 2017-12-25
CCACCGGCTCGAGCTCCGGCCGGATCGGCACCACCGGCGCGACATCCTCCGCCGGCGCCTCGACCACCGGCGCGGGCACCTCGACCACCTCGACCGCCGGCGCGGCCGGCTTCGGCGCGGCAGCCTTCCGCGTGCGACCAGCCAGCCCGAGCTCAGCCAGCCGCGCACGTGCCGCCACCGCGTGCCGCTCGTCCTCCGCGTAGCGGGTGTGCATCCGCTTGACGGCCGACACACCCGCCCGGTAGGCCGCCGCGTCATAGCTCGCGCGGTGCGTCAGCTCCCACGCCTCGACCCGCGTCGCCAGCTCGGCGGACACCTCGAGCCGCGCGGCATCGTCGCGCCACTCCGCAGTGGCGCCCGTGCCAGGGTTCCCGATCCGGTAGGCATCGGGCACCGCAACCGCGTGCGTCCCGTGCTTCCGCTTGTACGCAATGCGCGCCTTGCCGGCCGCCTTGCCGAATGCCGCAGCCTCGCCGGCCGTGAGCTCGAGACCGTTGATCATGGCGGCCATCACGCAGCAACCAGAACGTCGGCGGGACGGGCGGCCGGCTTGCGGTGCGTCGGCTTCACCAGCGAGACCCGCGGGCCCGAGCTGGCCACCGCGGCGCGGTGCTTCGGCGTGTGCTTGACGTAGCTGATTCGAGCCATGGTTCTACCCCTTGTGTGTGGTGTGGCGGCCGGTGTGGTGTCCCGGCCGGAGCCCGTAGCGGGCATGAGTGAAGACTGACATAGGTAATACCTAGTCGTCAATAGGTAATACGAAACGAATCCTGGGGAGGCGCCCATGCCACGCGCCAACCGTCGATGTCACGCACCCGGATGCGATCAGCTCGCACCGTGCGACACGCACACGGCCGCACCGTGGGCCAGCTCAAGCCGGCGCATCACACTCCCGCCGAACTGGTCAGCCATCCGCGCCGCGATCCTCGAGCGCGACCAGACGTGTCAGCTCGCATACCCCGACGAATGGCACACCGCGCGCGGGCCCGCTCGATGCGCCGGCCTGGCGCTCGAGGTCGACCACATCGGCGCACCCGATGACCACCGGCCCAAACAGCTCCGCGGCGTGTGCCCGCCATGCCACCGCAGGCGCACACAAGCGCAGTCAGCCGCCGCGCGCCGGCGCACCCGCTAGTGCGCCACGCACGCACGCACGAAGGTCGCACACGCGTTCGGTTACACCGTTCTAGTCACCCTGACCACAACCTCGACCCCGGGCGGGGGACCCCTCCCCCCCAGGGGCCGGCGAAGAACCGTATTGGGCTGCTGATTGCGGCCTGTACGGTTCCCCGGATTTGGGATCTGGCCCCTTCGTGCGGCCGCTCGACCTGCTCGACCACCAGGCGCAGAGCCCGCCAAGGGCGCGCCTCCCCACCCGACAAGGGAGACCCGACCATGCCTGCTCAGAAGAAGGATCCGTCCGTCCGGGCGCGCCGCAACAAGGCGGCTGGCCAGGCCAAGCTCAGCGTCGTCGAGCTGGTGGACTACTCGGGCTGGACGCTGGCGGAGCTGCGGGCCGAGGTCGACGAGCGCAACGCCGATCGGCCGGAGGGTGCGTGGCTTCCGCGCACCGGCGGGAAGGCCAAGCTGGTCGAGGGTCTTGCGGCGGATGACCTGCCGACGGTGCCGGACATGCCCGACCACCCGCCGCGGTACGACTCGGACGGCAACCCGGTCGAGCTCGAGTGGCACGCGCAGACCCGCGCGTGGTGGCGGGATGTGTGGACCTCCCCGATGTCGTCGGAGTGGGACCGCTCGGATCTGCACAACGTCTTCGTCGTCGCGCTGCTGTACGACGACATCTGGACGGCGAGCACGCCGAAGGAGCGCAAGGACGCGCTGGCCGAGTACCGGTTGCAGCGGGCTGACCTCGGTCTGTCGCCGTACTCGCGTCGTCGTCTCGAGTGGACGATCGAGACCGCGGACGAGGCGAAGGCGAAGGGTGAGCAGCGCCGGTCGCGCAGCACCCCGGCGTCTCCGAAGAAGAAGGACCCGCCGGCCGACCCTCGATCCATCCTCTCCGCTGTGTGAGTAGCACGCCGTGGCGACGCTGATCGTCCCGGCGTTGGACGAGGTCCCCTTCCCGACGCTCGGGCAGCAGGTCTGCGACTTCATCGAGGAGCGCGCGATCTTCGGGCCGGGCGACCTGGCTGGGGAGCCGGCCCTCATCTCGGCGGAGAAGCGGGCGATCATCTACCGCGCCTACGAGGTCTACCCGCCCGGGCATCGGTACGCGGGCCGGCGCCGGTTCAAGCGGGTCGGGTGGTCGGTCCGGAAGGGCATGGCCAAGACCGAGCTCGAGGCGTGGATCGCCTACGCCGAGCTGCACCCCGAGGGCCCTGTCCGGTGCGACGGCTTCGACGCGAACGGCGACCCGGTCGGGCGGCCGGTGAACTCGCCGTACATCCCGATGCTGGCCTACTCGAAGGAGCAGGTCGAGGAGCTCGCCTTCGGTGTGCTGACCGCGGTTTGCGCCGAGGGCCCCGACGCGGATCTCTTCGACGTCTCCCTCGAGCGCATCCTGCGCCTCAGCCCGAACGGGCGCGACGACGGCAAGGCCGTCCCGCTCGCCAACTCGCCGAACGCGCGCGACGGGGCGCGCACGACGTTCCAGGCGTTCGACGAGCCGCACCGCATGTACCTGCCTCGCATCCGTGAGGCGCACGAGACGATGAACAACAACCTGCCGAAGCGGCCTGCCGCCGACGCCTGGTCGCTGTACGTCGGTACCGCGGGCCAGCTCGGGCAGGGCTCGATCGCCGAGGACCTGTACCACGAGGCGCAGGCAATCGGCCGCGGCGAAGTCGCCGAGCCGAGGTTCTTCTTCTTCCACCGCGACGCCGGTCTGGTCCACCGCGGCGAGAAGGACAAGACCGGCCACGACCTGACCACCCAGAAGGGTCGGATCGCAGCGATCTCGGAGGCAACCGGCCCGGAGGGCGAGTGGGGTCCTGGCCAGTTCGAGGACATCGCGGAGCTCTACAGCCGGCCGAAGGTCGACAAGGCCTATTGGGAGCGCGTCCAGCTGAACCTTTGGGTGCAGGGCGACGCGCAGGCCTTCGACCCCAACCTCCTCGTGAAGACGGCCGGGACGATCCCGCTCGGCTCGCTGGTCACCGCGGGCTTCGACGGCGCGCGGTTCCGTGACGCGACCGCGATCGTGATCACCGACGTGCTCACGGGCAAGCAGCAGCTCTACGCACTGTGGGAGCGGCCCCTCGACGTCGACGACTGGGAGGTCCCGGTCGAGGAGGTCGACGCCGTCGTTGACCAGCTGTTCTACGAGTACGACGTGTGGCGCTGGAACGGCGACCCTCCGCACTGGCTGGAGTCCCACGCGAACTGGGCCGGCCGGCACCCGCAGGTCGAGGAGTGGTTCACCCACCGCACACGCGCGATGGCCTTCGCGATTCGCGACTGGGGCGACTCGCTCAAGGACGGGTCGATCACCTTCGCGGACGACCAGACGCTCGCGATGAACTCCCCGATCCCCGGCGAGAACATGGGCGACGCACTGCTGCGCCACATCGGGAACGCGGGCAAGCACCTCGTCAACATCTGGGACTCCGGCGACGAGAACGAGGAAGGCGCCGAGAGCAGGGACGTGACGCGCGGCCGGCAGCTCTTCATCCTGCGCAAGCTCCACCCCGACCGGAAGTTCGACGCGGGCATGGCCGCGATCTTGTCCTGGCAGGCGCGGATCGCCGCCCTGCAGAAGCTCGACCTCACGGCACCCGCCCCGGGAACCGGGGTCCGACGCCTGTACTGACGACCCCGGAGGGAGGTGTTCTGCGTGATCGAAGGAGCTGACATCCCCCAGTCTCCGGCGTGGTGGCTCAAGGTTCTTGCCACCCAGCTGCAGGACCGCCGCAACGGACGGGCCGGCAGCAAGCGGTGGACCCGGACGCTGCAGCAGCCGTCGCGTGTCCGGCCCGGGCTGGACCTTCTCGCGGACCACCTCGCCGGTGACCCGCCGCTCCTCGGCTGCGCTGAGGGCTGGAAGGACGGCTTCCGCGAGGTGACCCGCATCGGCCGGCTCAACGTTGCCGCGCTGATCGCGGAGGCCAAGGCCAACCGGATGGCGCTGCGTGGTTTCCGGACCGCGGAAGCCAACGACGAGCTCGGCGACAAGGCCGCTCGCGAGATCATGCGCGCGAACAACCTCGCCGTCCGCGCACGCGAAGCTCACATGGGGATGCTGTCGCTGGGTGACGGCTACGTGATGGTCACTCCGCCGGCAGACGGCGAGCGCATCCCAGTGGTCACGGCCGAAGACGCGCGCGAGTGCATCACCGCCGAGGATCCCGCCACAGGGCGGACGATCGCGGCGCTGAAGATGTACCGCGACGAGTGGGACGCGCAGGACGTAGCGCACCTCTACATCCGCGAGGACGACGGGCGCGTCTCCCACCACAAGGCAACCAAGGCCGGCCTGTCCTCCATCCACGGCAACCGCTTCGTCCTAGGCCGCTCCTGGGAGTGGGATGGCGACGTCGACGACTTCATCCCGAAGAACCAGATGCCGATCGTGCGGCTCCCGAACCGCAACGGTGTCGGCGAGTACGAGCGCCACCTCGACACCCTCGACCGCATCAACGACCAGATTCTCAACAAGCTCGTCATCGCGAAGCTGCAGGCCTTCCGCCAGCGCGCGGTCAAGGGCCTCCCGAGCACGCGCAAGCAGGTCGTCGACGGGAAGATGACCGAGGTCGAGATCGACTACTCCGACGCCTTCATCGCCGGCCCAGGTGAGCTCTGGCAGGTACCAACGGACGTGGACTTCTGGGAGTCCGACTCCGCCGACTTCCGCCCGCTCCTCGAGTCGATCAAGCACGACCTCGAGAACCTTGCTGCCGTCACGTCAACGCCGCTGCACATCATCACTCCCGACGCAGCGTCCGGCTCAGCAGAGGGCGCTGGCCTGATGCGAGAGGAGCACGTCTACGCCGTCGAGGCATGCCGCGACCAAGTCGACCGGCCGTGGGCGACAGTGATGGCGATGTGCTTCGCGTTCATGGGCGATACGAAACGGTCGAAGCCCGAAGACATCGAGCCCATCTGGGGACCCTCCGAGCGCTACTCCCTGGCGGAGAAGGCCGATGCCGCGTCGAAGGCGGGCACCACACTGCCGAACGAGGCCATCCAGCGCGACATCTGGCAGTACGACCCGGCGGAGATCCCCAACCTGCGGATCATGCGCGGGCGGGACTTCCTCACGGTCGGCGGCCAGCCCCAGCCCCCCGCGCCGGCGCCGACCCCGCAGCCCGCGCCGCAGTTGACGCTGTTCGACGAGGTGCCCGGTGGCGCTGACCCAGCAGCAGCTGGCTGACCTCACCGCCTGGGTGGACCAGTACGCCGCCCAGACAGATCAGCTGGTCGACGAGGCCGCGCGCGTGGGCGCGGCCGCCGACGCGGGCGCGAGCTTCTACCACGCGGCAGCGGTCGCCGCCGCAGCTGAGCAGGCCGCAGACGCCTCCAACACCGCAGCCCTGCTGGCCGCTGGCCTGGCCGCGCAGTACCTCGCGATGACGACGTCCCAGATCCTCGGCTCCGCGGTCGGCGTCCCGAACCTTCCCTTGCCTCCCATCCGCAACGGCGTCGACATGCGCCAGGTGTTCGAGCGGCCAGCGAAGTTCTTCCGCCGGCAGGTCGCGAAGGGCGTGCCTACCGACAAGGCCTTGGAGCAGTCAATGCGCCTCGCCGCGTCCCTGGCAGACGGCAACGTCCGACTCGCCGAGCGCGACGCCTCGAGCCAGGTGCTGCGCTACCTCGCTCCCGGCATCGACCTCCGCGGCTACCGCCGGGTGATCCGCCCAGAGCTCTCCCGCACGGGGACCTGCGGCCTCTGCATCGTGGCGTCCGACCAGGTCTACTCGACCCCGGTCCTGATGCCGCTGCACGACCGGTGCAAGTGCGTCGTCCTCCCGATCATCGGCGACGACGATCCGGGCAGCGCACTGAACAACCTCACGCTGGGCGACTTCTACGCCGCGGCCGCCGACAGTGCAGACGATCTCCGTCGGTCCGGCAGCCGCCGCGGTGGCCCACGCCGCCGGTCCGGCACCGCTGGCGAGGACCTCAAGGAGATCCGAGTCCAGGTCAACGAGCACGGAGAGTGGGGTCCTGTCCTCACGAACGCGGACCACAACTTCACCGGGGCCCAGGATCTTGAGGGGTACGACCCCAACACCGGCCAGCGCCGACCCCAGCTCGCCCTCGCGCCCCAGCCCGGCGGGGGGAGCAGCGGCGGTGGTGGCGGAGACGGCGAGGATCCGCCGCGCCGCGGCCTGCTCGGGCCCGACACCCCCGACGAGTTCCCGTCGTTCGATGGGTGGCAGCCGCCGGCGGCTCGAAGCGAGATCGACGCCTTCACAGTCGACCAGGCCGAGGTACTGCTCGACGGCGACGGCACTCCCGGCGGGCACGGCTACCACCGTGCCGGCCTTGGCGTGAAGTCCAACGAGTTCCCGTTCGGGTGGGACGTCGCTGAGGTTGTCGCCTGGGTCCTCGGCATCACCGACCAGCCGACCTTCGGACACCCCACCCCCAGCGGCTTCGCGCTCTACGGGAGCTTCGCGGACGTCGAGGGCATCGTGCGGATCCGCCGAGAGATCGGCATCGGCTGGGTGATCGCTACCGCCTACCCCCTCCCAGCGATACAGTGGCCGCGATGACCGAGGTGCAGAAGTTCGCACAGCGCCTGCTCGAGCGAGAGCGGGCCTCCGCTGCTGCCCAGACGCTGAGCTACCTCGACATGCTCGCCCAGGCCGGCGAGTACGCCTCGCTCGCCGAGGAGCTCGTCACCGTCAGCCTCGAGCGCGGCACCCTCACCGACGAAGACCGCGCGGAAGCGCTCGCACTGCCCGGCCTCACGGCCATCCATCCGGCGCTGACGCCCCAGTCCGCCTGACCCTCATCGTCACGCCGCCGGCACGGCAGCGTTGACCACCACCTGAAGCCCCGCCTCCGAGCGGGGTTTCGGCGTTTTCGGGCCCGCCATGGGCCGCCATTCCGTCAAGGAGACACGCATGTCCACACCCGGCATCAGCACCGTCCTGCCCCTCCACCCCACGATGCGGCATCCCCGCACAGGCGAGCCCCTCCGCGCGCTGTACGTCTCCCGCCACGGCCGGCCTTTCTGGCCGCTGATCGGCGCCTCCCCCGACGAGGGGGGCGAGGGCGGCGGAGCCGGCGGTGCCGGCGGCGGAGAGGGCGCCGGTGGGGGCGATGGCTCCGGTGCGGGCGCCGGCGGCGAGGGAGCTGGTTCCGGCGGCGACGCAGCCGGCGGCGCCGGCAAGGACGACCCCGGGTTCCCGGCCAACACCCCGGTCGCGGAGATGACGCTCGCCCAACAGGCGGCCTACCACCAGCACCAGTCCCGCAAGCACGAGCAGCGCGCGAAGGCCTACCGCGAGGCCGCGGGCGGCAAGTCGGCCGACGAGGTCAAGAGCATCGTCGAGACCGCGGAGCAGCAGCGCCGCAACACACTCACCCTCGACGAGAAGACGCTCGAGGACGCGAGGGAGCAGGCCCGCAAGGCTGCCCTCGCCGACACCGCACCGAAGGCCGTCAAGGCCGCATTCGACCTCCTCCTGGGCGACATGCCCGAGGCAGAGAAGACCGAGGTCATCGAGCTCCTCGACCTCAAGAAGTTCCTCACCGACGACAACGAGGTGGACACCGCCAAGGTGCGCGCCCACGTCGCCCGGATCAACCCCGACAAGGGACGTGGCCAGGGCCGTGACTACGGCCAGGGCCGTCGCGGAGGCTCCCCCGCCGGGGGATCGGTCGCAGCCGTCATGGCAGAGCGCCGAGCCGCACGCGAGAAGAAGTAACCCACCCCTCCGTCCCGAAAGGACACCGTCATGCCTGGTCTCAAGACCACGACCTACGGGTCCGGCGACTACACCTGGATGCGCAACACCGACGGTCTCGACGAGGCCATCACCGGTGTCATCGACATCTCGGACTTCACCGCCGGCACCCACTTCCCGAACGGCTTCCTGCCGTCCGGCCTCCCCGTCCGCATCGACGACCTCGACGACATCCGGCCCTGGGCCGACGTCAACGGCGCGGTGCTCGGGTTCCTCAAGGGCGACTTCAAGACGGACGGCGTCGAGGACGTCAACGTCGCGGTCATCACCCGGGGGAACATCAAGATCGCGAAGCTCCCGGTCGCGTTCGCCGTCCCTGCCACCGCGGTCCAGCCGCGCTTCTACTTCGGGAGCTGATCGATCATGCCTCTCTGGACTGACCTCATCGACCCCGTCGAGGCGACGGGCATCGCGCGCGACGAGCAGTACCTCATCGAGCAGCAGCGCGGCGGCACCCTCGCCCGCTTCCTGCCGAACGTGTTCGTCGACTCCGACCACGTCAAGTTCTACCCGGGCGTCAACGGCCTGGTGGACGCGGCGCGGTACCGGGCGTTCAACGCCCGCCCCGAGATCGGCAAGGGCCAGACCGCCAAGGCCAGCACGATCGACCTCCCGTCGATCGCCCGCACCGAGCCGATCGACGAGCTCACGCAGAAGGAGCTGCGCCGGCTCTCGCCGGACCGCATCCGCAAGAGCATCGAGTCCGCGATCCGCCGCAACGTCCAGGCCATCTCGATGCGCCAGGAGCTCGCCCGCGGAAAGACCATCGACGCTGGTGCGCTCGTCGTCGACGAAGACAACTTCTTCATCAACGACATCTTCGGCCGCGACGCCGCACTGTCGGTCGCCGCGGGCGTGGGCAACTGGTGGGCCGACACCGCCGTGGACCGTCTCGCGGCGCTGACGACCTGGCAGGACCTCTACGCGTCGAAGAACAACGGCAGCACTCCGGGTCGCATGGTCTTCGGCTCGCGGGCGGCCTTCAACGCCTTCGCGGCAGGGGCGCAGTTCAAGACCCTCGTCGGCTCGGCCTCGCGGCCGCCGCTGGCCACCGAGGTGGAGAGCTACACCGTGGGCGCGGGCCTGCCCGAGTACGAGATCTACGAGCGGACCGTCTCCGTCGAGGGCACCCTCACCAAGGTGCTCGACCCGAAGAAGGTCTACTTCCTGCCCGAGCCGACCAACCCGGACAACGAGGACGGCGGCGAGCTCGGCGCGACCTACTGGGGCCGCACCGTCTCCTCCACCTTCGAGTCGTGGGGCATCGAGCCCGACGAGCAGCCCGGCATCGTCTGCGGAATCTTCAAGGAGGAGAAGGTCGGCTCCTCCGTCGAGGTCGAGGGCGACTCGATCGGCGAGCCGGTCATGGCGAACCCGAACGCCTCCATGGCCATCCAGGTGCTCGCATGAGCGCGGGCAAGCTCAAGTACACCCTGGTGGTCCGCCACCCGGAGACGCTGCTCCCCGAGGCCCTCCTGGCCGGCACCGACCTGCCGGCATGGGCCGAGGACCTCGTCGACGAGGGCAACCTCGAAGGCGGCAGCGACTCGGGCTCGAAGGGCTCGGACGACGACAAGGGTTACGGCGGCCTCAAGGTCGATGAGCTCAAGGCCGAGATCGAGAAGCGCAACGAGGACCGCGACGACGACGCCAAGCTCTCCGCGGAGGGCAAGAAGGCCGACCTCGTCGCCGTGCTCGAGGCCGACGACGCCGCCGGCGTCTGACGAGAGGTAGGAGGCCAGCGATGGACATCATCACCGACCAGGAGCTGGCCTCCTACCTGCAGACCGAGGTCACTGCCGCTCTGACCTTGATCGCGACCAAGACCAACGAGCTCGTCACCGAAGTGTGGACGGCCGATCCCAAGCCCGCGACCGCGCCGGTCCGGGTGTGGACCGTCGCGATGGCCGTGGCCGCCCGGGCGGCGTCGAACCCCAAGGGGCTGACGTCGTGGACCCGCTCGTGGGACGACGTCGCGAAGACGGAGCGCGTCGAGGGCGGCGCACGTCGCTTCGGGCTGTTCCTCACAGACGAGGAGCTCGCCGAGCTCAACGGCGACATCGGCGCGCACGGCAGTGTCGGCACGATCCACACACCGGCCCGCGGCTGGCCTCGCGGGGGGAGCACCGGGTGCTGATCACGCCGGCCGAGGTCGCCGAGGACCGCGCCATGGCAGAGGCCGAGATGATCGACACCTGCCGCATTAAGAGGTTCGACCCTTCGGACCGCGTCTGGAACGAGGACACAGGGCAGTACGACCCCGGCGCCGGTACGACGGTGTACGAGGGTAAGTGCCGCCTCCAGGTTCGCTCCGACATCAACGCGAACGCCGTCGAGGCTGTGGTGGCCGAGCACGAGACGACGTACCGAACCGCGACCCTGCAGCTGCCGATCTCCGGATCAGAGGCCGTGGTCCCCGACTGCGTCGCGGAGATCCTCACCTGCAGCCTCGACCCGCACATGGTCGGCCGGATCCTCAACCTGCAGGCGGAGAGCAAGGGGAAGACGATGTCGTCCCACCGTCGGTTCCGGGCGCGCGAGGTGGTGTCGTGAGGGTCGACTGGTACGACGCCGAGCTCGAGGCCCTGCAGATCGACCTCACGGGCGCGCCGCGGCGCGTCCAGTTCAAGGCCAAGCGGACTCTCCGAGAGAAGGTCGGCCCTGCGCTGCACCGCGAGATGAAGCGCGACGCCCGCGGCCACCGGTTCCTCGGTCACCTCCCGAAGTCCGTCACCTGGGAGATGCTCGACGACTGGGGCATCGAGGCCGGGCTCGAGCCCAAGTCCCGCACCCAGGGCCGGCTCGCCCACATCATCGTCTACGGCAGCGTGAACAACGCTCCGGTCTACGACCACACCGCTGCGCTACGGCGCGTCCAGTCCCGGGCCGTCGCCTGGCTGGCTGATGACGCCGAAGACTCGGTCCTCGGGGACAGCTGATGCGGGCCGTCGACGAGGTCCTGCTCGAGCGGGTCCGCGAGAACGGCGAGAACCCCTTCGACGTGCACGACGGTTACTTCGACGCGCGGCCACCCGAAGGAGTCGTGGTCGTCACGACGCCGCTGCCCTACGCCATCTACATGTCCTCGATCGGCGACGACGACGAGGAGACCCGCCGGATGAGCGCGCACATCCCGCGCCAGTCGGTGTTCTTCACCTTCATCTACGTCGGGCTCGACCGGAACCAGGCCAAGTGGGCGGGCGAGCGCCTCCGCGCGCGCCTTCGCCGCTACCGCCCCACCGTCGACGGCTTCGTGTGCGAGGTCGTCCAGCTTCTCGAGTCCCAGCGTGTCCGGAGAGATGACGAGGCCATCCGGCCTGACGGCTCTCCCCTGTTCTACGGCGTGGACAACTACGCCGTAGGCGTCCGCACCGCCTGACGCCACCCCCGGCAACCCGGCTGCCAGTCCCTTCCCTCCACCCAAGGAGTTCCGCCATGCCCGGATTCGTGCGCGTGCGCCTGGCGAACGGCAGTGAGGCATCGGTCTCTCCTGCCCTCGCGAAGCGTCACAACCTCAAGCCCCTCGACAAGCCCGCCGAGCGCAACGGCGTGGCCCTCCCGGCGAAGCACAACCCGCTCAAGAAGTCCGCCGACCCGGCGGCCGCGACCCCTCCGAAGGAGAACTGAGATGACCGTCATCTACCCCGAGAGCACTCCCGTTCTCGGCAACGTCAAGGTCAAGGCGGCCATCGCTGTCTCGGACCTCACCGCCCCCAAGCTCGCTACCGAGATCAACGCGGCCACGTCCGTCGACCTGTCCTGCGCCTTCATGGCCTCGGGCTGGACGCCGACGACCACGCAGGGCAAGGGCACGAAGATGCGGCGCCTGTGCTCGACCGCCGACGTCGAGCAGCTCAACCCCGCGCTGCACCAGGTCGGCACCCTGCTCTACAGCGTGGGCGACCCGCAGAGCCCCGAGTCGGACATCGCTGACCTGATGGTCGAGGGCGCCAAGCTCTACCTCGTCGAGCGCCTCGGGCTCGACGCCGAGGACCCGTTCGCCGCGACGCAGAAGGTGCAGACGCACTACGTGCAGCTCGGGAAGCCCTACAAGATCTACGACACCACCGCCGACAACGGCGAGTTCCACATGGGTGTCGAGGCCGTGTACGTCAACCGCGGCCCGGTCGACGGCGTCATCGCCGCCTGACCACCCTCCCCCGAACGCCCGCCGCCGTTCGCCGGGAGCGGCGGCGGGCGACCTCCCGGCATCTCGGCAGGAGCACACCGTGAATAGTCCCATTGACGGCGACGCGCTGCTCGCTCGCGTGAAGCCCACGCTCAAGCGCGCGCGGACACAGATCTGTCTGCGCCCGGACCTGGTGCTGGAGTGGGAGCGCCTCAACGAGGAGCTCGCGAAGTCCACCACCCCGGCGGCAGACGGCGCCGGCCGGCTCAACGGTGGCCCCAGCGCCACCGCGGCCACCAAGCGGCTCGCGAAGCAGATCGTCGAGCTGGAGTCAGAGATCGAGTCGGCGTCCGCGTGGTTCGAGTACGAGGCGATGCCGAACGAAGACTTCCGTGCGCTCTGCGTGAAGTACCCGCCGCGGAAGGACAACCAGTTCGACCTGATGACCGGCTACGACCGGGACGCCGTCGCGGACGTTCTGATCCGCAAGTGCCTGGTCGACCCCGTCTTCACCGACAACGGATGGACGGCGCTGATGTCG
>SXGS01475693.1_pt1 | contig 12544 bp, 8 predicted proteins | sample 3174681 | NCBI WGS metagenome assembly SXGS01 (sample SAMN11356861, study PRJNA531348) | freshwater metagenome | isolation source: freshwater sample F1-80 | place: China: Fuxian Lake, Yuxi | collected 2017-12-25
CGATCGGTCCGAGAGGATGCCACTGCTCATACATCCTGTGGCGTGAGCGCTCGGAGTGCATCGCATTGCCGTAGAGCTGGCGAGAGAGTCCGACCGCGAAGTCTGCGATGTCGACCGCTTCTTGCACTTCACCGAGTCCCTCGGCGCGAATCTTTCCCATCTCAAGTGAGACGAGTTCGCCAAGCGGTTCTTTCAATCTGCGGAACTCGTTGCCGATTCGCCGAATGAGCTCGCCACGAATCGGCGCCGGAAGGGTGCGCCACGCTTCAAAGAGAGCGGTCGACCGTTCAATCGTCGCATTCAATTCTGCGGTGCTTTGCAACCGAACTGCGGCGATCGCGACTCCCGTGGCTGGATTGATCGAAGCCACGAGCGCCGGATTGCCAGAATCAGGGGAAGCGACGAGCGAGTGATTCGCGATCCCGAGTTGTTTGAGCAGTGGGGGCGCGGACTTCGCAGTCGCCGTCATGGCTTCGTCGGTCCTGCGGGCGAAGGGGATGGCGGACTCTTGAGCGTTGGAGCGTCCGCTGACGGTGGCCCAGTCATCAACTCAACCTTCTCAATCGTGATTGTCTCTTTGGGGACATCGCCCATTCCCTTCATCTGCCCAGTTGGCGAGGCGGCGATCGCATCAACGACATCCATTCCTTTGATCACTTTGCCGAAGACTGCGTACCCAGATCCATCGCGCGGTTGATCGAGCATCTTGTTGTCGGCGGTATTGATGAAGAACTGGCTTGTGGCGCTGTCGGCGCGGCCTCCTTGACGTGCCATCGAGATCGTGCCGAGACCGTTTGAGAGCCCATTGGTCCATTCATTCTTGATGCCAGCCTTGGGCTGCTTCTGGTCGAGCGAGGCAGAAAAACCTCCCCCTTGAATCATGAAAGACTTGATGACGCGGTGAAAGATGGTTCCGTTGTAGAAGCCCTCTTTGGCATACGTTGTGAAGTTCGCAACAGAAATCGGTGCTTTCGCAGCGTTCAGTTCAAGGTAGATCGTTCCTAGGCTGGTTTGCATCGAGACATAGACCGGCGCTGGAGTCGCTGCCGCCGCTGGAGCAGCCTCCTGCGCGCGCGATGGAGCCGTGACGAACGCCGCGCCAGCAGCAAGTGCCAATGCTGAAGTGACGAAGAGGGTGCGATGACGAAGCCTCGAGGTGTTGAACATAGACATGCATCCTACAGAATCAATTCGCCCTACGATGCAGTTCTATGTGGAAGGTGGGACGCATCCTCTATGACCTTGCGAGTTCGGTGCGTGTTGGCATTGTGTTGATGGTGCTTCTCTTCATATACATGTCGATCGGCAGCGCGGGGATCATCTATCCAACGCATCCCAATATCTTTCATCCTGATGCGTGGGCGCATGCGCAGATGCGGCAGTGGCGCGGACTCGAGATGACCGAGTTCGAGTGGTTTCATTGGTGGCCATTCACAACCCTCATTGCACTCGTGTCAGTGACGATGATGGTGACAACGATTCGGCGAATTCCACTACGGATTGTGAATCTTGGGGTTTGGTTGATTCACGCCGGTGTGATCGTGCTCATCATTGGAAGTGTGTGGTATTTCGAAACAAAGGTTGAGGGTGATGCGCCCGTGGCACGTCGCAAGATCGTGCTCGCGCTTGAAGGGGTCGAGGGAACAGTCGAACTGCTCGCGGCGGTTGGAGCATCGGCGTCCATTGGAAGTGGTCCCGATGCGCTCAGTGTGCGTGTGACAGAGATTGACCCCGCGTGGGAACTTCGCTCGGGTCCCGACTCAGGAACTCCCGCGTACAGCGTGAGCATGGCTGTGAATGGGCGGACACGTCGATTCATCCGCCAGTTGATCGCGAACTATCCGCAGTACACCGAAGACCTCATCATGACAGACGACGCTGCCCAACCGATGCAGCGGGCAATCAAGGCGACTGGAAGCGCGCTGGTCGAGCCGCGCCTCGACGCACGCCTTGAGTACGAGAGCCAGAAGTATTTCTACGTTCGAAATGACCTGACAAAAGCGTGGGCGCTCTATGTGCGGCGCAAGGGCGAGTCGGCGTGGGTCGAGCGGCCGATGCGAGGAATGCCGCTCTACAACGACTGTGTGAGTGCACACGCCGATGTTTTCGAAGCTCCGCTCGCCGACGGTGGGCAGCGCGATCCACTTCATCCAATCGATCTCAAAGTTCCAGCGGTTGAAACGAATGATCCGTGCGCCGATGTGACCTTCTCGGTCAGCGGTTACCTGCGTTACGCGCAGACGCGTTCGCGTCTCGAAGATGGAGGGGAGCACGCGCCATTCAACCCATCGGCCGCGATTGAGGTGACGGGCGGGCAGGGAGCGCAGTCGGTCTATCGGCTACTGGCCTTCGATCCGTCGCGGTCGAGTGGCGACGAAGGGTTGATCCGTATGGTTTCGATTGACGATGAGTCGAGATTCGAGCCATTGCAGGGCAGGGCGACGCTGCACATCGTGATCCCTGCTGCGGGGATCGACGTCGTCGAGCCAGTGCGAGTCGCTGAAGGGGAGAGTCAGTTCGTGCCTGTGGGCGGCGAGAGTTCGGGGTACGGATTTCGTGTGCTCGCGGCGCAAGATGAATTGCCCGTTGGATCTCGAACTGCGAGTGTGTTGGTTGTCGACATCAAGACTCCCACGACAACGATTCGCAGGTGGGTCTTCGATGAACCATCGCTGACGCGGGATGTGCCGGCGGCAGAGGGTGGTCAAGGGGTTCCGACAGAGCCAGATCCAAGCATTCGCATGGACTATCAGCGTGGAGGTGGGCGTGCGATTCTCACACTGGTTGTGGGACCAGAACCGAATCGATTGAGATTGATCACTTCGCTCGGAACTGGAACCACCGCCGCACAGGTTCATCCAGTGGTCGTCGATCAACCCCTCGCTCTGCCAGCGGGGCTCTCGCTGCGTGTCACCTCATTCATTCAAAACACAGTCGTCTCGACACGTCCCATGAGCGTCCCTCAAGAGCAGCGGGTGCGCGATGCGCGCGAGCACTTTGCGCAGGTGCTCGTGAATGTCCCGCAGGCAGGGTCGCAGTGGATGGAGTTCAGCCCCTACGTGGTCGATGATGTTCGCTTTGCACTTCGTCGTCATCCGTATCACCCCATCGGTGTCACGCTCGCGGATGGGCGGGAGATAGAACTGCTCTTCTCGCGGCAGCGACTGCCACTGACGGCAGAGGTTGCGCTCGAGGAGTTCGTCCTCACAAGCCACGAGGGTGGTTACACAGGTGAAGGGGGCACGATTCGTGATTACACGAGTCTCGTGCGGTTTCGTGATGGTGCGGGCGAAGCATGGGGAGCACCAACAGCGGTCAGTGTCAATAGCCCGATTGAGCACAACGGGCTCTGGTACTTCCAAGCGCAGTGGGATCCGCCAGAGCCGCCGACCTCGGCACAGGATCGCGGATCGCTCGGACTCAACTACACCGTGCTTGGAGTCGGAAACCGAAACGGGGTCGCGACACAACTGGCTGGATGCATCATTGCAGTCCTGGGCATGATCTACGCCTTCTATGCCAAACCACTCATCATTCGTCGCAGGGCCGAGCGTTCGCGCGTTGCGGCGGAGCATCGAATCGCCAACGCGAAGGAGCAGGTGATCGCATGAGCATTTCCGCGAAGTCACTGCTGCGCTCACTGACCCTCGTGGTCGTGACGATCATGTTGCTCGGAGCGGAGGCATTCGAACAGGCGATCGATCTCTCACCCCTCGATGGCGTCGCCGTGCAGACTGAGGGGAGAATCAAGAGTTTTAGTTCGTTCGCACAATCGCAAATGGCGTTTGTGAGCGGACCTCGGGCGATCAATGGCCAATCGGCACCATTCACCTACCTCGACATGCTGATCCGTCCCGAGGCGTATCGCGATGCGGATGTGATCTTCGTCAAGGGCGCCCCAGTGCGTGCTCCGATCGCACAGGCGCTGGTGCAGGCTGATCCAGCGCTTGCCGAGCGGATGGAGGCATTTCTCAAGACTGGTCTGATATCACCGACGTTGCTGAGTCGCCCTGCTCTCGAGCCAGTGATCCGAGCACTCCAAGCGGATGTGCTGAGGACAGCCAAGGTGATGGACGCTGTGCGTGGTGCTCAAACGGTGATGAGCCCCGAGTACCTGCTCGACCGGTTGCGCATTGTGCCAGCTGGCACGGGCCAAGCAGTGCAGCGCTGGTCATCGATGCGCGATGTCATGCTGCTCGCGGCAGATCCTGCGGCGGTGAAGGCCGCGGGGATCACAACTCAACCACTTGAAGGGATCGATCCAGCAACGCAGCGCGCGTGCGCAGGGGCATGGAAGGCGCTCGTCGAGGGTTGGTCAAACGGAAACGCGGCCGAGGTCAATCGCTCCGTTGCGGCGCTCGCTCAGTTGCTGCCGACGATGAATCCTGCGGCCTACCCAGACGCAAGCCGATTGCAGTGGGAGTCGTGGTATTTCGCCAACGGCAATCTCTCAAGGATCTGGCTGGTGTACGCGCTGAGTGTTGTCTTGCTGCTGCTTGCGATCGTCTACCGATGGCGCACAGCAATGATTGCAGGACTTGCGTGCTTCGTATGCGCATTCGTTCTGCAGAGCGCGGCGCTTGGACTGCGGTGGTGGATCTCGTCGCGTTGGCCAAATACGAACATGTTTGAGGCGGTGACAACTGCTGCCTGGTTCGGAGGGTGCGCTGCAATCGTCCTCGAGATTGCGATGCGTCGTCGAGCCGCTGCCGGAATCTTCGCGCTTGCGAGTGGATTCGCGAGCGCCGTGGCTCTCATGGCGGCGCACTTCTTGCCCGTGCAACTCAATGCACAGATCTCGAACATGATGCCAGTCCTGCATGACGTGTGGCTTTACATTCACACGAATGTCATCATCTTCTCATACTGCCTGATCTTCATGGCGGCAGTGAGCGCCGCGATGTATCTGGTGTTTCGACTGGCAGGAGGCGCTGCCGTCTTCGCGCGTGTCGGAGGCAGCGGGGGAGCGATGGCCATCGCTCCCGGGCAGCCCCTTCGCGGAGCGCGACTCGCAGAGGTGCTCGATGGCGTCACGATGCTGTTGATGAAACTTTCATTCGTTCTGTTGTGGGCTGGAATCGTGATGGGTGCGATTTGGGCCGATCATTCGTGGGGGCGTCCGTGGGGATGGGACCCCAAGGAAGTCTTCGCCCTGAACACCTTCGTCGTGTTCGCAGTGCTCGTACACGTGCGCTACCGCGTCAAGGACAAGGGTCTGTGGACGGCCATCCTTGCCGTGATCGGTGCGGGTGTCATGTTGTTCAATTGGATCGTGATCAACTTTGTGATCACTGGCCTGCACTCATACGCGTGACGGTCGCTTCGCAGTCCGCGGGCGCGCGGCGGCAATGGCTGGGGGGGCGACTCCACCGTACACGGCACCCTCTCCAAGTTCTTCGGCGATTCGAAGCAACTGGTTGTACTTGGCGGTTCGATCAGAACGACACGGTGCGCCCGTCTTGATCTGTCCGCAGTTCGTCGCCACCGCGAGGTCTGCGATCGTGCAATCTTCGGTCTCGCCCGATCGGTGAGACATCACCGCTCGATATCCGGCGCGGTGCGCCGTGTTGACCGCATCAAGCGTTTCACTGAGGGTGCCGATCTGATTGACCTTCACCAGAATCGCATTTGCGCATCCCTCTGCGATGCCTCGGCGCAGAAACTCTGGATTCGTGACGAACAGATCGTCGCCGACGATTTGCACCTTGGATCCCAGCGATTTGGTCAGCGCGGCCCATCCAGTCCAGTCGCTCTCACCAAGGCCATCCTCGATCGACCGGATCGGCCACTTCGCACACCAGGTTTCCCAAAGTCGAATCATCTCGTCGCTCGAAAGAACCCGTTTGGGGTCGCTCTTGAAGAAGCAATAACCCTTCTTGCCTCGCGCCTTTGCCTCATTGGCAAGTTCACTCGTCGCGGGATCAAGGCAGATGAAGATCTGGCGGCCGAGGTCATAGCCAGCTGCGTCGACGGCGCGCGAAATCAGTTCGAGTGCCTCCTCGTTGCTCGCCAGATTTGGAGCGAAGCCACCCTCGTCACCAACGGCCGTCGAGAGCCCGCGGTCGTGCAAGACGCGTTTCAATGCGTGGTAGATCTCGACTCCTGCGCGCAGTCCCTCGGTGAAGTCGCCGAAACCCCACGGTTGAATCATGAACTCTTGAAAGTCGACGGTGTTATCCGCGTGCTTGCCTCCGTTGAGGATGTTGAGCATCGGCGCGGGCAGTGTTCGAGCGTGGGTTCCACCAACGTAGCGATAGAGAGGTTGATCGGTCGCTATCGCAGCCGAGTGTGCGATCGCCAAGCTTGTTGCAAGCGTTGCATTCGCACCGAGATTCGACTTGTTCTTCGTTCCGTCGAGTGCGCGCAGCAATTGGTCGATCGATTCCTGTGTGCGCGCATCGGCGCCAAGCAACTCGTGTGCGATGAGATCGTTGATGTTCGCGACTGCCTTGAGGACTCCCTTGCCCATCCACTGCTTCTTGTCACCATCGCGTAACTCGACTGCCTCGTGCTCACCCGTTGATGCGCCGCTCGGAACGGCAGCGCGTCCAACTGCGCCGCCAGAGAGCCGCACCTCACACTCGACTGTTGGTTGGCCGCGAGAATCGAGAACCTGACGAGCGCGAATGTCTTCAATGGTGAATGGCATGCGTCCAAGATAGTGACTGGCGTTGCGGGTGGACAACCTGTCGGAGTGGCTCACAAATGCGAGAAATCACCGATAGTGTGTGGATGCCCTTTCGCAACGGAGTTCTCTCATACGCGCGCTGCGCGATCGTCTCAGGCGCCGCACCGAAAGCGATCGATCCGAAGGTCCTCGAACAGTTGCGTACGAACCGCGTTCGGCCAGAGGCATGTGGCAACGGTGTGCCCACAACGAGTGGTTGGGTCGCAGGGCGCCATCTCTTCGATCTCGACTTTTGCTACGAGTCGAATGCGTTTTCTGGCGCGATGCTCGCCTCGATCCGGACGGATCGAGTTGGAGTTCCACCGGCGATCAAGCGCGCGTACCGCGCGGTAGCTGAAGACGAATTGCGAGGGGGACCGCACCGCGAGCACCCCCTCTCACGCGCGGATCGACTCGAGGCGAAAGAGCGGGCAGAACAGCGGGCGATGCAGGAAGTTGGTGAGGGACGCTGGCGTTCGATCGCGGAGCGGCCTGTCTTGTGGGACCTCGAACGCAACGTGATCCTCTCGCCAGTCGACGGTGAGGTGGCATTCAATCAACTCAAGGGAGTCGTCGCCGAGACCTTCGACTGTCACATCGAGCGCCAAGGGGCAGGAAGGCGCGCCGTGCGCATCGCCGATGCACTCGGGCTTGCACGTGACTTGCGCGATGCGCAACTCGATGCATTTGTGGCTCCGCCAGCGGCGATCGCGACGGACAGCGAGGGTGAGCCGCGACGACTTGGTGAACATCCGCTGCCCTCATGGGCCTCTGGCGATCCAGCGGATTATCTCGGCAATGTGTTTCTGCTCTGGCTCTGGTGGAGGTGCGACTCTGCTGAGGGAATCGTTGAAGTCGGTGTTCGGACGAGGCAACCGAGCGAGGTCGCCCTTGTTGCAGAGCGACAGGTTGATCTTGAGTGCGCATGGGGGGTGACTGGCGGCGTAAACCTTCGCGGCGATGCTCCTACGAGAAGCCCCGAGGCGGCCCGCGCACTCCAGAGCGGAAAGATGCCGAGGCGACTTGGTCTCACCATCGCTGCAGAAGGGCAGGTCTGGCGGTGCACGCTGCAGGGGGATCGCTTCGTGGTGAGTGGACTTGCTCTTCCAAAGCCCATCGAGCCGCCCGCGTCGACTCGAGAGTTGATCGAAGAGCGCATCGAGAGCACCCTGCTTTTTGACCGGACTCTGGATGCGCTGTATGAGTCGTTTCTGGTCGAGCGACTTGGGAGTGGCTGGGCGGGGGTTCGCGCAACAGTGAGCGAGTGGATTCGTCAGCGCGCTGCTGGGCGGGTGACTGCAGCGACGACCGCTCCGCGAGTTTTACCGACGATGTAAGCGATCGTGCGCCTCGCGCGCGGCAATGACAAAGTCGACAATTCGCGATGGATCCTTCACGCCACGTGTGCGTTCGACGCCGCTTGAGACATCAACTCCATCTGGTCGCACGAGTTCGATCGCTCGCCCAACGCTCTCGGGTGTGAGTCCACCCGCAAGAATCACCGGCTTTGTCAAGCGCGAACGGATCGTGGCGAGGTGTTCAAGCCACTCATTCGAATGCGCCTTTCCGCTTCCCGCATGGTCGCCATCGACGAGGATCGCATCAATCGATGGATGTAAATCCCACGGCAGGATGTCGTCAAGCGATCCCTTGATGACCTTGACGAACCATTGGTGCGTGCGGCGCGGGGAGCGCGTTGCGAACTCACTGATCTGCTGAGCCGTCTCGCTTCCGTGAAACTGAACACCGCCTGGCCAGCGCGAGAGGTCGTGGTCCACGATTTGAGGTCCCTGCACCACGGCGATGCATGCGACCGAAGTTGGCAGTGCTGCGTGGATCGCGCACGCACGCTCGAATGAAATGGTGCGAGGGCTCCCCTCAGCGAGCACGCACCCAATCGCAGTTGCACCGGCTTCAGCGCAGGTGTGGGCCATCTCGGGGTCGCGGATCCCACAGATCTTGACGACGAGTGTCATGGGGTGCCTCGCTGATCGAGCTCGCCGAGCAGGGCACGTGCCTGCTCGAGCGTCGCGTCGCTTGGCGCTGGGTGCAATGTGAGGAGCGCACCAAGAATGTCTCTCGCCCGATCGCTCGCGTCGAGCCTTCGTGCGTGAGTCACTGCCGCGAGAAGCAGTGCCTCAGCTGCTTGAGGATGGGTCGGACTCCGCCGAGCAAACCGCTCCCAGGCCGCAGCGGCACTGGCGAACTCGCCACGCGACCACCGCGCCGAAGCATCGCTCAGCGCCGCGGCCTCCTCAGCAAGGCTCATCGGTCGAGGTGCGGCCGCGGGACCCGAGTCACGAGTCGTCGCCGTGTTCTGTGCGGCATCCTTCACCCACGGGCTGCCGCGTTGGTTGAACGCTGCACGCATGGCGCGCCGACGGTGAGATTGCTTGATGAGAAAAAACAGGTCGAATTCGGTTCGGGGCAGCACCTGTAAGCCCAGGAGGGCCACCATCGTCGTCATCCCCATCGCGTACCCGACGAGATGCGCGCTGTAGGCGACGCCGCCGGTACCTGAGAACGAGTTGCCAATCTGTCCAAGGAGATCGATCCCAGCAAAGACAAGCACGAGCACAAGTCCGGGGATCTCGATGATGCTGAAAAAGAACAGAATGCGAACGCGCGCACGCGGACAGAGTGCGGCGAACGCTCCAGTGACTGCCGCGACCGCGCCACTCGCGCCGATCATCGGCGCGGGATCGATCAGCCACTCCCCGAGCGCGGCGACCATCGCGCCCGATAGGTAAAAGAGCGCGAACCACCACGACCCGAGTCTGCCTTCGACTGCTCCTCCAAAGACCCACAGAAAGAGCATGTTGAATGCGACGTGACTCAATCCGCTCGGATCGTGCAAAAAGGCATAACTGACGAGGGTCCAGGGTTGAGCGAGCAGGGGTCTGAGTCCAGGCTGGAACACTCCCGCATCCATCATCGCTGCCGCCAGTGCGGAACCGGCATTCACCCCGAGCGAGGTCACAAGAAAGATGAGCACATTCAGAACGATCAGCGAAACGGTCGTGATTGGTGTCTTTTTCGAGAGTCGGTCGGTCCCGAGCGGTATCATCTTGCCCCCTAGGATAGGAGTTCTATGTCGCTGACTGTTGATAAAGGTCTTGGAAACACAATCGCCGCTGACACGAAACTCTCGTACATCGATGGAAGCAAGGGCGTCCTCGAGTATGTCGGGTACGACATCGATTCGCTTGCGCGCAACTCGACGTTTGAAGAGACAACATGGCTGTTGTGGAATGGAACTCTTCCAACACAGAACGAACTTGCGGGGTTCACGAAGGAGTTGCAGAGTCAGTTCGATGTAGACCCACGAATGCTTGATGTGGTGCGAGCAATCCCGCGAACGGCTGCTCCGATGGATGCGCTTCGGACACTTGTCTCGGCGCTCGCTCACTTCGATCGCGAGGCGGATGATCCGTCGCCAGCCGCAAATCGACGCAAGTCGTTACGCCTCGTCGCGAAGACCGCATCACTCGTGGCCCTTTTCGATCGCCACCGCAAAGGAAAGGCGTTGGTGGCCCCCGACTCCACGCTCTCACTCGCGGGGAATTTTCTGTGGATGCTGACGGGCGCGAAGCCGACCGAGGCGATGACGCGCGCACTTGATGTGTGCCTCGTGCTGCACGCTGATCATGGTCTCAATGCATCGACATTCGCCGCGCGAGTGACGATCGCAACGCAGAGTGACCTCTACTCGGCAGCGACCACGGCCGTTGGCACGCTGAAAGGTCCGCTGCATGGAGGGGCGAACCAAGAAGTAATGGAGATGCTTCTTGACATCGGCGATTTGTCGAAAGTCGACCAGTACATCACCAGCAAACTCGCACGGAAGGAACGAATCATGGGATTCGGGCACCGGGTTTACAAGGCGTACGACCCGCGCGCAACATATCTCAAGACCTTTGCGAAGCAGGTTGCTGCGGACACTGGCAATCTTCCGCTCTATGAAATGACGAGGCGAATCGAGGAAATCGTCCTCGCGCAGCCGAACATCATCGAGAAGGGGATCTTTCCGAACGTCGACTTCTATTCGGCGACCACCTACTACTCACTGGGCCTCGATCTCGACCTCTTCACCTGCATGTTCGCGGCCAGCCGTATGGCTGGTTGGACAGGTCACTGCATCGAGCAGCTCGCTGCGAACAAACTCATTCGGCCCCATGCCGACTACACCGGTCCACATGGGCTGACCTATCTGCCGATGGCGCAGCGGACTGGGTGTGCAGGGGCAGCGTGCTCGTGTGCGACGGCACTGTCAGGCGTTGCCTGAAGGGCCTCACGCATTCAGCCGCGTGCGTGAGCACGAGGACTCAGTGGGCCTTGTGTGGCTCTGCTGCTGCGGGCGTCGTCGACGATGCCTGTGTCATTTGTGGGTAGAGCAAAATGCGATCATGACACATGAGGATGAGGTCAGCCGCCCCATCTCCCGTGACATCCTCGATGAGTGCCTGACTCGGTTCAAACTCGCGCGGCTCACCACCTGAGAAGAGGCGACTTTCAAAGACACGAAAACTGACTGCGGGGAGCAGCGACTTCGCTTGACTCACCCCGAGCACCTCGAGCATCTGCTTGCCCGCGTCGAGCACGACGAGATCAGTCATCCCGTCGGCGTTGAGATCGCCAACCCCCAGTTCGTGCGGAACCTGCCCGATGTCGTCTGTGCGCCACGAGGAGAGTTCTTCAAGTTTCTCGCGCGCACCCGAAAATCGCATGACGCCGAACCCATCGTCGCCGATCAACAGAAGCCCTTCGTCCTTGGTGCCAGTAAATGGACCAGCGGCGAGTGAGTTGAACTTGAATCCCTTGACATCAAACTCGTCGACCTGCTTCCACTTCTTGGCGGCGGCATCGCGCGCGAAGATAACGACGCGCCCGTTCTCTCGGTCTCCAGCGGCGATCTGGTCGCCCTGCCTCGCGAGTGAGCTGAACTTCGTGTCTCCGCGTGGTGCATTGATCTGTTCAACGACCTGCCATCCCAGTTGTGTGTCAAACCGAAGTGCGCGTACAAAGTTCCGATCCGCCACAAGCAGTTCTGACTTGCCGTCTCCATCGATGTCCGCGGTCGTTGTGTTCTGGGCGTTGGCTGCCTGAGCGAGACCGAACTGCGCCATGTCCTTGCTTTCAAGCGCCTTGAAGGTTGGAGTGGCTGCAGCCGGTTGATCCGCCGCTGGCGACTCGTGGCGCAACATCACCATCGGCTTCTCAGGCGTGAAGAGCAACAGATCAGTCAAACCATCTTGATCTGCATCGAGTGGCATGATTGTGTCTGGAGCCCGACTCAGCGCGCCAAGTGGAATCGTGACCTTGCCTGCGCTTCCATCGGCAGGCTGTAGCTCGATCGAATAGGAGCGACCATCTTTGCCAATGACAGCGATCCAATGCTTTCCGTCAACCTGCACGAGACCGAGGGCGGTTGGGACTGAACCACTTGTCAGTGGCATCGTCTGTGGAAAGTTGAGCGCGTCGGAAGTGAATGCTGCGCGACCGACAACGCCTTCCTTCTCGCTACTCATGAAGACTTCGGCCTTGGAGTCGCCATCGATATCACCCGCAACCACGAAGTCAAGGTCGCTGTACGCAGGTGAATGCTCGGCCTGCACGAATCCGCGCCCTGGGATCTGGCGGAAGATCGAGACCGCATTCGCTTCGGTGTTCGTTGCGAGGAGGTCCGGAAGTCCATCGCCATTGATGTCTGCAATCGCGGTATCACGCTTTCGATTGCCACTGTCTGTGAAGGACCATGTTTGCAAGCTGGCTTCTTGATCGCCTCCCTCGGTGATAGGTTCGCTCGAAACATTGAGCAACACAACGCGCTTCGACGGCTTCTCGACAACCGCAAGTGCTGCCCCTTTCTGGCCAGGC
>SXGS01151736.1_pt1 | contig 12543 bp, 10 predicted proteins | sample 3174681 | NCBI WGS metagenome assembly SXGS01 (sample SAMN11356861, study PRJNA531348) | freshwater metagenome | isolation source: freshwater sample F1-80 | place: China: Fuxian Lake, Yuxi | collected 2017-12-25
GCCAGAGCCAATCCTTGATCGCGGCCAGCACCGCCGGCGCGCGCGCAGCGCGCAGCTCGGCGAGTCGGCCGACGTCGCCGTCGGCGTCGCGATCGATCTGGTCCATTCGAGCCCGCGCTGCGCGTCGGGATGGTCGGGAAGCGCCTCTTCGAATTTGCGGAACACGTGGGCCCAGCAACCGGCGAGCACGATGCCCGGACCCTCGCGGGCGCCGGCCTCGTGGGTCTTGAGCGCGTCGCAAACGATCGTGCCGTGGAAGTTCCCGAAGAGGGCGCCAAAGGTCGCCGCGCTCTTGTCGTCGCGGATCCGATGCACCACGACGCCCGGCGCCGTCAGGCACCACATCTGCCACGGCTTGGTCGCGCCGCTTCCGAGGCGCGGCCAGCCGGTCTGGTCGAGGCCGATCACGAGCTGCGCTTCACCTCGACGACGCGGTAGCTGGCCTCGACGACGTCGATCATCTCCGAGGTCTCGAACTGGTCGGCCATCTCAAGCTAGCGGGATTGCGAGTCTGCGCCCTCGGTGGTGGGGCCTTGGAGGCGTGGTGGGGCCGGCCGCCCGAGAGGCGGATGGTGTCGGTCGTGCGTCGTGCCGCAGCTCCACGCGTGGAACCGCCCGGGTGGATCGATCCGAGATCCCCGATGAAGCAGGGCGTGCCGGGTCCGTCCCAAGCGGAGGCCCCGACGCGTGGACCGACACAGGGCATCCTCGAAGGGCAGGCCCCACGAGCCGGCCGCGATCGCCCCGGGAGCGATCGGGCGGATCACCGGATCGCCGTGGCGATCACCGGATCACCAGATCGCCGCGGCGATCACCGGAGCACCAGGTCGCCGTGGCGGTCACCAGACCACGATCACGTCGTCACCAGTCGCCGGGGACGAGCGTGATGTCGACGCTGCGCTGATCGGGATCGTCGTCGTTGATGGGCAGCTCGCTGGTGCCCGAGGAGTGAGCGAAGATCACGACGTCGCCGCCGTGAGCCTCGATGCTGAAGCGGCCGTCGACGTCGGTGGAGGTCTGGATGCTGTCGTGGTCGCTGGTGAGCGTGGCCACGCTGGCCCCCGCCACCGGGGCGCCGTTCTCGTCGCGGACCACGCCGGTCACGACCTTGGCCCGCGGCGGCGACAGATCGAGATCGAGGCTGGTCACGCCGCCGGCGGTGATGGTGGCGTCGAAGCCGCGCTGGCGGACGCGGCTGGCGACCTCGCCGCGCATGGCGCAGGCGGGCAGGCCGTCGACGCGGTAGGTGCCGTCGTGCACGGTCACCAGCTTCTTGCTGCGCGGCGAGAGCATGGCGTGCTCGGTCTCGCACGCGGTCACGGTCAGGGTGAAGCTGCCGTGGTCGATGCCGGTGGCGCGGCCGATCAGCGTGCCGGTGCCCGACAGGCGCAGCGTGCCGGCGCCGCCCGGTGAGGTCACCACCGCCGACACCGCGCCCTCGCCCTCGACGTAGGCCGTGATCTGGTACTGGCCGGGCGGCAGCGCGAACACGCCCCAGCGGCCCTGGTCGTCGGCGCGCTCCTGCTGGTTCATGGTGCCCTCCGACAGACCGGCGATGTCGATGAAGGCGCGGGCGGCCGGGGCGCCGCCGGCGGTGACGATCTCGCCGACCAGATCGGGCGGGACATCCGGGATCACGAACTCGACGTCGTCGAAGCGCGCGCCGTCCTTGCACGCGAAGGTCCGCGATTGCGACGGCGGCGCCTTCCACGGCCACGCCCGCAGGGTCACGTCGCCTTCTTCGGTCGTGGTCCACCGGAAGCTACCGTCGTCGTCGAAGGTGCCGCTGGGGTAGTAGCCGCCGGAGCCGTCGCTCGACCACGAGCGCTCGAGCGCGCCGTCGCCCGGCTCGTCCCCGTCGTAGCGGACGATGTGCCCGCTGACGATGCAGCCGCCGATCATCGTGAGGTCGGTGGTGGCGGTGTCGCCGGCGACCAGCGATACCATCGGCGTCGACTCGGTGGCCCCGTAGTCATCGTGGAAGGCCTCCATCACGTAGAGGGCCTCGCCCAGCTCGAGACGGAAGGTGCCGTCGAGGTCGGTCTCGGCGACGTCGGTGCCCAGCACCGGGCGCAGCGTGCCGCCGTCGGACGGCGTGGCCCGCACCAGGGCGCCGGCGATGGGGCGGCCGTCGCGATCGAAGACGCGTCCCGCGATCACGCCGGCGCGCACCACCTCGAGATCCGCGCCGGCCAGGTTGGTGAACACGGCGAGCTCGGGCGCGACCTCGAGCCGCGACGCCGCGACCTGATCGGTTGACGGCCGCCGGGGCAGGCGCTCGCGCGGCGGCTCGCCGACCGAGATGATGCCGGAGGCGCGCACGAACGGACGGTAATGGCCGGGGTGGACGTCGATGCTGTAACGGCCGGCCGGGTCGCTCTGGGTGGTCGACTCGCTCAGGCCGTCGGCGAAGACCACCTCGACGTCGGGCACTGACTTGCCGCTGGCGGCATCGACGACGGTGCCGGTGACTCGGACCAGGCCGTCGGCCGGCGGCGCGATCGCGATCGGGCCCAGCCCGCGTCGGCCGGCCCGTTGCCAGCGCCCGTCCCGGAACCGCATCGGCCCCGAGCGGTCGCCCGGGCGGTTCGCGATCTCGGTGCGACCACGCGCCGCGATCGCGGCGTCCTCACCACCGCTCTGCCACGCCACCACGCAGATGCCGAGCACGGTGGCCACGGCGAAGAGGGCGAGGGTGCGGCGGGAGCGAGTGGGAGGGAGCGCGGCCATCGGCCTCTCTTGGGACGCACGAACGCCCCGTCGGTTTCATCTTTCAACCCGCGACCCGCCCCGGGAATTCCACCGCGACTCCGGAGGTTAGACCTGATCGAAGCCAGGTCGGTGTCAGGTCGGCGTCAGACCGAGAGCACTTCGACGACGAGCGCCGTGATGTTGTCGCGGCCGCCGCGCTGGTTGGCCAGGTCGATCGACGCCGACGCGCCGGCGTCGATGGGATCGTCGGCGCACAGCTCCAGGATCTCCTCATCGCTCTTGATGTAGCCGTGGAGCCCATCGGTGCACATCAGGAAGCGATCGCCGGCGGCGACATCGACGTCGGCGGTGTCGACCTGGACGTAGTCCTTGTGGCCGACAGCGCGCGTGATCACGTTCTTCGCAGTGGAGCGCTCGGCTTCCTCGGCGGTGATCAGGCCGTGCTTGAGCTTGTAGTTGATGAGTGTGTGGTCCTCGGTGATCTGGAGGACCGAGCGGCGGCGCAGGCGGTACACGCGCGAATCGCCCACATGAGCAGCGAAGGCGTAGCCGCCGCCCACCAGCAAGGCCGAGCAGGTGGTCGACATTCCGCGCTTGTCGGGCGACAGCTCGGCCATGCCGAAGACCATGTAGCAGGCCGACTGCAGCCCGCTCTCGAGCAAGCGGCGGATCTCCCAGTTGGCTTCGCTGTCTCCGGCGATGCAGCGCGCGGTCAGGCGATCGATGTCGCGGGCTGCGCCACGCACCCACATGTGCAACTGGTCGATGCACTCGCGGCTGGCAACCTCGCCCTTGTTGTGGCCGCCGACCCCGTCGGCCACCACGTAGAAGCCCATATCATCATCGCGGAAGAAGGCATCTTCGTTGATGGCTCGCTTTCGCCCGACATCGCTGACGGCGACCGAGCGCGTCCTCACCGGCACACGCTGCAGCATCGAGGAGGATAGTAGCAGGTTGGGCCCGGGGGATGTAGCTTGAGGGGGTGAGTACCCCATTGGCCGACGCGCTGGTCGGCACCCGCGATTCGATCGTGGCGAGCTGGTCGCACCGTTTCGATCGCTCCGGCCTGCGCGGCCCCGCGGCCTCGCTGGCCAGCCAGCACGCGGCCATGGCCGGTGGTCTGATCGAGTCCCTGGCGGTCGCGGTCTCGTCCGGTGCCGAGCAGCTGCGCCCAGGCTCGCACGCGTTGCGCGATCTGGAGAAGGCCACCGCGTTCGCCGGCGCATCGCTGGCGAGCGGTGGCGCGACCGGCTTCGAGGTCGCGGCGCTCTTGCTCGCGCTGCGCGACGCCGTGCTCGAGCACACCGAGATGGAGCTCACGCGCCCGATCGAGGGGCTGTTCGAGTGGTTGACCGTGATCGCCCTCGACGCCTTCGCCAGCTCCGGCCGCCGCGCCGCCGCCGAGCGCGCCGCCGAACAGCTCGAGGCTGGTACGCCGGTGGTGCTGCTCACGCCCGAGATCCCCGCCGTGTTCCTGGTCGGCGCGCCACCCGAGGAGGCGCTCGACAGCATCTTCGCCCGCGCGATGCTGCTCGTGGTCCGGGTGGGTGCAGCATCGCTCCTGGTCGACGTATCCGGCCTCACCGACGTCGCGGCGCCACCGGTGAGGGCCTCGGTGGAGCGCCTGCTGGGCCACCGGCGCATGTCGACGGTCGAGCTGCTGATGGTGGGCGCCGGGCCCGAGATCCTCGCGCGCTGGCGGGACCTGGCGGGTAGCCACAACGTCAAGCTGCGCGACTTCGATCGTTTCGATGGGGCGCTGGCCCACGCCTTCCAGAACGCCGGCTTCAATGTGATCCGCCGGACCTCCTGAGCGCCTCGCCGGGGTACACTTTGGGTGAAGGTGGGCGCTTCCTCCCCCATCCCCTTCGGGCGGTACACGTTGGTCGAGCGCCTGGCGGTCGGCGGCATGGCGGAGCTGTTCCTTGGAACGGCGCCGGGCGAGCACGGCTTCCAGCGCAAGGTCGTGATCAAGCGTCTGTTGCCGGCCCTGGCTCGCGAGCCGGTCTACACGGCCATGTTCATCGACGAGGCCAAGCTCACGGCGCGACTGGCCCATCCCAAGATCGCCCAGACCTACGAGCTGGGTAAGGTCGGCACCGAGCTCTTCATCGCCATGGAGTTCGTCGATGGCGTCGATGTCCTGGCCATGCTGCGTGAGCAGGCCTGGCAGCGCCGGCGCATGCCGACCGAGCTGGCGGTGTGGGTGGCCCACGAGGTGCTCGATGCCCTCGACTTCGCGCACAACCTGAACGACGAGAACGGCCACCCGCTCGGCATCGTGCACCGCGACATCTCGCCGTCGAACATCCTCCTGTCGCGGCGCGGCGACGTGAAGCTGGTCGACTTCGGCATCGCTCGCGCCAGCGGCCCCGGCCGCCACCACCGCACCAAGTCGGGCACGCTCAAAGGCAAGTACGGCTACATGTCGCCCGAGCAGGTCATCGAGCAGCCGGTCGACGCGCGCTCGGATCTGTTCTCGATCGGCGTGGTCCTGGCCGAGATGTTGTGCGGTCGGCGCCTGTTCGCGGCCTCGGCCGAGATCGACGTCTTGCTCATGGTGCGCGACGCCAAGCTGTCGCGGCTCGATCAGTACGGCGCTCACATCCCGGCCTCGCTCGACGTCATCCTGCGCCGGTCGCTGTCCAAGGATCCCGCGGAGCGCCACGCCAGCGCCGCCGAGATGCGGGACGCGCTTGCCGAGTGGTTGTACGAGGAGCGGCGCCGGGTCACACCCCGCCAGCTCGGCGAGCTCGTCGACTCCCTCTACGAGGCGGCGTGGAAGCGGCGGCGCGAATCCATGGCCCAGTCCGCCGCCGAGCAGGCGACGGCGGCGCAGGCGGCGGAGGAGGCCGTCGCGGCCGGCCTCGACGTGAACAACGGCATCGACGGGATCCCCGGCGGCGAGCTGCACATCGGCGATAGCCTGCCGATCATCTCGATCGAGACCCCGCCGGCCGGCGACGACCGCGGCCTCGAGCTCGGTCTCGCCGCTGAACGTGACGGCCTCGACCTCGAGCTGGGCCCGATCGTTCGCACCAGCCCGCCCAGTCCGCCCAGCCCGCCCAGGCCTCCCAGCCCGCCCAGGCCTCCCAGCCCGCCGCGCTCGTCGCGCCACGTGGTCGTGATCCCGCCCTTGAACGAGGACTCGAGCGGCAAGGTGTCGATGGTGACCCAGGCCACCGTGGCGGCCGCCGGCTTCCTCGACACCGACTTCGGCGAGCTGGCCCACGACATCGAGAACGCGGTGCAGCAGCTCCAGTCGCCGGTGCCAGCGGAGGTCGAGCTCGACGCCTCGGTGCGCTACGCCTCCATCGAGGACGCGATCTCGTCGATCTCGCCCGACGCGGCCGCCGCCGAGTCGACGGTGAGCGACTTCGACGACATGCAGCTCGAGGAGGAGGCGCGGCGCTCGCGCCCGGTGCCTCTCCCGTCGCCGGCGGAGATCGCGCAGGCCGCGGTGAAGGCCGAACCGCCGCCGATGACCGAGATCGTCGCCGAGGCGACGATGTCGGGCGACTTCTCGATGACGGCGCCGATCACCGTGCTCTACCGGCTCACCACCGGACGGGCCAACGGTCTCCTGTCGTGCGAGGTCGGTGGCATCAAGAAGGAGATCTACGTGCGCGGCGGCATCGCCGAGTACGTGAGCTCCAACATGGCCAGCGAGTTGCTCGGCAACTACCTGGTCGGCCGCGGCGCGCTGTCGCCGGGCGAGCTGGCCATGGCGCTGGCCATGATGCCGCACTACGGCGGCAAGCTCGGCGACACCCTGGTCGGCCTCGGCCTGCTCAAGCCGCTCGAGGTCTTCCGCCACCTCACCTACCAGGTGCGGCAAAAGCTCATCGACGTTTGCACGTGGACCAAGGGCACGTTCGCCTGGTACGAGGGCACCGAGAACCAGCGCACCGCGTTCCCGCTCGATCTCAACTCGTTCGAGGTGCTGGGTGCCGGCGCCATGGCCATGCGCGACGACGCCATCGCCCATTGGATGATCGAGCGCGCCGCCTCGACGGTGGTGCGGACCCGGCCGCGTCCGGCGATCGAGCTCGAGCGCTTCGAGATCGCTGGGCTGCCGACCCTGTTCACCCACATCGACGGCGAGCGCACGGTGGGCCAGATCATCACCGAGTCGCTCGATCCCACGGCGCAGCGCCGCACCGCGCGCATGCTCATCCTGCTCGAGCAGTGCGAGATGGTGCGCACCGCGTCGCTCGGGCTCTGATCGGTCAGTCGTCGGTCTTCGCTTTGAGGCGCGCTCGCTGGGCGGGGTCTTCCTCGAAGGTTCCGCTCCACTCGATCAGCGGGATCCATCCCGCCGCGGCCCAGGCCAGGAACGTCGCCGCGCCGCGCTTCGCGAAGTCGACGGTGCGGCGGTCCTGCGCGGTGGGCTCGTCGGGCGCGGGCCGCGCCTCGCCGGGCGGCGGGATGCGGTCCTCGGTCTCGGTGGCCCACGGGTTCCCGGTCGGCTCCGCCGTGGGATTCCTGGTGGGGTCCGGATCACGCCGAGGCTGGTTCCAGTCCTCGCGCAGAACGCCAGGCGCGAGGCGATTGCTCACACACGCGCCGCTCAGGGCGGCCGCCAGTGCCAGCGCGGCGGGCACGATGCGCACGCCGGTAGGACCCGGCGCGCGGTCGGTCGGTTGCCCCGGTTAGCGAACCCGGTACGAGATCTCGACCTTCTGGCAGGCCTTGGCCTCGGAGGCGGCGAGCGGCTCGTAGCGCCAGCTGCGAGCCTCGTCGACGAAGGCTGCGTCGAGGGCCTCGATGCCGCTCGAGCGTGCGACCGACGCCGAGGCGACGCTGCCGTCACCGCCGACGCACAGGCGAAGGTCGGCGCGGGCCTCGCCACCGAGCTCGCTGGTCACGCGGTGGGCGAGCCGATCCGCGGCGCGCGGCGTGCTGGGCTGGGTGAGGCGGGCCGGGAACGACGGCGACGTGGCCTCGTCCTCGACGAGGTTGACGTCGAGACCGGCGCGCGGCTCCGACGAGACGTCGGGGCCGCGTGTCGCCGATGCGCCGGCGCACGCGGCGGCAGGAAGGAACGCGAGGGCGATGGCGAGAGTTTTCATGGTGGATACCTCGACGAGCCGCCACTGCGAGCGACGTGCCACCACCCGCGACGCGACAACGTCGCGTCATCGCACGCCGCACCGCCTCCTGAGCTCGACACATCGCGCGCCCCGCGACGTCGCACGCCGTCGCACGTCGCAGCCCGGATGAAACCGACGGGCACCGTCGGTGTCCGGACGACATGACGCCGGCGCCGGAAGCCAAGACGACGCCGGAGACCGAATGGACGCCGGAGGCCGTCCGCGAATTCTGGGGGAGGCGTCAACCGATCGATGATCCCTGGGCATCGATCGCCGTGAGCGCGGGCGTGCTGGTCACGTTCGGCCTCCTGGTCGTGATGTACGACCTCGTCATCGGCCATCCCGGCCAGGCGCGATGGCAGGCCCGCGCCGTCACCGGCGCGACCCTCGGCCTGGTCACCGCCGCCGGCTCCCTGACGACCTGGTGGTCGTGGCGCCAGCGCGACGTCTCGGTGGCCGCGCGCGCCGCCGTGGTTCTGGTCGCCGTACACCTGGCCATCGCGGTCAGCGCGTGGGGGCTGTGGGCGGTGCTCGGCGACTACTTCCGCTACGACGGCACCGCGTTGCCGCTGATCGACGAGATGCCGGTGGCCGAGATCACCCTGGCGCTCGCCCTGACCCTGATGCTGATCGTCCTCGGCACGGGGGCGCCGCGCCGGGGCACCGCGCCGCGCTGGCTCGCCGGCGTCGTGGTCTACGCGCTCGCGTTCCTCCTGCTCCTCGCCGTGTGGACGCCGCTCGTCATCCCCGACCTCGGCATGCCGTTCATCGTGGATCCACGCGCGACGCTGCTGGCCATGGCGCCGTCGGTCGTGATCCCGCCGGCGATCTACGCGCTGGTGCCGACGCTCCTGGTCGTACTCCGGCCGGCGTGGATCGGGTGGGTCTGGCCGCTGGTCGTGGCCGCCACTGGGATGCTGTTCGTCGCCGCCATCGGCGCCCGCTCGCATCCGCAGCCCGAGCAGTTGCTCGCCCACGGCAACTTCGTGCCGCTCCTGGTCGGCACGGCGGTGTTCGCCGCGGCGGCGATCGCGCTGCTCGCCTTCGCCCACGCCCGCGCGCTCCTCGCCAGCCGCGACGACGCCGCCCGCCCGGCGCCGTGGGTGCAGCGCGGCCTGGTGGTGCCGGTGTACGGCGACGAGGTCGCGCAGTTGATCGTCGATGGTTACCTGGGCGGCATGCGCACGCAGGTCGACGCCTTCACCCTGCGCACCGCGCGCGGTGATCACCTGATCGTCGCCGCCGGCGCACGCCTGGTCGCGCCGGTGCCGGCGTGGACGATGACGGCCCGGGCCGGCGAGCGCCGGCCGATCCTGCGCGCCGGCGACGAGGTGATCGTCAGTGGCTTCGTCGAGAGCGGGGGCGACGGGCCGTTCCGAGCCGGCGCGCTGCCCATCGCCGGCGACGCCGGCCTGGTCGTCACCGTGCCGCGCCGCGGCCACGAGACCATCAGCCGCGACGTGCTCCTGCTGGTGTGGCGCTCGTGTGTCGTCTTCGTGGCGGTGGTGTTGCTCGCCGCGCTGCCCGGCCTCGTCGGCGCCGCGCCGTAACTGTCGCTGGTTCGGCGGCATTCCCGAGGTCCGGTTGCCAGGGGTCGCCACTTGCGAGGAACTCGCATCGTGACGACGGTGACGCGCGATGAAGGCAGCATCTGTGGTCGTTGTCGCGGCGGTGCTCTCGGTGTCGCTTGTGGGATGCGGAGCAAAGGCTGGAACACCGAGTGACACTCGGATTCCGAAACAGTCCGATCTGCTGACGTACGTGCCGGCGGACACACCGTACGTGGTCCATCTCGTGCCAGAGCAGCTGGCCATGATGGGGCCGGGCTTGACCCGAGAATTCGTCGAGGGCGTCGCCGGCAGGGTGCTGGGCCGCGAGGAGCTGCCGACGGCAGAGCCCGGTGCTCGCCTGCGCTCGGAGCTGGCCCGCGAGCTCATGCCGCTCGACGCCAAGGCCCTGGCCCGCGTCGGCTGGGACCCCGAGCGTAGCGAGGCGGTCCTCTACGGACACGGCCTGGTGCCGGTGCTGCGGGCGTCGCTCGACGGTGCCAAGGCTCGTGCAGCGCTCGAGCGTGCGGCGGCCCGCGCCAAGATCACGATCGACGCCCGCGAGCAAGACGGGGTTCCGTACGTCATCCTGCCACCCTACGGTGAGCAGAAGCTGTCGGTCGTGATCGCGTTCCATGCGACCCAGGTGACAGCCGCGATCACCCTCGAGCCGGAGCAGATCATCATCCAACTGGTCTCGCTCGAGCCGGCCGCGACCTCGCTCGCCACGTCGTACGGCAAGAAGCCGCGCGATCCCGGCGCGCCCACATCGGCGTGGCTGTTCGCAGCCGTCGAGCCGGCGCGGATCGCCGAGCGGTTGCGGGCGGGCGACCTGGCCCTGTTGACCCGCAAGCCCGATTTCACCCCGGCGTGCACCGCGAGCCTCGCCGACTTCGTCGCCGAGCTTCCGCCGATCACCAACGAGGTTTGGCGTGAGGGCGATGTGGTGAGCATGAGCTACACGCTCGCCATGACGCCGGTCGTCGCCAATGTCGTCGCCGACAACCCGGGCATCCGCTGGGTCGCCGACCCGGAGCCGGATGTGCAGCTCGCGACCAGCCTCCGGGCCGGCAAGGTCCTCGGGTTCTTCGAGGCGATGTGGTCGAAGCAGCAGCAGGTGCGCGCGGCGTGCGGCGACGAGGTCGAGACCGATTTCGGCCTTCCCGCTGCCCTCGCTCCTCTCGACCACGTGACCGGCCTCGTCATCGCCGGTGACGTCAAGGGCGATGCGATCCACCTGGGCGCCAGGTTGGATGTCGATGAAGTGGCACCGCTGTGGACCTGGATCGGCGAGCAGTTCGGTACCGGCTCGCTTCCCGAGATGCCCGAAAACGAGATCAACTCGCTCGGCAAGGTCAACGGCCTCGAGCTGGCGCTCGGCCACCGCCCGACGACGATCCTGGGTAGCCATGGCGCGCACGATCGCGTGATCCAGCTCAGCAAGGGCGAGGGGATGGTGACGCTGCCCCGCACCCTCCTGCGCTGTCACGTCGGCCGGGACGTCATGCGGAAGATCCGCAGCGGCGAAATCTCGTTCTTCGGCATCAAGCCGCGCCCGGTCCACGGCGACGTCTACGACAGTGGCATGGACATCGACGTGTCGCTGTACGGCGAGCTGCTGGTGGCCCGCACGACGGGGACCGCGGTGCTGGCCACGAAGTGACCGCTCAGCGCGCGGCCAGGGTGTGTTCGACCTCCCGCACGTAGATGGCGGGCAGGGTGCCGAGCTCGACGTTGGCGTAGAGGCGGCCGCGGGTGCCATCGGAGATCAGCCGCAGGAGCTGAAGGTCGGCGTCGCCGATCGCGACCGCCGAGACGCTGATGCCGTCGGCGGCGAGGCCGGTGACCAGCTCCTCGACGCCGTCGTAGGCCGACTCCCCGTCGGAGAGGAGCACGATGTGGCGCACGGGACCGGGCGCCGTGCGCAGGCGGGCGTGGGCCACGCGCATCGCGGCGACCAGGTCGGTGCCGCCGCCGGCCTCGATGCCGGCGATCGCGGCGCCCAGCGTGCTGCGATCGCCGACGGCGGCGAGCACGACGGGCTCGCTGGCGCTGCTGTCGAAGGCGATCACCCCGAACGGCGCGCCGTCGGGCATGGCGGCGATCGCCGCCGCCATCGCGGCTCGTGCGGCCTCGAGCTTGGCGCCCTGCATCGAGCCCGAACGATCGACGACCAGCAGCACGGCGGCGCCGGCGGGGAGCTCGACCTCGGGGACCGGCAGCGCCGCCGGCGCGTCGACCGTCGGTGCCGCGGGCGGGGCGCTTACCACCGGCCGCGTCGAGCGGCACGCGACGACGGCCGCGAGCGAGGTGGCGGCGGCGACTGCGATCGCGAGGGCGTTCATGACCTCGAAGATGCCACGATGCGGACGTGGCCGCCGTTCAGCGTCGCGGCGGGCGCGGCAACGGCAGCGGCTGCGTCGGCCGTGGCGCGCGGGTCCGCACGGCGGCGGGGACCTCGGTCTCGTCGAACGGATCGACGGGCCGCGCCGTGCTCGCCGGTGGACCCGGCGGCGGCGGCGGCAGCGGCTCGGGGAACCGCGGCACCTGCTGCGAGCCGAGCGCGCGAAAGAGGATGCCGGGCTGGGTCGGCTCCTCGAACTCCTCCTCGCGGAAGACGCGCAGCCGTGTCGTGATGCTCTCCTGGCGGTCGCCCATGGCCATCGTTGCCCCTTTCACCCGTTGGGGCGACGCGCCGGTGGCGCCCACGACACGGCTCTGCGAGATTCTCGCGTTGCCGCACCCTGTCGCACCCGGGAATAGCCGATGGTGCCGTCCAGTTGACAGGGGCACCTGGCCCGCACTAAGAGACCCACTTTCCACCATGCTTTCGAGGCCGTATGTCTGATCGTCAGTCCGAAGACGTCGCTCGTTATCAAGGTCGTTTCGCGGCCCTCAAGGCCGAGGTCGGCAAGGTCCTGGTCGGCCAGGACGACATGCTCCACCGCCTTCTGCTCGGGCTTCTGGCCGGCGGCCACGTGCTGCTCGAGGGCGTGCCCGGCCTGGCCAAGACGCTCGTGGTCCGCACTCTCGCCGAGGCCATCGACGGCACCTTCTCGCGCATCCAGTTCACCCCGGACATGCTGCCCGGCGATGTCGTCGGCACCCAGGTCTTCAACCCGCGCGAGGGCAGCTACTCGGTGAAGAAGGGACCGGTGTTCGGCAACTTCATCCTCGCCGACGAGATCAAC
>SXGS01429097.1_pt1 | contig 12540 bp, 8 predicted proteins | sample 3174681 | NCBI WGS metagenome assembly SXGS01 (sample SAMN11356861, study PRJNA531348) | freshwater metagenome | isolation source: freshwater sample F1-80 | place: China: Fuxian Lake, Yuxi | collected 2017-12-25
ATTGGCGCGGCCTTCGGCAAAATCGTTTCGTCCTTCGTTGGCGATGTGGTGATGCCACCACTTGGCGTGCTGATTGGCGGCGTAGACTTTACCGACTTGGCCATCACCTTAAAGGCAGCTGAAGGTGATCTGCCGGCGGTGGTGCTGGCTTACGGCAAGTTTATACAGACAGTTATCGACTTCCTGATCGTCGCCTTTGCCATCTTTATGGGCATCAAGGTGCTCAACCGCCTCAAGCGTGAAGAAGAAGTCGCGCCGCAGGCAGCCCCCGCACCGACCAAAGACCAGGAGCTGCTCAGCGAAATCCGCGACTTGCTTAAATCGAACCAAGCTCAACAGTAAGCATTAGTAGGCAAGGGCCAATAGCTGCCCTTGCCTACGCTTGCCTCGCATTAAATGACCGAAACCCCTCTTTCGCTCACAGGTGCCAGCCCGCGCCGAAACCTGACTCAGCGGCCCATCAGTTAGTGCCTTTATAAAGTGGCCAAGCAACAACTGATAAATCCAGCTCCACGGCTCAATAACCCGTTCAATAAATTGGCGCTGCTAACGCGATTTTTTAACTAGACTGCAAAAGGGTGTGAGTAAAATCGTTAGAACAGCGACCGGCTGGTTGAACCCGCCCATCATCGAGCGGACCAGCAAAACAGGCATAAACGTTGACCTGTAGCCGGCAGATTCTTCTCTATTAGCTAAGGCCGATTCATGACCGATAATGCCGACGACGATCTGTTTAACTTCGACGCCGAGACCGGCCATGAACCCGCTGAGAACCCCCGCCACACCTGGCATGTATTGATTGTCGATGATGACCAAGACGTTCATCAGTCCACCTGCTTCGCCCTGGCCAACACGCACATTCTCGGCCGCCCACTCAAGTTTCTGCACGCTTACTCCGCCGGCCAAGCGGTCGATTTACTGTGTGAGAACCCTCAAGTAGCGGTGATCCTGCTGGATGTGGTGATGGAGTCCGAGCATGCCGGCCTGCACTTGGTAAAGCGCATCCGCGAAGAGATGGGCAACAGCGAAGCACGCATCATCCTGCGCACGGGGCAACCAGGTTACGCACCCGAACTGGAAGCCATTCGCGACTACGACATCAACGACTACAAAACCAAATCCGAACTGACGCGCAACCGCCTCTACACCTCGTTAACCACCGCCATTCGCTCCTACGATCAAATCCACACTATCAACGCCAGCCGCCGTGGTCTGGGTATGGTGATCCGCGCCAGCAGTCAGCTACTTGCTCGCCAAGGTGTGACTGAGTTTGCCGCCGGCATCATCACGCAGATTTGTGGCCTGCTCGGTCTGCCGCCCGAAGGGCTGGTGTGCGCCTATGACCATGAGTTTTCGCCGTCCAACGCCTTAATCGTGGCCGCCGCCGGCAACCTGACGAACTGCATCGATAAGCAGCTGGGCGAATTACCCGACCGACAGATCGCGGATGCACTTAAACAGGCACTGAGCGAGCGCCACAATATTTACGGCGATACCAGCACCACGTTGTTCTTTCAGGGCCAGGGCCACAACCACATGGCGGCCTACCTGCAAACCGAACACTCTTTAGACGAACTGGATAAACAACTGCTTGAGGTGTTTTGCAGCAATATTGTGATCACCCTGGACAACGTCCTGCTGCTCAGTCAGCTCAAGGATCACGCCTACAACGATCAACTGCTGCACATCCCCAACCGCCTGGCGCTGATTCACGCCTTGGATCGCGCACTGGCCAGCAGCGTCGCCAGCGAACTCACCTTGGCGCTGATCGACATTGATGGTTTCTCAGAATTTAACGACACCCTGGGCCACAAACTGGGCGACGCCATGCTGCAAGCCATGAGCACGCGATTGCAGGAAGCCTTACCGAGCAGCAGCTTGCTCGCACGCGTGGATGGCGATGTATTCGGCATTCTGGCCGAGCACAGCACGCTCTGTCCGCAGCAACTGCAAACACTGCTGCATGAGCCCTTGCAGTTTGCTGAGCTGACCCAGCGCATCACCGCCACCGTCGGTCTCGCACGCCTGGATCACGTCGATGGCAAAGGCAGTGACGCCCTCAAAGCCGCCAGCATTGCCCTCAAACACGGCAAACAGCAGCAGCGCGGCAGCATTAATCACTTCAGTCGCAAGATGGAGTTCGAGACTCGCGCCCGCGTGCAACTGCTGCAAGACCTGCGCCTGGCGTTTGAGCATGAGCGCCTGTTTGTCGTCTATCAGCCGCAGTTCAACCTGCAAGATAACCAACTGGTTGGCGTCGAAGCCCTGCTGCGCTGGCGCACCGAAGACAACCGCTTTGTCTCGCCAGCCGAGTTCATCCCGCTGGCTGAAAGCTCAGGATTAATCGTGGCCCTGGGTGAGTGGGTGTTGCGTGTGGCCTGCCATGATCTGGGCACGATCAACCAGCACAGCCAACGCCCGCTGCGCATGGCTATCAACGTTTCAGTGGCGCAACTGCGCCATCCGGGCTTTATCGACATGCTTAGCGGTGCACTGGCTGAAAGCAATGTGCAACCGCAACTGATCGAGCTTGAGATCACCGAATCCATGGCCATGCTCGAAGCTGATCTGATGACGGTGCTGATTGACCAGATCAAGGCGCAAGGACTGACCTTGGCCATAGACGATTTCGGCACCGGGTTTTCCTCGCTCAGCTACTTGGAGCGGCTGAACGTGGATCGCTTGAAAATCGACCTCAGCTTTATTCGCCAACTGGAACAGAGCGAGGGCGGCCGGCGCATAGTTGAAACCATTATCCAACTGGGTCAGAGCCTTGACCTTGAAGTCATCGCCGAGGGCATTGAGCAGGACAGCCAAGCCGTGCTGCTCAAGCAAATGGGCTGTCACGAAGGTCAGGGTTACCTGTTTTCAAAGCCCTTGCCCATGCATGACCTGCTTGCGTTTATCGCCGCGCGTTCAAGTGAGTAAGCCATGTCTCGCGCCCAACTCCGCTTTCTCGCCCTGATTGCACTCTCGCTGCTGGTTACGGCTTGCAGTGATCCGGAGCCCATTCGCCTGGGCTTTATAGCTGGCCTGTCCGGGCCTAACGCCGACCTCGGTCTGGCGGCGCGTAACGGAACGCAACTGGCCGTTGAGCAACATAACGCCAAGGCGCAAGACACCGGACGCAGCGTACAGCTCATCATCCGTGATGACGAACTCAACCCCGAGCAAGGTAAGAAAGCCCTTGCTGAGCTTCTGCAACAACAGGTGCACGCGGTTATCGGGCCTATGACCAGCGCAGTGGCCATGGCGCTGGCACCCATGGCCACAGAAGCAGGCGTGCTATTGATGGGCGGCCCAGTCAGTACTGACCTACTCAACAGCCGCGATGACCAATTCTTCCGCACCATCGGCAGCAATGACGAACATGCGCGCGTCATGGCTGCTTACCTGCGGCAAACCCACAACATCGAGCGCATCAGCCTGATTGTCGATCACCGCAACAGGGCCTATACCGACTCTTGGGCCGGGCACTTCAACGCACGTTTCGACGAGTTGGGTGGACGCATTGTGCAGATCGCAGCCTTCGAATCCTCCACAACGCTCGACTACGCCCAGGTGGCCAGCCAGGCATTGAGCGAAACCACGCAAGCGGTGCTGCTGATCACCAGCGCACTGGACGCGGCCTTGCTGATCAACCAACTGCGTCAACAGCAGCCTTCATTAACCATTGCCACGGCGGAATGGGCCGGCAGCGGTAAGCTGATCGAGCTGGGTGGCCAGGCCGTCGAAGACGTAATCGTCGCACAGTACATCAACATGCAAGATACCTCGCCGGCATTTACGGCCTTCCGCACGGCGTACAGCGCACGCTATGGAGAAGCCCCCGGTTTCCCAGCACTCACCGCCTACAACGCCACCCGCGTTGTGCTGCAAGGCATGAGCGAGCAACAGGACGACGAAACCCTCAAACAGACCCTGCTTCGGGTACGGCGCTTTGAGGGTTTACAAGGCCCTATCGAGCTGGATGCATTTGGCGACACGCACAGCCCGACCTTCATTACCCGCATTCAACAGGGCCAGTATCAGCATGCGGATTAAGCGTCTTGCCTTCGCTTTGCTCTTTGCCGTGCTCCTGGCGGCTTGCAGCGAGCCGAATAAACCCGAACAGCCGATTCGGCTCGGGGTCATCGTCGACAGCTCGGGGGCCAGCGCCAGCTTGGGCATTTCCGGGCGCAATGGCGTGCAACTGGCCATCGAGCAGCGCAATGCAGTCGGCGGCATTCAGGGGCGCAGCATTGAGATGCTGCCGCACGACGACGGGTTTGATCCGCAGCGGGCGAAACAAGCGGCCAAAATACTGATCGACAACCAGGTCGATGCCGTCTTGGGGCCGATGACCAGCGTGATTGCCGAAGCACTTGCCCCCTCCTTCACCGAGGCGAACATTCTGCTGATGGGCATTACGCCGCTATCCCCCCTTTTGGCGGGCCAGGACGATATGTTTTTCCGCACCTTGGGCCACTTGAATCCTGATGCACGTAGCATCGCCAATCACCTGTTCAAGCGCATGGGCGTCACCCAGGCCAGCCTGTTGGTTGAGCAAAGCAACGTCACCTTCGCAACCCCATGGGTTAAAGACTTCACAGCACATTTCACCACCCTGGGCGGTCAGGTTGCAGCACCGGTTGCTTTTCAGCGCAGCCCAGAGGCGCAGTATGCCGAGCTGGCCAGCGCCGCCCTTATGCCTGACACACAAGCGGTGGTGATCGTCAGTAGCGCCCTCGACACGGCCATGCTCGCTTCACACCTGCGACAAAAACGACCCGACGTGGTGTTGGCAACCCCCTCTTGGGCCGCCGCCGATGCCCTGCTGGAAATGGGCGGGCAATCAGTCGAGGGACTGGTTACGGCGCAGGTTTTTGACCTCGGCGATCAAAGCCCGGCGTTTACGAGCTTCCGCAGCCACTACCAAGCACGCTTCAGCCAAGATGTTGATACCGCCGCCGTGACTGGCTACAACGCCACTCAAGTCTTGCTACAGGCTCTTGAAGCCCGCCAATCCAACGAGCACCTCAAACAAACGCTGCTGCGCATCCGCCGCTTCGAGGGTTTGCAGCAACCAATCGTCTTCGATGCGTTCGGTGACAACAACAACCGTATGTACTTGCGAGTAGTCAAGCATGGTCGCTTTATCGACCCTGAGTAACCTGCTCAGGTCGCGCCCCCTTCTGCTAACCCTGGCCAGCCGCTTTATTCTCGTGGCGGCGTTGCCGATTGTGGCTATCGCGCTGCTATTCCGGCTGTACTACGAACCGCTGATGCTTGAAGACATCAACACCCGCCAGGGGCTTGCCGCCGATAACATCGCCCGCCAACTGGAGCGCCACTTTGCCATCGCCGAGCGCGAGTTAGGCTCACTAGCCAGCCTGTTCGACAGCTCGGCGGACCTGAACGAAGTACAGGTACAAACACTGCTCGATGCCTATGCCGACACCTCGGTTTTTTACGAGGCCATCTACCTGAGTGACGACCAAGGGCGCATTCGCGCAATCGGTATGCCCGCCGACAAGCGAGCACTGAGGCAGAACCTTTATGGCCTGGATGTATCGGCGCGAGATTTCGTGCGCAACGCTCAGGCGGAAAAAACCGGGGCTTGGTCCAACAGCTTCCTCTCCACAGTCAGCTCACGGCTGGCTGTTGCCCTGGCCAAACCGCTCGGCCAGCGCACCCTGATCGGTGAGGTGGCGATAAGCCCACTGCCTGAATTGGCGCGCCAGTTAAGCCAGGACGGCGCGTTACAAGTGTTAATTGTTGATCGCCAGCGCCAACTGATCGCCAGCTCGCAAAACCGCGAAGTGAGTCAGCAACTGAACCTTGGCCATTTGCCGGTTTTCCAAAGCACAAACACACGCGTACAGCAGTTACAGATCGATAATCAGGACATGGTAGGTCTGGCGCGCACCGTCAACGGCCCCGACTGGCAAGTGCTGGTCGTGCAACCTCGCGAGCAAGCCTACGCCCTGCTTAATGCCACTTGGCAGCGCCTGTTTTTCTCGCTGGCGGCCACGCTGGCGGTGGCGGTGGCCATTGCCGCACTCACCAGCTGGGGCCTGGCCAATAAAATCTCGCTGTTCAGCCGCCAGGTTCGGCAAATTGCCAACGGCCGTTACGACCTGCCAATGCCAAGCACTTCAATCCGCGAACTGAACACCTTGAGCGCCAGCCTTAAACGCATGGTGGGCGCTATCCGTGAGCGGGAAGCAGCATTGCTGGCCACCGCGCAAAGCCTGCGCGAAAGCGAAGACCGCCTGCTGGCGACATTGGAGAATACGCCCAACGTGGCTATCCGATGGTTCGATGCCGAAAGCCGAGTCGTGCTGTGGAACCATGCCAGCGAGACGCTTTACGGGATTAGCCGCGATCAGGCGCTGGGCCAAACCCTCGACCAGCTGTTCTACACCGCCGAGCAGCAGCGGTTGTTTAAAGCCATGCTTAAAGAAACCACCAAGGGCAGCGGCATCGGCCCTTACTTGAGTGAGGTGCGCCTGCCGGACAAACGTGAGGTGTTTGTTCTGGCCACAACCTTTGCCCTGCCTAGCAACGATGGGCAGCAAATGTTTGTGTGCATGGACATTGATGTCACCGACCAGAAAAAAGCTGAAATCGCCTACCGCGAGCTCAATGCCAGCCTGGAGCAGCGCGTTGATGAGCGCACCGAAGCCTTGAGCAAGAGCAACGCCGAACTCAATCAAACCATGCTGTCCTTGCAGCGCGCGCAAAAAGAACTGGTGCACAGTGAAAAACTGGCGGCACTGGGCTCGCTGGTGGCTGGGATTGCCCACGAACTGAATACCCCAGTGGGCAACAGCCTGATGGCAGCCAGCACCCTGGAAGATCACAGCCGCAGCATTGCCACTGCAATCACCAGCGGTGCGCTGAAGCGCTCGACCCTTGAGCAGTTCATCGAGGACAACAAAACCGCCACAGACATACTGGTGCGCAACCTGCGCAAAGCCAGTGAACTGATCACCAGCTTCAAGCAGGTCGCGGTCGATCAGGCCAGCGCCCAGCGCCGGCACTTCCAGCTCAGCGAGGTGGTCAAGGAAATCCTCATCACCCTCGGCCCGACCCTTAAAAAGACACCGTTCGTGATCGAAAGCAACATCGACGACAGCATCGAATTGGACAGCTACCCCGGCGCACTCGGCCAAGTGCTGGTGAACCTGATCAACAATGCCCTGATCCACGGCCTAGACGGGCTTAAGCACGGCAAAATCGGTCTGTATGCCTTCCCCTATGAGCCGGGCTGGATTGAACTGGCGCTGTCGGATAACGGCCACGGGATCAGCGAAGAAAACCTGCCACGTATTTTCGACCCGTTCTTTACCACCCGTTTAGGCCAGGGCGGCAGCGGGTTGGGCCTGAATATCGTGCACAACCTGGTTACTGGGGTGCTCGGCGGTAAGTTGGAGGTGGCCAGCCAACCCGGCTGGGGCGCACGCTTCGCCATTCGCCTGCCAATCAGTGCGCCGCGAGGAGAGTTGGCCGCAGTCGGTGCGCCAGCGGTTACCAGTAGTTCTCCACCGCCACTTGCCCCGGACGCCGATTCAGACTGAGCTGCAAGCCGCGCTGTTTAAGCCGCGCACGGGTGTCATCGATCATCTGCGGGTTGCCGCAAATCATCAGCCGCGAGTGCGCCGGCTCCAGCCTCAATCCGGCAGCACGCTCCAACTCGCCGTTGTCCAACAAGGTAGTGATGCGCCCATGCAAGCAACCGGGAACCTGTTCGCGGGTGACCAACGGCAGGTAGACAAAACGCTCGGCGTATTCCTGCAAATGGGGCTGCTGCATCAGCGTGTGAATCAGCGGCTGATAGGCCAACTCGCCTGCCGTGCGTGCGCTGTACACCAGCACCACGCGCTCAAAGCGCTGCCAAACCTCCAGCCCCTGCAAGATCGATAGAAACGGCGCCAGCCCGGTGCCGCTGGCGAGCAACCAGAGATCACGACCGTCAACAAAACGGTCCAAGGTGAGAAAGCCCATGGCCTGCTTGGCCACCAGCAGGCGATCACCAACGCGCAGCCGGCGCAGCTCAGAAGTGAACTCACCGTCCGGCACAACAATGGAAAAGAACTCAAGAAACTCATCATGGGGCGCCGACGCCATCGAATAGGCACGCCAGACCACCGAACCATCGTCCTTGCGCACACCTAGCCGGGCGAATTGCCCCGCGGTAAAGCGAAAGCCCGCGTCGCGGCTACAACGCAGGCTGAACAAACTCGGCGACCACAGGTTGATCGCGGTCAGGGTTTGCTCGGTGTAGTTGTCATCACTGGCCATAAAAGGCACCGGGTAGCGGCAGAATGCACCGCCCCAGTGTGGCCCATCGCAGCGCGGACAAACACCGACAAAGCCTGAGGACTCTGACGCAGAAACCACTTAGGCGACGCGCGGCACACCTTCAATTCGCTGAACCGACGCCCTGCGCAGAGACTTTTGCAACACTTGCGCCGACAATAGCGACGAATTGCACCTTGCCACCGAGTGTTCCATGCCTTTGCTTAGCAGCCCGTTTGCCCAACTCGATTTGATTCGCCAACCCGACCAACCCAACGAGCCGCTGCAGGCCTTCGATGCCGCCGACGAGTACCTGCTCAATCACCTGCATGAACAGGGGCTGAAGAGCGAGACGCGAGTGTTGGTGCTCAATGACAGCTTCGGCGCGCTGGCCGCCAGCCTCGCAGGGCGGGCCCAAGTGACCAGCAGCGGCGACTCCTACTTGGGCTACCAGGGTTTGCAGGTCAACCTGCAGCGTAACCAACTGCCCAGCGACGCCGTGCGCTTTGTGCCAGCCAGCGAAACGCCGCAAGGGCCTTTTGATGCCGTGCTGATCCGGGTGCCGAAAACCTTAGCCCTGCTGGAAGAACAACTGATCCGCCTGCATAGCCAGCTCGCCCCAGGCGCACAGGTGGTTGCTGCAGCCATGATCAAGCACCTGCCGCGCGCCGCCGGAGATTTGCTGGAGCAATACATCGGCCCGGTGCAAGCCTCGCTGGCAGTGAAAAAAGCCCGTCTACTGCTGGCCACGCCACAAGCCAAAGCCGTGCCTGTTTCACCCTACCCGACGCGCTATCGCTTGGATAAACCAGCCATCGAGCTGCTCAACCACGCCAACGTGTTTTGCCGGGAAGACTTGGATATCGGCACCCGCGCTTTCCTCCCGCACCTGCCCAATCACCTGAGCCGCATGCGGGTGGCCGACCTGGGCTGCGGCAATGGCGTACTGGGGATTGCCTACGCGCTGGGCAGCCCGCAGGCCGAGCTGACGCTGGTGGATGAGTCGTATATGGCGGTGCAATCGGCGGCCGAGAACTGGCGGGCGGCGCTGGGCGAGCGCCCGGTAGAGATCCGCGCCGGTGACGGCCTGGCCGAACAGCCGGCCGACTCGCTGGATCTGGTGCTGTGCAACCCGCCCTTCCATCAGCAGCAAGTGGTGGGCGATTTTCTGGCTTGGCGCATGTTCCAGCAGGCCCGCGCCGCACTGGTGACGGGCGGTGAACTATGGATTGTCGGCAACCGCCACTTGGGCTACCACGCCAAACTCAAGCGCCTGTTCAGGGGCGTCGAACAGGTGGCGGCCACACCGAAGTTTGTCGTGCTCAAGGCCATCAAGTAACGCGCGTTAGACCGGCGGTACCAACATGGCCTCGGCCACCTGCCGACGCATGGCCTTGCCACAGAGTTGCTCAACCAGCGTCAGGGCAAAGGCCAGCGCGCTGCCAGGGCCCTGACTGGTGATGCAGTTACCATCGACCACCACCGACTGATCGACAAATACACAACCACTCAGGCGATCACTAAACGCCGGATAGCAGGTCATGCGCCGTTGTTTGAGCACGCCATAGTGCTGCAAAGCCAGCGCCGGTGCGGCGCAAATCGCGGCGAACAGTTTGCCGGCCTTGGCCTGCTCGCGCACCCGCTCGGCCAACGGCTCATGCTCGGCCAAGCGCTGCGCCCCCGGCATGCCGCCCGGCAGCACGATCAGGTCAAACGGCTGCGCTAGCACGTCGACCAACATGGTGTCGGCCGTCAGGCGCGTACCACGGGCGCAGGTGATCATCCGCCGGCCTTCAATACTGGCCACCACCACGTCGATTTCAGCACGGCGCAATACGTCAATCAGCGTCACGCACTCCAGGTCTTCAACACCGTCCGCCACACTGATCAGGGCTCGTGTCGTCATGCACTTATTCCTTTTTCTGGCCGACCATAAACTGTCCGACTGGTCATAAATTCACCCTCCGCAGCCTAGCTGATATGATGCGCGCCTTTTTCCAGATCGCCAGCAAAAACATGCACAGATGCATGGATGTGCTTTGCTTTCGGTTTGCATCAACACGGCACGCCGCCGCTTCGGAGAGTTCCACATGCTGGAAAGACTGTTCCAACTCAAAGCCCATAACACCACGGTGCGCACCGAGCTTATGGCAGGGCTGACCACCTTCCTGACCATGGCCTACATCCTCTTCGTCAACCCGGAGATGCTGGCCAAAACCGGCATGGACCATGGCGCGGTGTTTGTAGCCACCTGCCTGGCGGCGGCCATTGGCTCGCTGATCATGGGCCTTGTCGCCAACTACCCGATTGCCTTGGCGCCCGGCATGGGCCTCAACGCGTTCTTCACTTACACCGTGGTCATGACCATGGGCCACACCTGGCAAGTGGCGCTGGGTGCAGTATTTCTCTCTGGGGTGATCTTCTTTCTGCTGTCGATCACCAAAATCCGTGAATGGATCATCAACAGCATTCCACTGGCCCTGCGTGCGGGTATCGCCGCTGGCATTGGTCTGTTCCTGGCGATTATCGCGCTGAAAAACGCCGGCATTGTGGTCGATCACCCCGCCACCCTGGTGACCCTCGGTGACCTGTCCCAAGGCGGCCCAATCCTGGCGTGCCTGGGTTTCTTCGTGATCGCCGGCTTGGCCCAGCGCCGCGTGACGGGCTCAGTGATGATCGGCATTCTGCTGGTCACCGGTCTGTCGATTCTGTTCGGCCTGTCCAAGCTCGATGGCGTGGTCTCGATGCCGCCTTCGGTGATGCCGACCCTGATGCAACTGGACATCATGGGCGCGCTGGACATTGGTCTGGTCAGCGTGATCTTCGCCTTTCTCTTCGTTGACCTGTTCGACACCTCCGGCACTCTGGTCGGCGTGGCGCAAAAAGCTAACCTGCTGGATAAAGACGGCAAGATGCCGAAACTCGGCCGCGCCCTGCTGGCCGACAGTACCGCGACCATGGCCGGTGCAGCGCTGGGCACCTCGACCACCACCAGCTATATCGAATCGGCTGCTGGCATCAGTGTTGGCGGACGTACTGGCCTAACCGCTTGCGTCGTTGCCGTGCTGTTCCTGCTGGCGTTGTTCTTCGCCCCTCTGGCGAGTGCCATACCGGCTTACGCCACTGCACCCGCGCTGTTGTTTGTCGCCGTGCTGATGATGAGCAGCCTGGCGCAGATCGACTGGGAAGACCTCACTGTTGCCGCACCTGTGGCGGTTGCAGCCCTAGCCATGCCGCTGACCTTCTCGATTGCCAACGGCATTGCCTTCGGCTTTATCGCCTGGACCCTGATCAAGCTGCTGGCCGGTCGCGCACGTGAACTCAACCCGGCGCTGCTGATTCTCTCGGCACTGTTTGTGGTTAAGCTCGCCTGGTTCGCATAACCACACCGCAAACTACAGGCCTTTGCCGGCTGCTCATGTTGATCGCCAGCCAGTTGCTCGCCACACCGCTTGCATCCCTTTCAACGCAGGACATCTGTCCGCCCGCTTTGCGAGTCCGCCATGAGCCGTTCCCAGTTCGATCCCACTGCCTACGCCGCCCAGCTGGCTGACAAACAGCAGCGCCTGATAGAGCTGTTGGCACCGTTCAACGCACCGCCTCCTGAGGTATTCGAATCGCCGCGTGAGCACTATCGCCTGCGCGCTGAGTTCCGCTTGTGGCGCGAAGGTGACGAGCGCCATTACGCGATGTTCGAGGCTGGCGATAACCTCAACCCGATCTTCTTCGAAGACTTTCCCATCGCCAGCGCGCAGATCAATGCGCTGATGCCGCGCTTGAAGGCGGCGTGGCAGGCCAGTAGCGCCCTGAGCTTCAAACTGTTTCAGGTCGAGTTCCTCACCACGCTGGCAGGCGACGGCTTGATCACCCTCTGCTACCACCGCCCGCTGGATGCTACCTGGCAGGCCGAAGCCGAGAAGCTCGCGGCTGAATTGCAGGTGAGCATCATTGGTCGCTCCAAGGGCAAGCGCATCGTCATTGGCAAGGACTATGTCGAAGAAAAACTGCAGGTCGCTGGCCGCACCTTCAGCGACCGCCAACCGGAAGGTGCTTTCACCCAGCCCAACGGCGAGGTGAACCAGAAGATGCTCGCCTGGGCCTATGACGCACTTGGCGAGCGCAGCGATGACCTGCTGGAACTGTACTGCGGTACCGGCAACTTCACCCTGCCGCTGGCCACCCGCGTACGCAAAGTGCTGGCCACTGAGATCAGTAAATCCTCGGTCAACGCCGCCTTGGCCAACCTGACGGATAACG
>SXGS01368958.1_pt1 | contig 12539 bp, 13 predicted proteins | sample 3174681 | NCBI WGS metagenome assembly SXGS01 (sample SAMN11356861, study PRJNA531348) | freshwater metagenome | isolation source: freshwater sample F1-80 | place: China: Fuxian Lake, Yuxi | collected 2017-12-25
GTCAGGTCGAGCGAATCGGTGGCGACAAAACTTTCAGGTTTGGCGAATATTTCTTGCACCTGTTTTTGCCCGTCGACGATTCGCTGTCCAAGTGAAATGCGAAACAAAGCCGAAGAGTTATTCGTGAGTTCGTTGACCAGTGATTCAGAATCGATCTTGACCACGAAACGCAGGTTTCCTGAGGTGTAAATATGAAAGTTTTGTGCGGTTAGTGTCAGTTGGCCTGATTCGGTTGCAGCCATGATTGGTTGTTTGATGGCCAACGTCGACAGCAGGCAAACAGCGATGGCGCAGACCATAGTTTTGGTGCGCACCTGAGCCTTTTGTCTATGGCTTTGGCGGACACGTTGCTTGCGCCGCGGGGAGCAGTTTTGATCAGTCAATACACAATCACGCTAATGCGAAGATCACCGTTAACTGAGGAAACACATCACTTCTCACGCTGTGATGCGTAGCCTGTAGAGCGTGGTGCCACAGCGCTTCGCGCCAGTTATGAGTGAAATAGCTCCTGTTGCTTCGAGGTTTCGTGACGCCTGGTTCAAACTATTTCTAGTCGGTGGCACCGTCCGTGATTTGATGCTGGATCGCAGCGTCGATGAATTGGATTTTGATCTAACCACAGACGCGCTACCCGAGCAGATCAAGGCGGTGCTTGCTGGTTGGTGTGATTCAATTTGGACTCAGGGTGAAAGATTCGGCACGATCGGCGCCAAACAAGGCGAGCGTGTCTATGAGATAACGACCCATCGGGCCGAGGCATATTCCCCCGATTCACGCAAGCCCGATGTGCAATTTTCAAAAGACATTCAAGAAGATTTATCGCGACGCGACTTCACGATCAACGCAATGGCCCTTGAAGTAACCAGCGACTCGCCCGTTCTTGTAGACCCGTTTAATGGCCTGTCTGACTTGATGGGCAAAGTTTTGCGTACGCCTCTATCGCCCGAGGTCAGTTTCAGCGACGACCCGTTGCGGATGATGCGCGCAGCGCGTTTCATTTCAAGTCTCGGCATGGTCGCAGTGTCCGAGTTGGTCCTAGCAGTCAAAGCGATGTCTGATCGCATCACGATTGTTAGTGCCGAGCGAATTCGCGACGAGTTCGACCGTCTTATCGTCACCGATCGACCATCATTTGGTTTGTGGTTCTTGGTCGACAACGGTCTATCCAAGCACTTTTTGCCGGAACTTGCAGCGATGCAGCTCGAGCAAGATCCAATTCATCGACACAAGGATGTTTTGACGCATACGCTCGCAGTAATTGAAAATGTAAAGAGTGATGAGCCCTGTGATTTTCGCATCACCCGTTTGGCGGCGCTGTTTCACGACGTCGGCAAACCAAAAACACGGGCTATTCGCCCGGGCAAGGGCGTAACTTTTTATCATCATGAAGCCGTCGGTGCACGCATGACTCGTGATCGAATGCGCAAACTGCGATATTCCGTGCAAGACATCGAGACAGTTGCCGAACTGGTCGCACTCAGCGCGCGATTTCATACATATCAAATGGGTTGGACTGACGCGGCGGTGCGCAGATATGTGCGTGATGCGGGCGCACATTTAGCCGAACTAAATGTCTTAACCAAAAGTGATTGCACGACTCGTAACGAAAAAAAAGTTGCCGCACTTGCCCGACGCATGACCGAACTTGAACAACGCATCGCCGAACTCGCGGCACGGGAGGAACTTGCGGCAATGCGTTCAGAAATGGACGGCTCGCAAGTAATGGAATTTCTAAAAATTGAGCCGAGTCGACACGTTGGCAATGCGTTGGATTTTTTGATGGAGATTCGCATCGAAGAAGGCTTGCTTGGCGACGAAGAAATTCGCAAACGCCTGCAGTCTTGGTGGGACTTGCAGAAAAAGTAATTTAATTTGTTAGGGTTTAGCCAACATGCCACGCAAACAGACACAAAGAAAACAGTGCAACGAGCCCGAAGACCTCGATCTGCATCTTGGCGAAATTGATCATCGGTTGACGCGTCGTTCGGTTGTAAACAATTTTCGCAGTGGGATAATTTCGAAGGAGAGCATTTGCGACGCGCACCCGGAGCTGTTGCGTGTGGCGCGTAATTTCGGCAGGCCAACGCGGGTTAAATGTCCAATTTGTGTAAACGACCAATTGGTCACGGTGACCTACTTGTTTGGTCCGAGGTTGCCGCGGCATGGCAAATTCATCGCCACGAGAGACGAGATTGAACAGTTTGCTCGTCGACCCGAGCAGTTCACGGGCTATTTGGTTGAGGTTTGCCGCAGTTGTTCGTGGCACCACTTGCTTAAAACTCGTAACATCTAGGCCACTGTAAAAACCTTGCAACAGGCCTGTGGCACTGTGCTGGCGTGCCGTTACACTTCGAAGTCCACATACCTGCCCCTTCGGGGGCCCCAATTTCTTGTTGGGTCCGAAGGGAGTTATCACGTTCATGCGTGCATATGAATTAATGGTCATCATCAACGGCAACCTCGAAGAGTCGGCTGCTCACAGCTGGTTGGGCGTGATCACCAAATCAGTTACATCTGCCGGCGGAGCCGTTCACGGCACACCTGACTGGTGGGGCAAACGCCGCTTGGCTTATCCGATCAAAAAACAAAACGACGGCTACTACGCAGTCTTCAACATCACGGCACCTGGTGGTGCTCTTGATGAAGCAGAACGCGCGATGCGCATCGCTGATGACGTGTTGCGACACAAACTTCTCCGCCTTCATGATGACGAAGCAGCACGCAGCGGTATTGCATTCACAGCAAATTCATAAGCAATCCACAAAAATAAAGGGACACAAATCAAATGGCCGATAACAGCATCACACTCGTTGGAAACCTTCCGCGAGACCCAGAAATTCGATTTACTGCAACCGGAAGAGCAGTCGCATCATTCAGCATGGGTGTCGGTCGCCGTTATCAAGTCAATGGCGAATGGCAAGAACAAACTTCTTGGTTCAATGTCACGGCATGGGGTCAACTCGGCGAAAACGTGGCTGCAACTTTGGTCAAGGGTTCACGAGTGGTCGTAACGGGTCGTCTTGAGCAACGTGAATACACATCTCGCGAGGGCGAAAAGCGCACCGCAATAGATGTCATCGCAGATGACATCGGGCCGAGTTTGCGTTGGGCAACGGCAACGGTTGTGCGCACTCCAAAACAAGATGGTCAAGGTGGCGGGTCGGCTAATCGCCCAGCCAACACCGGCACCAATCCAGGCACCGAAGCAACGCCATTTGATGGCGAAGAACCCTTTTAATTCATTAACTCAGCCAATACACAAACAAGGACTTCCCTATGACAAGTAAATCGAACAAACTCAGAGCCAAAAAAGCGCTGCTTCGCAAACCAAAGAAGCGCCCGAACATGATGGTGCAAGAAAAAGTCGGCTTCGTCGATTACAAAGACGTCAACTTGTTGCAGCGATATATGTCTGATCGTTCAAAGTTGCGTGCTCGACGCATGAACGGCAATTCGGTGCAACAACAGCGCGATATCGCGACTGCGGTTAAAAATGCCCGAGAAATGGCACTGTTGCCTTACACCAAGCGTGTTTCAGCAACGCGCGCTCCACGCGAGCGCGGCGAATATGGCTCTGACGATCGTGGTCGTGGTCGTGATCGTGGTCCGCGTCGCGATGATGGCGCAGGCGATTCAACTCGCGTTGAAATCGCAGAGAACATCTCAGCAGAAGTCGCCAACGGGGCAACTGTTGAAGCCATAGTCGATGGACCGACATCATGAAAGTTTTGCTTCGTTCAGATATCAAGGGTGTCGGTCGTCGTGGCGACATTGTGAACGTGTCATCGGGTCATGCTCGCAATTTCTTGTTGCCAAATGATTTGGCGATAGTGGCTAACGAAGGCACGATTGCCCAGGCAGACGTAATGCGCAAGTCGCGCGAGTTGCAGGTTGCCGCCGACCGCGAATCGGCACGACTTGTTGTGGCGTCGCTTGCCACAACCGTAATCACGATCGCCGCCAAGTCTGGCAACGAGGGTCGTTTGTTTGGTTCAATCAATGCAGCAGAAATTGTAAAAGCAATTTTTGATCAAACCGGCGTGACAATCGATCGTAAAGCGGTGCAAATCGAGGCACCGTTGCGTCAACTTGGTGAGCACACGGTTTCGGCCGTGGTTTTTGATGATGTCGTCGCGACGCTCAACGTCAATATTGTCTCTAACTAAACCTTGTCGGTCACGATTAGTTATCAACTAGTTATCCACCGGTTTTCCCCAGAAGAATCACAGGGTTATACCCGTAGCAATCAACAGGCAAACTAGGGCATTGTGTAGTCATGTCAATTGCTGAATTTCCTCGTGGTGATCGCGTCGCCGCGCAGCAACGATCAATCAACAGAATTCCTCCGCACAGCATTGAAGCAGAAGCATCGTTGTTGGGTGCGATGTTGTTGTCGCGCGACGCAGTCGGCGTCGCGTTCGAACGCGGGGTTCGATCAGACGAATTTTATAAACCGGCACACCAACACATTTACGACGCGATTCGTTCGCTGAACACCGCCGGCGAACCAGTCGATCCGATAACTGTTGGTGATGAACTTCGCCGAAATAATTTATTGGAGGGCATCGGTGGTATTGATGCGCTTTTGACATTACAAAACGCGACGCCCGCAATTACAAGTGCCGAGCGATACGCAAAAATCGTGCGCGAAACAGCTTCGCTGCGTAGATTGATATCGGCTGCTTCTGAAATTGCCGAAATTGCCTACAGTGGCCCCGAAGATGTGGCCAAAGCGCTGGATGAATCCGAATCGAAAATCTTTGACGTTTCTGAAATGAATATCGGGGACACTTCGCAAAAGTTGGGCGCTTTGGTGAATGATGCCATGGAGAAACTCGAGGATCGCGCCAACAACAAAGAGATGATCACCGGCACCGCAACTGGGCTTGACGATCTGGACAAAATTTTGCTTGGTTTTCAGCCAGGCACCCTCAATATTTTGGGGGCTCGTCCGGCGATGGGCAAATCCGCTTTGGCGCTCGGTGTCGCCGTGCATGTGGCGCGTACGTCTGGCAAGCAAGTTTTGTTTTTTTCACTCGAAATGGGTACTGCCGAACTTGTGCAACGAATTCTCGCCAGTGAAGCGGGTGTCGACTCGAAAGTTTTGCGCAGCGGCCGCCCATCACCCAACGACTGGACAAAAATCGGTCACGCTGTGGGACGGCTGGATGTTCCGTTGATTATTGATGACAGCCCGGGCACCTCAGTCGGGGCAATTCGCGCCAAGGCTCGTCGAGTCGTCAGCCGTCAAGGTGAAATTGCGTTGATCGTCATCGACTATCTGCAACTCATGGGTGGGGATGGTAAGCCGGAGAATCGTCAACTTGAAGTCAGCGAGATCAGTCGTAAACTCAAGTTGCTGGCCCGTGAATTCAAGATCCCGATTTTGGCACTAAGTCAGTTGAGCCGTGGTCTCGAATCACGAACCGATAAGCGACCGACACTTTCAGATTTGCGTGAGTCCGGCGCCCTCGAGCAAGACGCCGATGTCGTTATGTTTTTATATCGCGACGAGGTTTACAACCCAGACAACAAGACCGAAATGGGCGCGGCTGAACTTAACGTGTCGAAACATCGCGCAGGGCCGCTCGGCAAAGTACGCCTCTCTTGGCAGGCCACCTATACGCGCTTTCAAAATTTTGCGGCTGATCCCAATTTGAATTAATCATGTTTCTCGGCGAAGACCTTTTGGCGTGGATGGTGATTGCCCTCGGTGGGGCGATGTTCGCCGGAAATCTCGTCGCGTTAGTCCGCCCACCTAAACAGCGTCGTGATGCAACTGACTTAACCAAGGCGCCCGTTGCGCGCAGCGTGGTAATGGCAACAATCGGCGCGATCGCCGCACTTTGGGCATTTGTCAGCCTGCTTTAAAAAATTGAGCGGGTGACGGGAATCGGACCCGCGTATTCAGCTTGGGAAGCTGATGTTCTACCACTGAACTACACCCGCATTTGCGTAATTGAGCGTAGCAACACAGTTTTAAGACCGAAATTTAAGTTCAACAAAAAATTTTACTAAGGTGATTTAGTCGTGATTTTGTCAGATCGAAGCATCAAAGAGGCCCTTGAAGCCAAGCGAATCATCATTGATCCTTTGGATATGTCGTGCATTCAACCCTCGTCGATCGACGTCAAGGTTTCAAACTTGTTCCGCGTGTTTCGCAACCACACCGCTAGCACGATCGATGTTAAGCGTGATTTATCTGACTTGACCGAGTTGGTTGAAATCGACAAAGACGGCGTGTTCATGTTGCATCCTGGTGAATTTGTTTTGGGGTCGACGCTAGAGCGCATTGCAATCTCCAACGATTTGGTTGCCCGCGTCGAAGGCAAGAGTTCGCTCGGTCGGTTAGGTCTTTTGATTCACTCGACCGCTGGTTTCATCGACGCCGGTTTTGATGGGCACATCACTCTCGAGTTGTCAAATGTCGCAAACTTACCGATCACTATTTATCCGGGAATGAAAATCGGACAAGTAAGTTTCATGACGATGACCACACCAGCTGACAAGCCATACGGCTCCGGTGCCAGTGGCTCAAAATATCAAGGTCAACGCGGTCCGACACCGAGCCGCTATTTTGAAAATTTCAAATAGTTAGCTGAAACTTGTCGTGCTGGTCGCAACATTGGCGGCCGCAAGCGGTGAGTTCTGACTGGCAATTGATCGCTCACCATTTTCGATGGCGTCAAGCAAGTGAATTGCAATGTCACCAACTTTTATTTCAGACTCTTCTTTACCCGCACCTTTTACGCCGTCGTCGAGCATGATGTAGCAAAACGGACATGCAGTTGCGACACGGGTCGCACCAGTGGCGATCGCTTCGCGCGCGCGTTCATCGTTGACTTTGGTGCCGATGTCCTCTTCCATCCACATTCTTGCGCCACCAGCACCACAGCACATGCCCTTGGTGCCGTTGCGGGGCATCTCGACAATTTCGATGCCTTTGATTGAGCCGACTACTTTTCGCGGCGCAACATATACATCGTTGTGTCGACCCAAATAACACGAATCGTGGTACGTGATGCGCTCTTCGAGCGAGGCGTTGCTGACATCGAGTGTGCCGGCTTCAATTAAATCTTCGAGCAATTGCGAGTGGTGAATGACCTCATAGTTGCCACCCAATTGCGGGTATTCGTTTTTCAGCGTGTTGAAGCAGTGTGGGCACTGAGTGATAATTTTTCGCACGCCCATCGTGTTGAGCATCTCGACATTGGGCATCGCCAACATTTGAAACAAGTATTCGTTGCCGCTGCGCCGCGCGCTGTCGCCAGTGCACATTTCGCTTGGGCCAAGAATCGCCACGTCGATGCCCGCTCGCTTGAGCAATTTGGCCATCGATTGGGTGACTTTCTTGTTCTTGTCGTCGAAACTGCCGGCACAACCCACCCAGTACAGGTATTCACTTTTCAACGGTGCACCTGGATCGAGAATTTCGACATCCAAATCTTTTGCCCATTCACCGCGATCTGTTTGGCTCATCCCCCATGGGTTGCCTTGATTCTCCATTGCTCGGTAGGCGTTGCCGAGTTGTGCAGGAAAGTTACTTTCCATTAGCGATAAATATCTGCGCATATCGAGAATCTTGTCAAGAATCTCGATATTTACTGGGCAGATTTCGTCGCAGGCCTTGCAACTTGTGCAAGACCAAATTTCTTCGGCGGTGATGCGCTCGAACACCGAGTTGGCGTTGATTTTTATTTCGCTGTCGGCACTCAGCGGCGCGGACACTTTGCCGCCAGGAGCATGACTCGCGGTGGCAGCCATGACTTCGCCACTTTTTAGAATAATTTCGCGCGGGTCTAGGGGCTTGCCCGTGGCATGCGCCGGGCAGACACTGGTGCAACGACCGCACATCGTGCACGCGTCGAGATCCAGCAGTTGCTTCCATGTAAATTCTTCGATCATGTTCACACCGAACGACTCGAGCGAAGTCTCGGTGAGATTTGGCATCGCCTTCATTGCACCTTTGGGGCGTTCGCGATCCTTGAGATACATGTTGAGCGGCGAGGTGAACATGTGACGCAACATCGTGATCGGCAAAATCGCTAGGAACACGATGAAAGTCAAAACGTGGGCAACCCACCATCCTTGGTGCCAAGTTGTCAGCGTTGATGCGCTTGCACCGTTGACGAGTTGTGCGAGCGGGTAACCAACGACGCTCCATTTTTCGTGGTCAAGGTTGACGCCTGCGGCTTGGCCCTGAGCGATGCGGAACATTTCCGCACCAAAACCTGTTACACCGACTGCCAACAACACGCCAAGAATCAGCGCGTGCTCTGGTTTTGTTTTGATGCGAATGCGATACGGGCGTTGCACATATCGCCGCAAAATTGCCCACACGACACCCGCTGTAAACACGACACCAGCAACATCGCCGACAAGTGCGTAGCCGCGATAAACATCGCCATGCAGAAACTTGAGCGCTTCAGGCATTTGGTGGTCGATTTCAAGCACGGTTGTCACGCCGAGCAATACCAAGAAACCGAAATAAATCATGGAGTGCATCAAGCCTGCGGCGCTGTCGCGTAAGAGTGTGCGCATATAAACACCCGAGCGATAGTCGGCGAGTCGACGCTTGACATTTTTTGGCGTTGTCTTGCGTCGGTCTGGTGCGCCGCGCTCCCAGTTGCGAATCCGATCGGCGAAACGCAACGATCCCCAGATCAACATCATCGGGATCACCGTGTAGAACGCAAGGACTAATGCAGTCGGTACGCCGCCAAAAACTTCGCGGTGAATCGGTGAAGTGCTTTTCCAACCTGTTAGTTGCGGCACGATTCCTGAAATCAATGTGAAAGTTCCGATACCAACACCAAAGGCGATCGACAATTGGTATGGCTTGAAACGTTTTTTTATCACAGTCTCAGTTGTCATATTTTGTGAGCACCTCTGATTTTCGAGTTGGTACTCAGACTAGTTTTATTAGCCCAAATACGCGCGATCCAGATCGCGGATGCGCAATGAAAGCGAACCCAACAACTTGTGTGTAAGTGCAGGTACTTTGTCGGTTAAGCGCAAAAAGTTGCCCCGGCTGATTACGAGCAATTGACACTCGGCATCGCAGACAACCGTGGCGGTGCGAGGGCCGTGGTCGAGAAGCGAGAGTTCGCCGACTACAGCACCTGTGCTTATCGTGGCAACCTTTTTGCCACTGCGCTTGACGGTGGCTTTGCCACTTAAAATGATGAAAGCCTCTTTGCCAGACTCACCCTGTTTGACCATCGTTTTACCTTTGGCCATCGTTATTCGGTCGCCTGCTTTGGCAATTCGCTCGAGATCTTTTGTCGAGCATGACGAAAAAAGGGGTGAATAACGCAAATGTTTTAGAGAGTTTTTTAGATCGGACATGATTTAATTCTACCGATTTTTTGCGTTGCTTTGATCGGCAACGGCTTGTATTGCTGTGGCGATTGCCACTTGATCACCAAGATAATTAGCCGTGACAAGTTTCATTTGATTTGAAAACTTGCAGATACGAGGTACCCCAGTTGGGATATTGAACTCGGCTATCTGCTGTGGGTTTAAGTTTTCCAGATGCATCACCAACGCCCGCAACGAGTTGCCGTGTCCGATTATTAAAACATTTTTGTTCTCGGCTAGTTCAGGGGCGATGTGCTGGTGAAAAAACGGCACGACCCGAGCGACCACATCCTTGAGACATTCGGTGTCTGGGAGATCACTTTTTGCAACGTGCCGATAGCGCGGATCATTGCCGGGGTGTTCTGGGCTCGTAGATTCAACTGGCGGCGGCGCGACGTTGTAACTTCGGCGCCAAAGGTTTGTCTGCTCTGCACCATATTTGAGCGTCGTGGCCTTTTTGTCCAGGCCTTGTAGCGCACCGTAATGTCTCTCATTTAGTCGCCAATCTTGGCGCACCTCGATGTCTGATTGCCCAAGCGCGGCGAGGGTAAGTCGTTTTGTTTCGGTGGCGCGCGTCAAGAGCGAGGTAAAAACCACATCAAATTTGATCCCTGCCTGCTTGAGCGTTTCGCCAGCCTGTATGGCTTCGCGCTCCCCTTTTGGTGTCAGGGCGACATCGTGCCAACCCGTAAATAGATTCAATTCGTTCCAAGTGCTTTGACCGTGGCGCAGCAACACAAGTAGCCCGGTCATTGATGCCTCACGGATTAAATCGTATGCGCAAAAACGCTGTAACAATGGATGTATGAGGTCACGGAGCTCGGCTGGTTTTGATGTCGTAGTTGTTGGGTCGGCGAATTTAGATCTTGTCGCGCGCACTAGTCGGCTACCAAAACCCGGTGAAACGGTTACGGGCTCACACTTTTTTGAGGTGTGCGGGGGCAAAGGTGTGAATCAAGCAATTGCTGCTGCTCGTGCCGGTGCAAAAACCGCCTTCATTGGTGCGCTGGGTCGTGACCATGCTGGCGAGATATTGCTCGCCGCGCTCGTCAACGACGGCGTCGATGTTTCTGCAGTGCAACGAATGGCGACACCAACTGGTCGCGCCTTAATTGGCGTGGGCGATGACGGTGAAAATTTGATCATTGTCGTACCCGGCGCAAATCACACGATCACCGTCGACGATATTGAGAAAAATAAATCGTTAATTTCTGCGGCGAAAGTTTTGTTGTGTCAACTTGAAGTGCCTTTGCCAGTCGTACATCGAGCATTTGAACTTGCAGGATCATCTACCACGCGAATTTTGAACCCTGCCCCCGCCCAAGCTTTGCCTCATGGATTGCTCGGTGTGGTCGACATAGTTGTGCCCAACGAACATGAAGTCGAACTTTTAGGTGGCGCGAGGCATTTGTTGACTCTGGGTGTCAAGACGGTGATTGTCACCCAAGGTGAAAAGGGGGCGATGGTCGTTGAAGCGACTGGGGCGAGGCAGGTTGATCCATTTAAAGTGACGGCGGTTGACTCAACTGGGGCCGGCGATGCTTTTTGCGGCATGCTGTCGGCCCGCCTGGCATCTGGCGAAACCCTGGCCAACTCGCTTCGAGCGGCTGTTGTTGCAGGCGCTTTAGCCACCCAAGTTGAGGGTGCAGTGCCTTCATTGCCCATATGGGATATGGTTCAAACCAGACTTGAGTCATAACCGCTCAAGTTTTATGGCTAATAGGTTGTAAAGACTCAACGACCGCCTTATCGTACTTTGAGCCTGTCAAAACCCCCTTTGACAGGCCTTTAATCGAGTCAAACCAAACGGAGAAAACAAATGTCTAAAGCAGTCGGAATCGACCTCGGTACAACCAATTCAGTTGTTTGCGTACTTGAAGCAGGCGAGCCAGTTGTAGTACCAAACTCAGAAGGTTCGCGCACCACGCCATCGGTAGTCGCGTTTTCAAAAGGTGGAGATGTTCTCGTTGGCGAAGTTGCCAAGCGTCAGGCGATCACCAACACCGAGCGAACATTTCGCAGCATCAAGCGCCACATGGGTTCGAATTGGACGTCCACAGATATTGACGGCAAAAAATATACTCCGCAAGAAATCAGCGCACGCACATTGATGAAACTCAAGCGTGACGCCGAGGCGTATCTCGGCACTTCGGTGACGCAAGCAGTGATCACCGTGCCTGCATATTTCGACGACGCGCAACGAACCGCAACAAAAGAAGCCGGTCAGATTGCCGGTCTCGAAGTTTTGCGGATCATTAACGAGCCGACCGCGGCCGCACTCGCATACGGGCTCGACAAAGGCAGCGAAGACGAAACCATTTTGGTGTTCGACCTTGGCGGTGGCACATTTGACGTCAGCGTTCTCGAAATCGGTGACGGTGTATTCGAAGTAAAAAGTACCCATGGCGACACCCACCTGGGAGGTGACGACTGGGATCAACGCGTCATCGACTGGCTCGTCAAAGAGTTCAAGTCGGCTCATGGTGTTGACCTTGGCACTGACCGCATGGCTCTGCAACGACTAAAAGAAGCGGCAGAAAAAGCCAAGATCGAGTTGTCGCAAGTGCAGCAAGCTCAAATCAACTTGCCGTTCATTACTGCAACCCCGAGTGGTCCATTGCATCTTGATGTGTCCTTGTCTCGCTCAAAGTTTCAAGAGATGACCAACGACTTGCTCGAGCGTTGCCGCAAGCCGTTCGAGCAAGCAATCACCGATGCTGGCATCAACAAGAGTCAAATCAACCACGTAATTTTGGTCGGCGGATCAACCCGCATGCCAGCCGTGCTTGAATTGATTCAAGCGTTGAGCGGCAAAGAGCCGAATCGTTCGGTAAACCCCGATGAAGTTGTGGCTGCAGGTGCCGCAATTCAAGCCGGTGTTTTGCGCGGTGACGTCAAAGACGTGTTGTTGCTGGATGTCACACCGTTGTCGTTGGGTATTGAAACAAAAGGTGGCGTGATGACGAAGTTGATCGAGCGCAACACGACGATCCCGACTCGTCGCACCGAAGTTTTTTCGACAGCCGAAGACATGCAGCCTTCTGTAGAAATTCATGTGTTGCAAGGCGAGCGCGAAATGGCGAGTTACAACAAGACGCTAGGTAAGTTTCAACTTGTCGACTTGCCACCTGCTCCACGCGGGGTGCCACAAATCGAGGTCACATTTGATATCGATGCCA
>SXGS01119809.1_pt1 | contig 12537 bp, 9 predicted proteins | sample 3174681 | NCBI WGS metagenome assembly SXGS01 (sample SAMN11356861, study PRJNA531348) | freshwater metagenome | isolation source: freshwater sample F1-80 | place: China: Fuxian Lake, Yuxi | collected 2017-12-25
AACCACGGATTACACGGATTGCACGGATGATCGAAGACAAACTTCGGCGGTGCAACCTGGAGAGCATGGGAAAATTATGCGACCACAAAGAGTTTAGATCTCCCCACCGGAGACGGCTTGAACGCTATGGTCGCCAACTTGAAAAAGAAAAGGGGTCAGGAGCCGATCATGCCACGTCCACCGCGCGCCGATGAAGGCCGCGCGATCTATCATGCGCTCAATCGCGGAAATGCTCGCCAGGAGATTTTCCGTAAACCTGAAGACTACAGAGCGGTGGAACGGGTCTTGGCCGAAGGATTGGAGAAGCACCCCGTTAACCTGTATGCGTATTAATGGATGCCCAATCACTGGCATATGGTCTTGTCGCCACGTGAAGACGGTGCCAAGTCGAGGCTGATGTACTGGATGACGATGACGCACACGCAGCGTTCTTTCCCCTCGTACGCCACAGTACCCGTTTGAAATACTCGTGACTGAGACGTTCAAAAGGCGTGTCGAAGAATGTGGGCTCAATGGATTCCATTTCATCAAAGTCTGGCCGCTTCCAAAAGGTATCGATTGGCGAGACTTGGAAACAGCGGCTCGCAAGAAGCGCAGTACCGAGTACGAACTGACCGGCGAGACCTTGATCCTTCGCTTCCGACTCAAAGGCGATAAGCCAACACCTGCCGAGAAGAAAAAACTGCTGCAATACAACGAACAGTTGATGGACCTGCTCGAGTCGCAAACATCGATGGATGATCCCTACGATGGTTCGCTGGACGCATCGGAGTTTAACGTTGGCGAGTATCGAATCTTTCTTTCCTGTCCAAGTGTCGACAAGTTGACCGACGTGCTGAAGGAATGGATCAATTCGAACGACTGGCCCAACGAATTCCACATTGTCCAGCGACGCGGACATCTCATGGATACCAAAGCCAAAGTGAATCGTATCGTCATCAAATAAACCGACGACGAGTGTGACGTGCTGGGATCAACCCAATGACCTTTGCCGGCAGTCCGCCTTCGTATTGAAGTGTCCTCTAAACATCATGGCCTGGAGCGCTGGGGTCGCACAGTGGCGACCGATCCTACGCTTCGAACCCGGTGCAATGGAATCTGATTCGGGACTGTACTAAGGGCTTGGCCATCGCTTGAGCATTTTCGCTAACCGACAAGAATTAGCCGAAATCGGGTGAGCGCTTGGACTGGGCGATTACATCACGCAAATACTTCCGAGACGATGCGACCGTGAACGTCGGTCAAGCGGAAATCTCGACCTGCATGGCGAAAAGTCAGTTTCTCGTGATTTAGTCCCATCAATGCTAGGACGGTTGCGTGGAAATCGTGAACGTGAACTTTGTTCTCGGCGGCATAGAAACCATATTCATCGGTGCTACCGTAATGCAAACCCGGTTTAGTTCCGCCACCAGCAAACCACACCGTGAAACCGTCTGGATTATGATCGCGACCGTCCTTGCCCTGAGCTGTGGGCGTCCTACCAAATTCGCCCGTCCAGATTACCAGCGTATCCTCGAGCAGGCCGCGCTGTTTGAGATCTTCCAGCAAGGCTGCAATCGGCTGGTCAACTTCCAACGCGTTTTTTGTATGGCCTTCTCTTAAATTACTGTGCTGATCCCATTGGACGTTGGCATCGCTGTGCGTAACTTGCACAAATCGAACGCCACGCTCCAGAAAGCGACGCGCTAGCAAGCACTGCCTGCCAAAATTCTCAGTTACCTTTTCGTCCAATCCATATGCCCGGCGCGTGGCAGCAGTTTCTTGAGACAGATCTTCTACTTGCGGCATTTCCGATTGCATGCGAAACGCCAATTCAAACGACGCTATTCGGCCTTCCAGCGCTGCGTCCAGAGCACCTTCCTCCAAATGGCGCCGATTGAATTGTTGGAGCAAGTCGAGTTGCTTACGTTGCACCGCCGCCGGCGTTCCTGCTTCGTTGGCGATATAGCGAATGCGCGCTTGATCGGAGGGTGTGCTGGCATTGCCAAGTGGTACACCCTGATATACCGCAGGCAGAAAAGCGGAACTCCAATTGTTGACACCGCCATGGGCCAGCGTCGGACAAATCGTGACAAATCCCGGAAGATTGTCGTTCTCAGTTCCCAAACCGTAGCTGACCCAAGCACCCAGGCTGGGACGTACAAAGTTGTCGGAACCGGTGTGCATCTTTAGCAGTGCACCACCATGTGCCGCGTTGCTGCCATGCAATGAGTGGATAAAACATAGATCGTCCACGTGCTTGGCAACGTTCGGAAATAGTTCGCTGACATAGCTGCCCGTTTCACCGTATTGCGAGAACTTCCAGGGTGATTTCAGCAACTTGCCCGTCGGTGCAAATTGGACGCGCGGCTTTTCAAACGGACATTCTTTCCCATCGTCTCGCTGCAAATTTGGTTTGTAGTCGAAGGTATCGACTTGTGACGGCCCGCCTTTCATGAACACGAATACCACGCGCTTGGCCCGCGCCGCAAAATGGGGCTCTCGGGGACTCAAGGGGTTCGAGTAAGCTTGCCGAGCGCCGGATGTTTTCTCAGCCAGTAAGGCGGTCGCTGCCAAGTAACCAAAACCGATCGCACTATTTTTTAGCCAATCGCGGCGCGTAGGCCTGAGTCCAACGAGTTCTGATTGGCAATTGCATCCGACAGACATTACAAGAAACCTTCTACTATAGGAGCTATTGTGGCGATCTTATCGGACAAACGCAAAGTCATTGGACGCAAGTGCGGATTGACACAACCAAGTCCAGCGCTGCAGTTCGTCGACAGCCGCATTCTGCTTCAAAAAAGTCAATGCAGCTTCGCGATCCTCTGAAACCGGAGGATGTGCGTACAAGCGCCTCCACAGCTCGTCGACTCTTGCTCCATCGTTTACTAGCGGGCCACTTAGTAGTCCTCGAGCCAAACCACCGGCGGCTTCGTGCACCAATCCACTGTTCAGCATGAACAGAGCTTGCGGAGCTATCGTTGTCGAGTCACGATTTCCATTCACATTCGCAGCATCGGAATAATCGAAGAGGTAGAACACGTCGTACAAGTGGTTGCGAATCACAGGCACGAAGATTGAGCGCAGGTGGCTGTCGTATTTCGTCTTGTCGATCGAAGTATGATTGAATAAGAATTCTCGGTTCTTTACATGCAGCAGCGACTGTCCTTTGGCCATATCTAGCACACCGCCAACTGCCAGGATCGAATCGCGAAATACTTCAGCTTCCATTCGCCGAATGCTGTATCGCCACAAGTACTGATTGCGTGGATCTTTCTCCGCGCTCAGCGAATCAAACTGGCTGGACTGGCCATAGGTTTGCGACAGCAGTATCAACCGCTGAATATGCTTGATGGACCAATCGTTTTCGATCAACTCCACTGCCAACCAATCAAGCAGCTCTGGATGCGAAGGTTTGTCACCAAGCAATCCGAAGTTATCGGTCGACGCGACCAACCCTAAACCGAAATGCCATCGCCACAACCGATTCACGATGACTCGCGCGGTCAGCGGGTTATTTGGTTCAACTAACCAACGTGCAAAACTTTCTCGACCGCTCATTTGTTTCGACATACGCGGCGTCTGGGTACTAACAAAAACGGCGGGAACACCGCGCGGCACGATGCGCCCCAGCGCAAGGTGGCTGCCGCGAATATGAACGGGAATATCGGCAACGATACCTTCAGTGACTCCCATCGCTGACGGCAATTCCGGCGCACTAGCTTCCAATTTCGCCAGTTGGTCTCGTTTATTCTTGAGATCCTCGCGAATTGCATCGGGTAACTTGGGTTCCGGATCTTTGGGCAGCTCCTCGCCAAGCTTGAGTGACTTCTTTAGTTCTTCGATCGCAGCGCTACGTACTCGTTCAATCTCCTTTTTGCCGGAATCGACACTTTGCTGATGATCCTTCTGGCGTTGCAATTCCGTTTCGTTTGCGAGAGAGTTTTCATGCCACTTGGCGATCGTTTTGTAACTCTCCATCGTCTTGGTGCTTTTGAGAATGCCAGCCAAGCCATAATAGTCTTCCGTCGAGATTGGATCGAATTTATGGTCGTGGCATCTTGCGCAGCCCAAGGTCAATCCCAAGAACGACTTGCCAATAGTGTCGAGCTGCTCATCGATGATGTCCATTTCCATTTTTTGTTTGTCGACTTCAGCCAGTACCTTGGGCCCCAGCGCCAGAAAGCCAGTTGCAATCAAGTATTCGCGCTGACGTCGCTCAGCATTGGGACCAGCAGGTTCAGACTGATCAGCAAGCAAATCACCGGCGATCTGCTCCAGCACAAACTGGTTATAGGGTTTATCACTGTTCCAAGAGTCAACGACATAGTCGCGATAGCGCCATGCGTTACCATGCGCGATGTTCTCATCCAATCCATTTGAATCGGCATAGCGCGCGATATCCAACCAATGCCTGCCCCAGCGAACACCGTAATGCGGTGAGCCCAGCAAGCGCTCGACAACCTTCGACTTCGCATCCTGGGAATTGTCCTGAAGAAAGCTCTCGATTTCTGCCACGGTGGGTGGCAAGCCGACCATATCCAACGTAACACGTCGCAGCCAAATGGATTTTTCGGCCTCACTTCGTGGAGTCAATCCATGGGATTTCAGTTTGGTCCAAACAAACCGATCGATGGAATTCGCGCTCCACTTATCGTGCGTATCTGAAGGCACAATGGATCTTACCGAAGTTTGGAATGCCCAGTGGTTTTTTCCCTCCTCAATACGCTTGGGGTCAACAGGCACGGACTCACCGGAACTGATCGGCAAGGTGGCTCCATCGCGGACCCACTTCGCCAAGGTCTCAACCTCCGCGGGCGAAAGTGGTTTTTCTGGTTCGGGAGGCATCGTCAAAGAAGCATCGACCCTCTTTACCGCAGCAATTAACAAACTGCTGTCGGGTTGCCCTGACAAATAGAGATCACCCGATTCTCCGCCGCTTAACAGAAACTCAGGAGAATCCAACCGCAGTTTGCCTTCCTGTTTCTCGTTGCCATGGCAACTCGCGCATCGTTGCAACAGCAGCGGCCGAACGTGTTTTTCGAAATATTGAATCTTCTCTGCCGCAGGTTCGCTGGCCCGAAGTTGAATCGCCAACGACAACAGAATTATTCCAGCAGCCCAGCGCTGTATCCACATGGGTATCCCTTTCCATATAAACATCTTTTTATTTTGGCGAAATACCGGCACAGAATCAAGGTCGCACGACTGTTACTTTGTTTCACCATCACCGCCAAATCGTACGTTGTGGTACTGGTCGATCGCAGGATTTTCAATTTTTCGCGTCGTTCCATTGGGCCAGAGGACCTCGATTGACTTTACCGCTGTCGATTTGCCTAGCCCAAAATGCGAGGCTGCGGCATGTTGCGATGTAAACGACGTTCCCGCAGCGATCTGGCTGGTAATCTTGCCAATTACCGATTCGACCGTCACTTTTGCCCCGAGAACGGAATGACCTGCGGCGTCGATCAATCGTACGCCCACCCAGTGATTCTCGGTTTTCAGATCGTTTCGAAATACGTGCAATACCGCTGGTCGTCCGCGAGTATTCTCGACCACCAACAAATCCTGTCGTCCGTCGCTGTCAAAATCGGTACCGACAACTGCTCGCGTATCGAATTCGCTGGCCACACCCATCAGGAATCCGAAATTGACATAGCCAGTCTCCTCCTTAACTAGCAAACAATTATGCTCGAATCCATTCCACGAACCACCTTTGTTTTTTTCGAAATCCTGCTGCACTAGCAAGAACAATTTGTCCAAAACTGGATCATGTTTCGACGAGCCAGTGTAAATATCGTGTCGCCAGAATACGGAACAATAGTCCGACGCGGACTTGCCACTAATATGCCCATTGCCAACGAAAATATCGCGATCCCCATCATTGTCAAAATCGAACGATGATGTACCCCATGACCATCCTGTCCGCGCGACAGAGTCGTTGAATTCTGGCTGCTGGAATCCTTGGCCAGTTGCCAAATACATGCGATTGCCGTAGCCCATCATTGGACGCATTTTGTTGTGTTGCTCGAATTCCGGACGCTTCAAACCGAGCTGCTCTAGTCGCCTGGCTGTCGTCGAGGCCATTCCAGTCACATAGAAATCCAGTCGGCCATCGCCATTGAAGTCATCGAATATATGCGACATCCCAAAATTGTTTCTTGCCTGCAACCAACTTTCACTTACATCAGTGAATTTGCCTTTTCCATCGTTCGTGTACAAATCGACTCCGGCGAAATCGCTGACCACGATCAAGTCAAGGTCGTGATCGTCATCCAAATCGACAAACGATGCACTGTAGGTTCTGCGAAATCGCTTGCTTGCCAAACCAGACCCTACAGTTTGGTCAGTGAAGGAACCGGTACCATCGCCTATTAGCAGGTAGGATGGGTAACCGTCGTTAGCATCGTAGTAGGGCGTCGGCATCTGACCGGCATCATAGGGCCCCTTGTACTGAGTTACCCAAGCGTCCAATTTTCCGTCTCCGTTGATGTCGCCTGCCGCAATGGCCTGCGGTAAGATGAGATTTGGAATTGGGACCGCAGTTGGCGGAAAAGTAAATTGCCCTTGCGCGTCCGCTATCCAAACTTGCGGCGATTTTTCGGGATCGGCTGTCATCAGATCGACTTTCCCGTCGCCATTGAAGTCTGCCAAGACAGCAGCATTCAGGCCCTCGGAGCGCAGCTTGCTGATCGGGGCACCACTGAATCGCCCGCCGCCATCATTGCGATAAATTTGGTTGCCAAACAGAATTTCGGCGTCACCATCAGCGTCCAAATCGTAGTTGCCAAGGAAATCCGCAACGCTGGTCGCCGAATGGCTGGCCGGTAGCGGCAAACTTGCCGCAAGTTTGTAGCCCGGCGGACCGCGACGGCGCCAAATCTCCAATCCGGGCGCTTCGACGCTCTCCACAATGGCTGGTTCGTTTTCTTTTGTGCCTTTCTTCCAGCGAACAAGCATGTTCCCGGATGCGATGACGCGCTCTTCCTGTTTTGCATTCTCTATGTGCAGCGAAAAGTTCACTCGCGATTCTGCGTTGCCGTCGGTCGAGCGGCTGAACTGACGATGATGGAATTCGCATTGAGTCAGTTTGTATCCCGCAGCCTGCCAGCGCGACAACTCCGTTTGCCACTGCGCCGGATCAAGCATCTTTGCCGGCGCGTTGCATCGATAGTATTCGACGCCTAGACTCAAGTTGGCGGCTGGTCCAGGAACTGGCAATCCAAGTCGCGGTATTTGAAGTTTGTTGAAAATTGCGAATCGATCCTCGGTCCCGCGCAAACGATCCCACAGATCGACAAAAAACTCTTCATGCTTCTGAGCCTGCACCTCGTCGGCCCACAGCGTCTTGTCCAGTTCATCTCGTTCGGCCAGTTTCTTCGCCACCGCCGCATCGATCTCAGCCAACGGTGGCGGCGGAGTAAACGGAGAGATTTGAATTTGCGCGACGCCAGGTTGCGCGATACTAGACTGTGCGATACCAGGTTCACGATCCCTTTGTTCAGTTGCAATTTGCGCGGCGTCCTTCGTCGGTTCGCCTTTCGATTGCGAATTTGGTGCCTCAGACCCGGCGAGGGTTTGTGAATCGGTACTGGGCGAACTCGACTTGTTGGAACAGCCGCAAAATACGGTAAAAAGGCAGACCGTTATCGCCAAGCCGACACATTGCCCGCTATGCTCGAAAATTCGAAGTTGCATCGCAGTTTACTCGCTGAATTTTCTGTCGTCTGTGTTGTGCGGTTCCGTCTGCGAGCCGCTGTCCATCGTTTCCCAGGATTTCGCACCTTCGACAACGCGAATCATCCGATCGACGGGAACGTTCTCGAACGTTTGGCGCAAGTCGCTAGTCGGCCAATAGACTTCCAGTCGCTTGACAACTTCGGCCTTACCAACTCCCACGTGCGCGTACAACGGACTGGCGCCGAAGGAACCGCCGCTGTTCATCCAGCGATGGATCGATCGCTGCTGGCCATTTTCCTCGAAGGAAACATCAATGCGCGCGCCGATGCCGAACGAATTCGACTTGCTCCCCACCAGTCTCACTCCGATCCAATGGTTACCAAATCCTGGATTTTGAAAAAGCGCGTTCGCGAAAGCGTCGCCGGGAAATGCTCCACCTAGCTCGATAAATACATCCTGATCTCCGTCGCGGTCGTAGTCGGCAAACGCGACTCCATGTCCTTTTTGCAAGTGGGCGAAACCACCTACTGAGCTGATATCCACAAACCGTTTACCTTGCTGATTCAAGTACATGCGATTGGGCATCAATGAATCGAAGTTAGGATCGCCCGTCCCCAAATAGAAATCGAGGTATCCGTCGTTATCCAGGTCGCCGAAATTGGAGCCCATCGGAACCGTCACGCGACTGATATTGGCCTCGCGCGAAACATCGCGAAAGTTCCCCTGGCCGTCGCCTTGATAGAGCCGGTCGGTCTGACCTTCGTGCTTCAATCCGATGTAGTCCGACGCGAAAATGCCGATGTTGGCGCTGTAGGCGCCACAGAACAAGTCCATGCAACCATCGTTGTTGTAGTCCCAAAACCAAGTGGCGAAACTGCGGCTGGGCATCTCGACTCCCAAACGAACGGCCACGTTGGTAAACGTTCCGTCGCGGTTATTTCGGAATAGTCGATTGTCGCCGTCCAAGTTCGAAACGTACAAGTCCGGGTAGCGGTCCGAATCATAGTCACCCCAGATCACTCCCTTGGCAAATCCTCCATCGCTGACGCCAGCCTGTCTGGCTATGTCCGTGAAGCGTCCTTGGCCGTCGTTCTGGAACAATTGGCAAGGATACAATTCGTTCCCAATGTACAGATCCAAATCGCCGTCATTGTCGTAATCCGCCCACGATCCAGTTTGCGTTGGGTAATGCTGCTCGCCCAAGCCGACGTCGAAGGTCACATCTCGAAAGTGGCCTTTTCCGTCGTTGGCCAGCAATGAATTCGGATGGCAGCCCGCCTCCGCCCACCATGCTCCCCGGAGCACCAGTATGTCCAGATCCCCGTCGTTATCGTAATCGGCTTGGTTCATGTTCAGTCCACCCACGATTCCTTCGATGCCAGCGGCTTTCGTCGTTTCTCGAAACGTTCCGTCACGGTTGGAACAGTAGATGCGCACTTGACCAATCGTGCTCCACTGGGATGTAATCACATCCTGCCAGCCGTCGCCGTCGAAATCATCGACCACCATACCGCCTGCTAAGCTGACTTCGTCCAATTTCAATTTCGCCGCGATATTCTCAAAACGTGGAAAATCAGTCTCCGACTTGAACAGTTCGGGCGGCAATCGAAACTGCGCTGGCACTTTTTCGGGATAGCCTCCCAAGGTCATGTGAGCGATGTTCAAAAGCCAACGCGCCACCACGTGTTCAGGAGTCCGCGTCAAGACGGCTGTCAAATGCTTGATCGCGTTTTCTGAACCCGTACGATTCTGATGTACACCTTGATCGCGAATCGGCAGAATGCAACTATCACCGTTGGTGCACATAACGCAGTTCTCGTTTTCTGCGAGACGCAAGTAGCCGACGGCCAACTGGTATTCCACCTTGTTCATTACATCGGTCCAGCCCTGTGGCACCAGAGCAAGACATTGCTGAAAACACTTGATCGCCTCTTGCGTGTGGCCAAGTTGTAACTGCTTGACACCCAGCTTGTTCAGCAGTTCGAAACGCTGTTTGACATCCGCGCTTTCGGTTAGAGCTCCTAAATATTGCTTCAACTGGACAGCTTCAGCATCACCCAGGAATGGATTCTCCTGCGGCGTTCGCTTGGCGATGTCCTTCAGCAGTAGCAACATACGTTGGTGGCCGTCTTCACCGCCCTTGACTGAGGCGGGCGCAGGATCGACTTGCTGCTGCGGCGTGCGACCAGAAATATCGCTGAGCGGTTGGTTAGACCTATGTGCCTCGGCAATTGTTCTTGCAATCTGATCGGCGGTCGTCTTCGCGCGCCGTCCACTTGGCAATAATTGCCAAGCTACCAGAGCTGCCGCTGCGATGACAAGCAGGCCACAAAACATCACCCGCCAAGACAAAGTATTTCGCATTGTCATCACGCATCTCTCGCAACGAGTGACGGTGCCCTCAGTCTACGGATTCTTTTTCAGTTCAAAATCGAACGTGCCACCATTCTCTGGAACATCCACAATCAAAGGCGTGGAATTCTCCGAAGAGTAAACGGACGGAATTTCTCGCCGCATTGGCCTATCGGAATAGACCAGTGCCGGAGCAGGCTCGTCGGGATTTTCGGGAGCGGCTTGCGGCGCAAAGTCCTTCTCCGAAATGGGGATTACTGATTCCGTAACCGTAACTCGATACTTGCCTGGCTGAACTCCCCGCTGGTCGCGCGTCGTTCCTCCAATATTTGCGATCAGGTAGTACTTGCCCTCTTTATCAGTAAACGCACCGGAACCATTTCCCTGCGTTCCTGCTGAACGGTCGGGATAGTAGTACAAACTCTTGAAGAGCAATGGTTTGCCGTCGAGAGTTACTGTGCCATTCACCGGTACCAATTTAGGACCACGGTCACAACCTACGAGCGATAACGCAAAGCAAACGATTAATGAGGTTCTCACAAGCACGATGATCTCCGAGTTATCGATAAAGTATAATAGACCCTTAGATTCAGGGTCTCGTTCGGATTTCCAGAAACTGTGAGAAGGCAAGCCTTCCCACAGTCGATTGATTTACTTGAATCAAAGTTTGGACTTCAGTGCGATGTCTATCTTTCCGCCAGTTTCGGAGACTTTTTGCAAAAGCGGCGAATTTGGCGTGGAATAGATCTGAGGGAAATTCGATTTGACTGCGCCAGTGGCGAAGATTTCAGCAGACGCACCTTCCGCAGTGCCTGTCGCGGTGGTTGAGGCTGCCATTTGCTCCGCTACCATGACTCGATAGTCGCCGGGTGGGATTCCAGGACGAGATTCCGTTGAACCCGGTATCACAGCCGTCAATTTGTAATTTCCCTCGCCGTCGGTTGTGCCACCTGCCCCGCTTCCCTGCGTGCCTGTTTGCGGAGCAAACATGACCGTTTTGTTGGCCAGAGCCTTTCCATCCAGCGTCACTTTTCCTTCAACGGGAACAAGCTTTGGGCCGCCCTCTCCGCATCCAACCAATAGGAAACAGCTCAAAGCAACAGCACTGAATCTCAACGAAATATTCATCAACTCCACTCCAGTTGGCAATCTACTGATTCTCGTTTGACTACGACGCGATCAATTTGGAAGCGATGCAACTTGACCGTCGGAACTACGGGTCAAGTTGTGTATCACGCCGTTTTGGGCCATATCACTGGTTTGGCTAACAAAATGAACCGAACCATCTCCCATGGCGAATTGGGCGCCGCCGGGGTGCAGGCTAGCCGCTGCACACCACCACGAACGCGCGCGTCCAGGAAGGGGAATAAACGTACCTGCTGGTGGATTTTGCCAGGTGGGATGTACCCAAGGTTGATTCCAAACGTTGATACCGCCGTTGACACCACTTTGACCGTGGAAGGGATCGACTCCTACCATGACCCAACCACGATAGGCCCATGCAAAAGCAGCTCCATTGACATGAAACTTTGTCGTTTCGCCCAACGCGAAGGTATTGGACAGACCATCGGAAACCGTACCAGGAGTAGATGCGCTGTGAACGCCGAACATACGTCGATTAATGCCACTACCCTGGCCAGTCAGCCAATTGTTTTGATCGCTAAAGTCGTTGGAATGAACGATGAAATCGTAATTCGTCCCCGCGCCGTCAAATCCAGTCGCAGGTCCATAGTGCGGGCTGCTGCCATTAAGGCGACCCTTCGCCGGATTGTTATCCGAAGGGCAGAGGAACATGGGCAACTCCGTCGCAGCTAATCGCGCATTTCCGTTAGTGATGGGATTGCCGACGGTTCGACCTGTATTGCGTAGTGGTCCGCCTGAAAAACCGGTATTATTCGCGGAATACGACTCTGAATGGTTAAATTGGTTGTAGATATTTCCCTGTTCCATGAACGGCAACAAAAACACCAAACCATTGGCGTTCTTGTTTTCGTTGTTTGCAGGCGGATTGGTGCACATGGTGTAGCCAATGCCCGCTGGTGGATACTTCTTATGGGTGCTTTCGTAGTTATGCAACGACAATGCGATTTGTTTCAAATTATTCGAACATTGCATACGGCGTGCTGCTTCGCGAGCAGACTGGACCGCCGGGAGCAACAGCCCAACCAGCACACCAATGATGGCAATAACCACCAGCAGTTCGACGAGGGTGAAACCAGACCTGAATTTCGACATGGCAAATCTCCAAGATACCGAGAATTCAACGAAACATTCGGCCGCGAACGGCAACTATAGAAATCACGATTTGAGGAAGGATAACAGTTCCGCAAACTAGATTCAAGTTATTGCTAGTGTTATGCGGAAAGAAAAGGTGTTTTTTTACGTAACCGTTCACGGAGTTATTTAGAGAGCAAGCTGGGATTTGGTTGCTGATTGAGGTGAGCGGCGATGGAATCGTGCAAATAGGTGAAGAAGTTGCGTTCTTGTTTCTTACAAGTGGCAATCGCTGTCCACATGCGTTCG
>SXGS01071500.1_pt1 | contig 12535 bp, 17 predicted proteins | sample 3174681 | NCBI WGS metagenome assembly SXGS01 (sample SAMN11356861, study PRJNA531348) | freshwater metagenome | isolation source: freshwater sample F1-80 | place: China: Fuxian Lake, Yuxi | collected 2017-12-25
GAGGCCTGGAGAATCAGTCCTGGACCATCAGTTCGGTCATTCGTAACCACTTCGTAAATCGACGTGTATGTTCGGTGAAATTGGTCGTCGATATCCAGCGTCGATTCAATCGGCCGTGCGGATCCAACAATTGACATTAAAACGCCCCCACGTTATTGACCTCAAGCGGAGGCTTCTTGGCAAGTTCGATAAGCTTTTGTTTCATGACCTCGAACCGCTGAGAGTCGCTTTCCTGACGACGGCCCAGTGTTGCCGCAATGTCCTCTTGGCTGCCGCGGCTGACAGCTTGGAGGCGGAATTCACCGCCACCTTTTGTCAGCGATCGTGCCTCTTTCTCGGCAAGTTTCTCGACGTCGGATTCTGTCAATTCACCAGTAACTACCAAGTCCATTGCGCGAGCGAGTCGCACTGATGCCGCCTCTTCTGCAGTCTGCAGAGATTGCCGAATCTTCTCGGCCTCGTTGATCCGATCGCCTTTCAGCTTTGCGTCTTGATCTGCAGCGTGAGAGATTGCATCGCGGATTTGCTTCTCTTCTTTTAGCATTTCTAACGCTTGCCGCTGCAGGTCGATCGCATGCCGATCTGCTTCTGACAATCCGGCTTCTTCCATCTTGTGATCCTCAACAGCTTGCCTGCCTCCCTCAAGCAACAGTATTTGTTCGTTGTATTGATCAATCAGTCGATCAAACAACTTTACCCGTTCTTTTGCAGCACGATTCTCATCTGCCTCAGCGGAAGCAGCTTCATTGAGTGCTTTTTGCTCTGGACTGGATTGTTGCATCCTGCGAATTGCCGACTCGCTACGTGCGTTCTCGCGTTCCTGCTCACGTAGTTTCTCGAACTCCCCCACAAATCCAGCGAGCATCGGTGATGCCGAGCCGAGAATTGATTGCAGCCCGCGACTATTTTGATCAACCTGTTTCATTATCTCGGCAAATGATTTCATTGCCGGGACGATAACTAATATTGACGTATTGCCGATGCTTTCCATCGTTGCGTTGATTGATTTTAGCGCGTCGTCCACTTCGGCGACCGCAGCCGCTTGCTCATCGGTTACGATTGCACCGCTTGCCAATGACTTTTCGCGGAACTGCTCGAACTGTTCAATCAACAGTTTCAGATCATTGCCTGCTTTGCCGAAGATTTCCCGAATGACCATTGCCCGTTCGGCGTTCGTCGGAATTTCCGCAATCTCTTTCGCGATGCGATGGAATATCTGATCCGGCTGCAAACCTATCAATTCGTTGGCATCCAGTCGCAACCGCTGAAAGGCTTTCGCCGTTTCGCTCGCTGGATCGCGAGCCCTTGCTACGGCGACCAGCATTTTTTCGATGCCGCCAGTCACTGCCGCAAAGTCTTTAACGTCTGCGAATTTCGCTGCAGTCTGCAATTCAGATAGCCCGCCAACTGAAACGCCAAGCCGCTCCGCAGCGTCAGCGACGTCGTCGATAGCCTTACCACGATCAATGATGAACCGCAATGCTGCAGAGCCTGCTTGCTGCAACTGATTAAACGCGGCATTGACCAATCCAATTGCACCGGCTGCAGTTGTGAGTGAAACCACCAGACTGCCAATGCCAGGAACCTGCCCTAGCATTTTCGATAAGTCCGGCTGACGCACCACTGCAAGATCGTCCATCCGTGCCCGTAGCTTTGATAGTGCAGAAAGATATTGCTGCTGGCTTAGACCGCCGTTGGCAAAAATCTCATTGAGTCGCTCCTGCTTGCGTGCCAACTTGTCTAGAGGTGTCTCGAGGCTCGACACGATCCGCATCGCCTCGCGTGCTTCCTTCGTCATCCTCTGGAAGCCCTGGTCGATATTTTGCATATCGAGAACGGCTTTAACGGCGAGTGTTTCGATTGTGCGAGTCATTGCTTAATCCCAGCGACCTGCTTACACATCGTCTCGAGTTCCGCCGCGGTCTGTTTTCTGTGGCGTGGTATGTTTCGCTCGAACGCCATTTGCGGCATGTAATGCCCAGCGTCGCGAAAGTCCTCGTCCTCTGCCTTAATCACGCCTTGTCGATGCAGACAAACTATCAGCGAATTGTGAATCGCTGACGCAAGCCGAGCCATTCGCCAGTTGTCGTTGCCCCATCCGTCGATAAGTGCGACTGCCTGCCACTTGCTGATTGTGTCCTCGTCGAGAGTGTCGACCATTTCCCGCACGCTGGAAAACCCTAGCCGCTCGGCGATACGCCACAGCCTTAACTCTCCTGCGTGCTTTCGGAGTTTTTTACTGCGTCCTCAATCGCCGAGAAATCGCCATCGCTCAAAAATCCAGTCCAGTTCTTGGACTGATCATAAAGCATCGAAACAATAGCACCATCAATGTTGTCAAAGTCGCTGCTAAGTGCGTCCTCTTCACTGAACAATCGGCCGCCGTTTTCATCCACGATTGCCCACGAAAGCAGTAAGTACTGCAACCGATCGCCGCGTTTCTTATTCAGCTTGCCGTCTGGATTGATTAGCGATTGCTTAAGCTGCCGCATCTCGCCGGCCGTAAGCGATTGCAGCCGCACTTCGCCACCAGTTGGCAATTTGACTACTCGATACCTACGCTCTGCAGGTCGAAGAAATTCCGTTCGCGTCATCAATCCCATTCGTGTCACTCCTCATCGCCATCGATAACATCTGCGCCTTCGTCGTCGTCAACATCGCGAAGCGTCTCGGCCGGCGTAATGCAAATCCTCATGTCTTCGCGTCCGGCCTTTTCTTTGACCTTCGCTACGATCTCATCCTGCATCCCCTGGGGAAGGGCCGCGAGTTGCAGGGTCGAATTGAACGGAGCACCATCGTGCGTGCCAAGGTATCCGACATGCATGATCGTTTCGTTTTCTCGATTGATCGCCAGCACCATTACCTGCGGATGGATAACTTCATAGTCTCCCATCGGGGTCTGCACGATGCCTTTGTGTGGTCGAAATTCGATATCGATCTGCATTGTCGTCACTCCTGATTACGTTGCGGCGGTCCACGCCGGTGGCGTCGAACCGTCCCACTTCCACTCGATCTCGCCGACCTGCAATTCGTTGGTCGCAAGATCGGGATACTTCACCCGCACGATGATTCCAGTGCCGGCAAGTGACGGTGCTGTTGCAGCACCGCCTCCAGGAATCGGCAGCGTGACCGTGATCGTCTCACTTACACCACCCGTCGGAACCCCCTGCGTTCCCTGGAAAAGAATGGTTGCAACCGGATTTTCCCATTCGGCAAGGTCGCCAACCATTGCAGTCTGCATCGTGGTTGTGGCCATGTAGGTTGTCGAAACTGTCGGAAACGACTTCCCGCCCATGCGAAGTGATCGCACTTTCCACGTTCCAGATGTCGTGGCAAAAGTTACTGATGCACCATGTCCAGTATCAGGTACTGCCGTTGCGGCCATTGTTCATGCTCCTATGATGTCGCTTCAACGTGCCAAATGTCATATACGCGATGCGTCCAATATCGGTACGCGTCGCTTGCATCGTCCGTGCCGTCTGTACCTGTATCGCGGTGGGCGGAACAGAATACTTCCGTCACGAATGTTGATCCCATCGTCATCGTCTGACCGCTAAGTGCGATCCTGATCGCTTCGTCCAAGTTGTTCGCTGCTGTTCGTGTCGCACCGTACGACAGCGTATGCAGCACAGCTCGACATATGCCAGCCATCCCTGCAGTGTATTGTTCTGATTCTCCGCCGCCTTCGTAAAACACCATCGCGGGAAGCGTCACACCTTGCTTGAGTTGATCGGGGTAGCATCGACACGAGGAACCGGTTCCGATCAAGCTCGTTATGCTCGACTTCGTCTTTACCCATGTGATGAACTCGTCAGCGAAATCAGCCATTTACGGCACTGCCTTCGCGATTGCCTTTTGTACGGATGCCGCAATTGCCTCTGTGATTTTGCCTACGGAATCTCGTGCGGCCGGTTCCATGAACGGAAATGCTCGCGTGCTGCCAGTACTCACGCCCATCCCAGTCTTACCGACCTTGCTCTTCGGAGTAGAGTATTTTCGTTTTCCAGGCTTCGCGATCCGCGTCAATGTTCCAGTCCCACGCTTGGCAATCCGATGGCCATACTCCACCAGGTGACCGTGAGAACCTGCCGGGTACTGCGGTCCAACCACGAGAACCATTCCGCTAAACTTCGCCGAGTTGTACCCACGCACTACGTGCCCAATTGTTTCTTGAAGATTCTTGCCGCCTTGCCGATCCTTCGACCTCTTGTTGTACCCAGCATCACTCGGCTTGCGGACAAGCTCTTTAGCTCGCTTGGTTATGATACGACCCGCACTGTTCAAGCCACTGCGAACCACGTCGCCACGGAGACCAACAGCGATCGCGTTCAGCTTGCCGAATAGCTCATTGGCCCCAGTTATGCGAATACTCATACCGTCGGAATCTCCCGGCACAACAACTGCAGCTTTCGCTTGCGGCCGTTGAAGTCCAGTGGAACAACGGCCGCAATATTCAGCGTCCTGCCGCGTAGCGTCCCACCAGTGACAGACACTCTCATGCTTGGCAGCACGTCCGGCAGGTACTGCAACTCAACAACATGCGACAACCCTGCCTCAAGCTGCCGGCCGCGAAACGTCTCTGATCCACTGATCGTAGTAACGTCGCACGGCACAGATTCATACTTCGCGGCGTACGTCGTGTAATCTGGTATTGGATTGCCGTCCGCCGAATTGTCGGACTGGATGTTGCAACGATCGCGGAATATGCCGGCAGGCATCAGCACACTCCTTCGTAATTCAAGAACTCGTCGCCGATCCGTGCTTGTCGCAGCAGTACATCTGCTGCGAATGGAACCTCAGAAACAATATTGCCAATATTAACTTCCTCGCGATGCTCGAACCAATGCCCAACAAGTAACAGCATCGCAGCCTTGATTCGCTCCGGAACAGACGTCCGAGCTTGACCGGCAACAAATCGCACCACGATCGAATCCGGCTGATATCGTGCCGATGGCCACGATTGGCCATAAGCCAACGCTATCCGGCCTGGCTCACGCGAAGTCTGCACAACATAGTTTGCGGAACTCCACGTTTGTTGGGCGCCATCCGTGTCGTAATACTTCACGTGTGTTACCGACACCAACGGAGACTTCGGCAATAAGATCAGTCCGTTACGGATCGGCCACTGATCGACGTTAAAATCCCACGTTTGAGTAACGATCGCTCGGCCAGTGAACTCCTCTGCGTATTGGCGTGCTGCCTTTATTAGCCTCGTCAAATGCTCGTCATGTGCTGTGTCCTGCGTAGCAAGTTCCACCTGTTTCTTAGCCTCGCTAAGCAGCAGTGGCTCTTCGGTAGCAGCAGTGACAAGCGTGAGGCCATACATCGGTTACATGATCTCGACAGTGAGAATATCCAGCCGGCACGAGTTACTTGCACTGGCAACAGACCAGTCCGCACCAACTCCAACAACTTGTGCGGCCGTGGTGTCAATTGTCGTGGATGCAGTGATTTGGAACACAGGAACAGCAGTCCCGCTCGCAGCAGGTACTTGCGAATGCGAGCCGATTGCCACCAGCGTCCCGCTCGCTCCAGTTGTGCGAATGACAATCGTTGCTTCGCCACAAAAGATATTGTTGTTTGCAACATCCGTTGCGGTCCCGGTCAAGATCGCAGTACCGGAGAGACCTCCGATATACAACTTGATCAACAATGTGTCGGTCGAATTTGTCGACGTCGCAATTCCTTGGAATCGGACCTTGATGACATTCCCGGCAACTAACGTATTTGCCGGAATGCTGTACTGTGTGTCGAACAACGCCTCGGTAGTTGTGTTCGAATGAGCGGTGCTCGCCGCAGTGTTCGCGTACACGACACCGCCGAGCCAACCATTGACCGGGGCATCAGTAGTGCCGTCAGTCTGGCGCAACTGGCCACTGTCGCCACGCAAATAGATGTCAGGTGAAAGTACTCCAGGCATCGCATTTTACTCCTACGTTGCAACCGTAACGGTCTGGGTTTCTTCGGTCATGGTCGCTACGTGAAACTTCGAGCTACTCACGCACGTAACAATGAATCCGCCGCCGGCTTTTTCGCTCGACGTCGACAGCGTGACGCTGTTGGCCGCCACGTCGTTAAACGTAATCAGCTCGCCGGCGTTCGCCGCTGCAACTGCGAAATCCTGGGCGGCACAGCTTAGAAAAACAAAATCATCGCCCACGTTGCAATTTGCTGCCGCCGGAAGCGTAAAGGTAACCGCACCGCCAGCACCAACGTTCGCGAATGTCTTTCCAGCATCAGCCGCGACGAGTGTGATGCTCGCCGTGGTATTGATAAGCTCACGCTGGCGGCCTGGGCCTCGTAGACCTGCCATAGGTTTATCTCCGTCGAAGCTGCGGATTATGTTTCCGCATGGTCGTCTCTTGTATTGTTGTGTCACGCATCATCGCTTCAGCAACCGGTGCTGCCGCGACAACTGGCTCTGCTTGACGCGTGGCGATATATCGCTTCGCCACGTCGTCAGGCAGATCGATTTCTTCACCGTGATGATACTCACGGCCGTACCAAACCAAACTCGTATCAAGCCTTACTCGCATAACGATTAAGCCTGCAACAGAACCTTGAGAGCGTTCGTCTGGATTGAATCGCCGTCCATTCGCTTGAACGCAATGAACGCGGTCTGGTCGGTGTCGCGATACCGTTCCTCAAGCCGGTAAAACCGGACCTGTGCAACATCGCGGATAATGTACTTCTCGAACGCACCGAAAAGCACGTGCTTCTTGGCAGTTACCGGCAGGTTAGATACCAGCGGTTCCATGTTCTGATTGATACTGACCGGATATCCGATCAGTCGATCAGGGACGCCGGCAGCCAATCCAGGCATCCACAAGTAAGCCCCATTCGCATCTTTCAGCTTGCGGGCATACAGTAGTGCCGTGTCGTGCATCATGTAGCCGACGCTTGATAGCGCACGGTAAGCCGGATCGAGCGAATGAGCTAACCCCACCAACTCGTCAGCCGTGAACGCCGTGGCCGATGCTGTCGTGACGCCAGTACCAGCACAAGTGACAACGCCCTTGATGCGGCTGCTGCCGGTGCCGGTTGTGGTTTCGCTACCCTCAATGCGGCCGAGCCGTTCGCCTAACAGCGACGCGATTTCAGCACCGAGATTGAAGGCCGAATCTTCGAGCAACTCTTGCGAAACAAATACCGGCTTCGACGAATATTTGAACGCGTTGAAGGTCACGGCCGCGAACGTCGGATCAACTGATGTTCCGATCGTAGTGGCTTCCGCCAACAAAGCACCGGAGTTGCTAGTGTCGTCCACGGTTGGCCAGGGCAACGCATTTCCTGTAGCCGTGCGAAGTACGCGGCACACCTGACGCACGTTGCCAAACGCCAACATGCGGCGTTCCAACTCGTACATGAATCCTTCGGGAATCGTTTCGAGACCTGCACCGGATGTTGCAACATCGAGACCGACGCGAATTTCGCGTTCGGTATTGCGTCCGCCACTCGCCCATGCCGGCCCGCCGTAGCGGAAATTTGCAGACAGGTCGATCTCTTTCGCTGACGGATCAATGCCGACTTGGCGGCATGCGTCGCGGTGCTCGACACTCAGGCTGCGGCCTTCTCCGGTACGCAACCAAGCCTGCAAAGCCAATGCCTTGACGTCGCCAGCAGTTCGCAGTTGGTTTTCTGGGTTAAGTTCATGGCGACGACCGTGATCGAGGCCGACACGGCCATCGTTCAACGCTCCGCGAGTATGCGATTCGATTTCGTCAAGCCGCTCCTGTATTGCTTCACTGGCCTTTTCCCGCTCGATTTGAGCGTTCATTTCGGCCATGTGCTCGTCGTACTGCTTATTGAGATTGCCCCAATTAGTGACGTCCTCGGCGGTCCAGGTGTCCTTCCGCTTGGCAAGCTCGTGTATCTGGGCGGCCAATTGCATCCGCGTTTCCTGGTGCTCTTTGAGACTCGGCATCGTGTTTCTCCGATGATGCCCAGCGAGCCTGTAGAATGCCCGCTGGAAGTGATAAAACTCCCAACGAGCTGCGAATGACTACGGCAAAAATGCCGCTCTAATGCCCGGCTCGATAATTGACTAAGCAAACAAAATCTATTGCAAAAACCGATCGCTGTCAAGTTTGATTTGTCGCAGACGAACCTCGACGTCTCGCTGGCGTGACTGATATTCCCTCAGTCCGGCAATGGCATCCTTGGCGTCTTCTGCAGATCGAACGCCGGCCGTTGTGGAATCATAAGCCGGATACGTTACCGGCCCGACGTCCAGCAATTCGACATCTTCGATCTTGCGGATATATGTTACTTTCCGCGTATCTGGGTCCATTCGATCTTCCCACGATACCTTAGTTGGTAAAAACGCAAAGCTGCTGCCACTCACATCTCCGCGGGACAACAGCTCAACAACGTCGCGTCCGATCTGTGTATTAGGCGGATCGACGACGTACCGCAGTCCGGTCGCGTCCGATGCAAGTTTCAGCGTACCGGACTCCGATCGACCGAGCACCATCGACGAGTCATGATTGAATAGCGCCCGAACGTCGTGCTGATCTTCAATCGCACGATCAAACGCTCCAGGCATAATCCGTTCTACCATGTCGTCGTAAAGGCGGTATTCCGTACCAGGGTCATTGGGGTTGTAATGCACGGCAGCGTATCCACGTATTTCCTTACTGCCATCAGCCCGATTTTCAACCGTCGTTCGCTGTGGTGTGTATCGTCGTTCCACGGTAGACCTCCTGCTCAATCGCTGTAGTAATTTGCTCAACCGACGACACCAACGCATCATCGGATACGGTATCGATCATCTTGCCAAATCGTTCAGACACGCTGGAAAAGAACGGCGGAGCGACAGTACCTCCCAGTTCCTTCCACTCGTCACGCTGTTGCTTGAATCCACCATAAAACCATTCCATGAACGCCTTACGATTTTTAGATTTCTGGCGTGCGACGTGCGTCAGGTGGAATAGCACTCTAGCTTCTTCGACAGATAGCGACCGGTCAGCCGCCGACTCTTGTGTTTCCGTAGCCCCTACTTTCTCTGGCTCGCTTTCTGGTTCGCTTTCGGAAGCAGCCCCAGAACTCGTAGCCGGATTGTCGTACTCGTCGCCGCCTTCGATCGGCAGCAAGTTCAACTTTGCCCGCACTTCGTTTGCCGACAGCACCTCCATCTGGCGATAGATCTGGTGCATCTGTGCCATCTTCAAAGCATCCATCGAAACTAAGTCAGACGTGTCGTGCTTGAAGAATTCCGATCCGAGCCGATTTGTCGGCAGCAGTTTCAAGTTGCATTCTGACTGAATCTTGCAAAGCCAGCGCTTTAGCGTGTGATCCAGAAAAGCTTGATTATCCTGTTCCTTCGAGTTGTAGCTGACGCTACCACCGAGCCCCAGCAATGCCGGTGACAAATTGAACCATCGCGCAATCATGCGGACCTGCTGCTCACCAGCTTCGACCATCTGCGAATCATTGGGTGACTGCTGAGCAGCGTGGAACTTTGCGGAGTCTCGCAGGATCACCGTTTTGAATGGTGCGTCAGTGTCTTCGTATGTCTTGCGGAAACCTTCCTCGACTTGATCTCGTACCGGTTTCGGCATGCCGACCGGCAGTTCCAGGATGCCGCCGATCCGTCCGCCGTTTGCGAAGAACTTCGCAACGAACCGCTGCTGAGCTAATCCAATACCAATCGAGTTGCGTGCATACTTGATGAACCGCGGAGCCTGGTGACCGTACGCACACAATCCCTTTACGTGCAGCACTTCCCAGGGATACAGTGCCTTTAGTCGGTGATGTCCATCGGAATCAGTGTACTCGGTAACGTACCACAACTGGTTGCCGTGCATCTCGGCCGACGTACGATCAGGATTCAACAGCCGCAACACACGAGGACGCATCGACCGGTCATAGATGATGTACGCAAACGCATTGTTCCATAGCAGTGCATCGACCATGAACGATTCCCAAAACTGCACTGCCGTTTGGTAGTCGTTTGGCTCTTCGTAGCCAGATGGCGACACGCTCACCAAATAATCGTAGATGCTGTTCTTTTGCCACTCGCTCGCGGTATCCGAGATGTCAGGGCGATATTTGTAGTGATGGTATGGCAAGGTCGCAACACTGGACGCGATCAGGTTGACCGCCTGCCAGACCGGAGCGTACATCAATGCTTTATCTTCATTCACCGAAATGCCGGCATCGCTCGATTGGTACTCGCCGAACACCTCTTCCCATATGGCAGGATCATTCAACGGCAGATTTGGATTTTCAAGAGATATCGCCCGCTGGCTTCGCGGCGGCCCGCCGAGATACACGCCGGCGTAAACCTCAGTTGTGATGTCGTCCATGTTAGCCTATCTCCAGCGGATGCGATTCGTTAAACCATTGTTGTGTCACTCCATGTGATGCAGCTCTACCGATCGCCATGATGGCGGCAACAATGCCGTCGATTCGTCCTGTTGCCACTTCCTTCGTCGGCTTGATATTTCCAGCTGCGTCTGTTGCCACGCTGACATTGCTCGCCATCCACCGCAGCACTGGGTTTCCGCCATGAACGATTTGCTTGCCAATCACTACCTTCTCGAATTCTTTGCTGGGAGCTGACATGCTCGCGAATCCCTGTCCGAACGGAACTACATTCATTCCGTCGGCTGTCAGTTGCGTAATGATCTGGGTTGCATTCCAGCGATCCGCAGCAATTTCCATGATGTGATATTGTTCCGCAAGCCTGCGAATGTCGGCCCGCACGTGGTCGTAGTCAACCACATTGCCTGGCGTCATAGTGACAAATCCCTGCTGAGCCCAGTATTGATACGGTACGCGGTCCATCCGCTCTCGCTTTCGTGCCGAATCTTCTGGAATCCAGAAATGTGGCACGATTACAAATCGCCCATTATCGACCGGAAACACCATCACGAATGCTGTTATGTCTGTAGTCGTCGATAGGTCAAGTCCCGCCCAGCATGCCTCACCTTCAAGATTTGGCAACGGCTGTTTTCCAGCGTCCCACGCGTCCATAGGCAGCCATAAGACACTCTGTTGCGTCCACTGGTTCAAATACAAATTGCGGAACGTGTTCTCGTAGGCCGGCGTTTCCTTCGCCCTGCGATGTTCATCTCGCAGAAATTGCATCGACATGGTAACGTCAAGATTCGGATTGACTTTCCGCCATACCGATTCATCTTGCCAATCAGCATTGACAGGCATTTCGTAGATCATCGGAAGGAACGTTGGGTCGCTCACCACTCCATCACGAACGCGTCGAGCGTGCTGCCATACCTCGTAGCATATCGAATCGCGGTTGTATCCGGCCGTCGTCATCGAAACGAACAACGGATGCTGCCGAGCACCAGTGCCAGACTTTAGCACGTCGTACAGTTCGCGAGTCGATTGCGTATGCAACTCGTCGAACAGAACCGCGTGCGGATTCGTCCCATGAACAGCCCCAGCATCAGACGCAAGTGCCTGGTAATAGCTCGAGGATGCTGGATGCTCGATCCGTTTCCGCGACAACGTGACCTGCAATCGCGACTGCAGCAGCGGCGACCGCCTCGCCATCACCGACGCTGGCTCGAACACGAGCGATGCCTGATTTCGATCTTTGGCGGCCGAATATACTTGAGCTCGTGCCTCTCGATCGGCACACAACATAAACAATGCAAGCCCAGCACCACTCTCAGACTTGCCATTCTTTCGTGGTACAGCGAGCAGCGATTCGCGATACCGCCGCGATTTTCCAGACCTGTCACGCCACCCGTTCAGCGTCGCAAAATAATCAGCTTGCCACTTCTGCAACTTGAATTTTTGGCCAGCACATTTACCGCTCGTGAGAACGCAGCACTGCTCGAAAAAATCAACTATTCGATTTGCCTCCTCCTGTGACCAAACGTAACCGGCCGTGTCCTGCGTTGGATCGTATCCAGCTAGATTTGTCGGCGGCTCAAAATATCGCTTTCGCTTTCGTGACATCAACCAGTTCCAAAAAATCGAATATCTGGTTTCAGTTCTTCTGTTTTCTTGCGGCGAGTCTTGCTCTCGGCCCGCATCCGCCCGAGCGGATCGATGGCGAGCGTGTTCATGGCTCGGCGGTATGCGTCCTGATAGTTCAATGCAACCTTCGCTAAACTCTTGTCCATCACGTCAAACCTGAGCAACACTAACGCCTCTTGCCAAAGCTGATACAGGTCACATGCTGCCACAGCTGCCGCCGTGTCACACTTTCGGAGGTGGTCTGCAGGTCCAATGGCGGTACTCCACAGGTATGCGGCATGTGCCGCCAATGTCTTAGGTCGCTGCGGCTTATCTCCGATGTCCAGCACTTCGCGTGTATCAACCTGCTTGGGCTTTCGACCACTTCGGCTATTGCCTGGCATAACACACCTAAAACATGGATAATTGCCGAAATTCATTCCCGCCTTGCGAGCGTCCGACACACTTTTCTTTGGCTACATTATCCATACCCGGACTAGCTGTTATGCCGTGTGGAAGCACTTTGTATGGACCTACTGCACAGCCGACTGGATCACAACTTAAGACACCGCGAATAATGCTTGCTGCATTATTTCCACGCAACTTA
>SXGS01355107.1_pt1 | contig 12535 bp, 11 predicted proteins | sample 3174681 | NCBI WGS metagenome assembly SXGS01 (sample SAMN11356861, study PRJNA531348) | freshwater metagenome | isolation source: freshwater sample F1-80 | place: China: Fuxian Lake, Yuxi | collected 2017-12-25
AAACCTCGTCCTGCGCCTCGCCGTGCTCAGCTCCGATTCGGTGATCACCGTGATGGATGTCGAGCGCGAGATGCGGATGGGCGTCGCCGAGCAGACCGGCGCGAGCCTTGGCTTCGAGGCCGAGATCGAGGCCCTGCTGCACCGTTATGTGATGGGCGACCTCGTCTCGGGCGGTGAAGGGGAGGGCTCGAATGTCCACGATTCTGTGGTTAACCGGGTCGAGCGCCCGCTGATCCGCCTCGCCCTGTCGGTCACCTCCGGCAACAAGGTGCGCGCGGCCCAGCTGCTGGGCATGAACCGCAACACGCTGCGGGCCAAGATCAACGCCCTTGGCATTGCAGAAGACTGATTGACGATCCACCGATCTGTGGTTTTAGTGCACCACTGTTGCGGCGGGGACACTTAATATGTGTCCTGTTTGCAACGGGGCGGGGGCCCCAGCAGAATCGGAACTGAGTGTCGACGGCAACAAACTCCCAAGCCTACAAGGCGAGCTGGGCCCTCTTTGAAGGCCTCTTCATCATCGCGGCCCTGGTCGCGGTGTTTGCGACCTTTATTGCTATTTCCGGCGTCGTTCCCGACGATCCGACAGCGGGCGCAACGCCCTGGCTGCTGGGCCTGAACTTCATTCTCCTCATCGTGCTCGCCGTCATTGTGACGCGCGAATACCTCCAGATCCGCGTCGGCAAGGAAGATGGCAGTGGCAAGCTCGCCCGCCGGTTCGTCCTCCTGTTCGGCTTTTCGGCGCTGATCCCGGCGATGGTTGTCGCCGTCTTCATGGGCACCTTCATCACGCGCGGCCTCGACCGCTGGCTGGGTGAGAGGGTCGATCACCTGATGGAGCAGAACGCGGAAATCTTCCGCACCTATGTCGAAAATTTCCAGGCCACCTTCGACTCCGACATGCGCCTCGCCGCCATGGATGTGGAGACTTTCGCCCGTCAAGTGGACGAAAGCCTCGCCACCGCGCCTTCAACCGAGGAGGGCGACGGCGCGATCTATGACTACGCCTCAACCGCCTTCTTCGATGGCCTGCGCACCGAGCTCGCCAGCCGGGAATTCCTCACCATTGCGCTGCTCGGCGCGGACGGGGTGGACCTCATCGCCGAGGCGAGCGTTCAGGATCCCATCCTGCTGCTGCCGCCCAAATCGGCCTATCTGGAAGCAGACGACGGCGCCGTGGCCACAACGCTTTATGAAAACCGGGGCCTCGCGACGGCCCTCATCCGGATCACTGCGCCCACGGATGGCTATATCTATGCCGTGAAGGTGTTTGACCGGAACGCGGCGCGCTCATTGCGCGAAGCCGAGGCCGCGCTGGAAGAATACTACGCTGCCAAGCGGAGCGGCGGCCGGCTGCAGATCATCTTCGTGATCGGCTATGCCCAGATTGCCGGCCTTGTTCTCCTTCTGGCGGGCCGTCTCGGCCTTGAGGCGGCTGGCCGTGTGACCGGCCCGATCGGGCGGCTTGCTGCGGCGGCGCATACCGTTCGGGACGGCGATCTCAGCGTCCGTGTGCCGGTTACCGGACCGGTCGACGAGCTGCATGCCCTTGGCCATTCCTTCAACGCGATGACCGAGCAGCTCTCCAGCCAACGCGAAGCCCTGATCCGTGCCCGGAACGATGAGGAAGATCGCCGCCGTTTCGTCGAAACGCTGCTGGCAGAGCTCGGCGCCGGCGTCATGCGCATCGGCCCGGACGGCCTGATCAGCCTCGCAAACCGCTCTGCTGCTGAGTTGCTGGGCCTGCCGGGCATTGAGGAAGGCGCGCCGCTGTCGCAGGTGGTGCCCGAGTTCGAGCGGTTTGTTCGTGACACAATCGAGCGGGACGCGCCCGTAGACGCGACGCTCGACCTCAGCATTGGCGGGGAAACCCGCAATATCCGCCTCAAGACCGCTCTCGGCCCCGGCGGGGGCTGCGTCATCACATTTGATGATACCACCCGCCTCGTCAACGCCCAGCGCCAGCTCGCCTGGCGGGATGTTGCCCGCCGCATTGCCCATGAAATCCGCAATCCGCTGACGCCGATCATGCTGTCCACGGAACGTCTCAAGCGCCGCTACGGCCCGAAGATCGACGATCCGGATGGCGTGTTTGACCGCTGTATCGAAACCATCCTGCGCAAGGTCGACGATATTGCCCGCATGGTCGAGGAATTCTCCTCCTTCGCCCGCATGCCCAAGCCCAGCGTTGCGCCTTTCGACATGCGCGAGCTGCTGCAGGAAGCGATCTTTTCACAGAGCGTCGTCTCTCCGGACATCGATATTGCGATGGAAACAGGCCTCGAAACGGCGCCCTTCCTTGGCGATGACCGGCTGCTTGGCCAGGCGTTCGGAAACCTGCTTAAGAACGCGGCTGAAGCCATCGAAGGCCAGCCGATCGAGAATGACGTGTCCGGCCATATCCGCATCTTCCTGCAAAAGGACGCGCGCGGGCTGGAGATCGTCATCGAAGACAATGGCCCCGGCTTCCCGGCCGAAGTGCGTAACCGCCTGCTTGAGCCTTACGTGACCACGCGGGAAAAAGGCACCGGCCTTGGCCTTGCCATCGTGAACCGCATCATTGTGGATCATGGCGGCTCGATTTCCCTGCAGAACCGGCTGGACGGGCTTCGGGGCGCGCGCGTGCGCGTCCTGCTGCCGGAAAACGGCGCGCTGGCGATGCAGTCTGACCACATGTCCATAGAAGAGGGCGCCGGCGATGGCCGCGTGCCCTATCCCCTGAGTTTGTAGAGGAGAGTACCCGATGGCGCTCGACATCCTTGTAGTTGACGATGAGCCGGATATCCGTGAGCTGATGGCAGGCGTACTTGGCGATGAAGGCTATGCCGTCCGCACAGCTGACACGGCCGAACGCGCGCTGGAAGAAGTCCGCTCGCGCACGCCGCGTCTGGTGATCCTCGACGTGTGGCTGCAGGGCAGCGGCATGGACGGTCTCTCCCTTCTCAAATACCTCAAATCGATCGACCCGATCCTGCCAGTGATCGTCATCAGCGGGCACGGCAATATCGAAACCGCCATCGCCGCCATCCGTCGCGGCGCGTTCGATTTCATCGAAAAGCCGATCAAGGCAGACCGGCTGATGCTGGTCGTGGAGCGCGCCATCGAGGCAGCGGCCCTGCGCTATGAGAATGCCGCGCTGCGCAACCGCACGGGCGATGAAGAACGCTGGATCGGCAACAGCCAGGCAGCCGCCGCCTTGCGCGCCTCGCTCGACAAGGTCGCGCCAACCAATTCGCGCGTCCTGATTTCCGGCCCGGCCGGTGTCGGCAAGGAACTCGCCGCCCGCCTCATCCACAAGAACTCCGGCCGCGCAGATGGCCCCTTCGTGGTGGTCAACGCCGCCAGCATCGCACCCGACCAGATGGAGATCGCCCTCTTCGGCGAAGAAGACCAGACCGGCCGCACCGTGCGCGTCGGACTGTTCGAGCGCGCCCAGACCGGCACGCTCCTGCTCGATGAAGTCGCCGACATGCCCATCGGCACGCAGAACAAGATCCTCCGCGTCCTGACCGAGCAGCGCTTCCAGCGCGTCGGCGGCCGCTCCGATGTCAGCGTCGATGTGCGCGTGATGGCGGCGACGACGAAGGACCTGAAAGCCGAGATTGATTCCGGCAACTTCCGCGAAGACCTCTACTACCGCCTGAGCGTCGTTCCGCTGCGCGTGCCGTCCCTGTCCGAGCGCCGGGACGATATCGTGGAACTGGCCAACTATTTCTGCGAGCGCATCGCCGAGACTTCCGGCCTCACCCATCGCAGCTTCACCACAGAAGCCCTCGCGGTGCTCCAGTCGATGGAATGGCCGGGCAACATCCGGCAGCTGCGCAACATGGTGGAGCGGATCCTGATCCTGTCGCCCGCCGATGCGACCCGCCCGATCAGCGTGGATGAGCTGCCCCGCGATCAGGGCCGCGGCCCCTCACCGGCGGCCAAAGCGGGCTCTGCCGAGCTTGTCGGCCTCTCCCTGCGTGACGCGCGCGAGCAGTTCGAGCGCGAATATCTTAGCCTCCAGATCACCCGTTTTAACGGAAACATCTCGCGCACGGCCGAGTTCATCGGTATGGAGCGCTCAGCACTGCACCGAAAATTAAAGGCTTTGGGGATATCCACGGGCGTTCGTAACGATACCTGAGCCAGACGCTGAAGGCATGAAGATATGCACGTTCTGATCTGCGGCGCCGGGCGGGTAGGGCAGGGCATTGCCCGCCGCCTTGCGCGAGAAAAGCACGAGATTACCATCATCGATGAGAGCGCAGACCTTGTGGATCAGGTCTCGATCGATCTCGATGTGCGCGGCATCGTCGGTCATGCTGCCCATCCGGATGTGCTCAAGCGCGCCCGGGCTGCCGATTGCGAGATGATCATCGCGGTCACCCATTTCGATGAAATCAACATGGTGATCTGCCAGATCGCCCACACGCTTTTCTCGGTGCCCTTCAAGATCGCCCGTGTGCGCGACCGCTCCTATCTGGAGCCGGCCTGGAAGAACATCTTCTCCCGCGAAGGCCTGCCCATCGACATGGTCATCTCGCCGGAAGCCGAGGTCGGCGACGCCATCCTCCAGCGCTTCCGCACACCTGGCACAATCATGAGTGCCAACTTTGCCGGCGGGCAGGTCAAGCTGCTCGGCTTCGAGCTGCGCGCCGACAATCCGCTGATCGATGTCGCTGTCGACCAGATGAAAGGTCTGTTCCCGGATCTTTCCGCCCGCATCATCGGCATCGGCCGGGGCGACGCGATCCATGCCCCGCGCGGCAAGGATGTCCTGAAGCCCGGCGACCGCGCCTATGTCGCTGTGCTGGATGCCCATGCCAGCCGCCTCACCTCGATCTTCAGCACCGAGCAGAGCCGCCTTGATCACGTCGTCATCGTCGGCGGCGGGAATGTCGGCCTGCACGTCGCCAAGATGCTCGAGCGCGAAAGCCATATCCGCGTCCGCCTGATCGAGCGCAATGCCGAGCGCGCCAACAAGGCCGTCTCCGAAGTCAAACGCTCCATCGTCATTCAGGGCGACGGTCTCAACCCCGAAATCCTCGCCGAAGGCGGCGTTGACCGGGCAGACTTCGTCATCGCCATTACCGATGATGACAAGGCCAACCTCCTGATCAGCAACCTTGCCAAGCGGGCCGGCGCCAAGCGCGCCCTCGCCCTCATCAACTCGCCCGAACTCGCCGGCCTCGCCTCCGACATGCGCGTCGACACCGTGCTTGATCCGCGCGCGCTGACCGTTTCGCAGATCCTGATGCGCATGCGCCGGGGCCGCATTCTCAGCCTCCAGTCTCTCGAAGACGGCATGGCCGAAGTGGCCGAAGGGGTGACCCTGGAAACCTCCTCCCTCATCGGCAAGCCGCTCGGCTATGACGACCTGCCCGAAGGCATGACGGCCGCCGCCGTCATTCGCGGCAATCAGGTGATCATGGCCGATGATGACGTCACCGTGCGCCCGGAAGATCATCTCATCCTGTTCTATGAGGCGGAGATGGTGCGCAGCGTCGAGAAATTCTTCCGGGTGAACCCGGACTATTTCTGATCCATGAACTATTCGTCGGTCGTCCGTGTTCTTGCCCTGCTGATGCTCATCCTGGCAGGCTGCGCGGCGTCGGCTGCGCTCCTCGCCTGGGCGCTCGGGGAAACCCCGCAGATCATCTCCTTCGGCGCTGCCGCGCTTGGCATCGCAGTCTTTGCCTCGAGCGTGTTGCTGCTGGCGCCCAAGCCGTCCCGCCGCGCGCGGCCATCGGACGCGCTGGCTGTAGTGTTGCTCTGGTGGTTCCTCTCCCCGGTTGCCGCCGCCATGCCGTTCGTGTTCGGAGTGGCCAACAATTCCATCGCGGTCGCGCTCTTTGAGGCCGCCTCCTGCCTCACGACTACGGGTCATTCCATTCTTGAGTTTCCGGATGGGTCCTGGCCTGTCAGTCTGCTCTACTGGCGCGGTCTCCTGCATCTTCTGGGCACGTTCGCAGCCGTTGTGATGGCGGCCGGTGTCTTCGCGGCGATCAATCTCGGTGGCCCGGGCGTCCACCGCACAGTCCTCTTCACCGTCCCAGACACCAGCTATTTTGACGCCATGCCTCGCATCTATACCGGCGTCGGCGTGATGCTCGGCATCACGATCAGCTTCATCCTGATCCTGCTGCTGATGGCGGGCGTGCCGCCCGTGCGTGCTCTCGCCGACGCCGTCAGTGTCGTTTCCACCGGCCTTGTCCTGCCGGATGCAGAAAGCGTCCTGCCGCCCAATCCTGTCGCCAGCGTGATCATGGCATTCGGCCTCGGCATCGGCGCGCTGGGCCTGGCCGTCTGGCTGCCGCTGCGCATCGGCGCGGTCAAAACGGCCATCACCGATCCGGAAACGGTGGTCTTCTTCCTCCTGATGCTGGTCTTTGCCGCCGCTCTCATCCCGTTGGGAATATCGCTGGATAAGGGGCTCGCCTGGTCGCTTACCAGCCTCTCGACCTCCGGCATTCCCCTTTCGGCGGCGGCCCGGGATGCGGAGATCCCGCTGACGCTTGCCGTGCTTCCGGCGCTCATCGGCGGCTCCGCCCTGTCGGCGGCGGGGGGCATCAAGATCGCCCGCTTCATCGTGCTCGGTCAAAGGGCTGGCCAGGAATTCCGCCAGCTTGGCTATCGTAGCTCGATCCTCAGTTTCACATTCCGCGACCGGGAACTTGATGAGCGCAGCGTCATCGGCGTCTGGGTTTACTTCATCGTCTATGCGGGCGCCGTCTTCTCGGTCATCACGGTCTTCGCGTTCCTCAACGTGCCATTTGAGGAATCGATTCGCCTTTCGATCGGCGCTTTGACCAGTTCCGGCGGGCTGATCGGGCAGGCTACGGACAATCTGGGGCCGGCGGGCCAGATACTGCTCAGTATTGCCATGGTTTTGGGCAGGGTCGAAATTCTGACCGTGCTTCCGGCCCTTTCCCTGAGCTTCTGGCGGGGGTAAAGGGGGAACACCCTTGCGCAGGGTAAGCAAAGCTCTTAGCTGCGCAGGATAAATAACAAAACAAGAAAGAAAAAAGATGTCCGCCGATAAGAAGCAGAACCTCCAGGACACATTCCTCAATGCCGTCCGCAAGTCGCGCACGCCGCTCACCGTCTTCCTCGTCAACGGTGTAAAACTTCAGGGTGTTGTCACCTGGTTTGACAATTTCTGTATCCTGCTTCGTGGCGACGGGCGTCCACCTCAATTGGTGTACAAGCACGCGATCTCGACCATTGCGCCGAGCGCGCCCGTCCAGCTCTTCGATGAGGAAATGGGCGGAGACTGATCCCGAATTGACCGAAAAACTGATTGACCGCCTCCCTGCGCCGGAAATTGCCGGCGTCGTCATCCCATGGTTCACGCCGAGAGACCGGCCGGGTCCGGATCGATTGTCCGAAACCGCCGGTCTTGTCGAAGCCCTTGGATGCGAGCTTGGCTTCATCCGGCCCGATCATGTCCGTCAGGTGAATTCCTCCTTCCTCCTGTCGGGCGGCTTGCTCGACCGGATGGCGGAAGACATCACCGAAACCAACGCCACCCTTGCGGTGATCGATGCCTCGCTGACGCCCGTCCAGCAGCGAAACCTCGAAAAGCGTCTCGGCGTGAAGGTGATCGACCGGACCGGGCTTATCCTCGAAATCTTCGGTCTGCGCGCACGCACCAAAGAGGGCCGCCTGCAGGTCGAACTGGCGCGCCTCCTCTATGAGCGGTCTCGCCTCGTGCGCACATGGACCCACCTCGAGCGCCAGCGCGGCGGCGGCGGGTTCCTCTCCGGTCCCGGTGAAAGCCAGCTGGAAGCAGACCGCCGGATGCTGGACGACAGGATCGTCCGTCTGCGGCGTGATCTCGATGACGTGAAACGCACCCGCGAAGTGCAGCGGGCAGGGCGCCGTAAATCCGGCAAGCCCGTCATCGCGCTCGTGGGCTATACAAACTCCGGCAAGTCCACCCTCTTCAACCGCCTCACCGGATCAGACGTGTTCGCCAAGGACATGCCTTTCGCCACGCTCGACCCGACCATCCGGCGGCTCGACCTGCCGACGCTGGGCGAAGCTGCTCTGATTGACACGGTAGGTTTCATCACCGACCTGCCGACCCACCTGATCGACAGCTTCCAGGCCACCCTGGAAGAATCGCTGCAGGCAGACCTCCTCATCCATGTCCGCGACCGCGCGAGCGCGTCGGATATGGAGCAGGCGGAAGATGTCGCGCTGGTGCTGGAGCGTCTGGAAAAAGAGTCCGGTCTGCCGCTGCCGCCGATGATCGAAGCCTGGAACAAGATGGACGCGCTCCCGCCGGAACGCGCCAGCTCGCTCACGGCGCTCGCGGCGATGACGGATGATCCGCCTGCGGCCGCCGTCTCTGCGCTGACAGGCGAGGGCATTGGCGCCCTCCTGGCATTGATCGAAAAATCCCTCCTCCGGGGACGGACGGAAATAAACCTGACACTTGGCCCCGCTGACGGCAAGGCCCGCGCCTGGCTCCACCAGAACGGCGAAGTCCTCACGGAAACGCAGAACGAAGATGGCGCGACCGCACTTACGGTCCGCGTGTCCTCCGAACGCCTCGGTCAGTTCCGCTCCGAGTTTCCGGAGTTGGTGGTGGGCGTGTCTCTCGGCTGACGGCGTGAGCCCGCCATCCTTCGACTTCGCTCAGGATGAGCTTCTAACGCGCAGTTCCCAGTGAGCTCATCCTGAGCGAAGTCGAAGGATAGAGCGGTCAGCCCCGCTCCCCCTTCTTCACAGCCTGCCAGTAGGCTTCCTGCTCATCCAGGCTCAGCGCCGTGAAGTCGACGCCTGCTGCCGCTGCCGCCGCTTCCATAGCCCGGAACCGCCGCTCGAACTTCGCGTTCGCCCGCCGCAGCGCCTGCTCGGGATCAACCGCGAGCCGCCGCGCCAGATTGGCCGCCACGAACAGAAGGTCGCCGATCTCGTCCTCAATGGCGTCGGCGTCTCCGCTCGCCATCGCCTCTTTCACCTCTGCCGTCTCTTCTTCCAGCTTGTCGAAGATGTGCGCGGCCTCGGTCCAGTCAAAGCCCGTCCGCGCCGCCCGCTTCTGCAGCTTCTCGGCGCGCAGCAGGGCCGGCAGGGAGAGCGCCACCCCGGCGAGCGCGCTGGTGTCTTCCGCCTTCTTGCCCTTGGCGGCGCGTTCGGCCGCTTTCATCGCTTCCCAAGCGACGGTCTGGCCGTCGGCATCGCGCCCGTCGGCGGCCTCGAACACATGCGGATGGCGGCGAATCATCTTGGTGTTGATCGCGTTCACGACATCCGCGAGCGCAAACTCGCCGGCCTCCTCGGCCATCCGGCTGTGAAAAATCACCTGGAACAGAAGGTCGCCCAGCTCCTCGCGCAGGTCCCCCATGTCGCCGCGCTCGATCGCGTCGGCCACCTCATAGGATTCCGCGATCGTGTAGGGGGCAATCGTCTCGAAGGTCTGTTCCAGATCCCAAGGGCAACCGGTCACCGGCGTGCGCAGGCGCGCCATGATGCCGATCAGTGTGAGCAGGGCATCTGCCGCCTCGGCGGGCTTGGTCGGGGGGGAGGACATTCGGCGCGGCTCCGTCTCGGTCTTGGCCTGTGTTTAGGCTCCTTCACCTCTCCAGCAAGAGCAATAGGGCATCTTGCAGCTTGCGCCCGCCCCGTCACTGGCCCAAACCGGAGCGGTGAGATCACAAGCCCCGGCCACCAGGAAGCAATTGAGATGAAAGACAGCCTCGCGCTGATTGGCCTGGATTGGTCCGGCTCCCGGCTTTCGGCCTGGGCCTATGATGAGGCGGGAGAGATTCTCTCTTCCACCGTCCTGCACGAGCCGGAGCGGGTCGCGTCTTCGGAGTACCTCTCCCGCGTCCGCTTCCATGTCAGCGAGTGGCTGGGCAGCTGGCCGGAAGTGCCGGTCATTGTGTCCGGGGATGTGGGCGTTTTGTCCCAAACTGTCACCAATCTGGCCATTCCTGTCCCGCTTGTGGCGCTTCCCGGTCACCTTGTGGCCCGCGATGGCATCTGGATTGTGCCGTGGATACGCCAGCTTTCGCCGCCTGACATCTCCTGCGGATCGGAGACAATCCTTGCAGGATTGGGCGAAGATCACGCCTCCGTCTGCATCGCCGGCCGCCATACCCGCCATTACGACCTCGAACATGGCCGTATCCTCAGCCTGTCCACCGAAATCACCTCTGAACTCCGCGATCTTCTGCTCTCGGCCGGGGCGCTCGCCCTCAAGGATGGCCCCGCCCAGACCTTTGACCCCCGCGTCTTCCGCGAATGGGTCGAACGTGCCCTCGATACCGACGACGCCCCGCCCGTCTTCTCGGTGGAGGCGGCCATCTATACCGGCCAGCTGGACCCTGCCAGCAAGGCGGCGGCCATCGCGGGATTGCTGATCGGCGCCGATGTGGCGGCCCATTACGATCCCGGCGATGAGGTCCTGCTCGTGGCTGATGGCCCGCTGCGAGAAGCCTACGGCCTCGCCTTTGACGCCCTCGGCGTTGAAGTTGATGAAATTTCCGCCACCGAAGCCCTGCAGGACGGGTTGTTTGAACTCGCCGATCTTGCAGGCCTGCTCGGTGAGGACTAATTCGCCCGTTCCAGCCATAGCGATGGTATCTCCGCCATGATCCTGTCACCCGAATGCGTTGCGCCCACCGGCTGTATGCAGGGCGAGGCGCCCCTCTGGAGCCCCAGCGAGGGCTTCCTCTGGTGGGTGGATATCCGCCGGGCGAAGCTGCACCGGTACAATCCCAAAACCGGAAACACCCGCCGCTATGACCTGCCGGTAAAGGCCAGCAGCCTCGCGCTCTATGGCGGGCATCTCCTTATGGCGGCCGATCGTGAGATAGGTTTCTTCGACCCGGCGAACGAAGCCTATGAGCGCCTCTGCACCCTGCAGGACGAGCCGCCCACGAACCGCACAAGCGACGGCGGCATCGCGCCGGACGGCTCCTTCTGGTTCGGCACCATGGATGAAGCCGAACGGGACCCCAGCGGGGTCTATTACCGCTACAACGCAGACAAATCCGTGACCCAGCTCCGGCTGCCCTCGGTGTTGATGACCAAGACCCTTCAATTTTCGCCGGATGGACGCACGTTTTACACCTGCGACACGGCCGAGGCGGAAATTCTCGCCTTTGATGTTGATGCCGAAACGGGGGCCCTGTCCGGGCGCCGGACTTTTGCCTCCACCCATGATCTGGGCGGCTTGCCCTACGGATCGACGGTCGACAGCGAGGGCGGGCTCTGGGTCTGCCTGCACGGGGCTTCCCGCGTAGCCCGCTTCAATCCCGATGGGTCCCTGGACAAGACGATCATCCTTGCTGCACCGCTGCCGACGGGCTGCGCCATCGGTGGCCAGGACATGCGCACCCTCTTCATCACGACTGCGCGGACGGGTCTCAGCTTCCCGCAGCTGGACGCCCGCCCGCTGTCCGGAAGCCTCTTTGCGGTCGAGGTTGATGTGCCCGGTCTGCCCCCTCGCGCTTTTGGTCAGCCCTGATCGTGGACGGTAAGGGCAGGGCGGGGCTTGTTTCCAGGGGCAACTCACCGCACATCCACAGCAAGTATCGGCGCCAGACCGGGGCCGGATGCATATTTGCCGTGGACGCGGGCGCCCAAAAGGGCTAATCGCCCGCCTTTCAAGTGAGTGGTGACATGGCCGTCAAGGACCAGAAGGAAAAGAAGAAGAGCGTTGGACCGCTGACCTTCCTGCGCCAGGTGCGCGCGGAAGGGAACAAGGTGACGTGGACATCGCGCCAGGAAACCATCCAGGCGACGATTTTCGTGCTCATCATGTCGATCCTGATCGGCATCTTTCTTTTCCTGACCGATACGGTCATTGCCTTATTCGTGAATTTTGTGCGCGGCGCCTGACGGCAGCCGTGACGTCAACCAGACCTTCCGGAGCGCGATCGCCCCATGCCTGATGCCAAGTGGTACATTGTCCACGCCTATTCCAACTTCGAAAAGAAGGTGGCCGCCACGATTCGCGAACAGGCGGAACGTAAGGGCCTCCTGCACCTGATCGAAGAGATCGAAGTGCCGACCGAAGAGGTCGTTGAAGTGGCGCGCGGCAAGAAAAAGACGGTCGAAAAGCGTTTCTTCCCGGGCTACGTCCTGATGAAGGCGCAGCTGACCGACGACATCTACCACCTCGTGAAGGACACGCCGAAAGTCTCCGGCTTCCTTGGCGCTGAAGGCGGCAAGAAGCCGCTTCCGGTCCGCCAGAAGGAAGTTGACCGCATTCTGGGCAAGTCGACCGATACCTCGGCCGAGCGTCCGCGTCCGAAAGTCAGCTTCGAGATTGGTGAACAGGTTCAGGTCAATGATGGGCCGTTCCAGGGCTTTGAAGGCGCTGTCGAGGAAATCGATGAGGCCCATGGCCGCCTGAAAGTCACCGTTTCGATCTTCGGCCGGGGCACCCCGGTTGATCTTGAATTCGATCAGGTTGTGAAGATCTGATCATTTTTCGGCAGCGAAGAGGCTCCGGCCCTTTGCTCGCCGCTTGAAACCCTTTTCCGGTAGCTGTATGTCGCCGGAACAGATGCCGCCTTAGCTCAGTTGGTTA
>SXGS01602577.1_pt1 | contig 12535 bp, 6 predicted proteins | sample 3174681 | NCBI WGS metagenome assembly SXGS01 (sample SAMN11356861, study PRJNA531348) | freshwater metagenome | isolation source: freshwater sample F1-80 | place: China: Fuxian Lake, Yuxi | collected 2017-12-25
CTCGAGCACCCGCAGGAGCTTCGTCTGCATCGCGAGGCTCATCTCGCCGACCTCGTCGAGGAAGAGGGTCCCCGCATCGGCGGCCTCGAACAGGCCGAGCCTCGCGTCGGTGGCGCCGGTGAACGCGCCGCGGACGTGACCGAAGAGCGCAGACTCGAGGAGCGTCTCGGGCAAGGCCGCGCAGTTCTCGGTGACGAAGGCGTGGTCCGCGCGGGGCGAGTGGCGATGGATGGCGCGGGCGATGAGCTCCTTGCCAGTGCCGGACTCGCCGTGAACGAGCACCGGTACGTCCGCAGCGGCGACGCGATCGACCAGGCGCAACAGCTCGGTGAGCGGCGCGCTGGTGCCGACGATCTCGTCGTAGGCGTGCCGCGTGTGCCTAGAGCCCCCGCGGCGACGTAGCTCTTCTTCGGCGAGCTCGCGGGCGCTGCGTTGCTCCGCGAGCGTCCGCTCGATCCTGGTGCGTGCGATGTCGGCGCGACGCGCCGCGCGGCGGAGTGCGGCCTGGGCGCGTGCGTCCGCGATGGCCACGGCGACGAGCGGCGCGATCGCCGTCGCCGAGGCGACCTCTCGGTCCCCGAACGCCGCGCGGCGGTTCTTGTCATCGAGGTAGACGACGCCCTGGATTTCTCCGCGTGCGATGAGCGGAATCACGAGCACGCTCCGGAGCGAGAGGGCGTGAATGCTCGCGTGGCTGCTGGAGAGCTCGGTCATCGCGTCGGCTGCGACGACGGGCATGCCGGTCTCGAGCGCGCGTCGCGCGAGCGACTGTGAGAGCTCGAGCTGCTCGGTCGAGAGTTCGCGGCGTCCGAGGTTTTGAGCGACGCGTGGCCGGAGCTCGCCGGAGCGCGTGGCGAGCAGGCAGATCCCTCGCTCGGCGCCCGTCGAGCCAAGCAGAAGATCGAGCGCGCGGTGGAGGAGCACCTCGAGATCCTCGCGCTCGGCGAGCGAGCGGCAGAGGTGCGGCAAGTCGATCGCGGCCGGCAGCGCCGGGGCGCCGTGGACCGACGGGTGGCAGAGCCAGCGCGTCGAGCGCGCCGCCTCGGCGAGCTCGCCCGTGCTGTGGGCAAGCACCGTCTCCGCCGCCGCGCGGCGCGTCGTCTCGAGCAGGTCGTGGCTCGTAGCGTCGCCGGCCCGCGAGGCGAGCTCGGCGCCGAAATACGCGGCTCTGCCGAGCGTTGGGATGGGGCACTCGGCACGGGCGAGGGCGACGAGCGCCGCGATCACGACTCGCTCGCCGCGCTCTGGGCCAGGGGCAACCGCGAGCAGACGCTCGGCGCGCGCGCCCCACCACGCGAGCTTGGCGTCGACGAGGAGCGGGCGTTCCGGCGCGGCCATGGCGTCGACGCTGTCGGCGTCGAGGTCGCCGAGGTCGAGCCCGTGACGGTGAAGTCGTGCATGCAGTTGCACGCGATCGTCGACTCCCTCGTACGAGACGGCGTTCGACTGGGCCGTCGAGTGGTGGCGCGCTTGCAAGTGCACGCGTTCGGCGGCGTACGGAGGGGCGAGCGCACCGGCGCGCGTCAGCGCCTCGAGCGCGCGCGGGTGGGCGATCGGGTGGGCGTCGGCCACGGCGAACATGGCGTAGAGCTCGGCTCGGCGATCGCCGGACGCATGCGCGAGGCGCACGGCCTCTTCGGCCGAGAGGGCCGTCTCGAGCTCGGCGTCGAGAGCCGCGTGGACAGCGGCGCGCGACAGCCAGGCGCGGGCAGCACGATCGGGGAGCTTCAGGACCTCTTCGAAGAGCAGCGCGGAGCGTCGGGCCGCGTGGTCGGCAGCGGCGAGATCGCCGCGGTCTACCGCCGATGCGGCTTCGCCCGTGCGGTAGGTGGCCTCTTCGAGGACGGCCCCCGCGAGGGCCGCGTGCTCGGCCGCTCGTCGAAAACCGCGGGCGGAAGCCTCGGGCATGCGCGAGCCGAGGACGTAGGCGAGGGTGGCCGAGAGGCGGGCGCGCTCCTCGTCCGTCGCGGCACGCGCGAGGCCGCGCTCGGCGAGCGAGTGGGCGAGGGCGGGATCGGCGTCGGCCATCGCCGCGAGCGCGGCGACCTCGTGCTCGAGGGCGGCCCTTGGAGCTGCGACGAGGGCGCGTGCACCGGCGACGTCGCCAGCGTCGAGCCGCATCCGCCCGAGGCACGCGCGCGCGCGGCCGTCGTGATCGCGCCCACTCGCGAGCTCCGCTTCCGCGAGCTTCGTCGCGCGCTCGATGTCGCCGGCGCGTCGCAGGATGTCGGCGCTCAAGCCGCCCCCGCCCTCGCGTCCGAACAGGAGCGCACGCGCGCGGCCGAGGTCGCCGCGAAGACGTAGCGCGTTGGCCGCTTCCAGGACGAGCATGTCGGGGAGCTCAGCCGCGTGCGACTCGACGAGCTCGAGCACCGCCGTCGGGACCGGGGGGCGAGCGATGGCGAGCGCGATCCGTGCGATTTGCGGAGGAGATGGCGGCGAGGCGAGCTCCATCGCGACGGACGCGATCGGGACGCGCCCGCGCAGCGTCGTGTCGAGGTCCGAGAAGGTGAAGGACTGCGGCGTGCGTCGCGCCTCGAGCTCCTCGAGGGCGAGAGCCAGCTCGCGCTCGCTCGTCCCCTCGTCGTCGACCTTGGGCCACCCGAGCGCCGCGGGCCCGACGAGCGCGACGAGCCAGCGCTGCCTTCGTTCGGCGTCGAGCGGACCGAGGGTATGCACACGTTCGACGCCCTCTCGCTCCCGAAAGCGCAGGTGCGGGGCGCGCTCGGAACCGCCGAGCGTGCGAGCCCTGTGGACCAGCCTGAGCGCGTCGCCGAGCCACGGCGCAGCGTCGGGGGCCGCCCGATCGGCGTGAGCGAGCTCGTGCCTTCGCAGCCGCAGGTACGTCGCCCGCACCGAGCGCGCGACGCCCGCAGATTTCGCGATCACGGCGCTCGCATGGGGCGCGGCTCTGCGCGCTACCCACTGAGCCGACGGTCGCGCGCCGGGTTCCTTGGCGAGCAACGCGTGCGCGATGGCACCGATCGGGCCATCGAGCCGGCACGTCCGCGCGAGCTCGATCGGGCGCTTTGCGTGCCTCACGTCGGGCTCGACGAGCTCCGCGAGCACGATGCCGAGGGCCAGCAAGTCGCGGGTTCGTGCGTCGCCAAGCTCACGATCGCCGGTCGCGAGGTAGCGAGGGGTGCCTCCCACGAGCTCGCGAGCGAAGCCGTCGGTCGCCAGCCCAAGATCGATGAGCCCGAGATCGACGAGCCCGCGATCGACGAGGCCGGCGTCGCCTTGATGGCAGAGGACGTTCGCTGGCTTCACGTCGCCGTGCGCGAGCCCGAGGTCGTGGAGCTCCGCGAGCGCCGCGCCTACGCCGGCCGCGACGTTCGCCGCGAGCTGGCGGGTCGTCGAGCCGGCGCTCGCGGCGAGCACGGCGTCGAGCGTCGAGCCGGGGCGGAAGCGAAGCGCGAGGAAGGGACGGCAAGCCTGCTTGGTTCGGTCCTTGCCGTCGACCGCTGACGCGCGCCGGCGACGCAGATCGACGGCGAGGCGCCCCGCATCGACGAGCGAAGGCAGGCGCCTTGAGGTCGCCAGGGCGCAGGGGATGGCTTCGGCTGCGAGCCGCGGGGCGTCGGCCTCGGAGTGGCCGATCTTCAAGAGGACGCTGTCGCCGGAGGGGCGGGCCGCGCGCCAGGCCTCGGCGGTGGCCCCGCTCCCGAGGTGCTCGAGGAGCTCGTACGATCCGGTCTCGCGGCGCTTCATGCCAACCCGGGTTGCACCCTACCGCGGCGAACCTGGTGCGGAAATAGCGGTAAGTTTCGCCCGAGCGCCAACTATCTTGCAGCTCCGGCGGGCGCGGCGCCGCGCGGTAGCTCCGGCAGCTGCGCGCTGGCTGCGGCGGAGCGTGAATTCCGAGTCGACTTGGGCTAGACGGGGTGCCGATTAACCCCAGCCACCCAGGTGCTTCGATGCTTCGCTACCGCGCCGATCTCCGAACGCTGGCCTTCGTCGCCACCTATTTCGGTCTCGTCGCGACGGGCTACCTGCTGCGGCCGACGAATCCCTGGTGCGTAGCGCTGCTGGTCGTCGCGACCTGCTTTTTCTCGTTCTTTGGCGCCGTCATCACGCACAACACCGTGCACGCTCCGGTGTTTCGCTCGCGCGCGCTCAATCGCGCATTTCAGGTCGTGCTCACGTGCACGTACGGCCACCCGGTGAGCTCGTTCGTCCCGGGGCACAACCTGAGCCATCACCGATACACGCAGTCGCGCCGCGACGTGATGCGGACGAGCAAGGTGCGCTTTCGCTGGCACCTCTTGAATCTCCTACTTTTCATGGCGCGGATGGCGCCGGACATCATGCGCGCCGACACTCGCTATGCGGCCGCGATGCGCACGCGCAAGCCCGCGTGGTTTCGCCAGATGCTGCTCGAGCTCGGCGCCCTCTACGCGATGCTCGGGGGCCTGCTCTTCTTGGATTGGCGGTGTTTTCTCCTCTACGTGTTCGTGCCGCACCGCTACGCGGGCTTCGGCATCATCACGATGAACCTGCTGCAGCACGACGGCTGCGACGCCGCGAGCGAGTTCGACCACAGCCGCAATTTCGTCGGCGGGCTCGTGAACTTCTTCACGTTCAACAACGGCTACCACACGATTCATCACTTTGAGCCCGGGCTTCACTGGAGCCGCTTGCCCGAGGCGCACGCGAGGCGGGTCGCTCCGTTCATGCACCCGGCGCTCGCCGTGCCGTCGCTGCTCGCGTACCTCGTTCGCACGTTCGTCTGGCCGGGGCGGCGCGTCGCCTTCGACGGCAGCACCTTCGTTCTTCCGGACGAAGGCCCCGATGAAGAGTGGATCCCGACGCCGGAAGAGACGCCGGCGGACGTGTCGCTCGGCGCGGTCACGTGAGCGCCGCTCGCGCTTGCGCCCACCCAGCGGAAGGCGCTATCAGGCCGCGGTGATCGAAGACATCTTCGGAGCTGCCGTCGCGCCGGAAGAGGCGCGCCTCGTGATGATCCCGGTGCCATGGGAGGCGACGACCTCTTACGGGCGCGGCACCGCGCGCGGGCCCGAGGCGATGGCTTTGGCGAGCGTGCAGGTCGATCTCTTCGACCTCGAGCTCGAGGCGCTCGGTGTGCCGGAGCCGCATCGCGCCGGGCTCGCGATGCTGCCGATCGACGCGGCGGTGCGGGAGCGGGCCGACGAGGCGTCGCGCCTCGCGCTCGAGGTCATCGAGGCCTACGAAGAGCACGCAGGCGCCGAGCACGCAGGCGCCGAGCACGCAGGCGCCGAGCACGCAGGCGCTGAACACGCAGGCGACGAGCCGCCGCGTCCCGAGGTGGCTCGGGCGCTCGCCCGCGTGAACGAGCTCTCGCGCTGGCTCGACGGGTGGCTCGGCGCGACGGTCGAGCATTGGCTCGCGCGCGGCAAGCTCGTCGGCGTCGTCGGCGGCGACCACAGCGTGCCGTTCGCGAGCATCGCGGCCCACGTGCGCCGCCATCCCGAGCTCGGGCTCTTGCACTTCGACGCGCATGCCGATCTCCGCGTCGCCTACCAAGGCTTCGTCGGCTCGCACGCGTCGATCATGCACCGCGTCGTGACCGAGACGCCGATCGCGCGCCTCGTCAGCGTCGGCGTGCGCGACTTTTGCCGCGAAGAGCACGCCGCGGCGGAGGCGTCGCGTGGCCGCATCGTGCCGTTCTACGACGCGCGCATCCAGCGTGAGCTGATGAGCGGGAGGTGCTTCGACGACGTGGCGCGGGCCATCGTCGAGGCGCTGCCGCGCGAGGTGTACGTCTCCTTCGACATCGACGGCCTCGAGCCCGGGCTGTGTCCGCACACGGGCACGCCGGTCCCGGGAGGCCTCACGTTTCGCCAGGCCACGCGCATCCTCGAGGCCGTGGTCGAGAGCGGCCGCAGCATCGTCGGCTTCGATCTCGTCGAGGTCGCGCCCGGCCCGGACGGCGACGAGTGGGACGCGAACGTCGGCGCGCGCCTGCTCTACAAGCTCCTCGGCTACACGCTGGCCGGGGTGGCGAGTCAGAGACTCGTCACCTGAATTACGCCGCGCTCACGAGACGAGCGCGATGCGGTAGGTCTCGACGGCGAGGTGCACGTCGAGCGAGCCGCACAGCTCGCGGCACGAGTGCATGCTCAGCATCGGCGCTCCCACGTCCACGGTCTTGAGGCCGAGCTGGGCGCTCGCGATGGGCCCGATGGTCGAGCCGCACGGGAGATCGCTGCGCACGACGAAGCTCTGCGGCGCGAAGCCAACCTGGCGGCACGTCTCGGTGAAGCGTGCCCGCGTGACACCGGTCGTCGCGTACGACTGGTTCACGTTCGACTTGATGACGAGTCCGCGGTTGAGCTGCGGCGCGTGCTCGGGATCGTGGCGGTCGCTGTAGTTCGGATGAACCGCGTGGGCCATGTCCGCGCTGACGAGCAGCGACTGCGCCATCGCGCGCGCGAACGCCTGCGCTTGCCCCTCGGAGTGGCACTCGGTGATGCGCGACAGCACGTCGTGAAGGACGCTGCCGGCGGCGCCGACTGCGCTCCGGCTGCCGCACTCTTCGTGGTCGTAGAGCGCGATGACGCTGCTCGCCGCGCCTCCTGGCGGCAGCGAAGCGAGCGCCTCGACCGCCGCGAAGGAGCTCGCGAGGTTGTCGAGCCGCGCGCTGTAGACGAGCTCGTCGTGGAGGCCGCCGAGCGCCCCGGGCTGCGTGTCGTAGAGCGACAGATCGTGGCCGAGGATGCGCTCCTTCTTGAGCTCGAGCGCGACGGCGAGCTCGCCGGCGAGGTCGATGCGCGAGCCGGTGCCGAGCACGGGGACCATGTGTCGCTGTTGATTGAGCAGCAGCCCGTCGGTGTTGACCTTGCGGTCGAGGTGGATCGCGAGGTTCGGGACGCGCGCCACGGGGCGGCGAAGGTCGACGAGCCGCGAGCCGACGCGCCCGTTGCCTTCGTCGACGAGCACGCGCCCGGCGATCGAGAGATCGCGATCGAGCCAGGTCGTGAGCAGGACGCCGCCGTAGGGCTCGACGCCGAGCTGGAGGTAGCCGCTGCGGACGAGGTCGGGGTTCGGCTTGATGCGCAGGTTCGGCGAGTCGGTGTGGGCGCCGACGATGCGAAACCCCGCGAGCGCGGGGGAGCGCTCACCGACCACGAACGCGACGAGGGTCGAGGTGTCGCGCACGACGAAGCGACGATCGCCCGGCAACAAGGTCCAGGCGTCCTCTTCGGCGAGCGGGAGAAAGCCGACGGCAGCGAGCCGCGCCACTGCCGTCGCGACCGCGTGGTGGGGGGTCGGCGACGCGTCGATGAACGCGAGCATGCGGCGCGCGGCCGCGACGCCGGCGGCGACCAGCGTGGCCATGTCTTCGGGGGTTCTTGCGAACCCGTCCCCGAGGCTCTTGTCGAGATCGGTCATCGAGCGCGCAGGGTCGCACGCACGCCTCGCACGTGGCGAGCCAGAAGTGCGCGGCCAAAGGTGCGCGGCCGCGACGAAGACGGGAAAGGGTTGAACGCCAGGGCGAGATGGGCGAATACGCCCCGGCGAGAATTCCCGTGATCGAAATTGTCGAGCTATCGAAGTACTACGGAGAGGCCAGGGCCGTCGGGCCGCTGAGCTTCACCATCGAAAAGGGGGAGATCGTTGGTCTGCTCGGCTTGAACGGCGCGGGCAAGACGACGACGCTCCGAATGCTGGCGAGCGACCTCTTGCCGACGTCGGGCCGGATGGTCGTCGACGGCGTGGATCTCGCGGCCGAGCCGGGGCTCGTGCGCGCGCGGATCGGGTATTTGCCCGATCGGCCGCCGCTCTATGGCGAGATGACCGTGCGCGAGTTCCTGGAGTTCGCCGCGCGGCTGCGCGACGTGGCCGCGAGCGACGTGCCCGCGCGGGTGTCGGAGGTGCTCGGGCTCACGTCGCTCGTCGAGCGCGCCGACGACCGCATCGACACCTTGTCGCACGGCTTCAAGCAGCGCGTCGGCATCGCCCAGGCGATCGTTCACAAGCCGAGCCTCTTGCTGCTCGACGAGCCCATCAGCGGCCTCGATCCGGTGCAGATCGTCGAGATGCGCGAGCTCATCCGCTCGCTGCGCGGCGTTCAGACGATCGTGATCTCGAGCCACATCCTCTCGGAGATCAGCGAGACGTGCGACCGGCTGCTCGTCTTGCGTGACGGGAGCCTGGTCGCGCAGGGCAGCGAGTCGGAGCTGCGCGAGCACATGGTGACGCACGACCTCGCCGTCGTCGTGCGGCTCGCTGCGGACGAGACCGAAGCCGAGCTCGTCGAGCTCGTGCGTGGGCTCGATGGCGTGACGCGCGTCGCCCGCGGAGCGGCGGACGAGCCCGGGGCCGACGCCGTGAAGCTCGCGGTGAGCGCGACCGCGGACGTGCGGGCCGAGGTCTGCCGTGCGCTGTGCGCCAAGGGCTACGCCGTCGTCGGGCTCGAGCGAGGCGCGCGCGAGCTCGAGTCGGTGTTTCTCGAGCTCGCCGGCCGCGGCAAGCGCGAGCGTGAGGAGGCGGCGTCATGAGCCACGTGGGGCTGATTTTTTCGCGGGAGCTGAAGGCGTATCTGCGCTCGCCGCTCGGCTACGCGGCGGCGGCGGGCGTGCTGCTCATCGACGGGATCTGGTTCATGGCGCGCGCGCTCGGCGGCACCGAAGAGAAGCGCTTGAGCGCCACGGTCCTGAGCGAGTTCTTCAATGGCGCGTCGGGCACGACGGCGATCCTCGCGATCGCGCTCGCGATGCGGCTCGTCGCGGCGGAAGAGGACGCCGGTACGCTCGTCTTGCTGAAGACGGCGCCCGTGAGCGACTGGGAGGTCGTGCTCGGGAAGTTTCTTGGCGTGATGGCCGTCATCCTCGCGGTCACGGGCCTGACGGCGTACATGCCGGCGCTCATCCTCGTGAACGGCAAGGTGAGCTACCAGCACGTGCTCGTCGGCTACGCGGGCGTCATGTTGCTCGGCGGCGCGGTCGCGGCGATCGGGCTCTTCGCCTCGGCGCTCGCGAAGAGCCAGGTGGTGGCGGCGATCCTCGGCGCAGTGCTCGTCGGCGCGATGTACCTCTGGTGGCTGGTCGCGAAAATCGCGGATCCGCCGGTGCGCGACGTGCTCGAAGAGCTCGCGATCCACCACCTTCGCATGCGGGATTTCATGACCGGCGTCCTGCGGCTCGAGAACGTCGTCTACTACCTGGCGGTCGCGTTCTTCTTTCTGCTCGCGTCGGTGAAGACCTTGGAGGCACGTCGATGGCGCTGAGCAAGTCCGATCCAGGCAGCGCGGCGGGCGGCGGCGCGCGCGACCGCGTGCAGGCGAGCGACGGCGTGCAGTCGCGAGAGCCTCGCGGCGGAGGGCCTGTCGGCGGCAAGGGCGGGCTCCGCGCAGAGAGCTTGGCGCTCCCGCTCGCGCTCTTCGGCTGGTGCGCGCTCCTCGTCGGGCAGCGCGTCATCATCACGCCCGAGGGTGCCTCAAGGCTCTTCACGCTGCTCGGCGTGCTCGGCATCAGCGGCTCGTGCGTCGTGCGCGCGCTCGCCTTCGTGAGGGCGCGTCGCGAAGCGAAGGCCTCGGCGCTGGCGTTTTTATCCCTGAGCGCCGTCGGGTGCGTGGCGCTGCTCGGCTACTACGCGACCACGACGTCCGGCCGCGAGCTCGCCCACGCCAAGCCGGCCTCGCTGACCGGGGAGGATCCGTTCGGCGACATCGTCACGGTCGCGTGGGTCGCGCTCATGCTCGTGAGCGTCGTGCCGAGCGTCCTCGGCGAGCTCTCGCGGGCGTCGATGCGGCGGGCCGAGCGGCTCGAGTCACGCCGTGTGCTCGCGGCGATCGCGAGCGGGGTGGCGCTCTCGTGCGCGGCAAGTTACGGCGCGCTCTTCACCTACGCGGCCGACAAGAGCGATAAAAGCGCGGATTTTTCGTACTTTCGCGTCGGGCGGCCGAGCGAGGCCACGGGCAAGATGATCGACGCCTTGAGCGAGCCGCTCGAGGTGTTGGTGTTCTTCGCGCCGACGACCGAGGTGCGCTCGCAGGTGATGAGCTACCTCGACGAGCTGAAGCTTGGCCGCGAGGGCAAGCTCAAGGTCACGCTGCACGACTTTCAAGCGGAGCCGAAGCTCGCGAAGGAGCACAAGCTCACGAAGGACGGCGTGCTCGTGCTCCAGCGCGGCAAGCTGAGCCAGAAGCTCGAGATCGGCATCGAAGAGGACAAGGCGCGCCGCACGCTGAAGAAGATCGACGGCGAGTTTCAGAAGGTGCTGATGAAGATCGTGCGCGACAAGCGCACCGCGTACCTGACCGTGGGCCACGGCGAGCTCAACCAGGAGACCGACAAGCGCACCGAGCGCACGGCGGAGATCGTCAAGCAGCTCGTCGAGATGCAGAACTACGGCACGAAGACGCTCGGCATCGGCGACGGCCTCGGCAGCGCGGTGCCCGACGACGCGGCGGCGGTGCTGGTGCTCGGCCCGACGACCGCGCTCAGCGACGCCGAGGTCGAGACGCTCGGTCGCTACGCCGACGGCGGCGGCAAGCTGCTCCTCGCGCTCGATCCCGAGTCGCAGGCCGCGCACGGGGCGCTCGCCTCGGCCCTGGGCATCGACTGGCAGGCGCCGCTCGTCGTGAGCGAGAAGGCGACCGTCCGCATGACCGGCGGCCCCGGCGACAAGAAGGTCCTCGCGACGAACACGTTCTCGTCGCACGCCTCGGTGTCGACCTTGAGCAAGGAGCAGAGCCGCGGCGCGTACGCCGTCCTCAGCGGCGCGGCCGCGCTCGACAAGCTGAAGGATCTCGACAAGGCCTACTCGGTCGACTTCTCGGTGAAGAGCCCGCGCGGCACCTTCCTCGACATCAACGGCGACCTGGCTCCGGGCGGCGACGAGAAGAAGGCGGTCTTCAACCTCGTCGCGGCGGTGTCGAAGAAACACGGCGAGGGCAAGGACGCGCGCGAGCTGCGCGCCGTCGTGCTCGGCGACGCGGATGCGCTCGGCGATTTCTTCATGGCGCGGGTGCCGGGCAACCAGGTGCTGTTCGTCGAGGCCCTCCGGTGGCTCGGCGGCGAAGAGAGCTTCACGGGAGCCGTGAGCAGCGAAGAGGACGTCGCGCTCGTTCACACGAAATCCCAAGATCAGCTCTACTTCTATGGCTCGATCCTCGGCGCGCCTTCGCTCGTGCTCGGGCTCGGCTTCTTCTTTACGGTGCGCCCCAAGAAGCGCCGCAAACCGACGGAAAAGCGGGCGGAAAGGCCTGCAGATGCTGCGACCGCCAAGGGGGACGCGACCGCCAAGGGTGACGCGACCGTCGGCGGTGGCGCGGAGGACGAGGAATGAAAGAGCTACGGCGAAGCGCCATTCACCTGGCGCTGCTCGCGCTCGCGGCGCTCGTGGCGTACGTGAGCTCGCGGCCGAAAGACGCTGCCGACAAGCCGCTCGCGCAGGGCGAGGTCGAGCTGTGGCGCGGCAAGGCCGAGGACGTGACCGCGGTGTCCTACGACGACGAGCGCAAGAAGATCACCCTCGAGAAGAAGAGCGACGCGGCGGGGATCTGGTACCTCGGCAAGGTCGAGCCGAAGGCCGCGGCCGAGCCCGAGAAGAAAGACGGCGACGCGAAGGACGACAAGGCTCCGAAGCCCGCGCCCGCAGAGGCGGCGACGTTCGCTGCGGCGACGACGGCGAAGAAATTGGCGACGGAGCTTGCGACCCTTCGCGCCAAGCGCGCCATCGGCAGCGTCGCCGTCGAGCGGCTCGGCGAGTTCGGGCTCGAAAAGCCGGAGGGCACGCTGCGAGTCACCGTCGCGGGCACCGAGCACGTCCTCATTCTCGGGGCGAATGCGCCCGGCACCGGCGATCGCTACGTGCAGGACCAGGCGACGAAGGCCATCTACGTCGTCGACGCGACGCCGAGCCGCGACGTGGCGGCGGGGGCCGTGCGGCTGCGCGAGGCGAACCAGCACGAGTGGAAATTCACCGACGTCGAGGCGGCGTCGCTCACCGTCGGCGGCGCGGCGCGCAATGTCGTGCGCGGCGGGACCGAGGGGCGGCGGTTCTGGGCGGACGCGGCGAGCCCGGACGTGAACGACGAGACCGTGGGCAACTGGCTCACGAAGGTCGAGCGGCTGCGACCCACGAGCCACCTCGAGAAGCTCCCCGAGGGGGCAGAGCGCGTACTGCGCGTCGCGTATCGCGGAAAGCAGAGTGAGCTCGGGTTCTTCGAGCTCTGGCACACCGGCGACAAGGAAGCTCCCTTCGCCGTCGTGACCGAGCAGCTGCGCTTGCCCGCGCCGGTGGGCAAGGCCCAAGCCGAGCAGCTCGTCGAGGATCTCGGGAGCGTCGTGCCGAGCGCGGACGTGTCGAAGTGGAAGAGCGCGCCGGTGCCGGCGACGACGAGCGATCCGGCGACTGGCGTACCTCCTTCGGCACTGACTGGCGAACCGACTGCCGAGCCGCACGGAGCTGCCGGGCCGCACGGGCCTGCACCTTCACCTCCACAAACTCACCCGGCGTCAGCGGCGAAAACTCCCCCTGGATGTAATTGCGGAAGATCCGCAGCTCGTCCGAGCGCGCCTCGTCCACCGCGCGGTGACCCAGCCGC
>SXGS01258689.1_pt1 | contig 12534 bp, 12 predicted proteins | sample 3174681 | NCBI WGS metagenome assembly SXGS01 (sample SAMN11356861, study PRJNA531348) | freshwater metagenome | isolation source: freshwater sample F1-80 | place: China: Fuxian Lake, Yuxi | collected 2017-12-25
CGCGGCTCACCCGGTGCACCGATGCAAGGCGAAGCAAGTCGCCACGGCGGGTTGCTGGACTGGTGGTACGACGGTGGCAAACAGCGCCTCACGTTGGACTTGCATTCTGCTGCTGGACAAGAACAGTTTCGACAGCTTGCCGCGCAAGCCGACCTCCTCGTTGAAACCGAACCGCTCGGGCGGCTGGCCACGCTGGGCCTCGATTATCCGCAACTCCAAGATCTCAATCCGCGTCTTGTTCAGGTTTCACTGACGCCGTTCGGTCGCCAAGGACCACGTGCACCCTGGCAGGTCAGCGATCTAGTTGCCGCTGCACTTGGCGGCGTGTTGTCGATCACCGGCACCCCAGACACACCGCTGAATGGCTGGGGCCGTCAGTGTTTCAACACCGCTGGGTTTTTCGCGGCGATCTGCAGTTTGGCTGGTTTGCATGCCGCTCGTGCCACAGGACGAGGGCAACATATCGATCTTTCGTTGCAGCAGTCGGTGATTGCCTGCACGGAACAGATGCTGATGTATTGGTTCTTTCCGCAGGCGTTTCCTTCGCCGGTCGCCGCCCGCCGAGCTTCGGTCCATTGGACGGGTGCCTACGAAGTGACGCGCTGTGCCACCGGCTATGCCATGGTGACACCAGCTTCGACGCATGTGCCGCAACTGCTGGACATGATGGAAGCTGACGGGATGATCGGTGACCTGCGCCAGCTCGATTTGACAAACATTCTGGTCTTGCTGGCGGAACTGCCACGCGTGATGACACAACTGAAGCTCTGGGCAGCGACGAAAGATGCGCACGAGATGTGCCTTGCCGCCCAGGAACGACACATCTCTTTCGGCGAAGTGCTGAGCGTCGCGGGCGTGGCCAATGGTCCTCACCTCCAAGCTCGTGGCTTCTTTCGTCCGGTCGAAGGCATGGCAGGAGCGGTCACGATACCAGGGCCGCTGTTTCGCCTGTCAGACACCCCAGCGCCAGCTCCGCAAGCTCCGAGGACTGCTGATATTGCCGCCGTGCAGCAACATTGGTCGGCATCGCCTCCGCAACCGCAGCCATTGTCTCCGACTTCCGGAAAACCCTTGGCAGGAGTACGCGTGTTGGATTTTACGTGGGTGCTGGCCGGTCCGTATTGCACCCGAGTGCTCGCCGACTTGGGAGCCGAGGTCATCAAAATCCAAACCGAGAGCCGTGCCCGCGCCGTCAATGACAATGCCCATCCCTATTTCGTGCTGTGGAATCGGGGGAAGCGGAGCGTCACCCTCAACATGAAACACCCTCAAGCCGTCGCGACGTTCCGTCGCCTCGTCGAAAAGTCCGATGTGATCGTCGATAACTTCAGCGCCGGCGTGCTGGAGCGCTGGGGCATCGGCCACGATGCAGCCTCCCAGTGGAACGCCGGTATCATCTCCATGAGTATGTCTGGTGCCGGCGAGAACGGGCCGTGGAAGGATTTCGTCACCTATGCACCGACTATCCATGCGCTATGCGGGCTGACGCATCTGACTAATCCTCCCGAACGCCGCGACATCGGCATGGGTTTCGCGCTGACCGATCATGTGAGCGGCTTGGCTGGTGCAGTGGCCATTCTCCAAGCGCTGGAGGCACGTCGTCGTACTGGCAAGGGCCAACGCATCGACCTCGCACAACTCGAAGTCGGCACCTATCTGGTGGGACCAGCGCTCGCCGATTTTCTCAGCAACGGGCGTGAAGCTCAGCCGGTGGGCAATCGCGATGCGTTTGTCGATCATGTGCCAAACGAGGTCTACCATTGTCAGAACGACGAGTGGCTGGCAGTGACTGCACGTGATGACCTCGAGTGGCAGCAGCTTTGTGATGCCATTGGTGCAGGCGGGCTTGGTAGAGATCGACAACTGGCCACGCTGGAAGGTCGCCAGGAACACAGGGATCAGGTGAACTCGGCTATCGCGGCCTGGGCAGTTCAGCAAGACGCGACCGAGGCGATGCATCGTTTGCAGGCTGCCGGCGTGCCGGCTGGGAAGGTCTGTACCATGCGCGACTTGACTGAAGCTGACGAACAGCTTGCAGCTCGCCAGTGGCTGGCTGCAATGGAAAGTCCGCTCCTTGGACGCCATGTCTGTGATCGCTTTCCCGCGACCTTCGATGGCGCTGCCCTTGAGCCGCAACGCTCAGCTCCATCATTCGGAGAACACAACTTCGAAATCTATGCTGAGCTGCTCGGCATGACGCAAGAAGAAATCGCAACCGCGATAGGCGACGGATTGTTCGCCTGAACAATTTGACGCTGCCCTGCTTCACGCCTAGAGTGCGGGCACACCATTCCGAAAAGAGGCACGCTATGAACCGACGTGAATTTCATAAAACCTTGGGGGCAGTATTGGCCGCTTCAGCGTTTCCCGGGAAGGCGTTGGCTGCCAACGATACACAAGCGACCAGTGCGCCGGCCAGCGCGGGAACGGTTGCAGCAACCAATGCGGCTTCGCAGATTGCCATGCTTGTGCATCCTGCCTTTGTCACGCTCGACCTCATCGGCCCACATCAATTCTTCACTTCGCTTGGCAACGTCAACGTCCACCTCGTGTGGAAGACACGGGATCTTGTGAGCAGCAGCAACGGCGTGGTGATCCAACCCACGACCACACTCAAAGACTGCCCAAAAGACTTGGACGTGCTGTTTGTACCCGGTGGATTGGAAGGCGGAACCGCGCTGATGAACGACGCCGAGGTGATCGACTTTCTTCATGATCGCGGCCAGCGCGCCAAATTTGTGACCAGCGTGTGTACCGGGTCGCTACTCTTGGGTGCAGCGGGATTGCTGCAAGGTTATCGCGCAGCGTCACACTGGACCGTGCTCGACCTGCTGCCGCTGTTTGGTGCCGAGCCGGTCGCCGAACGCATTGTCGAGGATCGCAACCGCATCAGCGGCGGCGGCGTGACAGCGGGCATCGACTTCGGTCTCAAAGTCGCTGGGCGGCTGCGCGGCGAGCAACATGCCAAGATGTTGCAGCTCATGTTGGAGTACGATCCGCAGCCGCCCTTTCAAGCTGGCAGCCCAAAGAATGCCGGGCCGGAGCTGACTCAGAAAGTGCGCGACTTTCGTGCGCCAGCCGTCGCCGCCGCCCGTCAGGCCGCGTTGGTCGCGCAGAAACGGTTGCAAGGGTAAGCCCTCACTGCGCAAAAGGAGAACGACATGGCATTCACCCATCCCGAATACCTCGTAGACACCGAGTGGTTGGCTACGCATCTGGATGACCCCACCCTACGGATTCTAGACTGCACAATCACCGTGCATGACGACCAAGGGCAGGAACAAGGTCGAGGCTTTCGTGTGGAAAGCGGCGAACAAGTGTGGCGACAAGGCCACATCCCAGGAAGCGGGTTTGCCGATCTCGTGCATGACCTTTCCGACCCGGATGGGAGCTTTCCCTTTGCCGCACCGTCCGCCGAACGCTTTGCCGCTGCCATGTCGCGCTATGGTGTAGGCGATGGCACGCGTGTGATTCTGTACGATGCTTTTCTCAACGTATGCGCGGCACGCATGTGGTGGCTGCTGCGTGCCTTCGGGTTCGACAATGCCGCCGTCTTAAGCGGTGGCTGGACGAAGTGGACGAAGGAAGGGCGTCCGGCTTCGACTGCGCCTTCAGCCCATCCTCCTGGGCACTTTACTGCTCGCCCGCGTCCACAGTTCATTGCCAAGAAACAAGAGGTCTTTGCTGCGATCAACAAGCCAGGCACGCTCCTGGTCAATGCCTTGAACCCAGAGGACTTTGCTGGTACAACGCCGCCGCGTTATAGCCGCCCGGGACATATTCCATCGAGCGTCAACGTGCCGTTCACTTCGTTGGTCGATCCAGAAACGCAGGCGTATTTGCCGGAAGAGCAACTCCGCGCCAAATTCGCTGCCGTCGGCGCGACTAGCCAGCAGCAAGTGATTACCTATTGCGCCGTCGGGTTTACTGCCTGTAGCGACGCCTTTGTGTTGTCGCTCTTAGGCGTCGAAAACTTGGCGATGTACGATGGTTCACTCACGGAATGGACAGCGGACCCGGCCATGCCCATGGTGACGGGGTCATGAGGAGCTGTGTTCGGCAAGACGAGCAGCAGTTTTGACAGATGAGGAGTCATCAGTTCGGTGAGATTGCTTCGCTACGCTCGCAATGACAGCCCACTCTGTCATTGTGAAGAGCATGAGCGACGAAGCAATCTCCGTCTGCCCCACCCCTCAGATCTTTATGAACGAGGTCCTAGCGTGGAACGCGGCGCTCAACGCTCATCCGCATCCCATACTTGGGGCGCAAGGTAATCAGCGGCATCTTCTCCACGCGATGGCCAGGGACCAATCGTAGTCGCCAACGCTGGGCGATGGTGGCAATCACCAACACACCTTCCATCCACGCAAACGCTTCGCCGATGCACTGACGCGAACCGCCACCAAACGGGAAATAGGAAAATTTGGGACGCGCAGCCTGGGCCTCCGGTGTCCAGCGTTCAGGGTCGAACCTTTCCGGCTCAGGAAAAAATCGCGCATCATGGTGGGTCACATACGGACTCATGAACACCATGGAGTTCGCCGGAATTCGATACGGTGGGAGATCGTAGTCGTTAAGAGCACGGCGACCGATGGTCCACGCTGGTGGATACAAGCGCATCGACTCCGCCATGACCATGCGAGCATAGGGCAAGCGCGGCAGGTCCTCGGCTGTCGGTAAACGCCCGCCCAAAGCGGCGTCGATCTCGGCCTGTAACTTCGCCTCAACTGCCGGATGCTGTGACAGTAGGTACCATGTCCACGTCAGGGCATTGGCTGTGGTCTCATGCCCAGCGAGGAAGAGCGTCATCGCCTCATCGCGCACTTGCTTATCGGCCATGCCTGTGCCGTCGCCTTCGTCGTCTTGCGCCAGCAAGAGCATTGACAAAAGGTCGCCGCGATCTTCGCCGCTCGCGCGTCGGTCGCGGATCATACGTAGCACAGTCTCGTTCAAGCGATCCTGCGCGGCGGCGATGCGTCGATTGCTAGGCAGAGGTAACTTGTTCAGGAGGAAAAACCACGGCGACACCAGACGCGGCCAGCCCTGCATCGTGGTGGTAAGCGCTTCGCCGATTTCGGTCGCCTCGGCTTCGACATCAGCGTCAAAGAGCGTTTTGGCGGCGATGGCCAGCGTGACCTCCATCATCTCGTGGAGCAGGTCGCGTTCGCTCCCGTTTTGCCAACGAGCACTGGCACGGTCGGCGAACTCCACCATCGTCGCGCCATAACTCGCCACGCGCTGGCGGTGGAAGGCTGGCTGCATGAGCCGCCGCTGGCGGAGGTGAAACTCGCCCTCGCTGGTCAGCAGACCTTCGCCGAGAAAGATTTTCGCGCGTTCCAAGCCGCGCCCTTTGACGAAATTTTTCTGGTGCGTCGTCAACACGTCTTGAATATATTCCGGGCGATTCAGGAGAAAACATTGCAGCCCGGCAAGGTGGAACCGCGCCACGTCACCATACTCATGGGCAGCGTGTTGAAAGAACGCTATGGGATCGCGGCGGAAGGCAAACAAACTGCCCACCAACGGCAGCCCTTTTGGTCCTGGGGGGGTGAGCACCGGCGCGGCGTTATCCTGAGCAAGCACCATCGAATCGGATGACATGGCAATCCTCCTTGCGAACGTTTCGATGGGGGAAGAATAGCAGAAATTTTATATCAATCAATCATTTGATTGATATAAGAAAGGGTTTTTGACTCTAAAAGCTCCCTCGAAGCAACTTTCGGTTCGTCACAGGTCCATGTCCCTCGTCGACACCATCTGCGCAAAAATTCCTAGCCCGAGGTTATTGAGCGCCAAGTTTCTGCACGTTCACGACATTCCCTTTGTCATCATAGGTGATGACATACCGCGATTTTTCCTCTGACTGTGCCAGTTCATAAGGCGTAGCTACGACTTCCCAAAGCCCCAAACTGAGCACATCCAGCCCAGCGTGCGCCCAGGCGCGTCCAGAACTGGACTCGTTTCCCGCTTTGATGAGATAGGTGTCCTCCTGTTTTCCCTCTTCCGTGGTGCGCGAGGTATCTGGAGGCCCGAGCTTGCTCATAATTACTGCTCTGTTCGAACCGGGGAAGATGATGGACGTATCCTGCTCTTTGTTCCCGCTCGCCGCCATGCCGACTGAACATCCCGACACCACACTCCCCAGCAAACTCGCTACCGCAAGACCGACCAGAACAACACGCATTTTCCCCTCCCAAGCTATCGAAAATTCTTCCACGCCCCATCCAGCCGTTCATTGAGTCCCAGCACGGATGGCCAAGGAAACGTCGATAGAGGCGGCAAAGTATTTCTAAAACGAAAATCTCGGTCGCTTTGTCTTTTCAACGTTCCGTTGCCGTATGAAAATTCTTTAATTTAACGATTGAGGGAGTGTAACCTTATCTTTTGAGGACGGCAAGCAGAATCATTCATTGACTGGGGCTGCGGTTGGGGAAGAAGCGCGGCGGAGTCGAAGGACTCCGCGAAAGGACATTTCTCGACATCCCGGGATAGACGACTAGCCCCTACCCCACCAACTGCTTCAGCATTCGCTCGTACTCGCGGTTATCCGGCGTATCAACATGCACGCTGTGGATGTCGGCACCGCTTTCGGCTTGCGCTTGGATGCGGTCGATACAAGCCTCCACCGAGCCGGCAAAGTTGATGGCGTCGAGCAGGTTCGCCGGCACGGCTTCCATCGCAGCCCGTGAGCCGTTGTTCCACGCCTGTTTGACGTTCTGCACAGCTTCGCCGTAACCGTGACGAGTGAGTTGCTCGGCGTAAAAAGTCCCCATGCGTCCGATGTAGAACGCCAAGGTCCCAGCGGACTCTGCCCGAGCCTTTTCGACGTTGCTGCTGGCGACGACCATCCCCGGCGCACGCACCGAGACAGCATCTGCTGGACGCCCAGCGGCCACACTGGCGTGACGCAGGGTGTCGATTTCTCCCTTGAGATTCGGCAGAGGAATCATCACCGGCAGCCAGCCGTCGGCCATTTCTGCGGTGAGTTTGACACTCTTGGCGTTCAATGTCGCCAAATAGATCGGGATATGATTGCGCACCGGGGTGAAGCGCAGGGTGAAGCCACGTTGCAGGTTGAACACTTTGCCGTCGTACTTGAGCGGCTCGCCATGCATGAGCGTATTGAGGATTTCGACGTATTCTTTCAGGCGTGTCAGCGGCGGGTTGAATTTGACTCCATGGAAATGCTCGATCACTTGCGGGCCGCTGGTGCCCAGGCCGATAAGCATGCGTCCGCCGAACAATTCGTCCATGGTCGCAAAGTGCTGCGCCAAGGCGGCAGGCGTCCGCGAATAAATGTTGACGATCGATGTGCCAAGCTGGATCTGCTTGGTGCGGTCCGCCATGAGCGTGAGCAGGGTGAACGCATCCCGCCCCCACGCTTCCGCTACCCAGGCCGAATGCACGCCAACGGCGTCGGCGATCTGTACGCGTTCTAATACCGCTTTGAGGTCTAAGTTCCCTTGCCAATTGATGCCCACAGAAACTTTTCGTGCCATGATGTTCCCTCCACACAATGAGTTGCCCGACTGTACCACGGGCACCGAGATGAGTCAGCGGTCGAGGGAGAAATCGCTCCCGGGCTTGCCAAATTCTCCGTACCCTGGCTTGCTATCGCCTATCATTACAAGGGGGAACGCATGCGTACTATTGTTGTCCATCCGACCGACGAAAGCGCCGACGCGCACTCGCTAACACAAGCCTTCACTATGGCCACTGCCGATGACATCGTGCTCGTCGGCCCAGGCGTGTATTCGCCAACCTGCACGCACGAGACGCTGCCGCTCACTGTCCCTACCGGGGTCGCAGTCGAAGGTGTGGATCAAGAAGCATGCGTGATTGACGGGGATGGGCAGTTCGAGCCGTCCTTCAATCCGATTCGTCCTGACATGTCCGTGGTACAGCTCTCTGACAGAACGAGCCTCAGTGGTGTGACCGTCATCAACGGCGGTGGGCATGGGGTCGGCGTGCCGTTGGGAGCGTCGGTGGTCATTCGCAACTGCACGATCAGTCAGCATGGCGACCATGGCGTGTATGTGAGCGGGGCGGCAGAGGCATACGTCAGTGGCTGCCGGTTTCAGCAGAACGGACTCAAAAGGTTCGAGCCTTCCTTGCCACGCGGCGTAGGAGCCCGCCAAGGGCATCACATTTTCGCCGAGGCCAAACACGGCCAAGGCAACCGTTTAATCGCCACCGATAACGTCATGCGCGGTTGCTTCGCCGATGGCATCGCCTTCATTTGCTTTTTCCCCGAACCTGACGAAGTGTCGTTCAGCGCCACCATCTTGCGCAACACTATTGAAGACAGCGAGCGCGGCGGGTTGCTCTTTTCCTGCTCGTTTGGTCCGGCGCGGAACCGCTACCGCATCCTGGCTGCCGACAACATTTTGCGTGGCAACAAACAGATGGGCGCAAGTATCCTGACGGCCATTCCGTTGGCTGAACGCGTGCCGCATCACAACCGAGTGGACGCCGTGCTGGCTGGCAACGCCATCTCCGGCAGTCCGCTTGGCATCTTCGTACAAGGGGCGGTTGGTGAGACCCATCATAACGAGTGCCACGTGACGATTGACCGCAATCGCATTTCGTCCTGCACAAAGAACGCCATCCGCTTAGTCGGCGGCGTCGGCATTATTGATGTCACGACGAACGAGAATACCCTGCACGCCGTAGTATCGCGGAACTTCGTGGCTGGCAGTCTTCCGGCCATCGTCGCGCAGGGTGCCGGCGGTGCTGGCAGTCAGCACAACAATCGCGTGCAGGTACGGTTCCTCGACAACCACGTCGAAGCCCCGCAGGAACAGAGCCTGCTGGTCTGCGATGGCACGGCAGACAATCACGTCGAAGTCGCAACGGACAGCCAAGCCTATGTGCGGACGGAGCGGAATTTTCTTTAAGAGAGGTCGACAAGAAGTAAAGGAGACTCCATCATGGCAACATTCGACGATTACGCGAACAAGTACAAAACCATCCGTATGGAACGGCGAAATGGCATTCTCCAACTCACCTTTCACACCGACGGCGGGCCGTTGCGTTGGGGGCTGCAGCCGCATCGGGATTTTACTTATGCCTTTGCCGACATCGGTAGCGACCCAGAAAATCAGATCATCATTCTCACCGGCACAGGCGATGAATTTTCTGGGCCGCGTCCGAGCGGACCAAACCGTCCCGGCGGCACCCCACGTTCTTGGGACGCGATCTATTGGGAAGGCAAGCATCTGCTGCAAAACTTGCTCGATATCGAAGTGCCGATGATCTCGGCGATCAACGGTCCGGCGCTGCGCCATTGCGAGATTCCTCTGCTCTGCGACATCGTGCTGGCAGCAGAGCATGCCGAGTTTCAAGATTCGGCACATTTTCCGTCAGGTCTGGTTCCCGGCGACGGCATGCACATCGTCATGCCCCTTCTCCTTGGTGCCAACCGTGGGCGCTACTTCCTGCTCACCGGTCAGATCATCCCCGCTCGTCAAGCACAAGAGTTAGGTTTGGTGGCCGAAGTGTTACCGAAAGACAAACTGCTGCCGCGCGCATGGGAGTTGGCAGAGCAACTCATGAAGCAGCCGCCACTAACGCGACGCTATGCACGGGTCGCGATCACGCAGGACATTAAACGCAAGCTGCTCGACTTGTTGGGATACGGGCTAGCGCTAGAAGGACTGGGTGCGTTGGATAAGGAACCATATTAGTGCTGAGTCCTGAGAATGCTGGTGTTTGCCGCCAGGATCAATCGCACGAAGCAAGGGCCCTTGCTTCGTACAGAGCCTGTCCATCTCGCAGGATTTTCTGCTTGAGTGTTTCTTGGTTCAGCTCGTCCCACAACAAGACATCGAGCGTGTAGACTAACGGCAAGTCTTCCAATTCGCCCCAGAGCTGGGCAAACTCGCGTTGGCTCATCCTTGGGGCAAGAACAGCCAGATCGATATCTGACCCGGGTTTGGCAAAGCCGGTCGCCCGAGAGCCGAAAAGCAGCACGCGCTCCACCTGCGGATAATGAGCAAAGACCGTGCGCAGGTCAGCGAGGATAGTTGCGGAGATCCCGCTTGTCAGGACGGTGACGGCTGCCATGTTTCTGCCTCTTTGACCAAATGCTGGAACAGATGCAGTCCATCATGCATGACGTAGTCGTACACCCGTCCAGCTAGCTTCTCGTCATACGTATGAGAGGTGAGATTCCGCATGCGTTGCAACTCCGACCAAGCGTTCCCATCGGCAATCAAGCCGTGGCGTAACGCAGCCTTAAAAGTCTCGCGCGGGTTCAGCGCTTCAACCCCAAGATATTCCAGCCATAATCGCAACGTTTTCCAAGCGAGTTCCCAGCAAAACTCGAAACGCTGGATGACGGCATCGCGCAGGAACGATGAAAAGGGCTGTTCACATGCTTCTTGCAAGCGGGCGACTGCTTGCGCAAGTTCTTGCTTCCGTTCAAGAAAACGGTCGGTGTCAATCATATAAACACCCCCGCACTAATCCGCCACTGGGGATTCCCGTTTCGACAGGTCGGTGGCGGCCAGCTCTGGCAACGGCACCCTGGTCAACACATAACACGCTCCAGTCGCCAGCAAGCAAAAGAACCCGCCACCGTAGAACGTGCTGCCGATCCCCACATGGTCGGCAATGATGCCGAACAAAATCGGGCATACAGTCATACCGAAACTATGCACGGTCAACAGAAAGCTCATGACTGTGCCCATGCCAAACCCGCGAGCATTTTCCATGGCTAACGCGGTATGCGCTGGGAACGCCACTCCGGTGGCAGCACCGGTGAAGACGCTGAGCACCAGGAGCTGCCAGAAGCTGGTAGATAAAGGAAATGCAGCAAAGGCAACAGCGCTGATCATTCCTCCCACGACAATCAGGTTCGCCTTGCTCGTCCGGTCCGCGAGCCGACCAAAAGGTGCCTGCAATATCGTGCTGACCAAGACGTTGAGCGAAATAAGCGCACCAATCTGCGCGGTCTTTAACGGCAACATATGCGCGGCCAACAACGGCACGAACACCCATGTAATGGTGCTAGCAAAAGCATAGCCGAGACGATAGCAAGCGACCCCGAGAATCGGGCGGCATGAAAACAGCTCGCGCAGTGGCGGAACCACGGTGTTCACGGTGGCTTTGCTTCTCGGAGTATCTGGTAGCCAGAAAAACATTAAGACAAAGGCCACCAAGCTCAGCGCACCAAGCGCGAGGAAGCTCGCCTCCATGTTGAACAAGTCTTTGAGCACCCCGCCCAGGATGGGCCCACCAGCGACCCCGCCAAGAAAGGCGGTGTTGATATAGCCGGAATAGGTACCTTCTTTACCCTTGGGCGTGAGATCGCCGACATACGCCATGGTCACCGGCTGCACCATCGCCGTTGCCACGCCTTGGATGCCCATCACCAGGAGCAACATAGTCATGCTAGTGGCTAAAAGAAACGCAACCGAAGAAAGCGTGTACAGCAGCACGCCCACCAGGAGAAAAGCGCGTCTGCCCATACGGTCCGACGCAGGGCCAATGAACGGGAGTAAAAACGTGCGCGGAGCTGAATGGACGCTGAACAACACCCCGGCCCCGAGGCTAGCGATACCGAACTGCTGAGCATAGAGCGGAATGAACGGCATGACGACGCCGTTACCCAACATCGTGCAGAAAATTGCCGTGGCCAGGACAAATAAAGGACTCATAGGCGTGGCTCGTGACTCGTGGTGCGTAATGCAGACATTGGCATATGGCGATGAAAGTAGCGTTTCGCGAGGAAGTTGTACACGGCAAGGCCGCCTCTACACCTCAACAACTTGACCCACCGAACCCGTCAACGCTATACACATGGGGAGGCGAGAGGTAGCCTAGTGTTTTCACAGTGAATGAGCAGACTCAGACTAACGAGGTGGCTCAAACAGGGAATGCAGAATGCGGAGAGACGAGCGGCTATGCAAATCGAGAAATGCACCGGGAATAATCTCAACGATTACCTTGAAACAGAGCGCCTAGCAGAGAAGGAATCTCTCGAATATTGGAAGCCTGAGTTTGACCTATTTTGCGAACTCGCAGAACTCTACACGCAGCTCGTCTATGCCCTAAAGTTGAGCCGGTTCTCGTTGTGACAGTGTACCGCACCAGCAAGATAGCCAAATATTGGAGGGCTGCGTGAAAATCACTTACGATAGCGAGGTCGATGTCCTGCGCATTCTTTTTACCAATGCGGTAATAGAGGAAAGCGACGAAGATAAACCCGGAGTTATCCTCGACTACGATAAGGATGGCAATATCGTTGGGCTGGAAATTCTCGATGCATCCAAACGGCTGGAAAATCCGCGCACTGTCGAGTATGCAGTTACTGGCTAGCCACCAGCGTCTTCCTGCCATTCACTTGAAGAGCATATCCTTAGCCAGGAAAAGGCTCGCGCTGGCACGGGCGGTTGCGGGAGTGGTTCAAGCTGGAGAAGTCTCTGGGTGTACTAGCGACTGAGAAGATCCGGTGTGACATTTTCGGTTTCTGTCCAGGTTCCGGAAAGAGCAGAAAAAGCCCTTGAAGTATCAAGGGCTGGAAGATGGGCC
>SXGS01760096.1_pt1 | contig 12533 bp, 1 predicted proteins | sample 3174681 | NCBI WGS metagenome assembly SXGS01 (sample SAMN11356861, study PRJNA531348) | freshwater metagenome | isolation source: freshwater sample F1-80 | place: China: Fuxian Lake, Yuxi | collected 2017-12-25
CTCTGCTCTGCTCTGCTGCCTGCCAGTTTAAAAGTATAGTGCACATCCTATTTCCACATGTTTTGATGCCCCGCTTCGCTTCGTTTCGCTTCGTGCAATTGCCAATGATTCAGGATGCCGTGCAACGTTCTGTCATACGAGAAGGGTGCCGGCAAGTACTTGATCCAATTCGACCCGCAAATGTTGGGTTTGCCGACCAAGAGCGGTCCCAAGCAGAAGCACGCCACTCGTTTGAACATTCTTTTCGACGACGAAGACAAATCGCGCTTCGATCGACGCGTAGCCATTTGCCGCCAGCGCCGCGACGAGATGCTGAGTCAGCGGCGCTACAACGCACTGGTGGATATGCAATCGGAACACTCATTTCCCCCCGTGCAGCAATCGATCCTCATCAACATCGTCAAGCGACTCATGTCTCGCTCGCCTCACCTCGTCTCTTCGCCAGAGCAGCAGCTGGCCGTGGAGGGGCTGCTGGTGGAGACCAGACATCAGTACGCACGCGGAAGCAAAGAGGCCATTGTGGAGTACCGCCGACATCAGCCCGGCGAGGCCAAACGCATGGAGGTGCTCAATCTGCCTCTCTTGACGGAGGCGAAGAATGTCCCTTTCTTGGCGGTCATTGAGATTCCCGAGCGGTCGTCACCCATGCGCACCGTTTCACGCACCATCCGCGTTGCCCATTACGGCTACCATCCTAAGGCTCTTGATGTGGTCCTGTCTCTTTGGAAAGCGGCGGACAAGATTAAGGAGATAAGCTTGATCGATGTGGAGGATCCGGCCTCTCCCAAGAGCACCATCAAACTGCCCATGACTCTGTTTGAGTATCAAGACCATCAAGACGATCACTTCCACTTGCAGAAGGACAAGGTATGTATGTATACAAGTGGAACGGGTGGTGATTGTTTTTCAGCTTGAAAAGATGGAGTAGCGCTGAGATTTTGGTATGCAATGTCGGCCTCGGTATTGACGCCCGTGTTTTGTTTTGTTTTCTTGTTTGTGTGCGTACCTTCTGTTACGTTACGTATGCGTCTCTTATTAGTTGCTAATGGACTGGAGAGCACTGGTGGTGAATAAGATTCGAGACAATCTCAGCAACACCTTCAATCTTTTCGTCAACGACCCAGCGGAGTACCACGCCTCTCCGCTGTCGCGATTCCTCAAGCTGATCGCCCTCATGATGCGTGACCAGCTGTCCGCCGTGGTTGAAAACTCCGTTCGCCAACTGGCACTTTTCTTGCTGCGATACTCTCCCTCCCGCGAGGCAGTGCTGGACCGGGCCGCGCACAAGGCGGCTCAGCGACGGAATAGCAGCGTCGCCAACTGTTCCACCACTCACACTCTGCGCCCCAGTCAAATGCACACGCATCGAGCCAACGTTTTCCAAAGCTTTGGTCCTCTCCCGCAACCACAGCCTCAGACCACGCGTTGCACCTCCTCGGACTTCAAGTCATTCTTTGGTGACATCCACGCAGACTCTGGCGGCTTCGTGCCGATTCCTCTCTTCGTCTTCAAAATGAGCACGGATCAAGGACATGTGGTATTCTTGCCCAGCTTGGAGACCATGCAAACCACCTTGTTGAGTGCACTGGACGTGACGTCGAAGCTCCTCTCGTTGACCAACATCGAGAACGAAGTCTGTCCGCTGTTGGCCGGATCAGACGACGCGATTTGCAGTGAAGTGTCCTCCCCCTGGGTCTTCCGACAGGTAAAGGCCGCGCAGTGCGTTCTGGAAGAGATCGTGACGGAAAGCTGGAAGGGTCCCCGTCAACTGGCCGAGCGCTACGAAGCTCACGCCCATTTGCTACAAATCAACAGCGCTGAGTATGTGCAGCAGTGGTTTGCAAAGGGCCAGCAGCCTGCAGCAGCAGCAGCTTCGTCGAGCGAGGCTGAGAATGGAGATAATGTCGTCGCTGTTGGTGGTGGTGTACGGGCGCGGAAATCAACTGTACTCTCCGTGCGGTCCTCCTCCGACCTCGGTGATGTAGCGGAGGAGGAAGACGACGAGTCCGATGAGGAGTGCGACGAAGAAGACGAGAAACGCCAGGGCAAAGAGGCAGACGACGATCAAGAACACTCGTTGGATGAAACCAAGTCCGAAATCCAAAAGTTCCTATCCGCAGCGCAAGCTATCGAGAAGGAGTCGCCCAGCGAAGTGTCCTTCCGCCTCTTGTCGGTGCAGTGCCAACTGGTCAAGGAACAGCTCATTGCCAAAGCCACAGAGATCGCCTCCAAGCTCATGGAGGGTCTGGCTTCTCAAGTGCGCGACCAGTACATGAGCATCTTCCGTTCCTTCCAGAACATGCTGAATCGGCTCAAACTCAAGCCCCAGAACGCCCACGAGCTGGCCAAACTTAAGGAGCTGAGCCGATCAATCGAGGAAGAGGAGATTCCCGACCTGCAGTACGAGATCGATCTGGTGAAGATGAAAGTGGGTGTGCTGGAGGAGTTCATCTTCCCCATTTCCCGCCAGGACTTCAATGCGGCGTGGACCATTGTGCGGTACCCACAGCAGCTGCAGGAGGCGTTGGTGCTGACGAAGCTGCAGATCGCAGACGACAGCATGCAGTGTCAGAACCAGCTCAACGCCGAACGCGAAGCATTCTTCAAAGACGTGAGCCGACACCGTTCGCAGGTGGAGCGCTTCGTGAGCTACGGCAGCAGTTCGTTGGCTGAGATGGAGGAGTACGCCACGCAGGCGGAGGCGCTGCGCGAGAAGCTGAACAAGTGCAACGAACAAGTCAAATCCTTCAACGACCGCGATGCACTCTTCGGCCTTGAGCCACGCGAGTACAAGGAACTGACCGATCTGCAAATGGAGTTCGACCCTCACTTCAACCTCTGGTCCATCACCTCTGACTTCCACGCCAGCCACTCTTTGTGGATGACGGGGCCGTTTATCGAGTTAGACGCGGTCAAGATTGGCGACAATGCGGAGAACTGGTTCAAGCTGCTCTACAAACTGGAGAAGCAGTTGGCGGACAAAGCACCGGAGCCGGCCAAAGTTGCGTTGGAGATGCGTCGCAAGATCGAGGAGTTCCGACAGCACGTGCCTGTGATTCAGTGGCTGCGCAGTCCGGGTCTGCGCGCTCGTCATTGGCAATCCATCTCCGCCATCATGGGCGCCACCCTCAATCCCGACTCGGCCCTCTCGCTCAGTGCCATCCTTCAATTGCCGGTGCACAAGAACGCAGAAAAGCTGGAGGAGATCTGCTGCGGTGCCGACAAAGAATACTCCTTGGAACAAACGTTGGACAAGATGTTGAACGAGTGGAAACCTGTGATCATGGATGTGGAGGAGTACAAAGAGACCAAGACCTCCGTGCTGAGGAAGAGCGAAGAGATATTAACCCTGCTGGATGATCAAATCATGAAGACACAGGCCATGCGCGGCTCGCCTTACATCAAGCCCTTCGAGCAACGCGCCAAACAGTGGGAGGCCAAGCTGCAGCTCATCTCGCAAATCATGGAGCAGTGGCTCAAGTGCCAGCAGACCTGGCTTTACCTGGAGCCCATCTTCAGTTCGGACGACATCATGCGGCAGATGCCTAGCGAAGGCCGGCGTTTTGCAATGGTGGACGGGTATTGGCGGAAAACCATGGAGGCCGCCCGTCGCACGCCCAACGTGCTGGAGTTTGTGGGCGAGACGGAGTCGTTGCTCAAAGGCTTCGAAGACTCCAACAAAATGCTGGACCTTATCGGAAAAGGTCTCAATGATTACCTGGAAACCAAGCGGCTGGCGTTCCCGCGCTTTTACTTCCTCTCCAATGACGAGCTGCTCAACATCTTGTCGCAAACGAAGAACGCCGCAGCCGTGCAGCCCCACCTCAGCAAGTGCTTCGATAATATCGTGTCTTTGGACTTCACTGACACTCAAGTCATCACTGCTATGCAAAGTTCCGAAGGGGAGAAGGTGCCTTTTATCGAGCAAATTGACCCCAATTTGGGCGCGAAGAAAGGCAACGTGGAAGTGTGGCTCAAAGACGTGGAGCGCGTCATGAAGAGCAGTCTGGAAAAGAGCATGTACGACGGGATCGTGTCGTACCCCACCGTGCCTCGAGAGAAATGGGTGCTGAGCTTTCCTGGCCAAGTGGTGCTGGCCGTATGTCAAACGATGTGGACCAACGAAGTCACCGTTGCTATCCACAAGGACGGCCGACGCAGTGTGGATGAGTACCTCAAGAAGCTCAACGTGCAACTGGAGAAGCTGGTGGAACTGGTGCGTGGCGATCTCAAACCACTTGATCGTCTCACTTTGGGCGCGCTGACTGTGATTGACGTGCACGCACGTGACGTCACCACCAAGCTGGCCGAGGCCAAGGTGGCCGATGTCAACCAGTTTGAGTGGCTGTCCCAAATGCGATACTACTGGGAAAGCAACGATGTGTCCGCCGCAGCAGGGAGCTCGGTGCCTGGCGTGCTGCGCGTGCGCATGGTCAACACCTGCATGAACTATGGTTACGAGTACCTGGGTAACTCCACTCGACTGGTCATCACTCCGCTGACCGATCGTGCGTACGCCACACTGATGGGCGCGTGTCACCTGCACCTCGGAGGCGCGCCCGAGGGCCCCGCTGGTACCGGCAAGACGGAGACAGTGAAGGATCTCTCGAAAGCCGTCGCCATTCAGTGCGTGGTGTTCAATTGCTCGGATGGCTTGGACTACTTGGCCATGGCGAAGTTCTTCAAAGGCTTGGCCTCCTCTGGGGCATGGTCGTGTTTCGACGAGTTCAACCGCATCGAATTGGAGGTGCTCTCTGTCATTGCCCAACAGATTTCCACGATTCAACGAGCCATCCTCGAGAACAAAGTCTCATTCTTCTTCGAGAGTGTGACGATTCCCATCGTTCACACCTGCACCGTCTTCATCACCATGAATCCAGGCTACGCTGGTCGTGCCGAACTGCCGGATAACCTGAAGGCCCTCTTCCGCACCGTGGCCATGATGGTTCCCGACTATGCACTCATCGCTGAAATCGTCTTGTACTCGTACGGTTACAGTGAAGCTCGGTCTCTCTCGCGCAAGATGGTAGCTTGTCTGCGGTTGGCCAGTGAACAGCTGTCTTCACAAGAGCACTACGACTTTGGTATGCGTAACTTGAAGTCTATTCTCTCGGCAGCCGGGGCGCTCAAGCGACAGCAACCCGGGGCCTCCGAAGAGCTGTTGTGTCTCCGTGCCATTTGCGACTGCAATCTGCCCAAGTTCGTCTCTGCAGACGTGCCCTTGTTCACTGGCATCACCAAGGACCTCTTCCCCACCATCGACTTGCCACAGAGTGACCGATCCAAGCTGCTGGAATCGTGCCGACAAGTGTGTGTGCAAATGGGACTGCAGCCCACCAAGTACTTCCTGGACAAGTGCATGGAGTTGTACGAAACAGTGCTGGTGCGACACGGTTTAATGTTGGTGGGACAAACGCTCTCCGCCAAGAGCTCGTGCGTCAAGGTACTGGAGGCGGCCATGACGCAGCTCGGCGCGAAAGAACCCAATCAAACGGAGTTCGCGAAGACGAAGGCGTTCTACATGAACCCCAAGTCCATCACGCTGGATCAGTTGTATGGCGGGTTCGACAAAAACACTCACGAGTGGACGGACGGAGTGCTGCCCGTGGTGGTGCGGGAGTGCGTCAAGGACACTACGCCCAGTCGCAAATGGGTGGTGTTTGACGGACCTGTCGACGCGATGTGGATCGAAAACATGAACACCGTCCTGGACGACAACAAGAAGCTCTGTTTGGCCAGCGGTGAGATCATCAAGATGTCCAATGTCATGACCATGATCTTCGAGGTCGAGGATCTGGCCCTGGCCTCCCCGGCCACTGTCTCGCGTTGCGGCATGGTGTACATGGAGCCGCGACAGTTGGGCTGGCAGGCGCTGGTGGACTCGTGGCTGCAAAAGCTGCCAGCCGTGTTGAAACCTCGTCTGGCTACGATCCGCACACTCTTCGCCTGGCTCGTCCCGCCCAGTCTGCAGTTCATAGGCAAGAGCTGCAAGGCCACGATCCCGGTGGATGACGTCACCAGTGTCATGATGCTGACTCGGATGCTCAGCTGCCTTTTGTACGAGGAGGCGGACTTGAAGGTGGTGGAAACGGCGTCCCCACCGCCGACGACCTCCCTCACCCCCCCCAGGGACGGATCGGCGACCGGTCGCCGAAGCACCCGCAACTCGGGTCTGTTGCAGGCGGCTCAGCAGATCTTGGCTGCTGCCGCCCCCCCTGCGGTGGAGGCATCGGAGTACTCTGTGGATTTGGAGTGTCACTTTATCTTTGCTATCGTCTGGTCCCTCGGGTGCAACACGGACGCCAGCGGTCGCGTCACGTTTTCACGTTTCTTACGCAATTTGCTGGCAGGTGTTGAGAGGGGCGTTGATGATATGGGCGTCGAACCAGAACACGCATCCAGGACAGCCCGAGTTCCCTTCCCACCAGAAAGCAAAGGGCAAGTGTATGATTTCGTGTTCGACAAAGCGAGCCGGCAGTGGCGCAACTGGATGGACACAGTGCCTGTCTACGAGGTGCCAGACAAATCGGAGTTCCACCAGATCATTGTGCCCACCATTGACACGGTGCGCAACACTTGGCTGCTGCACACTTTCATCATGCGGCAAGTGCACGCGCTGTTTGTGGGCGACACAGGTACAGGCAAGACCATCACCATTCAGCGCAAGATCGTCAACGATTTGGATCGAGAGAAATTCGTTCCGCTCTCCATCGCCTTCTCCTCCCGAACCAGTGCCAATCAGACACAAGATATGATTGACGGCAAGTTGGAGCGCCGACGTCACGGTGTGCTGGGACCGCCTCTCAACAAGCGGTGCCTCATTTTCGTCGACGATCTCAACATGCCGGCTCGAGAAGTCCACGGTTCGCTCTCCATCGGAGCTCAGCCGCCCATTGAGCTGCTGCGTCAGTGGATGGACTACGGTGGCTGGTACGACCGGTCACAGAACTCCTTCCGCAAGATTGTGGACGTGCAATTCCTCGCCGCCATGGGACCACCCGGCGGAGGCCGCAATCCCATCACGCGTCGCTACCTTCGTCATTTCAACGCAGTCACCGTCACACCGTATGACGACGACAATCTCAAACGCATCTTCAGTTGTATTGTGCAGCACTGGATGCGCCGCTTCAGTGCCGACCTGCAGGCTCTGCAGAGCTCACTGGTGGCGGCCACTGTGGACTCCTACGCCTCCATCCAACGCGGCCTGCTGCCCACTCCGACCAAATCGCACTACACCTTCAACTTGCGCGATCTGTCCAAGGTTTTCCAAGGCATGATGATGGTGCACCCCGACAGCTTGAAAGGCCCGCGAGATGTGGTGCGGCTGTGGAGTCACGAGTTGAGTCGCGTGTTCTGCGATCGTTTGATCAGCAAAGAGGATATTCACTGGTTCGAAACGCTGCTCTCACGGCAGACGCAGACTTTCTTCCGACTGGACTACCACCACGAGGTGGTGGATTGCAAAGGAGGCAGCAGTTTGTTGTACGCTGATTTCAGTGATCCCTCCACTGTGTCGGCTGGAGGTGCGGTGCGCAAATACGTGCACGTCACCAATCCGAACGGTCTTAAATCGGTGGTGGAGAACTTTTTGGAGGACTACAACCGCCTCAACACCAAATCTCCGATGAATTTGGTCATGTTTAGCCAAGCCATCGAGCACATCACCCGCATCAGCCGCATCCTCCGCCAGCCCTACGGCAATGCGCTGTTGGTGGGTGTGGGAGGCTCGGGTCGTCAGTCGCTGACGCGCTTGGCTGCGGGCATCGCCGAGTACGAAGTGTTCCAGGCGGAGATCTCCAAAGCGTACAACGTGCCGGAATGGAGGGAAGACCTGCGTACCGTCATGCGTAAAACCGGTTTGGCGGGAAAGCCGCTGGTGTTTTTATTCAGTGACACGCACATCAAGCACGAATCGTTCGTGGAAGACATAAACAACATCCTCAACAACGGCGAGGTACCGCATCTCTTTCCGGCGGACGACATGATGGCGATCATCGAAGAGCTGATGCCGTTGGCGCGTAAGAACGGGCAGGGTGATAGCAATGCTTCCACCTACGCCTACTTCGTCAGCCGCTGCCGACAGAACATTCACGTAGTCTTGTGTTTCAGCCCCATCGGCTCTGTGCTGCGCAACCGCCTGCGTCAGTACCCTTCGTTGGTGAATTGCACGACCATCGACTGGTTCCACCCGTGGTCCACTGACGCGCTCAAATCGGTGGCCTCGCGATTCCTGGAGGACATCCCGCTGGAGGCCGGTGTGCAGAGCGGTGTGGTGGACTTGTGCGTAGACATGCAGGAGCGAGTCGTCAAGCTGTCGGAGGAGTTCCAATCCTCGCTGGGACGCGTGAACTACGTGACACCCACCAGCTATCTGGAGCTCATCCGCACGTTCTCCGCCTTGTACGAGACGAAGCGAAAGGAGCTGGGGGGGCTCAAAGACCGCTACCAAACGGGTCTGTTTAAGCTGGAGGATACGTCCACCAAAGTCAAGACCATGCAGCAGCAGCTGGAGATTCTGCAGCCCCAGCTGGTGAAGAGCTCGGCCGAGACGGTGGAGCTGATGAAAACGATCGAATCGCGATCGGTGGAGGTCTCGCAGACGCGGGTCAACGTGGAGATTGAGGAGAAAGACTGCAACGCCCAGGCCGAAGCCGCCTCGAAGATCAAAGACGAGTGCTCTGCGCAGCTGGCGGAAGCCATGCCGGCCTTAGAGGCGGCACTGGAGGCCTTGCAAGTGATCAATCGCAACGATCTGACGGAGCTGAAGGCAATGAAGGCGCCGCCTGCTGGTGTGGTGCTCACCATGCAAGCACTGTGTTTCATGATGGAGGAAGAGCCCGTCAAAGTGGGCGATGCAGGCAAGAAGCGAGAGGACTTCTGGGAAACGGCCAAGAGGTCTTTCTTGCGAGATACGAACTTCATTCAGACGTTGCAAGCCTACGACAAGGACAATATCAAACCCGAAGTGATGGTGAAGATTCGTGTCTTGGTGAAGAATCCGGAATTCGTGCCTCAGAAAGTCCTCAAAGCCTCGAAGGCGGCGGAGGGTTTTTGCAAGTGGGTTCGTGCCATGGAGGTATACGACCGCGTGGCCAAAGAGGTGAAGCCCAAGAAAGAAGCATTGCGCCTGGCCGAAGAGTCCTTAGCGTCCGCCTCGGAGCAGTTGGCATTGAAGAAGGCGCAGCTGAAGGAGGTGCAGGATCTGCTGGACGAACTCAATCACCAATTCGATCAAGTCAATCGCAAGAAGATATCGTTGCAGGAGCAAGTCGAGGAGTGCTCCAAGCGGCTGGATCGGGCTGAAAAGCTCATTGGTGGGCTGAGCGGGGAGAAAAATCGATGGATGACGACGGCCCAAAAGCTGGGCGACGACTACAACAACGTGGTGGGCAACATTCTCATCGCCTCCGGTGTCATCGCCTACCTAGGCGTCTTCACACGCCAGTACCGACAGAAATGTATTTCCTCGTGGTTGGAAACGCTGCAGCTCAAAGGCATACGTTGTGACCTCAAGTTTTCGTTGAATCGCATTCTGGGCAACGCGGTGCAGATTCGTGAGTGGGGCATTCAGCAACTGCCGAAAGATGATTTCTCCATTGACAATGCGGTGATTTTTGCTAAATCCATGAGATGGTCGCTCATGATTGACCCGCAAGGACAGGCCAATCGGTGGATTAAGAACATGGAAGAATCAAAACAGCTCAAAGTGGTCAAACAGAGCGACACGCAGTTTGCGCGAGTCGTGTCCAACGCAGTACAATTTGGCACCCCTCTGCTGATCGAAAATGTGGACGAAAGACTCGATCCAATGCTGGAGCCACTTCTCTTGAAGCAATTCTTCAAGGTGGCGGGCCGATTGATGATTCAGTTAGGCGGTGAGGTTATCGAATACCACGACAATTTCCGACTCTACATCACCACCAAGCTCAGCAATCCTCACTACCCACCCGAAATCAGCACCAAGGTGACCTTGCTTAACTTTGTCATTACGCCGCAGGGCCTGGAGGATCAAATGTTGGGTATTGCGGTATCCAAAGAAGAACCTGGTTTGGAAAAAGAGCGTAGTGAGCTGATCGTCAAGAGCGCCGAGAACCAACGTCAACTGCAAGCGACGGAGGATCGCATTTTGCAATTGCTGAACGACTCCAAAGGCATGATCCTCGACGACGAGGAGCTGATCAACACTCTGCAGAAGTCGAAGATGGAGGCCACCACCATCGAGAAGCGCGTGGCTATTGCACAAAAGACCGAGGAGCGCATAAACAAGACACGCAGCGAGTACCACCCTGTGGCTGTGAGTGCCGCGAACCTCTTCTTCTGCATTACTGACTTGGCGATGGTCGATCCTATGTACCAGTACTCGCTCAACTGGTTCATCAATCTCTTCCTTCGCGCAATTGAAGAGGCACCACCGCACAAGAACGTCGCTCAGCGCGTTGCGAACATTGACCACACTGTCACCTATTCCCTCTACCGCAACGTGTGTCGTTCACTGTTTGAGAAGGACAAACTCTTGTTCTCCTTCCTCCTGTGTCTGCGCATCCTGCAAAACAAAAATCAAATCGATGCCACACAGCTGCGTTTCTTCTTCACCGGCACCACTGGGGGCATTTCGGCTGTGCAACACAACAATCCTACCTCGCACGGCGGTGTGGAAGGGTGGCTGACGAATGCCGCTTGGCAGGAAGTACTGGAACTATCGAAGTTGGAGCGATTTGCTCACTTTCAGAAGAATTTCGTGGACAACATAGCGGAATTCAAAAAGTACTACGAGAATCCTGATCCTTTTGCCTGCCCCATTCCCGGTCCGCCAGTCGAGTGGCAAAACCGCTTGTCTTTATTCGAGAAAATGCTGGTGTTGCGCTGTTTGCGCCCAGACAAACTCCTGCAGGCGGTGAACACGTTTGTCTCTCATCACATGACCAAGAAGTACACCGAACCTCCCGGCTTCGACCTGCACGGCGCATTCGCTGACTCGGACCAATGCTCACCGCTCATCTTCATTCTGAGCCCCGGTGTTGACCCATCCAAGGAGGTCTTCAAGCTGGCAGAGCAGAAAGGCTTTTCCAATCTGGAGAATATCTCACTGGGCCAGGGCCAGGGACCCATCGCTGAGCAAGCCATTCGTGATGCGGTGGATAAAGGTTCCTGGGTGCTCCTGCAAAATTGCCACTTAGCGCTGAGCTGGTTGCCGACGCTGGAGCGCATCGTAGAAGAACTTAACATGGACTCGACCAACCCTAATTTCCGCCTGTGGCTGACGTCCATGCCTTCTCCTGCCTTTCCCGTGGCGGTCCTGCAGAACGGCGTGAAGATGACCAACGAGCCTCCCAAAGGCCTCAAAGCCAATCTGTCGCAAACCTATCGCACCTTTGACGACACGCATCTCCAGTCGTCCTCCAAGTCCGACGCCTACAAGAAAATGCTGTTCGGTCTCTGCTTCTTCCACGCCATCGTGCTGGAACGTCGTAAGTTCGGTGCGTTAGGCTGGAACATTCGGTACGAGTTCACGGAGAGCGACCTGGCCATCAGCATGAAACAGTTGCATATTTTCATCGACTTGTATCGCGACGTTCCTTTCAAAGCCCTCAAGTACCTGGTGGGTGAACTGAACTACGGCGGCCGTGTCACTGACGACTGGGACCGACGTACGATCGCGTGTGTGCTGGAGGATTTCATGAATGAGCGCGTGCTGCAAGACCACCACGCTTTCGACTCTTTCAACGTCTATAAACCGCCCTGCGGTGACACCACCATTCAGACGTACCGTGATTACATTGCCAATCTGCCCTCTGTCGACGGGCCAGACGTTTTTGGCCTCCACGAAAATGCCACCATCACCTCTGCTATCAAAGAAGGCTCAAGCTTGTTAGGAACGTTACTGAGCATGCAGCCCAAGACCTCGTCGGGCGGTTCCAAGAACCGCGACGAAACATTGCGTTCCATTGCTCAGGGGATTCAAGACAAGTTACCAGCCAACTTCGATGTCGCTGCAGCGTCCAAGAAGTATGGCACGGAGTACGGAAACAGCATGAACACAGTACTGGTGCAGGAGCTCATCCGATACAATCGCCTGCTGGATCGGGTGCGCAGCTCGCTGGTGGAGCTGCAGAAGGCAGTGCGGGGCGAGGCGCTTCTTTCCATGGAATTGGAGAAGATGTCGGACTCGCTCTGTGACAGTCAAGTGCCAGCATTGTGGGCCAGTGTGGCGTATCCTTCGCTCAAGCCTTTGGGTGGGTGGATCGCAGACCTATTGGCTCGTCTCAGCATGTTTTCGGAGTGGCTACGCCGTGGGCCTCCGGCCGCCTTCTGGATCTCGGGCTTTTTCTTCACCCAATCGTTCCTCACTGCATCGCTGCAAAACTTTGCCCGCAACAACAAAGTGCCCATCGACGAGATCAGTTTCGATTTCGAAGTCAAAGATAATATTGACATCACGGAAGAATCAAAACTGGCCGAGCTCACGCCCCCTCCTTTTGGCTGCTACGTTTACGGCCTCTTTATGGAGGGTGCCCGCTGGGACTCCACTCACC